>Ga0209381_1000047_pt1 | contig 370443 bp, 341 predicted proteins | sample DewCreD2012metaG_FD_184111 | JGI IMG/M metagenome (GOLD analysis project Ga0209381, IMG submission 184111) | Hot spring sediment bacterial and archeal communities from British Columbia, Canada, to study Microbial Dark Matter (Phase II) - Dewar... ...
GGGCTTTATCAGCCTCACTCAACCAGGTTCAGCACTCTATGATCATGCATCAAGTGCCGGGATCGCCCCTATAGAGTGCCCAAAAAACAACCATGAACACCCAAAACCCGTTAAAGCGAAATCTGGGTTGAATCTGGGCCGATACGTAGCTTGTAGTCAAAACCAAGGTCAAAAAAAGGAGAGCCACATGGAGGATTTTCACTTTCATGGTGCTTAACTCCTTTCTGTTGAACAATTTTAGCAGCCCAAATTAATATGCAAGTCAATAGTTGACGGAAGTTCTTTTGTCAAGAGATTCTTTGTGTTGGTGTTGGTAGTACGTGAAATGTCCGGTTGGTATAGCAAGTGATGGTAAGCGATCATAGGGTGATTCTGTTTCTTGCAGGGGCTTGACTACCTGCCGCCTGTCTGCGTACAACGCACAGGCAGGAGCCCCGCTTTACGCAGGCAGGGCGGAAGCCCTTTCATTTTCCAGGATTTAGACCTGGGGCCCTCTCGCCCGAAGGGAGACCTAGCCCGCATTTTTCACAACCAGTGTACAAAGCGTGCTATCTTGCCGACATGTTTGGACAAACCGGTCCATACTCAAAGCCCCCCTGATTTTTGGTCTCACATTTGGTCCTGGTTTGGGTCGTAATGTGCCAAAGGGTAATGGGGGTTTGGGGGCTTGAGCCCCCAAAGTCGCAGGCTTTGGAGAATAATCCGGCCTAGAAAGGGGGCAAACATCTGCCTGTGCTTCGCACGCAGACAGGTTCCCCAGAGGCAAAATCCTTTGGAAAATCAAGCGCCCAAGACCTGAGACAAAGAGAAATTCCCTCACCCTCGTTACCAACCACCATAGAGCACAAAAGCCCGCAGAGTACCCATAAGCCGTCTTCAATCCTTGCACCGGAGTTGGAGGTTCGGCCCCTTTTGTTGACTATCCTGAGCAATGCGAACTAATATCGAAACCAGTAGGACTGGGCGAGTTTCTACTTTTCTCATGGGAAAAGGGAAGGATTTTAGCGGCGGTTCCAATGGATTCTTTGGAGGCCGTCGGTTGAGCTCTTATCTGGCAGGGGGGACTGAATCCCATTACTGATCCACCGATCAGACCCCAGGCTTCGAGAATGTTGGCCATAGGGGCGGATCTCCGGCCGATTAATATCGGCCAGGGGAGGGAGGTAAGTCATGGCAGAGAAAAAAGAGAGGGACCCCAAGAAAAACTCCAAGGAGAAAGCTAAGAAGTCCCAGGGCAAGGCAACGGATCTGCGCAAGGTGGAACTGCTTTTCCAAGCTGAGGAGGCAAGCGAGGTTTTGGTGGCCGGAGACTTCAACGGTTGGGATCCAACAGCCACACCCATGAAGAAACACAAGGGGGGGTACTGGAAGGCCAAGTTGAGGCTCAGGCCTGGTCGTTACGAGTACAAGTTCCTGGTGGATGGGCAGTGGGTAAACTATGTAAGGGGTGTGGAGCGGGTACCCAACCCCTTCGGCACCGATAACATGGTGCTTTGGGTGGACTGAGAGTCCCATCCCAGGCAGAGCCAGGCAAGCAAGTCCGGGTTGAAAGGGCAAGGAGGGGGATCCCAGGGGTGGAGATCGCGCGGCTGGAGCCCAAAGGGAGAAAAGGCTTGGTGGTAGTGATCACCGGCCATGGAAAGGGGAAGACCACATCTGCCCTGGGTATGGCTCTTAGGGCCTGCGGTCACGGAATGAGGGTATGCATAGTTCAGTTCATGAAGGGGGATCTTTACTCCGGGGAGTGGGATGGAGTTCGAAAGCTGGACTGTCCCATAGAGATAATCAGCACAGGCAAAGGCTTCTGCGGCATCCAGGGAAACCCGTACCCGTTTCGGGAGCACAGGGAGAATGCCCAGAAAGCCATCGAGCTTGTTAAATCCAAACTGGCAGGGGAGGATCTGGACCTTCTGGTCCTGGATGAAGTAAACAACGCCCTTCATCTGGGCCTGGTGGATCTGGAGCAGGTCCTTGAGATAATCAAGAAAAAGCCGCCTAGGCTTCACTTAGTGCTCACTGGCAGAGACGCCCATCCTCAGGTGGTGGAGCTTGCCGACACTGTAAGCGAGATACGAGCAATCAAGCATGCCTTCAGGGCTGGCATGGAACCTCAGCCCGGCATAGATTACTGATTCTTAAGAGCTGTGGGCCAAAAAAACGCTTTTTCGTGGCGGCAGGCATGGCTCCAAACAGGCGCTTGGCTACCAAGTGCGATTTACGAAGCCCTAGTCCGGATTTTTAACAATGAGAGGATAATGCGGGCTATCTTTAGAATAGGTTAGGAGAAATCCGTCCATGCTCGAAAAGCCCTAATTTTCGACTTTGGTTTGAGTCGGGATATACCAAAGCCTAATGGTTGTTTGGGGAAGCAGCCGCGGAACTTACAGTCTTTGGACAATGATCCTGGCTAGGAGGCGAATTGGAAACAAAGCTGGATGCCACATTGGAAACCAGAGAAAATAGGCTCGTAGGAGACGCGCTTCTCACCATATTTCTCTTGACAGCGGTCTTTTTCGTAAACTTTGTGTCTCGGATAGTCTTCGGCCCTCTGCTTCCTTTGATCGAGCAAGAAATGGGATTGGGGCATGGTCAGGCCGGCTCACTTTTCCTCTTAATATCGGCCGGTTACTGCGTTGTTATTTCTTTATCCGGCTTTGTGTCGGCCAAGTTGGGTCACAGAACAACAGTGGTGCTTTCCTCCTGGAGTCTGGCTGTGTCTTTGATATTTGTGGCCTCGGCCTCAAATCCGGAGCAGCTGAGGGTGGGCCTTCTTCTTTTGGGTGCTGCCGCAGGCCTTTATCTTCCTTCAGGTATGGCTACCATGACCGGCTTGGTGGACAGGGCGCTGTGGGGCAGGGCCATAGCGGTGCATGAGCTGGCTCCCAATCTTGGCTTTGTGGGGGCTCCTTTCTTGGTAGAGCTCCTATGCGGGGCACTCTCCTGGAGGGGAGTCTTGATTGTGATAGGAATTTCCTCAGCCATAGGGGGAACCGCTTTCCTGCGCTGGGGGAAAGGAGGGCAGAGCAAAGGCACAGCCCCCAGCCCGACCTCTTTGAGAACCCTTAGCAAGGAGAGCGATTTCTGGCTCATGATGGGCATATTCGGCCTCGGGGTGGGGGGAAGTCTGGGCGTGTACGCCATGTTGCCTTTGTTTCTAGTGACGGATCGTGGGTTCGAATTGACCGGAGCCAATTCTCTGGTGGGTCTATCCAGGGTTTCTTCTATGGGAATGGCCTTTGTGGGTGGGTGGGCCACAGACCGCTTCGGCCCCGGCAAGACAATGGCTGCAGGGCTTATTTTGGGGGGCATGGTAACCTGCTTTCTGGGATGGACCTCGGGTGCGACTTTGGTGATTGCGGTTTTTCTGCAACCAGCCCTGGCGGTTTGCTTCTTCCCTCCTGCTCTTGCAGCTTTGTCGCGCATAGGGCCCGAGCATGCAAGAAGTCTTACAGTGTCTCTGGTGGTGCCCCTAGGCTTCCTGCTCGGGGGAGGAGGAATACCGGCTTTTGTGGGCTTCATGGGGGAGCTTGGCCGCTTCTCCCTGGGTTTTTCATTGGTGGGGTTGGTAATGCTTTTAAGCGGTGTGGCCACCCGCTGGCTGGACCTCGGGGAGGCAAAGCGAGTCAACGCATTGACTCAAAAGGGGTGTGAGGTATAATGAGCGGAATTCACGGCACCCTTCCGCCCGAGGGATGCCGTTAGAAATTGGCTAAGGCGTGCCGCAGAATATGAAGCAGATAAACAGCCTGCCTTGGGAGCCTGTTCGGTGGCTCGGCCGGGGCTTTATTGAAACCATCCGGACCGCAGGCCAGATGGGCATCTTCCTGGCCCATACTTTGGTGCTTTGTTTTTTCCCGCCCTACCGTTGGAACAGGGTCTTGGAGAGGATCCACTTCTTGGGCGTCAAGACCCTTTTTGTGATATTGCTCACAGGGGCTTTCAGCGGCATGGTGTTGGGCTTGCAGGTTTTCTATACCCTTCGCAAATTTGGGGCAGAGGCGCTTTTGGGACCGGCCGTGGCCCTCTCTCTGGTGAGAGAGCTTGGCCCAGTGCTTTCAGCTCTCATGATAACCGGGCGGGCGGGTTCAGCCTTGACCGCAGAGTTGGGGGTAATGCGTATAACCGAACAGATAGACGCTTTGGACATGATGGCCATCCACCCTGTGCAATATCTCATAGTGCCCAACCTCTTGGCAGCATTGGTTGTTTTCCCTGTCCTGTCCTGGTTTTTCGACGTGGTTGGAATCTTAGGGGGATACCTTGTGGGGGTTGAGTTGCTGGGGTTGGCTCACGGGACCTATTTTGGAGAGATACACACATTCCTTGGGACACAAGATGTGCTGGATGGGCTGTACAAGTCGCTGTGTTTTGGAGTGCTTGTGGTTTGGATCTGTTGCTTCAAAGGTTTCTTCTCTGGATACGGGGCCGAGGGGGTAAGTCGTGCCACCACCGAGGCTGTGGTGCTATCGTCGGTCTCAGTGCTCTTGTGGGACTACCTCATGGGCTCTTTCCTGTTTTGAAACTCAGACCATGATCCAGACCGAGAATCTTCATAAATCTTTCAATGCTCAGCCGGTACTGCGAGGGGTGGATCTGCAGGTAAGAGAAGGGGAAATGTTGGCTTTGATAGGCCGAAGCGGGGCCGGCAAGTCGGTCTTGCTCAGACACCTCATGGGCCTGGTGAGGCCTGACAAGGGGCGCGTTCTCATAGAGGGGGTGGATCTGCACCGGAGCTCCCCCTCCCAGCGCAAGGCTTTGAAAGAGAGGTTCGGGGTGCTTTTCCAAGGAGGAGCCCTTTTCGACTCCATGACGGTCTTCGACAATGTGGCCTTCCCCTTGAGGGAAAAATCAAGGTTGAGTGAGGAGGAGATAAGGGAGAGGGTGCTAAAGGAGCTGGCTTTGGTGGAACTCAGCGGGGCGGAGGGGAAATACCCTGCTGAGATAAGCGGCGGGATGAGAAAGAGGGTGGCATTGGCCAGGGCCATCATCCACAACCCAAAGATAGTCTTTTTTGATGAGCCGACAACGGGTTTGGACCCCATCACCGCCCGCTCTATCCATCAGCTAATCCATTCCACCCACAGCAGGTTGCGCTTCACGGGTGTAATAGTCACGCACGAGACTTGGGGGCTTTTTTCCATAGTGGACCGTGTGGCCCTGTTGCACGAAGGAAGGATCCTGGCATTGGGCAGCCCGGAGCAGATCATGGAGTCCCGGGAGCCGGTTGTGAGAGAGTTTCTGGAGCCGCATAGGAGCTTTAGGAGCACTGCTGGGCAGGAGGCGCCATGAGAAAACGCTGGGACATGGAGCTGGCGGTAGGGATTTTTCTCTTGTTGGGCCTGCTGGCCTTGGGTTACCTATCGGTACACCTGGCCCGAATGGAAGTGGTGGGACAGGGGGGGTATACCATATTTGCTCGTTTTTCGTCGGTGGAGGGACTCAAAACCGGTACATTGGTGGAAATAGCCGGGGTCGAGGTGGGGCGAGTCAAGAAGATAGAGCTACAGAACTACAGGGCGCGGGTAGCCTTTTCCATAAGAGGCGATGTGAAAATACCTGAGGACACAATAGCTTCCATAAGGACAAAAGGGCTCCTGGGAGAGAAATATGTCAGGCTAAGCCCGGGCGGATCAGACCAGGTGCTCAAACCCGGTGGGGAGCTCTTCGAGACAGAGGCCCCCATCAACCTGGAAGAGCTGATAGCTAATTTCGTGTTCGGGAAAATCTGAGCATAGCCCCAAGTTCAGGAAGGGATGAAAGGAGATCAGGTTATGAGAGTTTGGGCCGGAGTCTGTTTTTTTACCTTTATGTGGCTTTTGAGCAGGGCTCTTCCTGCCGAGGCAGGGGAACCGATGGACCTGATTCGGCAGTCCACGGACAGGGTGATAGAAATCCTGAAAGACCCATCATTGAAAGAGGATTCTGAACTGAGGGACCAGAGGATATGGGAGGTGGTATCCGTCAGATTTGATTTTGAGGAAATGGCCAGAAGGGCCCTGGCAGTTCATTGGAGAGACAGGACTCCGCAAGAACAGAAAGAGTTCGTGGATCTGTTCGGGAAACTCCTTCAGAGATCTTACTCCGGGAAACTGGCCCAATACACGGACGAGAAGGTGGAGTATCTGGGAGAAGAGATAGAGGGTCCGAGGGCCGAGGTCAGGACAAAGCTGGTGAGCAAGGCAATGGAGATCCCCATAGATTACAGGATGCTTAAAAAATCCTCCGACTGGAGGATCTACGACGTTGTGATAGAGGGGGTAAGCCTGGTAAACAACTACCGAAACCAGTTCAATAGGATAGTAGTTTCCTCAGGCTACAAGGAACTCATCCAGCGGATGCGAACCAAGTGGGAGGATCTGATTCGGGAGTCCGAGAGGAAAAAAAGCACTTGAGCTGAGTTGAAACTGCAGACCGAGAGCTGGAGCTCTAAAGGAGGAGGTAACAGAGATGACGCAAAGGTATGTTTACACATTCGGAGGAGAGCGTGCAGACGGCGGGGAGCCGGTCAGGAACCTTTTGGGGGGCAAAGGCGCCGGCTTGGCGGAGATGACCAACCTGGGCATTCCGGTTCCACCCGGGTTCACCATAACCACAGAGGTTTGCACTTACTACTATGCCCACGGAAGGAGCTACCCACCTGGACTCAAGGATCAGGTCAAGGAGGCCATGGCTCATGTGGAGCGTTTGATGAAGGCCAAATTCGGGGATCCTGAAAACCCACTTTTGGTCTCAGTGCGCTCGGGGGCCAGAAAGTCCATGCCCGGAATGATGGAGACAGTGCTGAATGTCGGTCTGACCAGCAAGACGCTCCCAGGCTTGATCCGCAAGACCAACAACGAGAGATTCGCCTACGACGCGTACCGAAGGCTCATCATGATGTACGCGGACGTGGTAATGGAGAAAGCCCAAGGCATAGAGCCGCCCGAGGGTCAGGGGATACGCCAGATCCTGGAAAGAGACATGGATCACCTGAAAGAAAAAAGGGGTGTCAAGCAGGATACCGAGCTCACGGCTGAGGACCTCAAGGAGTTGGTGGGGATCTTTCTCCAGAGGGTGAAAGATGTAATGGGAAAGCCCTTCCCTGATGATCCTGAGGAGCAGCTTTGGGGAGGAATCGGGGCTGTTTTTCAATCCTGGAACGGGAAAAGGGCCGTCTCTTACAGGCGCATAGAGGGAATCCCGGACGACTGGGGAACCGCTGTGAACGTGCAGGCCATGGTATTCGGAAACACCGGGGAGAGGTCTGCCACAGGCGTGGCCTTCACGCGGAATCCGGCCACCGGTGAAAATCTCTTCTACGGAGAGTGGCTTCCCAATGCCCAGGGAGAGGACGTGGTGGCAGGTATCAGAACCCCTCTGCCCATTAACAAGGCTGCCAAGACGGGAGAGGCGGCCTCCTTGCCATCTTTGGAGGAGGCCATGCCTGAGTTGTACAAGGAGCTGGACACGATTCAGAGAAAGCTTGAGACCTACTTTAGAGATATGCAAGACATAGAGTTCACCATTCAGGACGGCACTCTCTGGATGCTTCAGACTCGCACCGGGAAAAGAAACGGTACAGCCGCCATCCGAATGGCGGTTGAGATGTGCAAAGAGGGTCTCATAAGCAAGGAGGAGGCTCTGCTGAGAGTGCAACCATCCCAGCTGGACGAGTTGCTGCACCCCATGCTGGACCCCGCAGAGGAGAAAAAGGCCAAGTCCCTTGCCAGGGGGCTTCCTGCAGGCCCAGGTGGGGGAGTCGGGCAGGTGGTCTTCACAGCCGACGACGCGGAGCAGTGGGCCAAGCAAGGAAAGAAAGTGGTCTTGGTGCGGGCCGAGACTTCACCCGAGGACGTGCACGGGATGCATGCAGCCCAGGCCATCTTGACCTCCAAAGGAGGAATGACCAGCCACGCGGCCCTGGTTGCCAGGGGCTGGGGCAAATGTTGTATCGTGGGTTGCGGAGCCTTGGATATTGACGTGGAGTCCAAGACCATCCGCGTGGACGGGGAGGTCTTGCGGGAAGGGGATTGGATCACCCTAAATGGGACCAAAGGGGTTGTGTACAAGGGACAGGTAAAACTTCTCCCCGCGGACCCAGAGGGGAATCCTTGGTACAAGGAGCTGATGGGGTGGGCGGATCAATTGCGGCGCTTGGGCGTCAGGACCAATGCCGATACCCCGGCGGATGCGGCCTTGGCCCGTTCTTTCGGGGCCGAGGGTATTGGACTTTGCCGCACAGAGCACATGTTCTTCGATCCACAGCGAATCATGGCCATGAGGGAGATGATAGTGGCCGAAACCGAAGAGGAAAGAAGAAAGGCCGTCATGAAGCTGCTTCCTTTCCAGAGGGAGGATTTTCTGGGCATTTTCAAGGCCATGGAGGGGCTCCCTGTGACCATAAGGACCCTGGATCCGCCGCTTCATGAGTTTGTGAATCTCACCGAGGAACAGGTAAAGGATCTTGCAGCACAAATGGGTATATCGGCCGAGAGGCTTCAGGCCAGGATAGACCAGCTCCACGAGCTGAACCCCATGCTGGGCCACAGAGGTTGCCGCCTGGGCATAACCTACCCTGAGATCACAGAGATGCAGGCCCGTGCCATATTCGAGGCAGCTGCCCAAATGGCCCAGGAGGGGAAAGAAGTCTTCCCGGAGGTCATGATCCCCTTGGTAGGAACCTTGAAGGAGTTGGAGCACCAGCAGGAGATCGTGGAGAGGGTGGCCAAGGAGGTGCAAGCTGAGAAAGGGGTCAGTTTCCCCTACCTGGTGGGGACCATGATAGAGATCCCCAGGGCCTGCTTGGTAGCAGACCAAATAGCCGGCAGGGCACAGTTCTTCTCCTTTGGAACCAATGATTTGACCCAAACCACCTTCGGCTTTTCACGAGACGATGTGGGCTCTTTCCTGCCCGTTTACCTTGAAAAGAAGATTCTGGGAGCAGATCCTTTTCAGACTCTTGACCAAGAAGGGGTTGGTCAGCTGATCAGGATGGGGGTGGAAAAAGGCAGGTCAGCCAGGCCGGACCTTAAGGTGGGAATATGCGGAGAGCACGGTGGAGATCCGGCCTCCGTGGAGTTCTGTCACAGGGTGGGCATGAACTATGTGAGTTGTTCCCCCTACAGGGTTCCCATAGCCAGACTGGCCGCCGCCCATGCAGCCGTAAAAGAAAAACACTGAGATGGCAAACGGGCCGGCTGGGTTTTAATTCCGGCCGGCCCTGCCCTCAAGTATCTTCAAAATATCATCTCAATATCTTGTGCTAATCCTTCTTCCAGACACATCCTGTTGTTAATCGGCTTTACAGCCTTTGTTGGGCCGCATATAATGAGGCCCAAGACTGCAGGCTTCCAGGGGACCTTGTACATGAGGCTCAAGAAGGTTGAGATTACGGGTTTCAAGTCCTTCATGGATAAGACAGTCCTCCTGTTCGAGCAAGGAGTTACGGCCATTGTGGGGCCCAACGGGTGCGGGAAGAGCAACATCGTGGATGCCATCAGATGGGCCATGGGGGAGGCCAGCGCAAAGGCTCTCAGGGGGCAGGGCATGGAGGATGTCATCTTCCACGGCACAGATGCTCAGGGACCGCTGGGAATGGCTGAGGTGAGCCTGACCTTTGAAAACGTGAATGGACATGCCCCTGCCCATCTTTCAGGCTGCTCAGAGATAGAGGTCACCCGAAGACTTTTCCGTTCAGGGGAGAGCGAATACTGCATAAACAAAGTGCCTTGCCGCCGCAGAGACGTCTGGGAACTTTTTATGGACACGGGGCTGGGGAACCGCTCCTATGCCATAGTGGAGCAGGATCGTGTCTCCCGAATCATATCGGCTCGACCCGAAGAGCGCCGGGTGGTAGTGGAGGAAGTGGCCGGGATAAGCCGTTACAAGAGCCGCAGGGAGGCTGCCCAGCGCAAGATGGAAGCCACAGCCCAGAACCTTGAGCGCATAAGGGATATCCGTAACGAGGTGGGTCAGCAGATTAAGAGCTTGGAAAGACAAGCCCGAAAAGCAGAGCGTTACAAGAGCCTCAAGGCCCAAATCCTGGATCTGGAAAGGGGATCTGTGCTCAGAAGGTGGGCCCTGCTGGATCGGGAGAGATCTTTGGTTCAGGTGCAGATTAGGGAATTAGGCCTGGAAAGGGATCGGCTCAACTCGCTCCTAGAGGGAGGGGAACTGGGTCTAGAAAAAGAAAAAATGCTGCTCCTGGATACGGAGAAGAAACTCCTGGAGGCTCAGGAGGAGCTCCACAGGAGGCAGAGGGCCCTGCATGATCTTGAAAACCTTATCCAGCGGGAATCGGAAGAGGCAAGCTCTTTGGAGACCTCAGGCAGGATCTGGGAGAAAGAGATTTCCCAACTGAAAATCCGCCTGGAATCCACCCGAGAAAGACTGGTTTCACTTACCTCGGAAAGGGAAGGAATTTGCACCCGATTGCAAGAGACCCTGGCTAGACTGGATGAGTTGGCCGGGCTGCTAAAACAAGGGATGGAAAGGGCCAGGCTTCTCAAGGCCTCCTTGGAAGAGTCCAGGCTGGAGCTGGTTGAGTGGATGGGGGAAAGGGCCAGGCTTAAAAACGCTCTCCAACACCATCGGAAAAGGTCCGAGGAGTTGCAAAAAAGCCTGGAGAAGGGGAAAGCAGAGCAAGAAGGGCTGGCAAGGAAACTGGAAGAGATGAACCTGACTGGCTCCTGCCTGGAAGGGGAGATCCGGGAGCTGGAGGAGGCTTTAGGGCAGCTCAGGGCTCGAAGGGAGCAAATCAAGGAGAAGCTCTCCGGGCTGCAAGCCCAAAGGGAAGAGCTCAGGGCCAGGCTTCAAGATTTAGGGAGCTCCATACAAGGGATTGGCTCCAGAATGCAGGCTTTGCAGGGGCTCCAGCTAGATCTGGCAGGCTTCTCCGAAGGGATCCGTGCCCTCAGAGAGGCGGCTCGAAGGGGTGAGATCCATTTAGGAGATTCTTTGCCCAAGGTGGTGGCTGAAGTGGTGGATGCCTCGGACGGGGCAGATGGGCTGATCTCAGCACTCTTGGGAGAGCGTATTCAGTATCTTGTGGTGGAGAACTGGGAGCAGGCCCTGAGGGGCTTGGCCTTTGCAAAGGAAAAGGGCTTGGGCCGTGTGGGTTTCGTGGCCTTGGAAGAGTGCGGAAAGTCAAGCCCAAAGGCTGGCAATGGGGATGAAAACAGGTTGGGTCTTTGCTGGGAGCCTGGATACGAGCCGGTGGGAGGGCTCTTCTTGGAGGGTGCCACCCTTGTTAGTAGGCTTGAAGAGGCGATCAACAGGGGGCTTTCCGGTATTGGCGGCCGTCTGGTCACCCCCCAAGGAGACCTACTCGATCCCAGAGGTCTCCTGGAAGGCGGCGGAGATCCCAGGGATCCCTCCAAAGGTTATCTGGCCAGGAGAAGAGAACTCAAGGATTTGGAGGCAAGCCTTAAGAAACTGGAAGAGGCAAGCCAGGGACTGGCAGGACAGGAAAGAGAGCTTTCGCAAGGGATTTCAAGCCTGTCTTTGGAAAGGGACAGTTTGGTGGAGTTGATTCATGCAAAGGAACTCAGACTTGCAGAGTGCAGAAGGGATTTTCTCTCCTCCAAGGAGGCCGCAGGAGGGCTCAGACAGAGGCTGGAGGCCTTGAAGTGGCAGCTGGGAGGGCAGAGCGAGGAACTGGGTTTGCTGTGTAAGAGCCTGCAGGAGGACTCAGGTCGACTTGAGGATTTGGAGAGCCGTATAGGAAGCAGGGAGAAGGATCTCCAAGCACTGGAACAAGAGCATGCAAAGGCTCTTGCCGGTGTGGAGGAGCTTCGCTCGGAGGTGACCCGGGTGCAGGTGATGGTGGCCTCTCTCCAGGAGCGCTCCAACTCCTTGGAGCGGGAGATCCATGGGCTTAAGGCTCAAGAGAAAGAGCTTTCCCAAGAGTGCTCCAGGAAGGAGGTTCAAAAGAGGCAGGGTCTCCAAAGGCTCCAACAACTCAGGGGCTCTCTGGCTGAAGCCCGAGAGGAACTGGGGCGTCTTATGGAAAGCCACAGAGGGGCGGCTCAGGACCTGGAGAAAGCCAGAATGGAACTCCAGGAAAAGAGGGAGAATATCCTTAGGATGGAAGGAGTGCAGCAAAGCAGCAGGCAGAGAATCCGCGCCCTGGAAAGCGAACTTAAGCGAATTGAGTTGAAAGAGAGGGAGTTGGCTTTGAGAATGGAGCACGCACAAGGGGAACTCCAGGGGAGGTTGGAGATGGAACTGGAGGAAATCCCGGCTGCAGCCAAGAGGGCGACGCTAAAGGACTCCTCCCAGGAGGAGGCTCAGATAGCCTCTCTGAAGGAGGCCCTGGATCTGCTTGGGGATGTGAACCTAGTGGCTGCCGAGCAATACAAGGAGCTCAAACAGAGGTATGACAGCCTGAGTGCCCAACAGGAAGACCTGGAGAACTCCATAGCGCTTCTAAGAAAGGCCATTCAAAGAATTGACAGAAGTTCACGGAAGAGATTCAGGGAAGCTTTTAACAGATTGGATGAGGAGTTCAGAAAAGTCTTTCCAATCCTTTTCGAAGGGGGCGAGGCGCACCTGGCTTTGACCCAGGCAGAGGACATATTGGACGCCGGGGTGGAGATCGTTGCCAGACCGCCAGGTAAGAGACTTCAGAACATATCCCTTCTCTCAGGGGGGGAAAAGGCCTTGGCCGCAGTGGCGCTGATTTTCGCCATGATCAGAATCAAGGAGACGCCCTTCTGTCTTTTTGATGAGGTGGACGCGCCATTGGATGAGGCCAACATAGATCGTTTCAATAAGATGGTGAGGGAGCTCTCAAGGAAGTCCCAGTTTATTCTGGTGACCCACAGCAAGCGTACCATGGAGATGGCCGACGTTCTCTACGGGGTAACCATGGAGACCCCGGGGGTGTCCAGAATGATTTCTGTGAGGCTTCAGTGAGGCTCCCCAAGGATCTGTTTCAAGGGGAAGAATGGGGAGCTTTGGATGGAACCGCAAGAAGGGAAGAAAAGGGGCTTCCTAAGCGGCCTTAGGGAAGGCCTCAGAAAGACCAGGGACGGCTTCATAAAAAAGCTGGACCGCCTTCTCATGGGCAAGGCCAGGCTGGATGCCCAGACCCTGGAAGAGTTCGAGGAGCTCCTGATTACAGCAGATCTGGGCGTGGCCACTACAACCAAGCTTATCAGAGAGGTGGAGTCCCGCATAAGCCGCTCTGAAGCCCAGAATCCAGACCTGCTAAGACGTTGCGTGCAGGGGGCAATCACCCATCTCTTGTTGCCCCGGCAGGCCCCCCTCACTGTGGGAGCCCAAAGGCCTTACGTGATCATGGTCATAGGGGTCAACGGGGTTGGCAAGACAACCACCATCGCCAAGCTTGGAAAACTTTGGAAAGAGGAAGGCCTAAGCGTTATGCTTGTAGCAGGAGACACCTTCCGGGCTGCGGCCATAGAGCAACTGCAGAGCTGGGGGGACAGAATTGGGGTGGAAGTGTTAAAACAACAGCATGGGGCAGATCCTTCGGCCGTGGTCTTTGACGCTCTGCAATCGGCTAAGGCCAAATCAACGGATTTGGTCATCCTGGATACTGCAGGCAGATTGCACACCAAAGTGAATTTAATGGCAGAGCTAAAAAAGATTCAGAGGATCGCCAACAAAGTGGTGGATGGGGCCCCCCATGAAGTGCTCTTGGTGCTGGATGCCACCACGGGCCAAAACGCTGTCTCCCAGGCCCGTTTGTTTCACGAGGCAGTGGGAGTCACCGGTATAGCCATGACCAAGTTGGATGGCACGGCCAAGGGCGGGATATTGGTGGCTGTGGCATCTGAGTTCGAGATTCCCATCCGCTACGTGGGTGTGGGAGAAAAGATGGAGGATCTTCAAGTCTTTGATGCGCGCAGTTTTGTGGAGGCTCTTTTCGGCGAGGGAGAAGAACTTTGAATGGAACTGCTGGAGCTGGACCGCGAATGCATCTGGTGTGATCAAAAGCAGTGCTGGGTGCACAAGCAGATATGCCGTTGGAAGGCTTTTAGCTTGGGGGAAAAGAGATGCTGCGGCTGTTTCCAACTCTCGCTATGGCCCAGACAAAGGCCTTCTGAAAAAAGCCGGCGAAAGGGGACGGACAGAAGCTCGGTTAAAATCGGAAGGGAGGAGGTCTCTTCAGGAGGGCCCAGGCAGCTTTCTTTGTTTTGGAAAAATGCAGACCCGGAGTAATGAGAAGTGACCACTGAGAACCCCTTGGTCCTTGAGGGGAACCTGGAGAAGGTTCTGTATGAGGACCGGGAAGGCGCCTTTGTGGTAGCCAGGGTAAGCCTTCCGGATGGGGAGGAGATTACGGCTGTGGGATCCTTCTCGGCAATACCGGGCACCAGGGTCAAGCTGGAGGGGAAATGGGCCAAGAGCCCCCGTTACGGCTTGCGGTTCCAGGTGGACAGCGCAGAGATTCACCCACCTAGCAATCCCCAAGGGCTTATCCAGTATCTCTCATCAGGTGTTGTGCCTGGCGTGGGACCTGTGATGGCCAAAAGGCTTGTGGATCACTTCGGGGAAGAGACTCTGCGTGTGCTGGAGAGAGACTCTCAGAGGTTGGCCGAGGTCCCGGGCTTAGGGCCTGCACGTGTATCAAGCATCCGCCAGGCCTGGGAAGCTCAAAGAGGTGTGCGAGAGGTCATGGTCTTTCTACAGGGCCATGGAGTTAGCCCTGCTTTTGCCCACAAGATTTACAAGATTCACGGTCGGGATACCATCACAAGGGTCTCGGAGAATCCTTACAGGCTCACCAGAGAGGTGTTCGGGATTGGTTTCAAGAAGGCCGATGCAATCGCCATGCGTTTGGGGCTTTCCCCTACAAGCATGGCCCGTTGCAGAGCAGGCATTTTGCACGTTCTCCAAGGCATGGGGGAGGATGGACACGTGTTCTGCCCCAAAGGGGAACTGCTCAGAGGGGCGGGGGAGCTCTTGGGAGTCCCCTTGGGACTACTGGAGGATGCCCTCAGGCGCTGCGCCGCAGACGGGGAATTGGTGGTGGAGGAAAGGGGGGAAGAAGAGCCCAGGGTATACCTTAAATGGCTTTATGAGGCTGAGGTGGAGACGGCACAAGCCTTAACCAGGATAAAAAGAGCAGGACCTGCATCGGGGAAAGCCGGTCCCGAGTGGAGCCAGCCAGAGGGAGAAGGCCATTTCAGGTTAAACTCTGAACAAAGGGAGATAATCCGTCTGGCTTTGACAGAGCCTCTGCTGGTGGTCACGGGCGGGCCTGGCACGGGTAAGACCACAGCCATGAGGGCGCTTCTGGAGACGGCTCAGAAGCAGGGAAGAAAAGTGGTACTTGCTGCTCCCACCGGCAGGGCGGCCAAGAGGCTCTCGGAGGCCACTGGCCAGGAGGCTCGAACCATCCATCGCCTCTTAGAGTTTCAGCCAAACCACAGAAGGTTTCTGCGTGACCGACAAAGACCCCTACAGGCTGATCTAGTCTTGGTGGATGAGGCTTCCATGATAGACCTTCCCCTGATGTATCATCTCACCCAGGCTTTGCCGTCCAGAGCTTCCTTGATCCTGGTGGGGGATGTGGACCAGTTGCCTTCTGTGGGGCCTGGAAATGTGTTGCGGGACATAATCGCCTCCGGCTCCGCGCGGGTGGTTGTGCTGAAAGAAGTATTCAGGCAGTCGGCCCGCAGCCAAATAGTTCTGAATGCCCACAGGATAAACGGAGGTGAGATGCCCCAATGGTCTTCAGAGGGGAAAGGGGACCTCTCGGACTTTTACTTCATAGCCCAGTCCGACCCTGTCCAGATCCAAAAGACAATACTGACCCTTTGTTTGGAGCGGATTCCCTTGCGCTTCGGCCTGGATCCCAGGAGGCAGATCCAAGTGCTTACCCCCATGCACAAGGGTCCTCTGGGCACCGAGGAGCTGAACAGGCTCCTTCAAGAGCGTCTTAACCCCAGCCGGAAGGGTATAACCAGAGGGGCTCAGGTGCTGGCCGAAGGGGACCGGGTCATGCAGATCCGCAACAACTACGAAAAAGAGATCTTCAACGGCGACATAGGCACTGTAAGCAGGCTGGAGCGGGGCACGGGAAGGCTTTGGGTAAGGTACGAGGACTCCGAGGTGGAATACGGTCCAGGGGATTTGGATGAATTGGTACTGGCCTACGCGGTTTCTGTGCACAAGTCCCAGGGGAGCGAATACCCGGCCGTGGTTTTGCCGGTGGTGACTCAACACTACCTCATGTTGCAGCGCAACCTTCTCTATACAGGGATAACCAGGGCCAGACGATTGGTAGTTCTGGTCGGGACTTTCAAGGCCTTGGCAATAGCCGTCAAAAACGACCAGATCCGCCACAGGCACACGGGCCTCAGGGAGCGGCTGGAAAAGGCAATCTAACCCGGATTATTCTCCAAAGCCGGTAACTTTGGGGGCTCAAGCCCCCAACACCCCGGCACACTTCGACATATTCCGACCCAACCCAGGACCAAATCTGAAACCAAAAGGCAGGGTGCTTTTGAGTATGGAGCGGTTTGTGGAAATATGTCATTAAGATAGCCCGCATTATCCACTCATCGTGAATAATGCGGGCTAAAAATTAAAAGCGAGCTGCTGGGCGTGGATTATTCGCCGGCAAGCTTAACTTCGGCGGCTACGCCCCCAGTCCGCTTGGAGGCTTTTGAAGCCCTGGCAGAGGCGGGGATGGAGTGAAGCGGAGCCCTGAAGCCTCTCATGCCGGCTTTCTCCCCTGGATCAACTCCTCATTGGAGGCCCAACGCCAAAGCCATCCCCCGGCAATTGAGTCGCTTCTCAACAGTCCCTGCTCAGCCCATTTTTGCATGGCTTCCCTAACTTGTGCAAAGGAAAAAGGAAGCCTCTGGCTGAGACGCAAACATACCTCCAAAAAGGCCTCTGTCTTGGGGACGGGCTCTTTGACATGACCCAGCTTCTCAAGCAGGTCTTGTCTCAGAATGTCCCATGCCAGAGGTCTGAGGGTGCGTCTTTCCACCTCCCTACACTCCTCTGTGGAAGCCGACCCCAGCTTCACCTTCTCTTCCTGAATGCGGCAGTATCTTCTAATCCCCTCATCATACTCATTGAGGATCTCTTCCACGTCCTGCGCAGTGATGTCGCCTGTCAGGGTAACCACCCGGTTGGCGTCGTAATGATCCCACCTTTCAGTGAGGATCTTGATGCCCATTGCCTGAGCCTCCTCCCATATGCGTGTCCCCGGAAAGGGTGCGAGGACGTGAAATCCATACTGGCAGCCCAAGGAGCGGGCGAACTGTGCAGTTCTACTTAGAGTTTGCCTTGTCTCCCCGGGGAGCCCCAGCACAAAAGAGGCGAATATCCTGATTCCAGCCTTTTGCCCCATCCGGACCGCCTCGCGAACTTGTTCCAGGGTGATACCCTTTCCTATTTTTTCGAGGACTTCTTGGGAGCCGCTTTCCACACCGTAGAGAAGGTCTGTGCAGCCGGCCTCGGACATGGCTCGCAGGATTTCAGGATTCACTGTATCCACCCTTGCAAAAGCGTGCCATGTTACATGAAGCTTTCGGGACAAGATTTCCCGACAGACCTCCAAAGCATGGCTTTTTTTTAAGGTGAACAGATCATCGTCTATGCCTATGGAAGCAAAGCCTCTACGGGACAGCCACTCCATCTCGTCCACCACTTTCTGGGGACTGCGGAATCTTCCCTTATGGCCCACCATCCTCTGCCCTACGCAGAACACGCAAGCATAAGGGCAGCCGCGGCTTGACAAGACCCCGACTTTGCCTTCCAGCACCCTGTACCTGGCAAGGGGAAGCAGATCCCAGGCAGGCTGGGGCAACTCCTCAAGATCTCTTACCAGAGGTCTTGGGGGAGTTGAGGTTATTTGGCCGTTCTCCCTGAAACTCAACCCCCGCACCAGATGCAGGTCCGAACTTCTCTCCAAGGCATCGGCCAACTCCAAGACTGTTTGTTCTGCCTCGCCTCTTACTACCAGGTCGGCCTCGGGACATTCCCTAAGACTTCTTTCCGGCAAAAAGGATACGTGGGGGCCCCCCAGGGCAATGATTGCCTCTGGCCTGGCATTCCTGACCCATGAGGCTATACGACATGCCATGGGAAAGGTCATGGTCACGGAAGTGATTCCCACAAGATCAGGTTTCACAAGCGCCAGGGTCTGCTCTACTTTGTCCTTTCTTGGCTCTGATACCAACAGATCCAAAACCTCCACCTGGTGGCCGTGGGTCCGCAGGTTTGCAGCCAGATAAACAGAGCCTATTGCAAGGGCCGGGTATTCTTCTATGGGGTAGGGCGGAACTATAAATAGTGCTCTCAATGTGGAGGGCTCCTTTCACTTTAAGACTCCAGGGGGGATTGTGTACGAGAAAACCTGCGACTTGTCAATCCGGCCCCCAAAAGGCTGACGTAGGTCATCATGGCGTGGTGGCTTTTCTCGGAGCGGCTTGCCTGCCTGCCCTGCCCCCCCGGGGGCATGTGGGGAAAAACTGGCTCAGCTGGGCCATGATTCGAATCCAATTGACTCGAGATAGGATCAACCGGGATGACTCTCCAAAACCTGCCCTTATGGAGGCTAAACCCCCAAGCCCCCTTTACGCTTTGGCATATTCTCAGTCAACCCAGAGTCAAATCTGGAACCTGAGAGCCGTGCCTTTTTGAGCATGGACCGTTTGCCTAACATATTCTCAGGGCAGTCCCTATTCTCCATCTATCATGAACAAAATGGGGGCCAAAGCCTTCCCCTAACAGCCCCGTCACCTTATCATTTGCAAGAACATGTTTCCTGGTGTATGAAAAACCCAGCCTGGATATGATCGAAGAAACTCCTGGGATTGTGAGGCCTGGTTCAACTTTGGAAAAGGGGGAAAAGGGAAATGCTGGAAGAGGCAAAATCCTTTTTGGAGGGACACATTGGGTACCTGGTTTTGGGAGTCCTGGGAATCATAGGGTTAGGTCTTATCTGGCGGTGGCTTAACAGGCCGGGCAAGGAGGAGCTGGAACACCAAAGAAGATTTCAGGACTTAAAGGACAAGTCACGGGACAGATACAAGGATCTTAGGCCCCTCAAATAACCCTAAGCCTATTCTCCAAAGCCCGCAACTTTGTGGGCTCAAGCCCCCAAGCCCCCGGCACGCTCGGACATATTCCCACTCAAAGCACGAGCAAAGCTGAACCCGAAAGGCAGAGTGCTTCTGAGTATGGACTGGTTTGTCCAAACACCTCACTAATATAGCCCGCATTACCCACTGATCGTTAATAATGCGGGCTAGAGGCATTGGCTTTCAATACCAGTTGGCATTTGAAATCAAAGAAAACAGAGCATACCCATGGGCTCGGGTGCTTGGCCCCCATCTTGGATCGCCCTAGGAAATAGGCCGGGCTGTGGCAAGAATCCGGAATCAATCTTGCTCCCCAATGGAAAGCAATTCTCGCCGCCTGTCCAAGAGGTCCCTTATGGCCCCTTCCAGAAGCTCCAGGGTAAGCTGACGCACAGCCATCTGCTGGCGGTCCAAACCTTCCCCTTTCTCCCAGCGTTCTTTGATGGATTCAAGGTTTTGGATCTGGGCCTCCAGTTCGGCTAAATTTGAAGAAGTCTCTTTATGCACCTAGGAACCCCCAGCCCAAAGAAATTCCCAAAACCGGCTGTAGGCTGTGACTCATTCAGGCTCAGATTCAGGCCGAATCCGAAACCCAGGGTGATTCCCAGCTTTGATAAGCCCACCCTAAGATATCCTCAAGATACCCCGCATCATCCGGTTAGGTTGAACAGTGCGGGCTAGAAATTCGATTCAATGACTCCCAAGTCTTTTATAAGGCTTTGAGGGAATCCTGGTCAAGGTTTCCCAAGAACCAAAGGCCGACATGCACATGGCTGAAAATGTAGTTTAAACGCTTTGTTACGGATTGCGCCTTGACTGGTATGGGCGTGGGGCTATAATGTTGAAGCTGTACAAGGTCTTGGATGGGGGAGGTCGTGCAGCATGTTCAAGGTGGGGGACTTGGCGGTTTACCCCGCCCATGGCGTGGGCGTGATCGAGTCCATAGAGCAGCGGGAGATCTCGGGCAACCAGCAGAAATTCTATGTTATAAGGATCTTGGACAATGGGATGACCATCATGATCCCCACACACAATGTGGAGAGCGTGGGGTTGAGGAGTGTAATAGACCCCGAGGAAGTCCCTAAGGTCTACGAGATCTTGCAGGAAAGAGACCTGCAGCCCGGCTTCCAAAGCTGGAACCGGCGCTACCGGGAGTATTCCGAAAAAATCAAAACCGGCTCTGTTTACGAGATTGCCGAGGTGCTACGGGATCTGGTCTTGTTGAAGTATGACAAGACTCTCTCCTTTGGGGAGAGGAAGATGCTGGATCTGGCTAGGAGCCTACTGGTAAAAGAGATCTCCATCGCAAGAAAAACAGAGGAGGTTGTGGTGGAACAGGAGATCCATCGCCTGTTCCAAATGTGAGAAGCGGACCCCTCATGTCCTCGGTCATTCCCCGGATTTCTTGGATCCTTTTGGGAGGCTTGTGCGGATATCTCCTGGCCGAGTCGCTCAGTTCTGAGTCCCAAACCCACATACTGGGGGCTCTCTTGGGGGGCGGCATGGCCAGTCTGGCAGTTCTGCTAGAAAGATTGTTGGAGCGATATCCCCTCTGGGCCCTTGTGGGCGGCGCCACCGGCCTCACCGTGGGTCTGCTTCTGGGGCGGCTCATAGGCTCTAGCGTGGGCTCAGCAGAGGCTTCAAGAGCCCCAGAAGCCGCCCTTTGGAGCCTTGGAGCCATGGGATTTTTGGGGCCTCTGGGCTGGGCCCTGGGATTTCGCAAGGGTCTGGATTGGCCTTTTAGGACAGGGACTCAAGGCGGCAAGACCGAAGTTCCAGGCAGCCGCCTGCTTCTCATGGATACTAGCGTAATCATAGATGGCCGCATAGCGGATGTTTGCTCCAGCGGATTCCTCTGGGGAGCTCTGGCCATCCCCCAGTTTGTGCTCAGAGAGCTTCAGAAAATAGCCGACTCCTCGGATCCTCTCAAGAGGGCTAGGGGAAGGAGAGGTCTGGATGTACTGCGCACTTTGCAGGAGCAGAAGGGCATAGAGGTGCGTGTCCTGGACCGAGAGCCTTCCTCGGGAAACAACGGGGATGTGGACAGCCTTTTGGTGGAGATGGCCAAGGAGATGGGCTGCGCCCTTCTGACCAATGACTTAAATATGCACAAGGTGGCAGAGCTGCAAGGAGTCCAAGTCTTGAATATAAACCAGCTGGCCCACGCCCTTAAGCCTGTGGTCCTCCCGGGGGAGGATATGAAGGTGAAGATAATCAAGGAGGGCAGGGAGGAAGGGCAAGGCATAGCTTATCTGGAAGACGGCACCATGGTCGTGGTGGACAATGGGAAACGTTTCCTCGGCCGAAGTGTGGATGTTGTGGTTACAAGCGTCATACAGACCTCTGCGGGCCGGATGATCTTTACATCTCTCAAGGAGGATCAGGAAGCATATGTCCAGAATGGACGCGGGTAATAGCCCCGCGGCTCCAGATTGATCCCATGGAGTCCATTCCAGGAAAGGTGGCCGCCCTCATACCGGCTGCAGGCCAAGGCCGGCGCATGGGAGGCCCGATGGAGAAACAATTCCTCCTGCTGGAAGGCATACCAGTTTTAGCCCACACCCTAAGGGTTTTTGAGTCCAGTCCTTTGATCCACGGGATAGTGGTAGTGGTCCCCAAGGACCGAATGGAGCTGGTTCGGGAAAAAATCTTGGAACAATACAACATATCCAAGCTGCTGGCCATGGTGGCAGGGGGGCCCCACAGGCAGGAATCCGTGCGTCTGGGTCTGGAGGCTCTGGGGTCGGGTTGGGAGCTGGTTGTGGTGCACGACGGTGCTCGTCCCTTGGTCAGCTCTGAGTTGATCGCCAGATGCGTGGAAACGGCCCTTTTGCATGGGGCTGCGATTGCGGCTGTTCCGACCACTGACACCGTGAAGGAGGTGGACCCAGAGGGATTTGTGCTTAGCACCCCGCTAAGAGAAAGACTTTGGATGGTGCAGACACCCCAGGCATTTCGTTACCACTGGCTTCTCAGGGCGCACATGGAAGCTCAAAAGGAGGGATTTCTGGGCACCGATGATGCCTCTTTGGTGGAGAGGTTGGGACATAGGGTAAAAGTTGTCCAGGGCTCTTATGAGAACATCAAGGTCACGACAGCTAGTGATTTAAAGCTGGCCAGGGAAATCCTGGCCGCACAAGGGGCCAAACAGCCGTGAAATATCGCATTGGGCAAGGCTACGATGTTCACTGTTGGGCACAGGGAAGAGCTCTGGTACTGGGGGGAGTGGAGATTCCTTATGAAAAGGGGCTTATGGGCCACTCGGATGCCGATGTTCTGCTTCATTCCATTTGTGATGCCATCTTGGGGGCCATGGCGCTGGGGGATATAGGCAAGCATTTCCCGGACACAGATCCGGCTTACAAGGGAATATCCAGTTTGGTCCTGCTTGAAAAAGTGGCCGGCATGCTCAAAGAGGCTGGCTGGGAGGTGAACAATTTGGATGTGACTGTGGTGGCCCAAAGGCCTAAACTGGCTCCTTATATCCCCCTCATGAGGGAACGTATTGCCGGGGTTTTGGGAGTGGATGTGGGTAGGGTGAGTGTCAAGGCTACAACCAGTGAGGGGCTCGGATTTGTGGGCAGGGAGGAAGGGGTTGCTGCCCAGGCCGTAGCTCTTTTGGAGAGAAGCGGTGAGGTGTGAGATTCCAAAGGATCGAAAAAGACTGCTCATAATGGGGGCAGCAGGTAGAGACTTCCACAACTTCCTGGTCTGCTTTCGGAACGACCCTAGCTTCGAGGTGGTGGCCTTCACTGCAGCCCAAATCCCAGGCATAGCCGACAGGCTTTATCCTGCAGAGCTGGCGGGCCCCCTTTACCCGGATGGAATTCCTATACTGCCTGAGGAATCTCTTGAGAAGCTTATCAAAGAGGCGGCAGTCCACCAAGTGGTATTTGCATACAGCGATTTGTCCCATGTGGAGGTCATGCACAAGGCTTCCAGGGTCTTGGCCGCAGGGGCTGATTTCATGCTGCTGGGGCCTAATCGCACCATGCTTCGCACCAAGGTGCCCTCCATATCGGTTTGTGCGGTCAGGACAGGCTGCGGCAAGAGCGGGGTTATAGAGCGGATATGGGAGATCTTGAACTTGGCAGGTATACACGCAGTTGTGCTGAGACATCCCATGCCTTACTCGGAGCTTGCCCGCAAGAGAGTGGAACGCTATGAGACTTTTCAAGACCTGGACAGCGGCAGTTGTACCTTGGAGGAGAGGGAAGAATACGAACATCTGGTAAGAAGGGGCATAGTGGTTTACGCCGGAGTGGATTACTCAGAAATACTCAGGGAGGCTGAGAGAGAGGCCCAGGTAATTCTTTGGGATGGAGGAAACAACGACTTCCCTTTCATCCTCACGGATTTGGAGATCACGCTCCTGGATCCCCACAGGCCGGGCCACGAGACAGCCTATCATCCAGGCGAGGTGAACCTGCTCAGGGCACATCTGCTGATAGTAAACAAGGTGGATACGGCAGCGCCAGAAGCAGTGGAACAGGTTCTAAACTCTGCGAAAAGCATGAACCCCGGGGCCAGACTCATTCAAACCGCCTCCAGGATCCTGGTAGAGGATGGGGAGAGCATCCGTGGGAAGCAAGTGCTGGTGGTAGAGGATGGGCCTACGGTGACCCACGGGAATATGGGATATGGGGCAGGGGTCCTGGCAGCCAGGAATCACGGAGCAAAAACTTTGGTGGATCCACGGCCTTATGCCCAAGGATCTCTCAGGGAGGTTTTCAGGACCTACCCACACCTTGAAAAGGTGCTGCCGGCCCAGGGTTACTTCCCTGAACAATTGAGGGATCTTGAGGCTACTATAGAGGCCACCCCTTGCGATCTGGTGCTGGTGGCAACCCCCATTGACCTTAGCCGCCTCATAAAGATCTCTAGGCCGGTGGCCAGGGTTACTTACCGAGTGGAAGAGGTGGGCCCTCCCACACTGGATATGGTGATAAAGGAATTCCTGAGGGAGAAAGGCCTCTTGTGAGATGGCTGGGGCTACTAGCCCGTATGTTTTGCCAAAGCCTGTGGCTTTGGGGGCCGCACCCCCAAACCTCAGGTAGGCTTTGGCGTATTTGGACCCAAACCAGGGCCAATCTGAAACCGAAAATCAAGGCCTTTTGAGCTCCCGGGCCAATGATTGGGGCGGTCCATCAAGAAAGGGTCGATTTCATGGAGAGAGACAAGGCTACACCCAATATCAAAGTCGTACCTCCTGGGCCCAACGCCAGAAAGTGGGCCTCGTTTCACCGCCGACATGCAAGCCACTCAACCTATTTCTATGATTTTGTATGGGACCGCTCCAAACCGGCAATAGGTCCATTTTGTACGGATGTGGACGGGAATGTGATACTGGACTTTGTCAGCCACGTGGCCAGCAGCCCCCTGGGGTACAATCACCCGGAACTGCTGGAAACAATCAAAACTCTCTCATCTGTGGATCCTGACAGATATGCCGGAACAGACTTTGTGGGGGGATTCGGAGAAGATCCTGAAAATTGTCCTATCCCCACCCCTTCCCATCTTCACCATAAGCTCATGGAGATTACCAGAGTTTTTGGTTTTGACACGGCTTTCTTGAGCAATTCCGGGGCCGAGGCCGTGGAGAACGCAGTGAAGATCTGCTACCAACACAGGAAGAACTTCGGCTATGGTATTTGCTTCAGCGGGGCCTTCCACGGCAGAACCCTCGGGGCTCTGTCCCTAAACAGGAGCAAAAGAGCGCACCGAAACTGGTTCCCGGAGATTCCCAAGATATTGGAACTGCCCTTTTGTCGCTGCGAATCAGCTTGCGACTGCGGTTGGTTGCTTACAACCATAAGAAGAAAAGGCAGAATGAGCAAGCTGGCGCAGGTGCTGGATCCAGAAATAGGCATCATCGCCCCTGAGGAGGTAGCCTTCATCATAGTGGAACCCATACTCGGGGAAGGCGGATACGATCTTCCTCAACATGGGTTCCTACAGGAAGTGGCACGGGTGGCCAGGCAATATCAGATTCCGCTCATTTGTGATGAGATACAGACAGGCCTTGGTCGAACGGGGCGATGGTGGGCATGCGAACACTTCGAGATAATCCCCGACATAATCACATCGGCCAAGGCCCTCAGGGTAGGGGCTACCTTGGGCCGTAAAGAGCTTTTCCCCCAAGAGCCCCTGCGCATTTCCAGCACTTGGGGGGAAGGCAATGCAATAAGCTCGGCAGTGGGTTACCGCACCATAGAAATCATACAGAGGGATGGGTTGCTGGAGAATGCCAGGTTGATGGGGGAGTATTTCCTCGGGGGACTAAAGGAACTATGTTCGCGCTATCCTTTTGTGTTCCATCCTAGGGGGCTGGGCCTCATGCTGGCTTTCTCGGTGGAGAGGGAGGATTGGAGAAACCAAATCCTGCGAAGAGCTTTTCAAAGAGGGCTTCTTCTCATAGGCTGCGGGTTCGAGTCTATACGTATTCTGCCGCCTCTGGATGTGAAAAAAAGGGAGATAGACCTGGCCTTTGAGATACTGGATGCTGTCATGGGGGAGGTGGCTAAGTGAGACCAAAGCCCGAAAGAAGACGTCATCCCAGGAAGACTTGCAAGCTGAGGGTAAGGCTGGCCGGAACCAAACAACTCAAGGAACACTATATAAGTAACCTTGGCATGGGAGGGGTTTTTGTGGAGACCCTCTATCCCCTGCGTATAGGTTCCCCCGTAGAACTGGATCTCATTGTGGGACAAGATCCGCTGCCCTTGAGAATAAGGGGAGAAGTTGTTTGGGTCAGGCCCAGGGAGAGAGGCGCAGAGCCGGGGATGGGAGTGCGCTTCGTGGAACTTCAAGAGCGAACCCTGGATCGTCTAAAGCAATTGTTGTCCTTTGAAACTTAAGCTCAAGAACCCTAGCTTGGCTTATCCCCCAAGCCCACGGTTCGCTTTGGCATATTCCGGCTCAAACCATGAGTAAATCTGAAACCGAAAATCAGGTTATTTTTGAGGGTGAACCGGGTTCTCCTTACACATCCTCAAGTCAGCTGGCATTATCTTTTCTTGATGAATTATCGGGGTTATCATGGGATGCTCTAACCTTTTTGCGGCCGGGCTTGGAGAATGCCCCCGGGAATCATAAGCCATCACCCCTGTGACCAACCCCCGGGAATCCTCCCCGGGGATCTGGCAGCCTGAAAAAGGGTCTCCAAAGCCTCCTCATCCTGGGAGGCCTCCCAGAGCCGACGGCTCATTTCCATGAAATCTTTAGGCGTTTTGGCGTTGAATCCTACGGTGACTCCCAGGGATTCGAAAAACCCACTGTGTTGAACAGAAATCTGAGAAGGCAAACCGAGAGCCCCTCTGGCTTTGTGAAAGGACTCTTCCATGCAGCTCAAATTGGGCATACGGATCTTCAGGAGATGCCTGCGCAGCACGTTGGTTCGCTGAGGGCGGTCATTTCCCTGTGCTTCCATGGCCCTTAAGAGCTCGGGATCCGAAAGGATCTGCCTTGGCAACACCCGGTCTCTCATCTGTATCTCCCAAAGAAGTTCCAGGACTTCCCTCATCAGGTTCTCACCAAGGTGAAGGCTGGGAAAAAGGTCCACAAAAGCTTCCTGGTCCTCAGGGTACATGCGGCTCAGCCTCAGGGCGTTTGCCAGGGAGCAGCCATGGCGCGCCAAGGCACGCCGCAGATCCTCTTTAATGGATGAGGCTTTTAAGTGTTCTTCCAGAATCTTGAAGCTGGGGGGAAGTCCCATGGCGGGCAAGAGTTCCCCCAAGATCCAGTCCTTTGGAGCATCCCAATTCTGAGTGACCCGTTGCAGAACCCAAGCTCTCTCTGCCCAAGTGAAACCCCTGGTAAAATTGTTTTCATGCAAGCAAGCCAATAGGGTGGGTAGGGGATCCCCCGGCTCCAAAAGCTCGGCAGGCAAGGTTTCCCATCCCAAACGTAATGCTGCCTCGGCCCTGAGGAAACCGCTTACCAAGCGAAGCCCCTCCCGGGCGGTCTGCACTCTAAGGGGCACAAGGATACCTACCTTCTCCAAAGAGCCTACCAGAGAAGTTGAGTCCCTCTCCAGGCTGGAGCGATACGTCTGGTCTTCCCACAAAAGGTCCTTTGTAGACACATCCAAAAATGAACGATTCAAGGTGCACCTCCATCTCAGGACTGCCAACCCGCTGTCTTTACAAGCATGGCATTATGCTGGCTGATCCTGGATATGTGATAGATTGAGTCAGGTTCGAAGATACCATGAATTTCCCTTCGGGCTTTGGTCTAAAACTAAAAATCCCAAGGTGTGAAGGGGCTTGGGGTAGCTCCCAAGGCACCTGCTCTTGGGAAAAAATTCGGGCCGGGGATCATAGGACCCGCTACTGCTGTCTCCCATAGCTTCTGTTGCTGCAAGGTTTCTCAAAGGTAAGAAGAGAGTTCCTCGGGACTCACGGCCAAAGGTTCCAGGGCAACTCGTTGGTAGAAGTCTGCCTCAGCATGTCTACCCCTTTTGCGGGCCCCTTGGGAATAGATGGCACATTTTCTTTGCAGTTGCGCCAAGGCGGCCTTTTTTTGGTCCTCCCTTAGGGCCGGATCTTGGAGTATTCTGGCCAAGACTCGTATACGGAAGCGATCCATCCCCCAAAATTTCTTGGAGAGCTGGTCTGGATGCCCTCCTCTTTTTATGATCAGCCTTTCTTCCAAAAACAGCACAGGGTATCTGGAGGTGAGCCTGAGCCAAAGGTCATAGTCCTCACAGGCAGGCAGGCTCTCGTCGAATCCCCCCATTTCCTCAAGCACATCCCTTCGAATCAAGGCTGATGATGGGCTGATGATGCACCTTGCCAGACAATGCTGGAAGATCCAACCTGAGTGCTTGGCGTGGTGCTTGCAAGGATTCACCCTCCTGTTGTGCCGGATCCATATCTCGTCGGTATAGCAAAGCGGCACATCTGCCCTGGAGGCCAAGGCTTGGATCTGGCGTTGCAGCTTTTGGGGGAGCCAAAGGTCGTCTGAATCCAGGAAGGCCACCCAATCACCCAGGGCTGAGCGCCATCCCTTGTTGCGTGCACTGCTCACCCCAGAATTAGATAAACTGAGATACTTTATCATCCTATTCCCAAAGCCAGCTACCACCTCTTTAGTGAGGTCCGTGGAGCCATCATCCACCACCAAGACTTCTGTTGGCTGAAAGCTCTGCCTGAGGACTGACTCCAAAGCCTCCTGGAGCATACTAGCCCTATTGTAAGTAGGTATGACAACAGAGACGCTTCTCATCTAGCTAGGACAATTCCCCAAAGCCTGTAAATTTAGGGGCTCAAGCCCCTAGGCCCCTAGTGCTTTTTGGCATGTTGCGAGTCAAACCAGGGCCAATGCTTAAACAGAAAATCAGGTGTCATTGAGCATATGCCGGTTTTAGTTAATAACTCATAAAGATAGCCCGCATTATCAACTGATCGGAAATAACTATGGCTAGGCTTTGCCTTGGTGCTATAAAATTCTACCTTGAGAGACCTAAAGTCCAAGACCTGTAAGCCATCCAACCACCGAGACTTGACCCCCAGCAGTGGTTTGCAACTTGACACCACGGCTTACTTAAGTATTCTGTAAAACAGCGGCTGAGTCCACCTTCACTCGGGAGGAGGTTGGCCGCTAATTCTACAGAGGAGGATCCTATGACCTTCGATAGCCTCAAAGATGTCCTGCATTTTGCAATTCGTAAAGAACATGATGCGCGGGAGCTGTACCTGATGTTTAGGGATATGGTCAAGGACCCAGGGGCAAAGACTCTTTTGCAGGAGCTGGCCGACCAGGAGCTGGGGCATAGAAACCTCCTTCAAAAAGCCTTGGATGAAGGTGGCGTGGAAAACCTGGTGGGCAAGCAAGCAGTTCAGGATCTACGTGTGAGCGATGCCTTTGTGGCGGATCCCATAGGCCCCCAGAGTTCTCCCCAGGACATAATGATCTTTGCCATGAAAAACGAGCAGGCCTCTTACGATCTTTACAGGGTCATGGAGGACAACTATGGTGGGACTTCCCTGGCTTCCCTTTTCTCCAGGCTGGCAAAAGAAGAGCTGCATCACAAAGAGACCCTGGAGCGGCAATACGAGGAACACTTCATGCAGTGGATGTAGATTCTTGGGGGCAAGCTCTAACCTGGATTATTCTCCAAAGCCCTTAGCTTTGGGGGCTACGCCCCCAAGCCCCCGGTACACTTCGAGATATTCCGACTCAAAGCACGACCAAAGCTGAAACCGAAAGGCAGGGTGCTTTTGAGTGTGGACCGGTTTTTTCAAACATGTCATAAAGATAGTCCACATTACCCACTTATCGTGAATAATGCGGGCTAAAGGGAGTCCAGTTTTCCCAGGACAGAGCCCTTGAGGGGGCCCAAAGAGCGGCCCTTCTCAAGGGCCTCCAGAATCTTCTTGTGCCCCGAGATATCCCCAAGCAAAATGGCTCCCACGATTCTGTCCTCTTTGTATACGAGCTTTCGGTAAACAGACCTCTTAGGATCAAATATCACTTCTGATTCTAGGAGCCCCTCTGGATCGGTTTGGCCTGCTGCCAGCAGGTCAATTCCCAGGACTTTTAGCTGGTTGCTCATAACCGTGCCAGCATAAGAAGCCTCTCCCCCTGCCATGTTCAGGCCGGCCACCCTGCCTTGTTCCTCTGCCGCAGGCCAGATCCCGTAATACACTCCCCGATACTCTACACAGTCACCCGCTGCATACACATGTGGGAGGGAAGTCTCCAACTTGTCGTTCACCAAGATGGCTTTGTCTGTCTTGATGCCTGCGGCCTTGGCCAACTCCAAGCGTGGCCTCACCCCTGCAGAGATCAAAAACATATCCGCTTCAAGAGATCCGCCATCTCCCAGCAAGAGGGCGGAAGCTTTGCCGTTCTTGCCCTGAATCTCTTTTGGCTGAACCCCAAGGTGAAAACGAAACCCCATGGCCTCCATGGCAGCCTGCAACATTTCCGCGGCCTTGGGATCTGTTTGTCTGGGCAAAAGCCTCTCAAACACCTCCACTACCGTGACCTCTAGACCTCTGAGCCTCAGGGCATTGCCCAGTTCCAGACCCAGGACCCCTCCTCCTATTAGCACGGCTTTCTTGGCAGAGGAAGCCTGGTTGCGAATATTGATGGCATCAGCCATGGTGCGAAGACAGAACACTCCCTTCAGCTCCACACCAGGGATGGGAGGTACGAAACTATAGGCTCCGGTGGCCAGAAGCAGCCTCTGGGCCCCATATTCCCCCTTGGAGGAGATCACTCCGAGGGGATCTAGGCGCAGCTGTTTAACGCCCTCCCCGGGGCAGAAGAAAACCTCTTTTTCTTCGAACCAGGCCGGACCCCTTACCACCAAACGTTCAGGCTCCAGCTTGGAAGAGACCACCTCTGGGAGCCTCATGCGGCTGTAAAAGGGATAGGTTTCTTCTGTAAAGATCCTTATTTCGCCTTTTGGATCAATCTCCCGGATTGCCTGACAGGCAGTAACCCCCGCCACTCCGGCCCCCACTATTATGTATTTTGCGGCCATTAATCTATTTCTCCTGCCCTTGAAATGAAGCCTGGCCCGGATTAATCTCCACTGCCCGTGACTTTGGGGTTCATAACTCCAATCCCCTGGTTCGCTTTGGCATATTCCAACTCAAACCAAAACCAAATTTGAAACCCGGCATCAGGGTGTTTCTGGGCATGGATCGGTTTGTCCTAACATATGCTCAAGCTGGCCCGCATAATCCACCAAGGGTGAAAAATGCGGGCCAGCGGGCTAAGCCTTCTGGAACTGGTCTTTGGATGCCCCGCACACAGGACAAACCCAGTCCGCGGGAAGGTTTTCGAAGGGGGTACCAGGGGAAATTCCATTTTCAGGGTCCCCAACTGCAGGGTCGTACACGTATCCGCAGACCTGGCACTCATACTTTTCCATGGATCACCTCCTTGATCATTGATGATAAGAGATTCCTCAGGGTCTGGATTTGGCTTTTCCCGTAATCTGCCACTTGAGTCGCACCAGTTCCACTAGATGTGCCCGCTCCCACTCCAGGAGCTTTTCCAACATTTCTTTTTCCTGTTTTCTCACTATGTTGCGCAAGCCCTCCATGAAAAGCAGGGTATCTTTTTCGAAGCGGATGCCCGTTTCAACTGCGGCCAGGTCTCCGGTGACTTCCCTGGCAGCCTTTTCTGCCGAGCCGTCCCCCCTGAAAACGTGAGATTCGGCAAGCTCCGCCATGTACATGGAGAATTCTTCCCTTTCCCATGTTTCGGGAGGATCGGCCAATCCGTTTGCCAGGTGCCTCAGATGGACTAGGTGTTCCTTTTCCTGTTGGGCTAAGTGATTAAAAACCTCAAGGGCAGGCTTATCTGCCGCCTTTTGCCCCATGAGCTCATAGAAGAGCTGACCGTTCTTCTCGATCTGAATGGCTGCTTCCAATATCTCCTTGGCAAAAAAAGCTCCCATGGGTTCCTCCTCGCCTGATTCAATTTCTCTCAAGAGCCCTCCTGCACCTGGGCCTGCCCAAACACCCCAAGAATCGCCTTCCCTTGGAGCCGAAGAAAGCTTACCGTACCAATACTTCCCAGCTTATTGAAATTTAACCCTGATCGTATGAGCCGTGATTCACCGTGCCTTCACCGGAGTGGAAACTCACTTAGGATCTCCACCCAAATTCCTGTCTTGCTTCACTCAGAATCCCTTTCCACGTAATAGCGAAGTACGTCTGTCTCTGTTACCAGGCCCACCATGCGATCATTTTGGACCACCGGAAGGCACCCGATCTTGTGTTGAAGCATGAGCCGTCCTGCTTCTCTGACCCCGGCTTCCGGGCTTATGGTCACCAGCTCCGTCTTCATGACCTCCCGGATCACAACTGTCTTCATGTAGTTGCGTTTAATATGCGGATCATAGTCTATGGCCGAGGCCAAAGAGGCCTTGTAGAGGTCCCTCTCGCTTATGATTCCCCTTAGACGCTCGCCTTCCATCACGGGCAGGTGACGGATACGACCCAAATGCATTATGTCTTCTGCCAGGCTTAGTTCGTCATCCACCCTCAAGGTGGCCACTTCCTTGGCCATGATGTCTTTCACCTTCATGGAAACCTTCCTCGTTGGAATCAACTTCCCTTGATCTCATCCATAAGCCGCCTGAAACCCTCAGAAATCTGGTAGCGGCCCAAGGCATCCTGATAATGCATCCAGGCCTTCCATACTTCCATCCATTCCTTGTTGTACCAGTAACATTCTGGATCACCCCTTCCATGGAGTCTCTCCAGAAACTCCATGTATTCCTCTTTGCAGCTCTGGCAGAAACGGTATGGAAGCCTAGGCTCAGAGCTCTCATGGGGAACCAACTCCATCTGGCTTCCGCATTTCATGCATTTCATGGCGCACTGGGAACATTGGAACATGTGGAGAACCGCCTCTATCTTCCTGGAGCGCTCCAAGGCGGCTTTGCGATTTTGATCCTTTTTCTTCTTGGCTTCCAGGTCAATGACCTCGGCCATGGCTGCCCCCCTCACTTGAGGCCACTTTTTAAGAAGGCCTTACAAGCACTCTATCCAAATCCGGCGGCCAGGTCAACGAAAACGCGCAGAGTCTCTTGGCTTGAACCGTCTGGGTCGCTGTGGCATATTCTGAAGCCGTCTTTTCAAAGAAAAGAGAAGAGGGGGCATCATGAAAGACTTCCAAGGAGTAGCTCCACCTGTGGCCACGCCCTTCAGAGGGGAGGAGCTGGCCGAGGACTGGCTGGCGGAAAACCTCATGCGCTACAGTGCCACAGGCCTTTCGGGTATAGTGGTTTTGGGCTCCAATGGGGAGGCAGTCCATTTGAGCAAGGAGGAAAAGCTGAGGGTTGTGGAGATTGCCCGCCAAAGTGTGGGGCAAGGCATGTGGCTCATGGTGGGAGCAGGGGAGGCTACCACCCGGGCTACAGTAGATTTGGCCAGGCAGGCAGCAAAGCTTGGAGCCGATGCTGTGCTGGTGGCTCCTCCCTTCTATTACAAAGAGTCAATGAAGCCCCAGGTGTTGGAGGAGCATTACAAAAAGGTGGCGGAGCAGTCCCCTATCCCCGTCTTTCTTTATAACGTGCCCCAGTTTACAGGCATGAACATGGAGCCTTCCTTGGTGGCCGCTTTGGCCGAGCATCCCAATATATGTGGCATAAAGGACTCCTCCGGGAACATCTCCCAGCTAACCGAGATCCTGAGGTGCAGCCCTCAGGGGTTTCGGGTTTTTGTGGGCTCGGCACTGGTGTTTCTGGCAGCCCTGAGCGTGGGGGCTCACGGAGGAATACTGGCTGCGGCCAATGTGCTTCCCGAGGCTTTTGTGGAGCTGCGGGAGAGATTTCTAAGAGGGGAATTGGAGGAGGCTCGCAGACTTCAATGGTCTCTTATGGCTATCTCCAGAGCTGTCACAGGGGGTTACGGCATAGGAGGCCTGAAAGCTGCAATGGATCTGGCTGGGTACAAAGGCGGGGAGCCGAGGCTTCCACTCAAGAGACCCGGTGAGGAGGGGATGGCTCATCTGAGGGAACTCCTGAGTCCATGGCTTTAGCTGGCTTGATTACTTCCAGAAGCATGCCTTTTTCGGGGGAGCCGCGCTCCAATGTGAACGTCTTAGCCCGCATTCTTCACGGTCAGTGGATAATGCAGGCTATTTTGGTCGGAATATGTCGAAGTGTACCGGGGGCTTGGGGGCGTAGCCCCCAAAGTTACGGGCTTTGGAGAAGAATAATCCAGGTTAGCCTTCTGCCCTAGGATCCCCCCCGGCAAGCTGTCCGCAGGCGGCCCAGATGTCGCTTCCGTGACTCCAGCGAATGGGGCAAGTCAGGCCAGAATCAGAGAGGAGCTTTTGGAAAGCCAGGATCCTCTCCTGTGAGGGGCGCTTGAAGGGAGATCCAGGGTAAGGGTTGTGCGGAATGAGGTTCACCTTACACCGGATCCCCCTGAGCAGTTTGACCAGCCTTCTGGCGTCTTCCAGGGAATCGTTCACCCCGTCCAATAAGACGTATTCAAAGGTGACCCTGTTTCTGGGGGGAAGTTCCAATTCCCTGCAAGTCTCTAGGAGGAGTCCTAAAGGGTATTTTCTGTTGATGGGCATCAAGGAGCTTCTTTGAGCCTCGGTGGTAGCGTTAAGGGAGACCGCAAGGCCGATGTCCAGCCCCTCTGAGGCCAGTTTTCGAAGCTCAGGGACCAGTCCGCAGGTGGAGAGCGTTACACGTCTCTTGGAGAGATCCAAGGCCTTGGGGTCCAACATTATCCTGATGGCCTTCAAGACTGAGTTGTAATTGGCCAATGGCTCACCCATGCCCATAAGAACCACGTTTCGGATGCGACCTTCTTGCATGAGTCTTCTGCCTGTCACCACCTGGTCCACCATCTCCCAGGTCCTTAGGTTTCGTTTTCGGGACAGGGAGGATGTCCTGCAAAAGGCGCACCCCATGCTGCAGCCTACCTGCGTGGATATGCACTGGGTGAAATGATCCTCCTCTGGAATTATCACGCTTTCTATCCTCAGGCCGTCTTCCAGCCCAAGGAGCAATTTCTGTGTTCCATCCGAGGCCTTATCCCTTCCCAACACTATGAGCAGCCCTATTTTGCACCGTTGGGCCAGGAGGGCCCTGTCGGCCTTGGATATGTCGGTCATTTGTTCAAAATCCTCTGCCTGACGCACGTAAATCCACTTTAGGAGCTGCTGAGCCCTAAAAGACTTAAAACCCCAGCCTGCCAGCAGTTCCATCACCTCCTGGGGAAGAAGCTCTTTGAGGATCACAGGTGTTTCAGATTTTGCCAGATCCATGATTCAGGTCCCCAAAAGCTTGTCCTTAAGGAGGGCAGCTCCTCCTGCCTATGACTCATCATATGATCGGCAGTATGAGTCCTCGGAGGGTTGGGTTGCAAGGAGCCCAAAAGGGGGAAATCGCTAGGTAGGACCGCGCAAAAGGGGGGCCCCGGCCTTAGCCGGGGCCTGTTGTACTTCAGTCCAAGACAGCCAGCACCTGGTCCCCTTCCACAGCCTGACCTGCTTCCACTTTAATTTCCTTTACTTTGCCCCCTGAAGTGGCCACAATGGGCATTTCCATTTTCATGGCCTCCAGGGTGAATAGCTCATCATCCTCCTGTACCGAATCCCCAACCTTCACCTTCACTTCGATGATTTTGCCCGCCATGGGCGCGGTGATCTCAGTGCTCAAGCTGTTTCCCTCCTTCCTCGCTTCGAGATATTGTCAAAGAGCCTATTTCGCCTTGCACCAGAGCCCAGTCCTCATCCCTTTATGATCCTTGGAAGCATCATGTGGTGATGAGGGCAGAAGGACTTGGGATTCTGGTAAACGCATCCTGTAAAAGCCACCATGTATTTGCGGATCTGCGCAAAAGACACCACCTCGTCCACAAACCCCATCTTGGCGCAGTACGCCGGACGGGATTTATCATAGTAGTGCCTGGCAAGTTCGTTCATCTTTTCGATTATGGGCTCAAGGGGCCTTCCCGCCTCTTTTTCTTTTACCAACCTCCTGGAATAGCTGGCCACGGCCGCCGTCTCACCGTGCATCACGTAGATCTCCGTGGTGGGGGTGCCGAGGGTGAAAGCGTTGTGGTTGTTGGCATTGGGTCCTCCCATGATGTAGTGCGCGGCGGCCGTGCCTTTCCTTAGCACCACCAACATCATGGGCACATCGGTCTGCTCTATGGAGTAGATGAGAGACTGGCCCAGACCCAGAAGTTCGGCTTTCTCTGCATAGTCTCCTACATCTATTCCACTTGTGTCCTGGAACCATATGATGGGGATACGGTCTCTTCCACAGAGGGTCACAAACTCATTCATTTTTATGAGACCTTGGCGGTAGAGCTTACCTCCTATGCCTGGGTAGGGGGCGTAATCCGGGTATCCTTTGGGCAAGAAACCCTGGCGGTTACCTATGAGGCCTACCAAATACCCGTCCAGCTTGGCCAAGCCGGTATACACCTCGGGACCGTAATCGGGTCTGAACTCCATGTGCTCGCTATTGTCTGTAAGCCTTGCGAGCACCTCCTCAAGGCTGTAAGAAGCCTTCTGGTTGAAAGGCACTATGCGCTCTATCTCATCCGGGGAAAACTTGGGCTCTGCAGGCTCGGCCACCCTGAAGAATCTTGGGTTGTAGGCCGGCATGTCCTTCATGTGTTCTTTGAGGGCATCCAAAACTCCTTCCTCGGTGTCGTAAACCTCCCTAAAAAAACCAGTGGCCCCGTGATGGATCTCCACACGACCCGGAGGAACCTCTTTGTATTTTCTGGTGGCCTCTATGATTTGCTCAGCACCTTCCAAGTCAAAGAAGCCCTTGGGGCTCATCCCACTCACTATCCCGCCACCCCCTACTGCTATGTTGGCGTTTTTGTGTGCGATGAGGTAGGTGGGGCTTATGCCCTGATAACCTCCACCGGCCGGGTTGGTGCCCCAGATCCCGGCCAGGACGGGGATTCCCATCTTCTCCAGTTCCGCATGACGGAAAAAGGGAGTTCCATTCCCTCTTCTGTTGGCGTAAACCTTTTCCTGTTCCGGAAGCTTAACTCCACTGCAGTTCACGAGCCACACAAGGGGCACGTGGAGTCGCTTGGCAATGTCGGTGACCCTTAGGATGTTTTCCGCCTGACCCGCTATCCAGGCCCCGGCCCAAACCTTGTTGTCAAACCCTATAACCACTGCCCATTTGCCGCTTATCTTCCCCAAACCATCCACCACTCCGGTGGTGCCCGATTCCTCATCCATGGGGTCGAACAAGGTGTGCAAGGGGCACCAGGTGCCTGGATCCAAAAGGTATTCCAAGCGCTGGTACACCGTCCACTCTCCCCGGGCATTGAGTTTTTCAGCAGGCAGCCCGGCCTCTCTCACTCTTTTGATCCTTTGGGCCAGATCCTCCTCCACCTCTCTGATCTGCTTGACATTCTCCTCGCTCTTCTTTATCTGGGCCTCACTGATAGGTTTTCCGAACTCCGCCATCTTTTCAAAATAAGGCCTCATTAAATCCCTCCTCAAAAATATCTATTTGTTGGCCTTCCGGATGCCTAGGCGGTCCAAGGCTATGATCATTTTCTGAACATTGGCAGTCCCCTCAACTATCTGGTAAAGAACCGCATCTCTATAGAAACGGGCCACCGGGTACTCGGTGGAGTATCCGTACGCCCCCAAGATCTTCATGGCCGAGTGGGCTGCCCTGACCACCACCTCCCCGGCGAAGTACTTGGCATAGGATGTCTCCAGAGTGTTACCCAGCTGTCCCTGGTCTTTCTGCCAGGCCGCCTTGTAAGTGAGGAGCCTGGCCGCCTCCACTTCCACGGCCATGTTGGCGATCATTTCCTGGTTCATCTGGAATTGCCCCACAGGCTGGCCGAACTGTTCCCTCTCACCACAGTACTTGACGGCAGCCTCAAGGCAAGCCTGTGCCAGCCCCACCCCGCCGGCTGCACAAGAGAGCCGGGTCTGGTTCAAGGAGGAAAAAACTATCTTAACCCCGTCTCCCAGACTTCCCAGAAGGTTTTCCTTGGGCACCTTCACGTCCTCCAGGATGATCTCCCCGGTGGGAGATGAACGAGTGCCCATTTTGTCCAAAGGACGTGTAGTGACCCCCGGGGAGTTCTTAAGCTCCACCACCAGTGCCGAAAGTCCCCGGCTTCCAGCATCCCTGTCATGATAAGCATAGAGGATGCATACATCGGCTACGTGGGCGTTGGTGATCCAGGTCTTGGAGCCGTTGACCAGGAAATGATCCCCCTTGTCGATAGCGGTTGTTTTCATTGCCAGCACATCCGAGCCGGCATTGGGCTCTGTAATCCCGAAACAGCCCAGCCACTCCCCGGAGATGAGCTTTTCTATGTACTTCTTCTTGAGGGATTCGCTGCCGTAGCGGTAAATGGTGTAAGCGGTTCCGCAGCTTTGCATATTGAAGGTGACCCTAAGGGAACTGCTGGCACGAGAAATCTCCTCGGTTATAAGACTCATGGCCAGAAATCCGGAGTTGGTACCTCCAAATTCCTCAGGGATTATGCACCCGTAAAACCCCAACTCCCCCATCTTTAGTACCAGGTCTCTGGGGAAAAAATGTTCCTCATCCCACTTGTCGGCAAAAGGGGCTATCTCTGTCTCTGCAAACTTCCGGGCCATTTCCTGAATCGCTCGGTGCTCCTCACTGAGTTGGAAATCCATCTGGGGCCTCCTGCTTTTTCTCCTCTGTTTGAAAGAGGGCTGAGCGAAGCATATCGCTTGCTTATACCCGTTTTGAGGCTTCTGTGTCAATACATGGCTGGCCAGTCATCCCCTTGTTGGGGCATGGAGGCCAAACCCTCACTAGCGTCTCCGGGAAATCCCCCAGCATGGAAAAGAGCCGGACGCAAAACCAGTCCCTTGACTTATGTCAATGAAGCCTATTGATCTTAGACCAGAATAGGACTCAAGAATCCAAGAAAGAAACCTCAAAAAGGGGGGCTCAGATGGATGGTTTTGTGAAGATATTCCTCTTTGGGTCCTTGCGTGGAGTTCTGCCAAGCGGGGCTGAATCCATCTGCTTTGATTGCCTAGAGCCCCTCTTTGTGGGCGAGATACTCAAGAGGCTTGGGATCCCAAGCTCCTCTGTTCAACTGGCCATGGCTAATCACAGGGCCGTGAGCTTATCCGAAACGGTCAGACCCGGGGACCGACTGGCCCTTTTCCCCAAGGAGTATGCAGTCTTTGTTGACTGGAAGGACTTCAGGACATGAGCTTGGGCAGAATTCCCGAGGAATGGGAGCTTTCCAAAAAATGTGACCTCAAAGATCACGGGGCCTGAGAATCAGGTCATCCGAAAAAACCCTAAGGAGGTGGGCCATGTCCTTAAGTAAGCTTAAGTGGGCGGCTATTCTCAGTTTCTTGGTGGGCATGGTGGTCCTTTTGGCAGGGGGGTTTTCTGCCAGGGATGAGCTTCCACCCTATCCAGGCAAGGTGGTGGCTCCTGACGGAAAGGTTCTCTTTGAGAGGAAAGATATTCTGGCCGGACAGGACGTCTATCAGCGCTACGGCCTCATGGACCACGGAAGTGTCTGGGGCCACGGCTCCCAGCGAGGCCCAGAGTTCTCGGCCCTCAGCTTGAAGCTCCTGGGGGATGCAGCCAGGGATTTGATTGCAGGCAAAGACTACGGCAAACCTTACGGGAAACTGGACCCCTCCCAGAAGGAACTAGTGGACGTTAAGGTGACCAGGGAGATTAAGACCAACAGGTACGATCCCCAAAAAGACGTCTTGAGCCTAACGGAAGCACAAGCCCAGGGGCTCAAGGTGATTGAGCAATTTTGGGAAAAGAGCTTCAGGGACGGTGAGAAAGGATACGGCCTTCTGCCCAAGACCATTCCCTCGGAAAAAGAGAGGCTTGAGATATCCAGATTCTTTTTTTGGACCGCCTGGGTGGCCTCCACCCTGAGGCCCGGCAAGGACCATACGTACACCAACAATTGGCCCCCGGACAAAAGCGTAGGGAATGTGGCCACAACCCAGACCTACTTCTGGTCCATTGGCGGGGTTTTTTCTTTGTTCGTGATCCTTGGGCTTTTCATCTTCCTGGTCCACCATTACGGGCTTTGGTATGGCTCCACCAAAGGGGCGGCGCTTTCCGAGAAGCTCATGGAAATGCCACTGGCCCCAAGCCAAGTAAAGGCTGCCAAATTCTTTCTGGTAGTAGTGCTGCTTTTGTTGCTTCAAACCTGCATGGGAGGGCTCTTGGCCCACTACACGGTTCACCCGGGAAGCTTTTGGCTGCAGTGGATTGCCGATTTTGTTCCTTACAGCTGGGCCAAGAGCTGGCACCTGCAGCTGGCTGTTTTCTGGATAGCCACAACATGGGTGGCCTCGGCCATATACCTGGCTCCCATCATAGGGGGCAAGGAACCAAAGGCCCAGGGGTTGCTTGTGCAGCTGCTGTTTGTGGCCGTATTGATAGTGGCACTCGGGAGCCTACTTGGGGAGGTGGCAGGCATCAAAGGGATGCTTGGGGAGCTCTGGTTCTGGTTGGGTCATCAGGGATGGGAGTATCTGGAGCTGGGCAGGCTATGGCAGATCCTTCTCCTGGTGGGACTTATCTTCTGGTTGCTGGTGGTTTACAGGGCCGTGGGGCACCATCTTAAACTAGGACATAAAGACGAGTTCACATCCCTGATCTGGTTTTACCTGTTCAGCGCAGTGCTGGTTGTGGCTTTTTTCGGTTTTGGTCTTTTCTACGGAAGGGGCTCTCACCTGACCCTGGCCGACTACTGGAGATGGTTTGTTGTGCATATCTGGGTGGAGAGCATATTCGAGTTTTTCGGAGTGGCGGCCATCTCCTTGTTGTTGGTGGCCATGGGCCTTGCCTCTGCCAGGGCCGCCTTGGCTGTGGCCTATTTCACGGCAGCCCTCGTGTTCATAACAGGGATCATAGGGACTGCCCACCATTATTTCTGGTACGGTGGCCCCTCACTTTGGTTGGGTTGGGGAGCTGTTTTTTCCTCCATGGAGCCGGTTCCGCTCTTCGGCCTGGTGGTCAGGTCCATGATGGAATACAAAGGTATAAGGGAGCAGGGGAAGGAGTTCCCTTACAGATGGCCTCTATATTTTCTGGTGGCCTCCTCCTTTTGGAACTTCGTGGGGGCAGGTTTGTTCGGGTTCTTGATCAACCTGCCCATAGTGAACTATTACGAGCACGGAACATACTTGACCATGAATCACGGGCACACGGCCCTGTTCGGCACCTACGGCATGCTCTCCATAGCCTTGTTGCTCTTCTCCTGGAGAGGGCTTGTGGAAAAGGCCCATTGGAACGACGGGCTGTTGAAACTCTCCTTTTTCGGCCTGAATGGAGGTCTTGCCCTTATGGCTCTGGCAACTCTCCTACCTGTGGGGGCAATGCAGGCCTGGGCCAGCTTCAAGGAGGGCCTCTGGCTGGCCAGAGACTCATCCTTTTTTGAAAGGGAGGCCGTGGCTCTCCTGGGGAATATCAGGATCATCCCTGACTTGATCATCATTGTGTTAGGGGTTCTTCCCTTGGCCTGGTTCCTGTTCAAGACTTATCCAAGGCTTAAGGCAGTGGGGATAAGGGAGGGGGAATCGGTCTGGGAAAGGCTTGGAATTCAACTCTGAGTTAAGCCATGGGGTCGGCCCATGAGGGCCGACCCAGAAGTTAATATTCCCTCCATGGTTGGGAAAGCCCCATAGCCCAAGTGGCCATTGTCATTTATAAAAAACTGGAAATACAAGCTTTGAGCTACACCCCCAAGCCCCCGCTCAGGCTTTGGCATATTTTGGGTCGAACCAGGACCAAAGGCGAATCCCAAAATCAGGGTGTCTTTGAGTATAAACCGCTTTCTCGAAACACGTCACTAAGATAGCCCACATCATGTACTGACTGTGAACAATGTGGGCTAAACCTGGTAATGTGCACGTAAAGCGCTGTCCTGGGAGGCCTCAAGCTCCAAACCCTCCTGGTTTCGGGAATGATCCGGTGCGGTTTTAGGTGGGCTTTGCAGAGAAGAAACTTAAGGCGTATTGACAACCTCAGCCTGTCTGATAAGATAACAGCCGATTTTTACTCCGGACCAGGGGTAGTTTCCAACATAACAAGAGGGCAGATGAGCATCTCCACACCCGAGAAGAGGCGCTTTCCGCGTTTGGACTCCGTTCACCTCGTCTCCTACACTCAGCTGGACGATGAAAAAAACACCTTGGACATGGGGATTTGCAAAAGCCTGGACTTGAGCCTCGGGGGGGTAACCATCCAGACCCACCGATCCTTTCCTGTAAATGCGCTCCTGGAGATGGTCATTGCCATAGAGGAAAGGCTTGTGAGGCTGAAAGGGCGGGTTGTACACGCCCGCAAGGCTGGTAAGGGAAAGCATGAGATTGGTGTTTGCTTCACGGAGGTGGAGGAGCAGGATCGCGCCGGGATCCAGCATTTCTTTGAAAAAATCTCCTCTGTGTGATGGGTTGATGATCCAGTGTTGGAGAGGTCTTTGCGTTTGGGTTCCTGTGAGGTTCCCGGGGGGATGGTGAATTCCAAGGGGTTCATCGTCACCGTGGACGGACCAAGCGGAGCTGGCAAGAGTACCTTGGCTCGCATGCTGGCCCATGAGCTGGGGTTTAAGTATGTGGATACAGGAGCTCTGTACAGGGCTGTGGGTTGGTGGGTCGAAACACACGGTTTGGACCCGGACTCGGAGGAGGATTTGCTGAAAGCCTGCCAATCGGTCCGGCTTTCGGTCCGTTGGGACAGTCAGGGCTGTATGCGGGTGCTTTGCGCTGGCCTGGATGTGACAGATCAGCTAAGAGGTGAAGCCATGGGGATGATGGCTTCAAGGGTTTCCGCAAAGAAGGTGGTGCGGGAGTATCTTTGGCAGCTTCAGCGCAGGCTGGGCGAAAAAGGATTCCTGGTGTTTGAGGGCAGAGACATGGGGACCCAGGTTTTCCCGGATGCGCCTGTTCGCTTTTTCTTGACGGCCAGCTTGCAGGAAAGGGCAAGAAGACGCTGGGAGGAGATGCGGGCCAAGGGAGACCCACTGAGCTTGGAGATGGTCTTGGAGGAAATGGCCAAGCGGGACAAACAGGACAGCAGCCGTGAATTGGCTCCGCTTAGAATCCCCCAAGGGGCCGTGATCTTGGACACAACGGGTGTAACCCCAGAGGAGGTGCTGGAGAGGATGTTGGGGGAGGTCAGGGCTCATCTAAAGGAGTCGGATAACTGATTCAACAAAAGTTTGCCGCATATTTTCTTGCATTTCAAAGCAGGGATGGTAAGATAACCGCACTTTTGAGGGGCAGACCGGCCGTGTGAGGCGGTTTCAATTTGGAGATATCAGGGGGAACGGTATATGCAAGAGGAAGGGACAGTCACCTCGGAGAAGACATCGGGCTCAACAATGGAGAACCTGGAGGCACAGCCCGAGGCGCCGGGGGCGGAGCGCAAAGAGGAGTTCCAGAATCTGTTTGAGGAATCCCTAAGCCAGCTCCAGGAGGGAGACCTGGTGCAGGGTCGCGTTGTTCAGGTGGGCAAAGAACACGTGATGGTGGATGTAGGCTACAAGTGCGAAGGACAAATTCCCATCCAGGAGTTCCAAGGTGAGGACGGCACGGTCATGGTGAGCGAGGGTGACACCATAGAGGTGCTGCTGGAATCCAGGGACGACGAGGAAGGGTTAATAGTTCTATCCAAGGCCAAGGCCGACAAAATAAAGGTTTGGGAGGAAGTACGCCGGGCGTATGAGGCAGGAGGCTCGGTGGAGGGCCGGATAGTGGGAAGGGTGAGAGGCGGTCTTTCCGTTGACATAGGTGTGTTGGCTTTCCTGCCGGGCTCCCAGGTGGACATAAGGCCGGTGCGCAACTTGGAGCGTTTCATAGGCCAGACATACAGATTCAAAGTTCTGAAATACAATCGGCGAAGGAGTAACATCGTGCTCTCTCGACGTATGTTGATTGAGGAAGAGAGAGCCCAGACCAGGGAGCAAACCCTGTCCAGCCTTCAGGAGGGCATGCTTGTCAAAGGGGTGGTAAAAAACATAACAGAATACGGGGCCTTCGTGGATCTGGGGGGTGTGGATGGCCTTTTGCACATAACCGATATGTCTTGGGGGAGGGTGAAACATCCTTCTGAGGTGGTGCAGGTGGGCCAGGAGCTGGAAGTAAAGGTGTTGCAGTTCGACAGGGAAAAGGAAAGGGTCTCCTTGGGGCTTAAGCAGACCATGGAGGATCCTTGGAGCCGGGTGGAGGAGCGTTATCCCATTGGAAGCCGCCATGAAGGAAGGGTTGTGAGCGTAGCGGACTATGGAGCATTCGTGGAGTTGGAAAAGGGCGTTGAAGGGCTGGTCCATGTCTCTGAGATGAGCTGGAGCAAGAGGCTTCGCCATCCCTCTAAGGTGGTCAGCGTGGGTGATGAGGTGGAGGTGGTGGTTTTGGGGGTGGACCCAGGCCGAAGAAGGATATCCCTGGGAATGAAGCAACTTAAGCCCAATCCCTGGGTGACTGTTGCAGAGAAGTATCCCGTTGGCACGGTTCTTCAGGGCAGGATAAGGAACATCACCGAGTTCGGGATTTTCATAGGTCTGGATGAAGGGATAGACGGCATGGTCCATGTCTCGGACATTTCCTGGACCAAGAGGATCAAGCATCCGGGGGAGATCTTCAAGAAGGGCCAAGAGGTGCAGGCCATAGTGCTCCACATAGATCAGGAAAACGAGAGATTCTCCCTGGGGATAAAACAGTTGGAGCCTGATCCATGGGATTCCATACCGCTTCGGTATCCTGTGGGAAGCAGGGTTAAAGGGAGAGTTACCAGCGTAACGGATTTTGGTGTTTTCCTTGAGATCGAGGAAGGTATTGAGGGGTTGATACACATATCAGAGCTTAGAAGAGAAAAAGTAAAGAGTGCTTCGGAGGTGTGCAAAGAGGGAGACGAGCTGGAAGCCCTTGTGATCCATGTGGACTCCAGGGAGAGGAAGATAGGCCTCAGTCTCAAGGCGCTGCAACGCAGGGAGGAAGAGGCTGACGTGAAAGGGTACTTGGCGGCTCAGCGCGGCTACACGCCCACCATAGGGGCCCTGCTAAGAGACGAGATGCTTAGAAAGGCCAGGGAGTCCCAACATAACGGTTCTCTTGAGGAGGAGACCGCTCCCGAAGAATAGGCGAGCCGGGCTCATCATTCCAAAAAGGTCTTAAGGACCCCCCGGGAGGAGAGCCCCGCGGGGTCTGTTGTTTGGAGCCTTTTCATGAGAAAGAGAGGTTCATGGCTGCTCACCTTGCTCTTGTTGGCTGGTGGGACCTGTGTATTGGCCCTTGCAGTGGGGCTTCTGGCCAGTTGGTTCCAGAGTTCCGGGGGCTTAAGCCTTGGGGACAGAATTGCCGTGGTTCGATTGGAAGGCATGATCACGGATGCCAGAGGGGTTCTGGAGTCACTGGATAAACAGGCCAAGGACCATAGGGTAAAGGCATTGGTGATTAGGGTGGACAGCCCTGGAGGTGCGGTGGCGCCCACCCAGGAAGTTTTTAATGCCTTGAGATTCTGGGGTCAGCGCAAGAAGGTGGTGGCCTCCCTGGGATCCATGGCCACATCCGGAGGTTATTACGTGGCTTGTGCTTCAGACCGGATAGTTGCGAATCCGGGTACCATCACAGGTTCCATCGGGGTGGTGGTGCATATGGCCAGCCTGGAGGGGCTTCTAGAAAAGCTGGGAGTCAAGGGGCAAGTGATAAAGAGCGGGCAGCACAAGGACATGGGCTCTATTTTTAGAGCCTTGAGCGATACTGAGAAAAGCCTGTTGCAGGAGGTGGTGGACGACGTGCATGATCAGTTCGTCATGGATGTAGCCCGCTCCAGGGGCATGGAAATAGAAAGGGTCAGAAGCATAGCAGATGGAAGGATTTTCTCGGGCCGACAGGCCAAGGATCTGGGCCTGGTGGATGAGCTGGGAGGGCTACAGGAGGCCATCCAGGTGGCCGCCCGGCTGGCAGAGATAAAGGGAGACCCCGTTGTGGTGGAAGAACCAAGGGAACGCTTTTCCATATGGAAACTCATACTGGGAAAATCCAGGTTGGACCCCTTGTGGGGATCGGTTCTGAGTCCGCACCCCATAGCCTTTCTTTTTTATCCCTGAATCAGTCTTGCTTTTTTTAGTCCCCATTATTCAGGATGACTGGATAATGCGCTGGCTGTTCTGAAGAACAGCCTGATTCTCGGTTTCAGATTTGGGCGCGGTTTGAGGCGGGATATGCCGAAGATTGCCGGGGGCTGGGGGGTCTAGACCCCAAAATCGCAGGCTTTGGAGAGTAATCCGGGTTAGAATAAAGTACTGGTTGGAGGTAAGGCTTTCCTTAAAGCTTCCTTGAAAAGAACCTCACCATCTGGTAACTTCTCTACAACATCTTGTGGCGGGACCATGGCTTCAACCACAGCTCGTGTGGGCTCCATAGACATAGGCACCAACAGCGTGAGAGTGTTGGTGGCGGAGCTGGAGGGCCCAAGCGGTTTGAAAAGGCTCTGGGGGGGCAGGGCTATCCCCAGGCTCGGGTCCGGTCTTGGCTCCTCAGGGAAGTTGACAGAGCAAGCCGTTGAGCGAACCATTAGTATTGTAGGGAACTACCTGGAAAAGGCCCGTGCTCTGCGTGCTCAAAAGCTGTTGGCTGCCGCCACCAGTGCTGTTCGGGAGGCATCCAACCGGGAGCTTCTGCTGGAGAGGCTGGAAAAAACAACAGGTCTCCGGGCCCGCGTGCTGAGCGGGCAAGAGGAAGCCCTTTGGACAATGGGGGGGATGCAATGTGTTTGGGAGAAACCACCTGAGGAGTGGCTGGCAGTGGACATAGGAGGCGGCAGCAGTGAGTTCATACTGGCAAGGGGAAACAGGGCCCTGGAAGTTCGCAGTGTGTCTTTGGGGATGGTAAGGTTGACCGAGGAATTCCTAAAAGGGGATCCACCTTCAGAAAAGGAGATGGGGCGGTGCAGGGATAGGGTCCGAAGGAGCCTTCAGGAGGCGCTTGGGGACCTGGGGTTGAACCAGATGACCCAACTTGCCGTAGCAGGCACTGCCGGAACCATAACCACCCTGGCTGCCTTGGAAAAAGGCATGAAATATTACGACGGGGAGGCTATCCACGGCACAAGGCTGCAGAGACACACTGTAAGAAAATGGCTTTCCAGACTATCCGGGATGGAAACCAGGGCCAGGAGGACCCTTCCCGGGATGGAACCTGGCAGGGAAGATGTGATAGTTGCAGGAGTCCTCATTGTAGAGGAATTTTTGAATATGGTAGGCGTTGAGGCAATGGTGGTGAGCGATCACGGGTTGCTGGAGGGGATCGCCAGAATGGCTCCTTTGTTGGGTCAGCCTCTGACTTGAAAAACAGGGTTAGCAAAGCAGCTTTCAACAAATCCCGCTTGAGAAGGAGACTTGATGTGAGCACTCTTCTGCAGGAGGACCTCAAGGACGGTTTGACCTTTGACGACGTGCTGCTGGTGCCTGCCGAATCCCAAGTGCTTCCCAAAGAGGTGGATGTGAGCACGTGGCTTACCCCCGCCATCCCTTTGAAGATCCCGCTGGTAAGCGCAGCCATGGACACGGTTACCGAGTCTCAAACAGCCATTGCCATGGCCAGGGAGGGCGGCATAGGAATAATCCACAGGAATATGAGCATAGAGCAGCAGGCTCGTGAGGTGGACAAGGTTAAGAAATCGGAAAGCGGTATGATCATTGACCCCATCACCGTTAGGCCGGACCAGAAAATCCGCGACGCCCTAGACCTGATGCGCAGATACGGAATATCGGGTGTGCCCGTGACGGTGGAAGGGGTCCTGGTAGGCATATTGACCAACCGCGACCTGCGATTTGAGACAGACCTGGAAAAAGCTGTTTCCGAAGTCATGACCAAAGAGAAGTTGGTCACTGTTCCACCAGGCATAAGTCTAGAGGAGTCAAAGATCCTGCTTCACAAGCACCGAATAGAGAAACTCTTGGTGGTGGACGAAGGTTTCCGTCTAAAAGGGCTCATAACCATAAAAGACATTGAGAAAACCATAAAGTATCCCAATGCGTGCAAGGATCATCTAGGTAGACTGAGGGTGGGGGCCGCCGTAGGTACCTCGGCAGAGACCATGCAAAGGGTGGATGCACTCCTGAGGGTGGGTGTGGATGTCATAGTGGTGGATACATCCCACGGTCACTCTCAAAGGGTGATGGAAACGGTTCGAGAGATAAAGGCCAGCTTCCCTGCAGCCCAGGTGATTGCAGGCAATGTGGCCACTGCAGAGGGCACAGAGGCCTTGATAAAGGCCGGGGCGGACGCAGTGAAGGTGGGAGTGGGCCCGGGGTCCATCTGCACCACTCGCATAGTGGCCGGTGTTGGGGTGCCCCAGGTTACGGCCATTGCCCAAGCCTTTCAAGTGGCCAGCAAGCATGACATACCCATCATAGCCGACGGAGGCATCAAGTTCTCTGGAGACATCACCAAAGCCATGGCTGCTGGAGCACACAGCGTCATGGTGGGCAGTCTTTTTGCAGGAACCGAGGAATCTCCGGGCGAGACAGTGCTTTTTCAGGGTCGCACCTACAAGGTGTACAGAGGTATGGGCTCCATAGAGGCCATGAAACAGGGCAGCCGCGACCGTTATGCCCAGGATGACATGGAAGAGGAGGCCGGTAAACTTGTTCCCGAGGGCATAGTGGGAAGGGTCCCATACAGGGGACCTCTTTCAGCAACAGTTTATCAACTTGTAGGGGGGCTGCGCTCTGGAATGGGTTATCTGGGCTGCCGGAATCTCAAAGAACTGAGGGAAAAAGCCCGTTTTATAAGAATCACAGCAGCCGGTCTGAGGGAAAGCCATGTTCACGACGTGATCATCACCCAGGAAGCCCCCAACTATTGGCTGGAGAACAAGTGATCTTGGCGCTTCCCAAGGAGGAGCCCGGTTGAACAAAGACATACATTCGCAAAGGATCCTTATCCTGGATTTCGGCTCCCAGTATACGCAGCTCATAGCCCGCAGGATAAGAGAGTGCAAGGTTTACTGCGAAATTCATCCGTACAATGTGGGAGTGGATTGGGTAAAGGAGTTCTCTCCCAAGGGAATTGTGCTTTCTGGAGGCCCCTCCAGCGTTTACGAGCCTGGAGCCCCTGTTATCCCTGAGCAGATACTTGGCCTGGGCATCCCGGTCCTGGGCATCTGTTACGGCATGCAGCTCATAGCCCATCTTTTGGGCGGAAAGGTCAAAAAAGCCCATTCCAGAGAGTACGGCAGGGCCGAGCTGGAGATTCTGGAGAGTCACGGTCTTTTCCACGGACTGGGGAGCCGCCAGACCGTGTGGATGAGCCACGGCGACCGCATAGAAGTTGTGCCACCCGGTTTCCGGGTGATAGCCAATTCAGCCAATTCTCCGGTTGCGGCTTTCTCGGATCAGAGGGGATTCATCTACGGCGTACAATTTCACCCTGAGGTGGCGCACACCCCCAAGGGGAAGGTTTTGATAAGGAATTTCATTAGGTTGGTGTGCGGATGCAAGCCTGTTTGGACCATGCGCTCTTTTGTGGAAGCCGCCACTTGGGCCCTTCGCCGGGATGTGGGAGATGAGAAAGTCATCTGCGCTTTGAGCGGTGGGGTGGATTCGGCTGTAACAGCTGCTTTGCTTCACAGGGCCGTGGGAGCCCAGCTCCACTGCATCTTTGTGGACAACGGATTGCTCAGGCAAGGGGAAGCTCAGGAAGTCAAGAGCGCTTTTGGGGAACGATTCGGGAAGAACTTTCACCACGTGGAGGCAGGGGAGTTTTTCTTGAGCCGGCTGAAGGGGGTTGTGGACCCTGAAGCCAAACGAAAGGCTATAGGGGAAGAGTTCATCAGGCTCTTTGAGAAAGAGGCCAGGAAAATAGGCAAAGTGCGTTTCCTGGCCCAAGGGACTTTGTATCCGGACGTGATTGAAAGCGTGTCCTTTAAAGGGCCTTCGGCAACCATCAAGAGCCACCATAACGTGGGGGGCCTCCCAGAAGTCATGGACTTGGAGCTGATAGAGCCCCTCAGGGAGCTTTTCAAGGATGAGGTTAGGATCTTGGGCAGGGAACTGGGATTGCCGGAGAATATAGTGGGAAGACAGCCCTTTCCCGGTCCGGGGCTGGCCATCAGGATAGTGGGGGAGGTTACCCCTGGGCGGCTGGAGACCCTTAGAAAGGCGGATGCAATAGTTCTGGAAGAGGTGCGCCGGGCAGGGCTTTACGAGAAGCTATGGCAATCTTTTGCCGTGTATTTGCCTGTTCGCTCAGTGGGAGTGATGGGGGATGAACGAACTTACGAGGAGGTGGTGGCGGTGCGGGCCGTAACAAGCCAGGACGGCATGACTGCTGATTGGGCAAGTCTGCCGGATGAAGTGCTTAGAACCATCTCTAATCGGATCATAAACGAGGTGAAGGGCATAAACAGGGTAGTCTATGACATTTCCTCAAAACCTCCCAGCACCATCGAGTGGGAGTAAAAGGCCCCTCTTGCAAAGTCCTGTGCGGGGAGCTGCAACAGGGATTATTTTCAAAGGGCAAAATAAGTTATGAGCAAGGCTTCTTTCGTGCACCTGCATGTGCACAGTGAATACAGTTTGTTGGATGGGGCCATCCGCTTAAGCCAGGCTCTGGAAGCTGCCAAAGTGTACAACATGCCTGCCTTGGCCATCACAGACCATGGGAACCTCTTTGGAGCTGTATCTTTTTATCAGGAGGCCCGCAAGGCAGGGGTGAAGCCTATCATAGGCTGTGAGCTGTACGTGGCCCCTGGCAGCAGACTGGAGCGCGCCTCGGGCAAAGGGGCGGAGGGGAGCCACCACCTGCTTGTTCTGGCTAGGGATGCTTTAGGTTACAGGAATCTATTGAAACTTGTCACCAAGGGATATCTTGAAGGCTTTTACTATAAGCCCAGGGTGGACAAGCAACTCCTGGCAGAGCACGGCGGTGGGTTGGTGGCTATGAGCGCATGTCTGCATGGAGAGATCCCTCATTGGCTTCTGCAGGGACAGTGGGAGAGGGCAAGGCAGACAGCGGAATGGTACAGAGAGGTCTTCAAAGGTGGGTTTTATCTGGAACTCATGCAAAACGGGATACCTGAGCAGGAGAAGGTGAACGAGGGACTGCTGAGGTTGGCCAAAGATTTGGGGCTGGGATTGGTGGCTACAAATGACTGCCACTATCTGAAGAGGGAAGATGCCAGGTCCCATGATGTATTGCTGTGTATCCAAACAGGCAAAACATTGGGGACTTCTTCCAGAATGAAGTTCCAGACAGACCAGTTCTATTTCAAGAGTCCGCAGGAGATGGCCTCCTACTTTTCTGAGGTGCCCGAGGCCCTCTCCAATACCTTGCGAATTGCTGATGAGTGCTGTTTGGAGCTGGAACTGGGCAGGTATTTTTTCCCCAGTTTTCAAGTCCCCGAGGGGGAAAGCCTGGAGAGCCGTTTGGAGGCCCTGGCTCGTGAGGGCTTCCAAAAGAGAATGGCACAGATACAACTCCAGAGTCCCCGGTGGTTTGAACAGCGGGCTCCGGAATACGCCTCAAGGCTTGAGCATGAGCTTAGAGTAATCCGTGAGATGGGCTTTGCCGGTTATTTCTTGATAGTGGCTGATTTTATACAGTACGCCAGAGATGAGGGGATCCCAGTGGGGCCCGGCCGAGGCTCGGCTGCGGGAAGTCTGGTGGCCTATTGTTTGCGTATCACGGATATAGATCCCATCCGGTACAATCTGCTTTTCGAGCGGTTTCTAAATCCGGAAAGAAGAAGCATGCCGGACATAGACATAGACTTCTGCAAGCTGGGCAGGGATAGGGTCATCAAGTACGTGGCTCAGCGCTACGGCATGGAAAACGTGGCTCAGATAACAACCTTTGGCCGGATGGAGGCCAGGGCTGTAGTTCGGGATGTGGGACGGGTATTGGGGATGCCCTACGAGGAGGTTGACAGACTGGCCAAACTGATCCCCAGAGGGCCCGGAATGGATCTGGGCAAGGCCATGGCCAGGGAACCCAAGTTGAACGAGCTGGCCCAAAGCAATCCCCAGGTTAAAGAGCTTCTGGATGTGGCTCTTTCCCTGGAAGGCTTGGTGCGCCATGCCTCCACCCATGCGGCCGGGGTTGTGATATCAGATCGTCCCATAGTGGAACACCTGCCCCTGTATAGAAGTCAGGAGGGGGAGCTTGTAACCCAGTATGATATGAAGGCCGTAGAGGCCATAGGGCTGGTGAAATTTGATTTCCTAGGGCTTCGAACCCTCACCATGATGGATGATGTGCTTAGACTGTTAGCCAAGAACGGGAACAATTTGGATCTCAGGAACATTCCTCTGGATGATCCAGACACCTATGAGCTCCTGGCCAGCGGAGACACCGACGGGGTATTCCAGCTGGAGAGTTCCGGGATGAGGGAGCTTCTGGTCCGAATGAGGCCTTCTGTGTTCGAGGATCTCATAGCCCTTGTGGCCCTTTACAGACCAGGGCCTTTGGGCAGCGGCATGGTGGAGGAGTTCATAGACAGAAAGCAGGGAAAACTTGCCATCCGTTATGAACTTCCACAGCTGGAACCCATACTGAGGGACACCTATGGGATCATAGTGTATCAGGAACAAGTCATGCAGATAGCCGTGGAACTGGCAGGCTACACCATGGGGCAGGCCGATGTCTTGCGCAAGGCCATGGGCAAGAAGATCGCCAGGGTCATGGAAGAGCAGAGGCAGGTCTTTCTCAATGGTGCCCGCAAGAACGGGGTTCCAGAGGATGTGGCCTCCAGGATCTTTGATCTTATGGCCAAATTCGGGGAATACGGATTCAACAAGTCACACAGCGCCGCCTATGCCCTTGTGGCTTACCAGACGGCGTATCTAAAGGCGCACTACCCAGTTGAGTTCATGGCCGCCCTTCTGACCAGCGAGAAGGACAGGACCGACAAGGTGATCCGATATATATCTTCCTGCCGTGAGCGCTCCATAGAGGTGCTTCCCCCGGATGTCAACGAGAGCGAGTATGATTTCTCTGTGAGCGACGGGAAGATCCGTTTTGGATTGGGGGGGGTCAAGAATGTGGGACGAAAGGCCATAGAGGCCATATTGCAGGCCCGCAGGAAAGGCCCTTTCAGGTCTCTGAGGGATTTTTGCTCAAGGGTGGACATCCAGAAGGTCAACAGAAGGGTGATGGAAAGCCTCATAAAGTGCGGGGCTTTTGACTCTTTCGGCGGGCACAGGGCTCAGTACATGGCTGCCCTGGATCAGGTCATGGAGGAGGTTCAGAGGCTCCACAGGGCCAAGGCCAGGGGGCAGATGAGCATGTTCGGTGAGGGCCTTAGTTTTTCATTCCCTGGTGAGTCCTTGCCGGATGTGCCCCCTTGGCAAGAATCTGAACAGCTGGAACACGAGAAGGAGAGCCTGGGATTCTATGTGACGGGGCACCCCATGGAGCGAATCATGGACCAGGTCTCCTCCTGGGTTAACGCGGACACAGAGAGGCTTGCCTCAATGGCCGACCGGGCCCAGGTGCGCATTGTGGGGATGAAGAGGAGCTGTAAGGAGGTGGCTACCAAAAACGGGGAGCGTATGGGCTTTCTGACCCTGGAGGATCTTCACGGTTCAGTGGAAGTGGTTTGCTTCCCTGATGCGTACAAACAAGCTTTGCCCCTTATCCAGAACGATTTTCCTTTGTGTGTGAAAGGGACTCTGGAACATGGGGAGGACTCCTACAAATTGGTGGCCTCTGAAGTCTTGAGTTTGGAGACAGTGATGGCCATGGCTGCTTTGCCCGTGGAGTTGGTGGTTAATGCAGCCTCAATGCAGGAAAGCGATCTTTTGGACCTCAAGGAGTTGCTCAAGAGTTCACCTGGTTACAGGGCCATGAGGCTTCACATGGTTCTGGAAGGGGGAAAAGTGGCGGTCTTGGAACTGCCAGAGACCCTCAGGGTAGATCTGGGAAATGGTTTTTTGTCCAAGCTGCAGGAGGCCATGGGAGGTCGGGTGCAGTTGCGCAATGTCTGAGCTGCCTTTGATGGAGAATGTGTCAGTCAGCCTCTTCTGGCTGGAGACACCCTGAGCCAGGGCGGATATTTTGTTTTCTTGGCTGGCAGCCAAAGGAAGATGATGGGGTATCAGGGAAAACAGCATGGCAGTTTTGGACTTTGAAAAGCCCCTGGTGGAACTGGAGAAAAGGGTGGAAGCCCTCAGGATGCAGGTGCGTCTGGGGGAGGCTTCCTCCGGGGAGCTTGAGAAGCTGGATAGAAAACTTAAGAAGCTTCGTGCCAAAGTGATGGAGGGGCTTACCCCTTGGCAGAGGGTCCAGCTTGCACGCCATATGGACCGTCCCCACACGGTGGACTTCTTTGAAGGGATGCTGGAAGAGTTCGTGGAACTCAAAGGCGACAGGATGGGCTACGAGGATCCGGCTGTGATCTGCGGCCTGGGTAGATTAAAAGGCCTGCCGCTTGTGGTCATGGGGCACGAGAAGGGGAGAACCCCCAAGGAAAGATTAGAGCACCGCTTCGGGATGCCCCATCCAGAGGGTTACAGAAAAGCTTCCAGACTTATGGATTTGGCTGAGCGTTTTGGGCGGCCGGTGCTTTCCCTGGTGGACACCCCCGGGGCTTATCCAGGGGTGGATGCCGAAGCAAGAGGGCAGGCAGGCGCTATTGCCCAAAACCTGCTAAAGTGGGCCAATTTGGGGGTTCCATCCGTGGCAGTGGTGATAGGGGAAGGTGGCAGCGGGGGGGCTTTGGCCTTGGCCATGGCCGACAGAGTGCTCATGATGGAACATTCCGTTTACTCGGTGATTTCCCCTGAGGGATGCGCTGCCATACTTTGGAGGGATGAGGCCAAGAAGGAAGATGCAGCCGAGGTCTTGAAGCTGACGGCCAAGGACGCCATGGGCTTAGGTATCATTCACGAGATAGTGAAGGAGCCTCCTGGGGGAGCCCATAGGGATCCAGAGGCCGCTATAGAGGCCGTGGCCCAGGCATGCCAGAAGCATTTCCAAGAGCTCATAAGAATTCCCCAGGATGAGAGAAAGGCTTTGAGGGCTCAAAATTACAGACGAATGGGAATCATTCGGGTGGAAAGGGCAAAGGCGAAATGATGGGTCTGGTGGGAATGCTCATAAGAGTTCCAGCCATTTTGCTGGCCTTGACCGTACACGAGTACGCCCACGCCAAGGCGGCTTCGGCCATGGGTGACCCCACTGCCAGGATGCAGGGGCGTATGACTCTAAATCCCCTCAGCCACATTGATCCCATGGGGTTTTTGTGTTTGCTCCTGGCCGGGTTCGGCTGGGCCAAGCCGGTGCCTGTCAACCCTTATTTTTTCTCCAATCCCAGAAGGGGAATGATGTGGTCCTCGGCAGCGGGGCCTTTGGCCAACTTGGCTGCTGCTGCAGCCTGCGCAGGTGTATTCAGAGTGCTGGGGAGCTCAGAGGGGCTGTTGGCAGGGCTCTTGGCAGTGGGCATCTTCTACAATGTGACCCTGGCCCTTTTCAACCTCCTGCCAATTCCCCCGCTGGATGGATCCCATGTGCTCAAAGGCCTTCTTAGTCCCCAGGCCGCAGCCGCCTTTAGCAGGTATGACAGGCTGCTCATGTACGGTCTTTTCGGGGTCATACTCTTGGATGCGCTTTTTCACACGGGACTGATAGGAAGGCTTCTCATGGAGCCGGTCCTGGAGATCTTCAGGTTCTTGGGAGGCAAGGAGGCCTTATTGGCATTGGTGAGGATGTTCCGAGGGGTTTGATGAATAGGACTGAGGCTGCGAAAAAGCAGGGGAATTGGGAGGAGATGTCTGTGAAAAGGGTTTTCAGCGGGATCCAACCTACAGGAGATATCCATCTTGGGAATTATCTGGGAGCCATCAGGGAATGGGTCAGGCTGCTGGAGGAATACGACTGTATCTATTGCATAGTTGATTACCATGCCATGACGGTGCCTTACGATCCACAGCAGATGGCCGAGAGAGTCCTGGATGCGACCTTGGTGAACATGGCCTGCGGTTTGGATCCCCATAGGTGCACTCTATTCGTCCAGTCCCACGTGCCGGAGCACACGGAGCTGGCGTGGATTTTCAACTGCGTCACGCCCTTGGGGGATTTGGAGCGTATGACCCAGTTCAAACAGAAATCCCAACAACACCGAGAGAATGTGAGCGCAGGGCTACTGGACTACCCGGTGCTGCAGGCTGCTGACATCCTGCTTTACAAGGCAGGATTTGTACCGGTGGGGGTGGATCAGGTTCAACACGTGGAGTTGACCAGGGAGATAGCCAGGCGATTCAACCAAAGGTTCGGAGAGGTCTTCCCTGAGCCAAGGGCCCTTGTTTCCTCCACCCCAAAGGTGCTTGGGCTTGACGGCAAGGCCAAGATGTCCAAGAGCTTGAACAACTACATAGGGCTTTTGGAGCCACCGGATCAGATCTGGAACAAACTGCGTACAGCCGCCACGGATGTGCACCGGGTGAAACGCTCCGATCCCGGTCACCCAGAGGAGTGCAACATATTCACCATGCACAGAGCCCTGAGTCCCCAAGAAAAAGTGCAATGGTCCAGGCATGGTTGCGAGACGGCCTCCATCGGCTGTATAGACTGCAAGAGGGAACTCTTTACCCATATGATGGGGGAGTTGGGACCCATTCAGGAAAGAGCAGCAGCTTTAAGAGCCAATCCCCAGGAGGTGAAGCAAGCCCTTAAGGCCGGAGCTGAGAGGTGCAGGCAAATAGCCCGGGGGGTTATGGAGGAGGTGAGGGGGAAAACCGGCCTGCTTTCTCTCAGGGATCTTGAAACCGGGGGGGACTCGTAGCCGGAGCATTCGGTTTTGGTGATGGGTCTTGCTCGGCCTTGGAATTCGGGGAGAGGCTGAGGTGGAATGCACGGTCAGGTTGGAGGGCTTCGAGGGGCCGCTGGATTTGCTCCTCCATCTTATCCGCAAGAACCAGCTGGATATTTACGACATCCCCATGGCTCTCATTACGGAACAGTATCTTGATTATCTCAGTCTGATGCGTTCCTTGAATCTGGATTTGGCAAGCGACTATTTGGTCATGGCAGCCACCCTGGTGCATATAAAGAGCAGGATGCTGCTACCCCAGCATTTGGAGACTGCAGAGACAGAAGAAAACCAGGAGCCGGAGGATCCCCGGGCAGAGCTGGTAAGACGGCTTCTGGAATACCAGAAGTACAGGGAGGCGGCCCAGGGCCTGGTGGTTCGCTCGGTGCTGGGAAGGGACGTTTTTTCTCGCCCGGGGGGCGACCTGGAAGAGCTTGAGAAAGATGCGGATCCCTTTCAGGAGATGGAGGTGGGCATATTCGACCTGCTGGAAGCCTTTGGGCGTCTGATGGCCAGCCGGACTTGGGATAAGAAGGCCCTTGATCTGGACATGGAGAGGCTGAGCTTGGCCGATCGTATCCAGGAGATGGCCGAGATCTTGAGAGCCAAACCTGAAGGGGTTTTGTTCGAGGAGTTTTTTGCTGGGAAACCTTCCCGCATGGAGCTTGTGTTGAGCTTTCTGGCTCTTTTGGAAATGGTAAGGCTCAGGATGGTAAGGGCCCATCAAGCCTTGGGCTGTGGAGCCATACGCATCCTGCCTGTGTAGCCCAGTTTTGGCTTTTTTTATCAAGCAGTGGTAAACAAGGCTTACCAATTGACCAGTTCTTGGGACAAGCTGCTCCACAGCCCAGCACACCCTGATTCACCTTCTGCATTCAGTTATTTTTGAGCCTGAGGCATGGAAGGGCTTTGGAGCAGCAGCTCCTGGCCCGGATTATTCTCCAAACCCTGTGAGTTTGGGGGCTCAAGCCCCCAAGCCCCCGGTACGGTTCGACATATTCCGACTCAAGCCAGGACCAAGTCTGTAAACCAAAATCAGGGTGTTTTTGAGCATAGACCGGTTTGTCAAAACATGTCATCAAGATAGCCCGCATTATTCACTGATCGTGAATAATGGGGGCTAGGCCAGCCTCAAGTCTCACCTATGGGATCCGGGCATTGGCTGCTTAGGGAGCAGTCCCGGCATTGCTCTCCAATCCAGAATCGGTCGAAAATGCGCTGGATCTCTTTGACAAAGGCCGGGTCCTGACTCCAGAGGCCCAACTCAAGGTTTCTGCGTTTTTCAGACTTGGCTCCCAGCCCGGCGCCGGTAAAGTTGGCTGAGCCCATGTACGCTTTGAGACCGTCCACTATGAGTATCTTCCAATGGCTGCGAAGGCAGATCTGAAGCTCCAGTGCGCCTGAGGTCAAAGCCCCAAGCCTCTCCAGGGTCTGCCTAAAGGGCCTTGAGGGAAGCTCCCCATGCACAATGCGAAAGGATATACCCCTTAGGGCCAGCTCTTCCAAGACCTCCAAGATCGGCTTGAATTTTCCTGCCTTTCTTATGTGCATGTCCTTGAGGTTGGCAGTAGCCATCCAAACGAACCTCTCGGCTTTAAGCATGCCCTCCAGGATCACTCTTTGATGCAGTTCTGACCCAAAAAGAAGTTCTGCTTGGAAGGCTGAGAGTGTCATTCCCACATCCGGTCTCTCAAAAAAGGTGAGGTCAGTCGGGCAAGGCTATGCTGTACATGGTGAGGTCTTTTCCCACCTGGGCTTCGGGGTGTCTTTCCCTGGCCGCCTCTTCCAATGCCTTCAACTCGGATTCCTCTCTGTACCTGGGGCTCAAATGCACCAGGACCGCCCTCCTGGCATTTGACCTGGAGGCCACCCTGGCCGCATCCACCACGGTCATATGGCCCTTTTGAGCGGCTTCCTGGGAGTGTTGGGGGAGAAACATGCCGTCCAAAAAAGCCAGGTCCACTTCTCTGCAAAGTCTATACAGTCCCTTGCAGGCTTTGGTGTCCACTGCATAACACAGGCTTCTCCCCCTTCTAGGGTTTCCTGTCACCTGCCCTGGGGAGACCCTTGCGCCGTTTTCCAGAAGCACCTCCCTGCCTTTCTGAAGCTCACCCCACAAGGGCCCTTGGGGAACCCCAAGCTTCCTCGCGGAATCCGGCCTGAACTTGCCAGGCCTCTGGTGTTCTTCCAAACGGAACCCAAGGCAAAATGTGGTGTGGCTCAGGGGAGCCCAGGAGATTCCCACCAGATCGTCCTTGTAAGGCTCCTGAGGGCCGTCTTGGCTCCACTCCAGGAAGTTCAAAGGGAAGCTCAAATGGAACCGAAGAGCCTGATGCACTCCTTTCAAGAAATCCTCTGTCCCGGGTGGCCCCAAAATGGTAAGAGGGCCGGGTTCTTCCAGTTGGGCCCGCATCATCAAGATGCCCGGTATGCCGAGGCAGTGATCTCCGTGGAGATGGCTCAAAGCCAAAACCCTCAGGTTTTTTATCCCTATGGCTGCTTTCTTCAGGGCGATCTGAGTGCCTTCTCCGGCATCGAACATGTACATGGCCCCCTGGAGGCGCACCACCAGAGAGGTGAGGTACCGGTAGGGCATGGGCATCATGCCCCCCGAGCCCAGCAAAAAGCACTCCATAAGCCCTCCTTAACTCTTTATGGGGAAGGACTTGCCGGGGGGCTGGTCTCACCCGGGACTGACCCCGGTCTTGTAAAAGATCGCCATTTGCTTACAGGTGATGGGTTTTATCTTGGGAGCATTTCCAGCCTGTCCAAAGGCCACCATGCGCTCAATGCACACCTTTTTCATGGCTGCACGGGCCTCCCCCAGGTAGTCCCTGGGGTCGAACTTGTCAGGGTATTCGGCGAAGACCCTTCTTATGGCGCCGGTCATGGCCAGCCGGTTGTCCGTGTCCACATTGATTTTTCTTACACCGTGCTTTATGCCTCTTTGGATTTCCTCCACCGGCACCCCGTAGGTTTCCTTCATCTGCCCGCCGTAGCGGCGGATAATCTCCAGAAGTTCCTGAGGCACGCTGGAGGAACCGTGCATTACAAGGTGTGTGTTGGGTATCCTGCGGTGAATCTCCTCTATGAGGCTCATCACCAAGACTTCGCCTGTGGGGGGCCTTGAGAACTTGTATGCTCCGTGGCTTGTGCCTATGGCCACTGCCAGGGCATCCACCCCCGTGTCCTGCACAAAGCGCTCGGCCTGTTGCGGATCGGTCAGATGGCGTTTGGCTTCCTCTGCGCTCAAGCCGGCTCCGTGGCCGTCTTCAATGCCTCCAAGGGTGCCTATCTCACCTTCCACTGTTACGCCTTTTCGGTGGGCCGCCTTTACCACCTGGCGGGTCACCTTCACGTTGTATTCGTAAGAGCTGGGGGTCTTGCCGTCTTCCATGAGGGAGCCGTCCATCATGACACTTGTAAAGCCCTGCTTTATGGCGCTGAAACAGGTCTCTGGCGAATTCCCGTGGTCAAGATGCATGGCAATGGGAAGCTGCGGGTATAACTCGGCTGCCGCCAACATAAGGTGGCGCAGAAACGCGTCGTTGGTATACTTGCGAGCTCCTCTGGATGCTTGGATTATGACCGGGGACTCGGTCTCTTTGGCTGCCTCCATTATGGCCTGAATTTGCTCCATATTGTTTACGTTGAAAGCCGCCAGACCGTATCCGTTCTCAGCCGCGTGATCCAAGAGTATCCTCATGGGCACTAGCATTTTCTCTTCCCCTCCTCGGCCGATTCCCTCTGTTTTCGAGGTGTTTTGGGTAAGACTCCAGGCACAATGGGAGTATAGAAGATGGTGTGGGCCCAGTCAAACAAGGGAGTCATAGGCATCAAGAAACTCACCTGAACAAGAAGCCAAAAACCATCTTTGAAAAGGCTTCAGGGAAGCCGCAGAACCTTTTGGGCATTGCTCAAGACCTGTTGGGAAAAGCCAAGGGCTTTTGTCACCTTGAGATTACGATCCAGCGGGTTGGAAGTCAGCATTGCAGAAGCCCACTCTTCCAGGTCCATCTCTCCAGCAGCCCCTGGCCACAAGGGGCTCACCGGGATGGGATAGTCACTTCCTAGAAGCAGCTTTTCGTGGGGAAGCTCTCTTAGAATTCTTCTTATCATTCCCACCCGGTGAGGGAAAGGGGCAGCTAGAGCCGATATGTCGGCGTACAGGGCCCATTCTTCCTTTTCGGCTTGGGCCATGAGATCAATGAACATCTCTGTGTAGTCTTCGTCTCGGCTGAAAACAGGCAAGGCACAATGGGCTGCTATCACCTTCACCCCTTGCTCCAGAGCAAATACCAGCTTGGATGGATCGTCATAGGCTCGCAGCTCCTCTTGGGGTTCGGAGCAAGGCACTGCGTGCTCGGCTCCTGCGTGACAAAGAAGAGGTAGCCCCAGCTCTGTCAATTTTCTGTAGAAAGGCACATAACGCTTGCGGCTTGGATTGATCTCCTGTGAGGATGGGATCCACTTGACCAGCACAGCTCCTAGCTGGGCCACCCTTTCCAGCTCATCCAAAGCATCAGGCCTGTCAGGGTGAACCGAGGCCCCGAACAAGCCCCTGGGCTCAAGCCCTACCATATGCACCACGTGATCGTTGGGTACGTAGAGATGTGTTCGCTGTGGCAGAGGCCTACCCTGGTGATCGTACACCATGTCCAAAGCCAAGAGCACGGCCCGCTGCACCAACTCGGCCTTCCTCAAGGTGAGAAGGATGTGCTCCTGAATGGTCTCATCGTCGACTCTTCCAAACAAATGGCCGGTGGTGGCCAGCATAAGAAGGTAGGCCGGGCTTCGGCGTAGCTTCTCAGAAATGAAGCAAGAACTGTGGCTGCCTGTGCCGGCTACATGCACGTGCACGTCTATGACCATGGCTCACCCCCATAAGGCCTGATTCTAGCCTCACTCAGATCATTCTCCAAGCCCTCCAGATTAGCCTGTATTATCCACTGTTGGTGAATGATTAGGGGGCTAATCCTTCAGAGAAGGGAGGGCGGGTATTCTTGCAGCAACTCTGGGTTGTCTGCTGTGCCATGCCGGGATAGAATGCGATCCTCGGAAATGGAAAATTGCAACGCCTAATCTTTTGTGAGGTGAGAAATATGGGATACGAGACACTGCTACTGGAGAGAGAAGGTGCGGTTTTGAGCCTGATTTTGAATAGGCCCGAGAAACTCAATGCCATAAGTCCCAGATTGTTGGAAGAGATGGCTCAGGCCTTAGACGAGATAAGCCGCATGGAGAATCTCAGGCTTCTGGTGATCCGGGGGGCCGGAAGGGCTTTTTCTTCGGGAACGGATCTTCAGGCTCTGGCTGGGCAAGGCCTGGAGCGGGTTCCCACAGCCTTCCGGTATCATCTCGCCAGAATGCAGGAGGTGTTCAACAGGGTTAGTTCTTTGGAAAAACCGGTTCTGGCCGTAATCCATGGTTACGCTCTAGGGGCGGCCATGGAGCTGACCTTGGCTTGCGATTTCAGAATCTGCACCTTGGAGGCGCGCTTTGCCCTCCCAGAGGTGCAATACTGCCTCGTGCCTGATCTGGGGGGATGCCAAAGGCTGGTGCGTATCTTGGGGGTTGCCAAGGCCAAGGAGTTCGTAATGTTGGGAAGGGCGGTAGACGGGGCTAAGGCACAGGAGTTGGGACTGGTAAACAAGGCCGTCTCCTCTGATAGACTGGATCAGGAGCTTAACGCATGGAAAGAGGAACTACTTGCCCTCCCCCCTCTTTCCATAGGCTTGGCCAAACGGGTGGTGGATCTCTCTCCGGACACAGGACTTCAGGCCGCTTTGGAGTATACCAGTCAGGTTCAAGCCTCGCTTATCACAAGTCGTGACTTCGAGGAAGCCATAAGAGCCAAGTTGGAAAAAAGGCAGCCCAAATTCCAAGGAGTCTGAACTTGGGCACTCCTGACGGAAAGCCAGGGTTCAAGTAGGGGGAATTTATGAAGGCGGATTTCAGATATCTCTTTTCCCCTTCTTCGGTAGCAGTTGTGGGGGCCACCGAGGATGAGGGGAAGCTGGGATTCCACGTGATGAAAAGCCTGCTCACCGGAGGGTTTCCTGGGAAGATCCTGCCTGTTAATCCCGGGAGGGAAAAGGTGCTGGGTTTAAAGGCCCATGCCTCTTTGGAGGCAACTCCCGGGAGCCTGGATCTGGCCATACTGGTGGTGCCGGCCGCACGCGTTTTGGAACAGATTGAAGCCTGTGCCAGAAAAGGCGTCAAGGCAGTGGTTCTAATAACCGCCGGCTTCCGAGAGATAGAGGATCCATTGGGAGCAAAGCTTCAGGAGCAGGTGGGTGCTGCCGCCACTCGAGCTGGAATTCCCATCATCGGGCCCAACACCTTCGGCTTGGTTAGTCTTCATGACTGTTTAAACGCATCCTTTACTCCTGAATTCTCAAGGGCAATCCCCGGAGGGGTATCCCTTGTGAGCCAAAGCGGGGGCATGTCTCACCTTTTGGCCTTCTTGGCCATGAGAACCCGGGTGGGATTGAGCAAGGTAATAGGGCTGGGAAATCGCTGCAACGTGGACTTCCAGGATCTGCTTGAATATCTTGTGGAGGACTCGCTGACCAAGTGTGTGGCCATGTATGTGGAGGGCTTGGATAGGGCCCGGGATCTGCTCCTGGAGGCCAGCCGGCTCAAAGGTAAGAAGCCAATGGTGGCGTACAAATGCGGAAGGTCAGAGCTGGGAGATCAGGCCAGCCGTTCCCACACCGGAAGCTTGGCCGGCAGCTACGAAGTCTACCGGGGCGCCTTTTCCCAGGGATCCATTCTTTGGGTGGATTCCTCAGAGAAACTCTTGGATGCAGCCAAGGTGCTCGGGGCTTGCGGGCCTCCAAGGGGAACTCGGGTGGCCATCCTTTCAGGCCAGGCAGGTCCGGCCATGGCGGCTTTGGATGTGTGCCTGGCAGAGGGTCTGGATGTGAGGCCTTTTGACATCCAAACTCAAAAGCAAATAGAACGGCTTCTTCCTCCCTTGGCCATGCGCACTAATCCCGTGGACATGGGCCCGGCCTGGTATGACGGGGAAGCTATCAGGGGCATTGTAAAAGCGGTGATGAGTAGCGAGGGAGTTGATGCCATATTGCTTCTGATCATGTTCGCCTCGGCCAATCTGAGAGCACTCTCAGGGCTTAGGGATCTGCTTTTGGAGTGGAGGCAAAGCAAACCGGTGCTGAGCTGCATCTCAGCCCCACCAGGAATATGGGACCAAGAGGTGGAGGAGCTGGAGGAGGCCGGAGCCATAGTGAATTATCCAACACCCGAAAGGGCTGCCAGAGCCCTTGCAGCTCTGTGTCGTTGGTCAAAGATCAGTGGGAAGGCAACATAGACGGGCTAACTGATCATCCCCTGAGAATAGTCCTTAATGCTCGTAAAGCCTGGCTTGGAGAAGACGCAAAGCGGGTAGCTTCGAAACACAGCAAACCCTGTTTTTTAACCCGCATTATTCACGACCAGTGGATAATGCGGGCTATATTTATGATATATTTGGACAAACTGGTCTATACTCAAAAGCGCCCTGCCTTTCGGTTTCAGCTTTGGTCGTGCTTTGAGTCAGAACATCTCGAAGTGTACCGGGGGTTAGGGGGCGTAGCCCCCCAAAATTGCGGGCTTTGGAGAATAATCCGGGTTAAGGGACTTGGAATTTGGTTGAACTTCTAGCTAGGGAATAGGATCTTAGGTGCAAACAAGGAAATGTCCGGATTCAGATCAGGCAGGGACAGAAGGAGAGAAATCGCTTACCTACCAATCCCACACAAATTTGGCTTAGCATGGAAGACACTCAGCCCGCATCATTCCATCTGGATGAACAATGCGGGCTGAATTGAATTCGAATCAAGTCTCAACCAGAGAGCAAGGCCGTTTTTTCCGGAGAGAACATTAATAGTCGTCGTCCGGCATTGGGAGGTATTCCACGGAATAGGTCACCTTGCCGTCTGCGATCCGTACGAGGGAGGTGTGCCTCCTGAGGCTGTCCTTCTCAAGGGGATACTTGGCCTCCACCGCCTTGAGGGCGTCTGACAGAAACTGAATTCGCTCGGCGGCCGTCATTTGGTTGAACTCATCCGGCAAAGGAATGGTGATCAGCTCCGGCCCCGAGGCTCCCTCGTAACTCAAGGTTCCTGCTCTGTTCAACTGTGTTTTCATGGTTCCAATTTCCGTACAATTAATTTTGTTCCTTACCTGTTAGTATACTGGAAACAGTCTCCCGGAGCAACAAAAATCTGCACTAATTACTCCACTGGTCACTATTTTTGTGTACCCCCCTCGAAGCTCCCAAGAGCTCAGGGGCCTGCAATGGCTTTTAGTGGCTTGCTTTTTTGAGTCAGAGGCCTACCTCCCAGGCCTCCTCCCCCAGATCCCAAAAAAGACCGGCCATGAGTCCCATGGCATCCCTTGCCAGCGGCAGGAGCAGATGTTCATCCGGGGCGTGTTGAGAGCAGGCTCCGTAAGAGTGAGGGATCCAGACCGTAGGAAGCCCCAAAATCTCCGTGAAAGCATCGTTGGGCAGAGTCCCCCCCAGGTTGGGCAGGAAATCCGGCTGCTGTCCCGAGGTTTTTTGAAGAGAGCTCATGGTGCGCATGACCCAAGGCTCTTTTGGGCTCATGCGGGTGGCATTTGTCCAACTCTCCCTAACAGGTTCCACATGCACCTGCTGGAAGCCGTGGCTGTCCAAATGGCGACGGATTGCCGGGAGGAAGGATGAAGGGTCTTGGCCTGCCACAAAACGCAGATGGCATCTTGCCCAGGCCCGCGGCGGGATGGCATGGGCCGGGGCCGAAGGGTCTCCGGTTTGAAAGGCCAGGACCTCCAAACTACTCCAGCCATAGACTTTTTCCGCCAGGCTCAAGCCGGGTTCCCCCCAATCCGGATCAACGGGCGGGCCTTCTTCTCCTTCCACATCCAGGCAGGCCAAGCTCTGCCGAACCCACTCTGGAATATCCTTGGGAACCAGCTCTTGGACCAAGATTTTTCCCCTGGGGTTGACCATAGAGGCTATGGCGTGGGCAAGGATGATCCCAGGGTTGGACAAGAGACCTCCCCAGTTACCTGAATGATGTGCTCCCTGTCTCAGATTCACCTCCAGGTCGAAATTGAACACGCCTCGGCTACCACCGTACACTGTGGCTCGGGTGGGTTTAAGCCTGGGTCCATCACTGGCTATGAGAACATCAGCTGCCAGCAAGTCGCGATGGTCCATACAGAATCGGTGTAGCCCCGGGGAGCCTATTTCCTCGGCGGTTTCCAAGAGTACCTTCAGGTTAAAACCAAGGTGCCCCCTTTCTTCCAGGACACAGCCCATTGCAGCCAGGTTTATGGTGTGCTGGCCTTTGTTGTCGGCCGTTCCTCTTCCGTAAAGTTTCTGACCATCCTGGAGAAGCCTCCATGGAGACCTGTTTTTTGTCCACTTCCCCTCCATACCTCTCACGGTATCTCCGTGGCCGTAAGTCAGAACTGTGGGGCGGGAGGGATTCTCCATCCTTTGGGCCACAAGGAAAGGAAGTCTAGGCAGCGCCTTGTTTTCCAGGATCTTCCATTGGAAGCCCATGGTTTCCAGGTACGGTCCCATCTCCTGGCACAGGTAATTCCTTATCTCAGTCTCCCTTTCAGGGTTTTGGCTCTCGGTGGGGATGGCCACCCTTCTCGCCAGGTCCTCAAAAAAACCGCCTTTGTCCACGTAATTCCAGGCTCTGGAAACAGCCCCTTGTCTGTCCATTTTTCACCCCTTTTTCTCTTACCTTCTGATCAGCCTAGTTCCGGGAAATGGCATTCCAAAAAATGCGGCCCTTCTCTTATCTGTGGAGGCTCCTGAGTGCTGCAGATGGCCTCAGCCCTAGGACAGCGCGGATGGAAGGCGCAGCCTACTGGAGGCTCCAACGGATTGGGGAAAGCCCACCCTGCAGGGATCTCTGGGAGGCCCAAAGAGGGATCTGGAGTCAAGACCGAGGACATGAGAGCCCTGGTGTACGGGTGCGCAGGCCTCTGAAATAAGGTTTCTGTGGGGGCCTCCTCCACGATCCTTCCCAGATACATCACGGCCACCCGGGAAGCCAAATGTTGCACAACTGCCAGGTTGTGGCTTACCAAAAGATAAGTCAGACCGAATGCCTCCTTGAGATCCATCAGCAGATTCAATATCTGGGCCTGCACTGAAACATCCAGGGCTGATGTGGGCTCATCGCATATTACCACTGAAGGACGCATGATGAGCGCCCTGGCTATGGCCACCCTCTGCCTTTGCCCACCTGAGAGCTGGCCTGGAAGGCTCTTGTAAAGATGCCTTGGCAGACCCACCCGCTCCATCATCTCCAGGGTTCTCTCCTGCCATTCAGAGGCCTTCCCCATGCCGTGCACCCGTAAGGGAAGGGAAATGATACTTCCCAGGGTATGCCTGGGGTTGAGGGAGGAGTAAGGGTCCTGAAAAATAGGCTGAACCACTCTTGAGATATTTCGGCGGGAGAGCTCCGCCATGGGTTTCCCCAAGATCAGTATCTCCCCCCTTGTGGGCTCCAACAGGCCGAGGAGCATTTGGGCCAAGGTGGTTTTCCCGCATCCGGATTCACCCACTAGCCCCACCACCTCCGCCGGGAAGATCTTAAGGCTTACCCCTGAAACAGCCCTTAGGGGCAGCTTCTTGCGAAAAAGACCTACCCGCACCTGGAAGGTGCGATATACATTGCTGGCTTCCAGCACAGGCCTAGGGCTCTCCTGGTTCATTTTGTCTGGTATAAGATGCATCGCACAGACCTGCTGGGGCTCAATTCCCTCAGCTCCACGGCTCCCTCCAGGCACTCCTTCTGGACCTGGCTGCACCGGTTGGAGAAATAGCATCGGCTTGCAACACCAAGAAGGGTTGGAACCAGGCCTGGAATTGCCCCCAAACGTTGGCCGGGCTTCTTGCGAGCCGGGTCGGGGATGCAATCCATGAGGGCTCTGGTGTAGGGATGCAATGGCCTTGAGAAGACCTCCTGGGTGGCTCCGGTCTCAACAATCTGGCCTGCGTACATGACCACCACTCGGTGGGCAGTTCGGGCCACCACGCCCAAGTCGTGGGTGATGAGCACGAGGCTAAGCTGGAACTCCTCCTGCAAGCGTTTCATGAGCCCCAGGATCTGGGCCTGGATTGTGACATCCAAGGCGGTTGTGGGTTCGTCGGCTATCAGCAGCCTGGGTTCACACATAAGAGCCATGGCTATCATCACTCTCTGGCGGAGTCCTCCTGAGAGCTGATGAGGATACTGTTTGAGTCGATGTTCTGCAGCAGTTATTCCCACATGCTCCAGCAGCTGCAGGGCCCTTTCTCTTGCCTGCAGCCTGGAGACCCTCTTGTGACGCCTCAACACCTCCACGAGCTGGTTCCCCACCGTGTAACATGGGTTCAAACAGGTCATGGGTTCTTGAAAGATCATGCTCATTCTGTTCCCACGGACCTCCGACATTCTGTGCTCGGTTGCCTTGGAGAGATCCTCTCCTTCCAGCTTTAGCCTATTAACCGTGCGCTGGGCCATTCTGGGGAGAAGGCCCATGACGGCCAGTGCAGTCAAAGACTTTCCACATCCTGACTCTCCCACAAGGCATAGTGTTTCAGCAGGCCCCACAGAGAAACACAGATCTTGAACCGGGTGGAGCATCCCTCGGCGCCAGGGGATTCTCACATGTAATCCCGCAATTTCCAAAACAGGATTCATATTCGGGTCTCCGGGGCTGTTATATCCCTGATGCCGTCTCCCACCAGATTAATTGAAAGCACAAGAAGAAACAGAGCCACCCCGGGTATGGTAATTACCCAGGGGGTAAACAACATGAACTCCTTGCCTTCTGAGACCATGAGTCCCCAGGAGGGCAAAGGGGGTTGCACCCCGAGACCCAGAAAAGACAATGCAGCCTCCAGAAGAATGGCCCTGGCCATCTCTAGGGTGATCACCACCACTAGCTGCCCCAGCATGTTGGGAAGGATCTCCGTAACAAGAATCCGCAAGGTGGAGGCCCCTGCGGCCTGGGCTGCTTTCACGTAGTCGGCTGACCTGACCAGCTGGGTTGAGGCGCGCATAACAACAGCGAAGCGGTCCCAAATCAAAAATCCCAGTACAAGTATCACCACTTGCAGGGAGCCTCCAACCAGAGCCACTACTGCCAGGGCCACCAGAATGACCGGCATGGCAAGGCGCACCATGATGATGAAGCTCACCGCCAAGTCCACCCTTCCCCCGAAGTACCCGGCCAGGATGCCCAAGCAAGACCCGATCACAGCAGAGATGGAAACCGTTGATATTCCGATTAGCAAGGAGATTGTAGCCCCGTAAATGAGCCTGGAAAGATAATCCCGGCCAAGCCCGTCCGTGCCTAAGGGGTGTGTCCATTCCCCCTTCTCATGCCAAAAGGGAGGGATGAGTCTTTTTTCCAAATTTTGTGCGTAGGGGTCGTGGGGGGCTATCCAGGGGGCTGAAAGAGCCAAGGCCACTATGGCCAGAAGTATACATCCTCCCAAGAGCAAGCCCCGGTGTCGCACAATCCTGCGCCAGGTGGAGAAACGATCGGATGCTAGGTCATCCTCAAAGGTGCCCAAACTCATGGCGGCCTGTTGGGTGATCTTCATGGCTTCCTGTCAATGCACCCGAATGCGGGGATCCAGCAATCCGTTGAGGATATCGGAGAGAAGGTTCAGCAGGACGTAAATTATGGACAGCATGAGCACAATGGCCTGCACCACGGGGAGATCCGAACGTCTGATGGATTCCCAGGCCAGAAATCCCACACCGTGGATCGCAAAAACCGTCTCTATCACCACCGATCCCCCCAACATGAATCCAAATTGCACTGATGCCAGCGATACAACTGGTATTATTGCGTTTCTCAATCCATGTTTGAACAGAACAGTCCAGGGTCTTAGGCCCTTGGCCCTGGCTGTTCTGATGTAGTCTGAGGCCAGCACCTCCAGCATCCCAGCCCTTGTCAATCTCATGATGGCAGGAGTAGCGTAATACCCCAGCGCCACGGCAGGCATGACCATATGGGCCAGGGTATCGCTACCGGAGATGGGAAACCACCTGAGAGTCACCCCAAAGAGAATTATCAGCACAAGGCCGAACCAAAAGGATGGCATTGCCTGCCCGAAAACCGCTATGGTCAAAGCCACCCTGTCCAGCCAACTGTTGGGTCTTATGGCGGCCACCACCCCCAAGGGGATGGCAACCGCCACCGCAAAGCAAAGGGCCATACCCCCCAAGCCCAAGGTCACCCACATGCGGTTCGAAAGGATTTCCTTTACTTCCTTCTTGAAGAAAGCTGATTCCCCAAAATCTCCCCTAAGTGCGTGAAAAGCCCATTCCGCGTACTGAATCACCAGGGGCCTGTCCAGGCCATATTTTTTTCTTACGAATTCTATGTCCTGGGCTGAAGCGCTCTCCCCGGCTAGAGCTGCAGCAGGGTCCCCCGAGAGCCTAAGCAGCATGAAACTCACCACAGAGACCGTAAAAGCCACTGCCAAGGCCAAAGAGAGTCTTCTTAAGATGTAAAAGAACATCCTCTAAATCTCACTTCCATTTGCTTTGGAAGAACCTGGGCACTTCGTCCGGATAGGGTGTGAAATCCAGGTCCTTGTGAAAGGCGTAGTTGGAAACATATGAGAACAACGGCACCCAGTAAGCCTGCTCGGCTATCCTCTGGAGAGCCTTCTTGTAGAACTCCTTGCGTTTCTCTGGTTGCACGGTAGTGTCTGCAGTTTCCAGCCACTCCTTGACTTGCTCATCCCTTGCAGAATCGTCGTTGGTGAATTTGAACCAGTAGCCGGTGATGGCAGAGCAATCGTTTATGGAATAGGATCCCCAGGTCCAGTATCCCAATGCTGCCTTACCGGCTTGCCATTTGTCCCTCATGGCTGCGTACTGCATGAACTGCAGATTGGCTTTGATCCCCACCGACCTCAAATAGCCGACCACCGCCTCGGCATAAGGCCTTTCTCTGTAAGCATAAAGGTCTATTTCGAATCCCTCGGGGTATCCTGCCTGAGCCAAGAGTTTCTTTGCTTTTTCGGGGTCATACTCATAACGCATGGCTCCCTCATCAGTACAGCCGAACTGGCTGGGGAAGCAGGCTGTGTGGATGACCCTGGATTGACCCCCTACAAGTTTGCGGGCCATGCTTTCCCGATCTATGGCATGGTTGAGGGCCCGCCTGACTTCCAGCTTCTGAAGGGGATTGGCTCCAGATCGCCCTGCAGCATCCATAAAAAGAAACCCTACCCTCATGGTCTCCGCAGGCACCACCTGGATGTTGGGAACCTGGGCCAGCTTTTCCACTTGATCGGGAGGCACCTGCCAGATCCAGTCCAGCCCTCCTGTTATTAGCTCTGCCAGCTTTGTGTTCACCTCCTGGATAGTGCGCTGCACAATCTTGGCTATGGAAGGTTTTCCCTTTGGACTGCCTTCAAAGTAGGCATCATTCTTTACAAAGACTATTGATTTGCCTGGCTCCAATTTTTCCACCTTGTAGGGGCCGGTGCCCACAGGTGCCGCCCCAAACCCCTTGGAACCAACCTTTGAGTAATACTCATTGGGATAGATTGGGAGATAATTGGCAAGATACTCCAGGGCCGCTGGAAAAGGCTTCTTGAGGTGAATTCGAACCTTGTACTGGTCCACCTTCTCGGCTTTTTCCATCCAGTTCACGTTCTGCTGCACCAGAACCTTGTTCTCCGGGTTTGTAACGTAGTTCACCGTGAATACAACGTCTTCTGCATCCATGGGTTCCTTGTTATGGAAATATACCCCCTTCCTGAGGTCCACCTCCAAGAGGGTATCGCTTATCCATCTGTAGCCCGTGGCCAAGCAGGGCATGTAATCGGAGGTTTCGGGGTTCCGGTAAAAAAGGGTGTCATATATGAGGTAGCTGACTATGATCCCTTCCCTGGCGGTATTGTAGTAAAGGTCCAGGGTTTCCAGCTCCTTTTCCCAGGCTATGTTCAAGGAGTTGTCCCTCTTGCCTGCCTGACACCAGGTGGGCCAAATCAGAAGGAGGCTCAGGCCCAATACCCAAAAAGCAAAAATTATTCGGGACTTCTTAGATTTCATGACTTACCTCCTTGGGAATTTTTTTCCAGGACATTGAGGCGTCCTTTTTTACCATAACCCCCCAGAGCCTTGCAACTTCTATCCCTGCCGCCCTGAAAAAACGCTGTGCTTGACAATCCATCTTGCTCTCTCTAGGCTGGACCTGGAAGAAGACTCTACCCCGGGGAGGCCGCCATGTCATCCAAGCTAGTAGAGTTTTTCAACAAGCAACCCAGGCTGGGGGCTTTGGCCACATCCGACCGCTCCGGCCGGGTGAATGTGGCCTACTTCAATTCCCTCCGTATGCTTGATGATAGAACGGTGGTCATGGGCCTGGGACGGAATCGAACCTTGGCCAACCTTCAGGAGAATCCCCACGCGGCTTTTATGATCCTTGAACCCGGGAAAACTTTGGAGGGGTGGAAGGGGCTGAGGGTGTACATGATCATGAAGGAGTGTGAGACCCAGGGTGAGCTGCTCGAGGAGATAAGAAAGCAGATAGCCAAACACGCCGGAGAAAGAGCCGCTTCCATTATCCAGGCGGCCGTAAGCTTCGAGGTCACCGAGATTAGACCTCTTGCGGATTTCGGGCAGGGATGGGAAAGCTCCATCTGAGTCCACGGGCATATAGCATTTAAGGAAATCCCGGGGGAGCTTGAATGAGGGCGACGTTGAGAATGGTGGTGAATCAGGTGAAAGGCGAGATGCCTAATGTGACTCTGGTGGCCTTCCCTCCACAGGGAGGCGATTTGGTAGCCCTGACCGAGTCTTGTGCCTCTGCGCAGCTGCTGGAGGCTCAAGTGGAGGAGCTTTATCAAGCCCTCAAGGCTCTTTTGTTGGAAGCCAGGGCAGTTTTCGCTGCCTCCACACGTCAGGAGTCCGCCTCTGTGCTTCCTGAAAAGCCTGAGGAGCTCTGGGAGCTCATGGAAAGCACGGCTGACTTGGAGCAGATGAGCCGAATATTCAACGGGCTCGAAGAACAGAGAAGAAGAGAGTTGGCGGATTACATCCTGGGCCATGCCAACGTTTTCAAGGGGGCGGGCGCATTGTTTGCCCAGCATTATGAGGAAGATAGGGGGGTGCTGGCTTGAAGGGCGCCCCTGTCCTGGGACCTATCTTGCTGGGTTACGGATTTGTGATTTTGGGGGTCTTGATTGCGGCCTATAGCACAAAAAGGGCAGGTTTTCTCCAGGGCTCTTCACCTCCCGGGAATCCTTTCAAGGCCATGTTTCTCACAGGTCTTTGGGTCGGGCTCATCTTGGGCGGCCTGGGCTCCATCTTCTATGTTTCGCCTGTGGCTGGGGTTATCACCGTGGGAATCCTCATTGCGGGCAGATTTCTCATCCCAAGGAGAAAGAGCAACAGATAAAAAGGGAAAGGCGGGCACAAGGGTGAGAGACTCCAAGGCCTTGTGGTTTCAAACATCTTGCCCTTCCAGGCCCGCTCCGGTCACGGGGGTGATAGGCGCGTTTTGTCTAAAGCCTGCCCGTAGCTTGCAAGTGTAGCCCCCAGAGTGACGGGGCTTGGAAAACAATCCTGGTTTGTTTGCTGGGGAGAAAGTGGCCCGAATCATATGCTTGAAAAGAGCTGAGGCTACCCTAATCCTGGCAAGAGGAGTTGTGGCCAGGGCGGGGGAACCTCCCTCCCCATGCAGAGGTGTCCTCACAGAAGGGGAAGAGATAAGCCGTCTGATCCAGGCTCAAGAGACAGATCCACAAGTACCCCCTGGGACTAGGATAATAGACTTCTCAGATTCTTTCCTCTTCCCGGCTTTTGTGGATGCCCATGTGCACCTGGGTTTGGGTGGTGAAGAGAAGATTGGGGAAAAGCTTTGGGCCTGTCTGGAATCCGGGATCGCAGCCCTGAGGGATGCTGGGCATAGGTCTCCGGAGAAAATCTCGCAGATTATGGGGTCCGCTCTAGATGGGAGGGTGGAGGTTCAGGGCTGTGGGTGGGCCCTACACGCTCCAGGTACATATGGTGGGTTTCTGGGGCGTAGTGTGAGGGATATGGATGAGTTCAAGGAGATATTGGACGGGCTGCTCAGAATGGGGGCTCTCTTTCTTAAGGTGATTCTCACAGGCCCCGTGGATTTCATGCTTGGGCGGGTGAGGGGCGCTTGCGGCTTCCAAAGAGAGGAGTTGGGGCAAATGATCTCCATGGCCAAAGAAGCCGGGCTCGGGGTCATGGTGCACGCCAATGGAAGCCAAGGGGCCAGAACAGCATTGGAGGCCGGTGCAGACACCTTGGAGCACGGCTACCTCATGGACATGGAGACTATTCGTTTGATGTCCCAGAGCTCTGTCACATGGGTCCCTACCCTTGTTCCTGTGCACAGGCTACTGGAGAAATACTCCAAAGAACCAGGCTGTGCGCCACAGCTCCTGGAGAACACCCGCCGGATCTACTCCATGCAGCAAGAGCATGTGGCAGCAGCCCATGAACTGGGAGTGCCAATAGCCGCAGGCACCGATGCAGGGGCACTCCATGTGCAGGTAGGGGAATCTCTCTATGAGGAGATCCGTTTGCTTTCTGATGCCGGGTTGGGGATATCAGGGGCTCTTAGGGCCGCCACCTTGAACGCAGCCCATGTCCTGCGTTCATCCTCTAGGCCTGCTTTGGGCTGCATAGAAAGAGGGCGCAGGGCGCATCTCCTGGCTGTGGCCGAACCGGAGAGGATCTGTGAAGCCTCGGCGCTCAAGGCCGTCATATCCGCCCAAGGGGGAACCAAAACAGAATTTTGTTGACAAGCGAAGCAAGTTCCTGAAAAGTGATAACCTGGGGAAGCGGAGAACTCAAAGGATAAAAGCTCCCAAGAGCCCTCAGAAGCGTTTGGGGGGCGGAGGAAGCCTTGAGAGTTAAGATCAGTGGAATGTATGGCACGGCTCTGGCCCGGCTTCTGCTGGAAGGCGGGCATGAGGTGGTGGAGCCTACTGCCGAGCTGAAAGACAGGCTTAAACTTCCGGAAGTCCAAGGAGCTGCGCAGACCATCCTACAAGACCGATACAGTCTCCACGGGGTGGACATCCTGGGGGAGACCGAACTGGTGTGGGAGCTTCTTCGGTTTCTGCAGCTTCAACTGACCGATGCGGTTCTGGTCAGATTGGACCCGGAGGAAGACAGGGACGGATGGGTGAGAGCCGGCGTGGAGTTTCCCGGGGCGGCCAAGGAGGTGCTGGACCGTGTGCGGGGGAGCGTGGTGCCCACGATACCAAAACATCACAGGCTCAGAATAGTCAACTGGCGGGCTGTGAAGAGCTGCGAGCAAGCTTTGAAGGATGATCCCTCAAGCATTCAGCAAGCCGGGATCAAGCTTTTCCAGGAACTGGTGCTGGGCTCTCTGGGCAGGGGCGGATCGGTCAGGTTGGAACATGTGCGGGTGGGAGCCAGACCTGCGAGGCCCAGGGAGGCCACCCTTATAGAGTTTTCCACTGAGGGCTTTGTAGTGAAAAGAAGGCTCAGCCAGGGATGGTACGACGGCTTGGAGATGCCCATAGAAGAAGGTGATTATGCCATAACCGAGATCAGGGAAGGGGCCTGGTCTGTACGACATGTTTATTATTCGGGCACAGGAGCTCTCAAGGGAGAGTATCATAATGTGAATACTCCGGTGGAGATGTATCCTTATGGAGCCAGGTACGTGGACTTGGAGATAGACGTGGTTCGACGCCCGGGAGAAAAGGCCTTTCTTCTGGACCGGGAAAGGCTGGAACTGCTTGCCCGAGAAGGATATGTTTCAGAGAATCTAAGAAACAAAGCCTTGCAGGTGGCCCATAACATACTGGAGCGTCTCAACCGCTGAAATCAGTCCCCCAAGCAGATCCCTAGATCCCGAGCCGTTTCAACAGTGTCCGAGTCAAGGGGAACTCTCTTCATCCTTTCCACAGCCATTGCAAGAGGAACCGCAGCCATTCCGGGGGGGTTGTTAGCCACCATGATCCCTGAGAGACCCTGCTCTATGAATCTCACCGCAGCGGCTCCAAAGCGGGTGGCCAAGAGCCTGTCAAAGGTGGTGGGGGACCCTCCCCTTTGAAGATGCCCCAGCACCAAAGACCTTGTGTCTTTCCCGGTTCTAAAGGCTATCTCCCTGGCCACATTCTCCCCAACGCCCCCCAAGAGCACCTGATCGCGTCCCAGCTCCCCGCTCCCCTTTACTGTCACACTGCCTCCCACAGGGGCGGCCCCCTCGGCCACCACGACGATTCCGTAGCGCCTTCCGTTCAGCTCGTTTTCCATTAGACGCCGGCAAACTTTGTCTATATCATAAGGAATCTCGGGTATGAGAATCGCATCGGCAGAGCCTGCAATGCCGCTGTGCAAAGCTATCCAGCCGGCGTACCTGCCCATTACTTCCACCACCATTATCCTTTCGTGGGCAGAGGCGGTCGAATGGAGCTTGTCTATGGCCTCGGTGGCCGTGGAGACTGCAGTGTCAAAACCAAAGGTGACCATTGTGGCCGAAAGATCATTGTCTATGGTTTTGGGGATACCAACCACAGGTATTCCTTTCTCAAAGAAACGCTGGGCAATGGCCAGGCTGCCGTCGCCACCCACTGCTATGAGGTAATCCAGGCCAAGCCTCTTGAAATTGGACACTATTTTGTCCGACACATCCTTTTTCTGAACCTCTCCGGAAGCCGTCTCCACCACCAGCTCAAAGGGATTTGCCTTGTTGGTGGTCCCCAGGATGGTGCCTCCCAGGGCTGTAATGTTGGACACCATCTCAGGGCTGAGCCTTACCAGTTGGTCTATGTCCAAGAGCCCCTCATATCCATTTCTGCTCCCGTACACCTCCCAACTTCTTTGGTGGGCTGCAAGCACAACCGCTCTTATAACAGCATTAAGACCCGGCGCATCTCCACCGCCCGTGTTGATGACTATTCTCGTGCCCCTTGGCATCTCTAAAGCCTCCGTGTTATTAGACCGGGGCAGCTCCCCGGCCTTGTAGCCCATGGGCTACAAGTTCTTATCGGTTCAGCCTCCGATTCTCTTAAAGCAGCCCTTTGGAACCTTTAGGTGGGCTGCCCATGAGTTATTGGGTTATGATATAGAACAATGACCTGCCGGTGCAGTCAAGAGACCGGCTAGAAGGAAACTTGATCGCAAGGCCGGGAGTCAAATGGCAAAGGGCGTTTCCGGGAGAGAAGGTGCCTTTGTCTCCAGGGTGGGGTGGTAGGGCTTAGCCCAGAGAGAGGAGACACTTGAGAATGAAAGCCAGCACAGGGCTCTGCCTAAGGCTGCTAGATGGCAAAGTCGCCATGTGTCAGCTACCTGCGGGCGATTCACCGCCAAAGTGGGCTTGGGCCGGGGAAGTGGCCTGTATCACATCAACCCCTCATGAGCTTTCCGTAATTTGTAGTGAGAAGGCCGTTCCCCAGGGGGTTGCTTGCCAAGGGGGATGGAGGGTGCTCGAGTTGGAAGGACCGCTTGATCCCAACTCCATTGGGCTTATTGCCCTGGTAAGCTCCGCCCTTGCTCAAGCTGAGATCCCTATATGCGTTATATCCACTTGCCGGACAGATTACTTTCTGGTTAGAGATGAGGATCTAGGGAGGGCTTTGCAGGTGTTGGAGGAAAAAGGGCACAGGATTGAAAGCCCAGGCGGTTTTACGAGGAGTGCATCGAGATGAACCTTTCCGGTCTTGGAAGGAATAATGCCTCATGGATTGGATCCACAAGGTTTCAGGGAGCTCTGGGAGGGGCGCCGAAGGGGAGCATTTCAACCAGACTGGGAGAAATGTTATTGTGCATTGAAACTGCCCGGAGGCTCTTTTTGGGAAAACTCAGAAGGTTTTATCTGGTGCATTTGAGAAAAGGATATGTTTCGGCCAAGCTCTCCTCCCGAATGGGGGACTGTCGTCAGTGCGGTGTTTGTTGTAGTTTCCTATTCAAGTGTCCTGCCCTGAGCAGGGAGGGGTCATGTAAGGTGTATCACACCTGTAGGTGGAAGGTTTGCACCGTGTTCCCTCTGGATGAGAGAGACCTTCTGGATGTGGCCGCCTCTGGAGGGACTTGTGGATATTTCTGGGGCGAACCATAATTGTCGGTCTAACACGCATTTTTCAAAATAAGTGGATATTGTGGGCTGTCTTGATGAAATGTTAAGACAAACCGCTCCATGCTTAAGAACACCCTGATTTTCAGTTTCAGACTCGGCCTTGGTTTGGGTCGGGATCTGCCACTGCTGGACCGGGGGTTTGGGGGTGTGGCCCCCAAAATCAGAGGTTTTGGAGAATAATCGGGGTTAAGGACCTAGATGAGATAGTAAGCCCGGCACTAGAGTAAAAAGCCGGGATATTAAAGAACGGAGTTGAGGAGGACTTGGCATGCCCAAAGTGACCATCACGCAGCTGCAGAAGATGAAGGAGAGGAAAGAACGGATAAGTATGACCACTGCTTATGATTACCCAACTGCCCACTTTGTTGACAAGGCGGGCATAGAGATAGTCCTGGTGGGGGATTCTCTTGCCATGACCGTGCTTGGGCTTGATTCCACTGTGCCAGTGACCATGGAGGAGATGATTCACCATATCAGACCGGTGGTAAGGGGGGCTCCCAATGCCATGATCGTGGGGGACATGCCCTTTGGGTCTTATAATGTTTCCTGTGAACAGGCCATAGTGAACGCCACCCGTCTTATGAAAGAGGGGGGGTGTGACGTGGTGAAGCTGGAAGGCGGGGTAGAGGTCGCAGATAAAGTTAAAGCCATTGTGGATGCTGGCATCCCGGTCATGGCCCACATAGGCCTCACCCCTCAGACCATTTCCAAGCTTGGGGGCTTTAAGGTGCAGGGCAAGGACATACAGGCCGTGAAGAACCTTCTGGACAGTGCGCTCGCCCTGGAGGCGGCTGGGGCATTCTCCATAGTGATGGAATGCGTCCCAGAGGAGGTGGGAAGACTCATCACTGCAAAACTCAGAATCCCCACCATAGGCATAGGGGCGGGCAGGTTCTGTGACGGGCAGGTGCTGGTCTTTCACGACATGGTGGGACTCTTCGAGAAGTTTCTGCCAAAGTTCGTCAAGCGATATGCTGACCTGGGTCCAGAGGTTGTCAGGGCTCTGCAGAGTTTCAAGCAAGAGGTGAAGGATGGGAGCTTCCCCTCAGAGGAGTTCGTCTTCGGTGGGGTGAGTGGGGAGGATTTGAGATCCCTTTACTGAGGCAGAGTTGGCGGGGTTGGAGGGCAGGGCCCAGGCATTGGGCCTTGTGCTTCGCCACAGGAGTCGAAAATGAGGATCGCGGTGCTTGGAGCAGGGGCCATGGGTTCCCTCTTCGGCGGGATCTTGGCAGAGGCAGGCCACGAAGTCTGGCTTGTGGATGTTTGGAAGGAGCACGTGGATGCAATCCGCCAGCGGGGGCTGCGCATCACTGGCCTCAGCGGTGACAGGGTGATCCGCCGGGTGCAGGCCGTGGAGTCGGCCAAAGAGGTGGGAGGGGCCGAGCTTGTGTTGGTGTTCGTGAAATCCACTGTCACCGAGGAGGCGGTCAGGGGTGCGGTCTCTCTGTTTGAGGGACACACCCTTGCCCTTACTCTCCAAAACGGGCTTGGGAACGTGGAGCGCATCGGAAGCGTCATAGGTTTCCAGAATATTCTGGCCGGGATCACGGCCCAGGGGGCCACGGTGGTTGGCCCAGGGGAGATCTACCATGCCGGCCAGGGTTTGACTGCCGTGGGCGAGCTCAAGGGGGCTGTTACGCCCAGGGCGGAGAGGATGGCGGCCCTCTTCAATGAAGCGGGCATCCAGGCTCAGGTCTCAGACAACGTGATGGGTCTCATCTGGGGGAAGCTGCTGGTAAATGTAGGAATAAATGCTCTTACTGCTCTTACGGGCCTTCTGAACGGCCAGCTCCTGGATCATCCCGAGACCATGGAAGTCATGGAAATGGCCGTCTTGGAAGCAACGCAGGTGGCCGTGGCCAAGGGCATCAGGCTCCCGTACGAGGACCCTGTGTCCCACACCATGGAGGTGGCCCGGGCCACCTCCCGAAATCGCTCCTCCATGCTCCAGGATGTATCAAATCGTAGAAAGACCGAGATAGAGATGATCAACGGGGCCATAGTGCGGGAAGCGGAGGAGCTTGGAATCCAGACCCCCGTCAACAGGGTTCTGACCAATTTGGTGCGCGTCATGGAACGGACATACGCCCGTAACTAGCCTGGATTATTGGGGATGTAAGGGCTGATACCCAAAGTCGTGGGTCCTGGAGAGAATCCGGTTCAGGGGGTTTGTTTCAGCCTTTTGCCAGTAGAGCTGCCATGCGTATGGCCTCCACCATGGACTGAGGGTTTGCTGTTCCCTTCCCGGCCTTTCCAAAAGCGGTCCCATGGTCCACAGATGCCCTGACTATGGGAAGACCCAAGGTGATGTTCACTCCCGACACCTCTGCCCATGTGCCTGTTTTCTCATCATATCGAAAGCCCACCAGCTTAACCGGGATGTGGCCCTGATCGTGATACATGACCACCACAAGGTCATACATTCCGCCCAGCATCTTGGAGAAAACAGTGTCCGCAGGTATGGGGCCTTCGGCCAGGATCCCTTTCTTCTTGGCTTCCTCCACGGCCGGCCCTATCTCTTCCTGCTCCTCTTTTCCGAAAAGCCCTCCTTCACCAGCATGGGGGTTGAGCGCTGCAACACCTATCCTCGGTGCCTGGATTCCGAGCTTCCCCAAGGCATCCCGGGAAAGCTGGATGACTCTAAGTATCCTCTCCTTTTTCACCCTCTCGCAGGCCTCCCTCAGGCTCACGTGGGTGGAGACGTGGACCACGCGGAAGCTCCCGTGCGCCAGCATCATGGCATAGTCCCTGGTGGAGGTCATCTGAGCGTAGATCTCTGTGTGCCCGGCGAAGTGGTGTCCAGCCGCGTTTATGGCCTCCTTGTGAATGGGTCCGGTGACCGTGCCATGGATCTCCCCTGCCATGGCCAGCTCTATGACCTTGGCCACATACTGGAATGAGGCCTCTCCTTGCCAAGGGGTTACCTTGCCGTATCGTATTTCCTGGGCCGGCATGTTGGGGATGTGTAGCACATCCAAGGCCCCATGCTGGTAAATCCCCTGTGCCGGGCTTGAGACCGGGTGAATCCCCAGATCCAGCCCAGTGATCCTCAGGGCCTCCTCCACCACCCTTTGGTCAGAGACCACAAGTGGCCTGCAAAGCCGGTATATCTCCTCACGGGCCAGGGCCTTTGCCGTAACCTCAGGGCCTATACCCCCGGGATCCCCCACCGAGATACCGAGTATGGGTCTAAAATCAGTCTCATGGCCCATTGTATTCTTTATCCTCTCTCTCCTTGGCCAGCCCATAATCTCACTTGCAAGGCCTGCTCAAGCTGCCCAGCGTCTTGAGCATCACCTCATCATCCCCGAAGGCCCCAGCCTTGGTCAAGATAAGCAGACCCGCTGCCGGGCCCCCGTGGGCCTTTCCCAGAACAACTCCCCCCTGAGGTTCCCCCATGAGTCTGATCCTTCTCACACCCAGAGTCTCCAGCGTGGCCTGGGCGGTCTCTCCTCCCGTGAGGAAAAGGGTGTGAGGGGCCCACTTCATCACAATTTCTTTGGCAACCCGGGCCAGCGCTCCAGTGATGGCTCTGGGGTCCGGGTGGCTCCCATGGCCCACCTCCGGGGTCAAAAGCAAGCATCCCTGCTCTTCCTTGAGAAAAGGCTCCCATCCCCGCACCCCCCCTGTCTCCTGGCAAGGGACCTGGATCCTGCGCACCCCGGCCCTACGGGCTAGCACCTGCACCTGGGCCTTGGCCCTCTTTGACTTGGAGCCCACAACCACCAGATGACGGGCCCGGGCCAACACCGGGAGTGCTTTGGTGGAGACTGCCCTGGCCCCAAAGCGCACCCTTGCAAGGGCTGTGGCCAGTCCTGCCGAACCCACGAGCAGGGCTCCCATCTCCATGCCCGCTTGAGCAATTCTCTCGAGATGACTCATCTCCAGAGCGTCAAAGCTTACCTGGCGAACCCCCTTTGCCATGAGCTTCCGGATCTGGGCCTCCATGGCCTCCAAGGGCCCTTCCACCCACTTGAGCTCCAGGTGGTCTGCCGGAAACCCGCATGGTCCGGCCACCAGCTCCTGGAGCTTGGATGACCTCACGGGCGAGAGAGGGTCCCTGCCCATCTCGGTTAGGGACACAGGTGTGCCATGGAGCAGGTGAAGACCCCTCAGGGTGGTCCTGCCCATTTCAGGATGGGCCGGGGCTATGAAGGCACAGGGGCTTCCCAATACCTCCAGGAGGGCCTGGACCTCAATGCCCACGTTTCCACGCATGCAGGAGTCAACCTTCTTGTAGATCATGGCAGGGGCCATGGGGAGGATCCTGGAGGCCATGTACCTGGTTCTGAGAAATGCCTCCTGGGGGGGCAAGGGGCGCGAGTCGGTGTGCACTGCCCAGCCGGTGGATTTGAGGGGTTTCCCGGCTCCCTCGGGTATACCCATGGGGAAGAGCCAGACCCGCTCCAAAAAAGGACAGAAGCGAACCGAGGTGTCAGCGGCGCCGGTCAGGTCATCGGCAATGACTACCAGCTCCAACACGGCCGGCACCTACCTATGAGCAATTGCATCTTAAGCCATCACCTTCGTGACCAACTCAAGTACATAGTATCCTCAATGTCAGGAGATCCAGGGAAGCCCCCTCAGAAACTCTTTACGGGCAGGGTATCCGGCGCATGGGTCAATACCGCCACCCTGGCCTCAGGCCCTTGCCTCCTGAAGGCCTCTCTGAGAGCCTCATCCATGTCCAGGGCGTGGGAAAAGCCGAGCCTTTCCTTGTCCTCCCTGGGAATCCCGGGGGAGACCAGGATCACGGGCGCCTTCTCTCTCACCTTGGCCCAGGCCACAGCCAGAGCTGTGGCCACACCGTTTTTGATTTCCCCGGCACGATAGGCCCTCTCTATTCGATGGGAGGACCAGGCCGTGAAATTAAGCAGGCCTGTGTGGACGGGGGAGACCCCCTCGGGGGCCGGGGTGAGCAAGATGATAGTGCCCCCGGGCTTGACCATGCGGGCAGCCGGGTACAGTGCCTTGTGGGATTGCCAGAAGTCTATGTCGCAGGGGCATGAGTTGGCTATGACCACGTCGGGTTGCTCGCAAAAGGGCACCCCGTAGATCTCCGTGGCCAACTTTACTCCCTCCTGGAAAGCCCTTCTCATCTCCCCGAAGAAAACCCCGGCCACCTGGCCCTTTGGATTGAGAACCACATTGAGAATGGTTTTCATGCCAACACGCTGGGCCATGTCATCCATGTCCCTTCGGACCGGGTTGTCTTTTAGTCCCAGGAGGCTGTCCTCTCCCCTTGTGGAGAGAAGGTGAGTCTCGGCCGTGGTGATGGCCCCGCAGATGCCAGGCTGCACTATCTTGGATGAGCCGGAGAATCCAGGGATGTGGTGAGGCACTATGGCTCCCAGACCGATGAGCACATCCGCCTCCAAGGCAGCCCGGTTGACCCAAAGGGGGGTGCCTTGGCTGGATGTGCCCAGCTCCGCCAACTGCTCTGGGTCCCTCCAATCATGGTTGAAGACTCTGAAAGCCTCATATACCTGGTGGCCCACCTTGGTCCTCATCTCTTCCTCGCTCATGGCTCTGTGGGTTCCCAAGGCCATGAGTATTGATATGCGATGCTTTGGAACCCCGGCTTCCTGTAAGGCCCCAAGCAGAGGGGGGAGGAGCCTATGGGCAGGGGTGAGGCGGGTGTTGTCGTCGCTTAGGATCAATACCCGGTCCGAGGGTTTTACCCAATCCCACAGAGGGGGCTGTCCCAAGGGAGATTCTAAAGCCTTGTGAAGGGCTCCTTCCAGATCAGGCAAAGGCTTCCAATTTCTGGGGCTTAGAACCTGGGCCAAATTGGAATTCCTTATCCGTAAAGAAATACTTCGGCCTGCAAAAGGCAGCTTCACACTCGCCGTCCTGGATTCCTTCTTGGCTGTCATGGTGAGCCCATCACAAGTTTAGGCAAAAAGGTACTTAGCCACGGCACATAGGTGACTATCCCCAAGACCACCAAAGAGACCAAAAAAGGCGGCCATATGGCTTTGGAGAGGGAGTCCATGGATATATTGGCCACTCCGCAAACAGCGAAAAGCACTGCTCCCACAGGTGGGGTCACCAGCCCCAGAACCAGGTTAAGACAGATCACTATGCCCATATGCACGGGATCTATGCCCACTGCAGCAGCAATGGGAGCCAATACCGGAGTCACTATAACCAAAGCTGGGGCTGTTTCTATGGGTATCCCCAAGATAAGCAGAAAAACATTGACCAGGAGCAGGATCATATAGGGCGAAGTGGTAAGCCCTGACATCCAATCCAACAGCAGCTGGGGTATTTGGTCTGCCGCCACTATCCAGGCAAAGGGCTCTGACATGGCTATCAGGAGCATCACCATGCCCGACTCAAGGCCTGATTTCAAGAGCACATCCGGCAAATGCCTAAGCTTGAGGCGTCTATAAACCAAGAAGCCTACCAAGAGGGCATAAACAACTGCGACTCCGGCCGCCTCTGTGGGTGTGAAAGCCCCGGTGAGTATGCCCCCCATTATGATCAATGGCATGAGAAGAGCAGGGAGCGCTTTCCAGCCAGCCACCAGAATCTCCTTGAGGGGCTTTTTTTCGTCTCTGGGATACTCTTTCTTGGTTGCCACCAGGTACATGTAGAGCATCAATCCCAGACCCAGTAGAATCCCTGGGAAGACCCCGCCCAGGAACAAGGCCCCTATCGATACCCCGGCCGAAACACCGTAAATGATGAAGGGGATGCTGGGAGGGATTATGGGCCCCATGCAGGATGCCACACTGGTTACAGCAGCGCTTACGTCTTCGTCATATCCGGCCTTTATCATGGCCGGTATCATGACCACCCCAATGGCCACGGCCGTGGCCACAGCCGCCCCTGAGATGGCCGAGAAGATAGCGCAGGCGAAGATGGTGGCCAGCCCCAGGCCTCCACGAATGTGCCCCATAAGAAGCCTGGCGAAGCCCACCAGGTCTGGGGTGATTCCCCCGGCGTTCATCAAGTTGCCAGCCAGCATGAACAAAGGTATGGCCAAAAGCGGAAAACTGGTCAGGCCCCCAAAGGTGGTCTGCACCAACATGGCCAGGGGGATGTTTCCGCTTATCAGGGAATAGACCAGCGAGGAGCCTCCCAACCCCACGAGGATGGGAGCCGATACAGCCAGAAGCGCTAGAAAGGAGACGGCGAAGACCAGGATCATTTCTCATCTCCTTGCTTCCCCAGCCCCAGGAAGGCCAGGAACTCCTCCAAGGTCAAAAAGAACATTATGAAAAACCCGGCTGGCAAAGAAGCGTACGGCACGCTCATCACAAGGCCTATGGCCGGGGAGGTCTGCCTGTAGTTGTACAGGGTTTGGTAAAGCCCCCATGCGAACATGACTCCGAAAAAGAAAAGCGAAAAAACATATGCAGTTCCTCTCAACCAGTTGGCTGCGCTTTGTGGAACTGACTCCACCAAGGCGGTCACGGCCACCTGATAGCCTTTCCTGAGGCCCACAGCTCCACCCAGCATGGAAGCCCATGCCAAGGAGTAGGTTGAAATTTCCCCGGACCAGATGGTCATTTTCCCGAAAATATATCTGCCCAAGACCTCGTAAGGGATGACCACTCCTATGACAGCCATAAAGAAAATGGTTCCCCAAGAGCCCACTTTGAGGGTGAACTGGTTGAACTTTCTCAGTGCTTGCATTGCCCTACTCCGGTTTTGGGAATTCTGTCAGGAGTCTTTCAAGGCGAGCTGCCAGGTAAGGGTGTTACCATCTAATTCATAAAGAGATACGATTTGCAGGAGGTCAACCCCTGCCATCTGAGAAGGGGACGCCCTTTGCCGTTCAAGCAGGCGTCCCCCTCCCACTTTCCCTATTTGGCGTTCATTATGGCTTCGATCTCGGCCTTGGGGAACTGGCTTGAGAACTCTTCATAAATCGGAGACATGGCTTTTCTAAAGCTCTCCCTGTCCACGTCCATGATTACCTGCACCCCTTTTGCCTCCATCTCTTTTATCTTTCTGTCCTCGTCGTCCCGGTTGAGCTTTCGCTGGAACTTCCCCACCTCCAAGGCTGTTTTCAGGAACAATTCCTGATCTTCCTTGGGCATGGAGTCGAAGACTTTCTTGCTCATCATCAAGATGGCCGGTGAGTACACATGGGCAGTAAAGGAGAAGTACTTTTGCCCCGCATCCCAGAACTTGGAGCTGTAAATGACCGCCACGGGGTTCTCCTGCCCGTCTATGACCTTCTGCTGGAGAGCTGTAAAGACCTCCCCGAAGGCCATAGGAGTGGGATTCAACCCAGCCGCCTTCCAGGCTGCCAGGTGCACCTTGTTCTCCATGGTGCGGATCTTGAGCCCCTTGGCATCCTCAACCTTTTTCACTGGAACCTTGCTGTTGGTGAGATGTCGGAATCCATTTTCCCAGAAGGCAAGCCCTTTTAAGTTGGCTTTTTCAAAGTCGTCCAGAAGCTTGCGGCCTATGGGCCCGTCCAGTACCGAGTCCACGTGAGCATAGTCCCTGAACAGAAAAGGAAAGTCCAAGATGTTGATGGAAGGGCTGAAACCGCCTTGGGGGCCGGTAGAGGTTACCAGCAGATCAATGGTGCCCTGCTGAACCCCTTCGGTCATCTCCCGTTCGCCTTTCCCCAACTGTCCTGCCGGGTAAATCCTTATCTCAATTCGGCCGTTGGTTCTCTCCTTGATTAGATCTGCGAACTTCTTCCCCCCTACGTTGTACGGGTGGTCTGGGGCCGTGGAGGAGGCCAGTTTCATGTTGGCCTTGAACTGGGCAGGAGCTTCCTGTGCCAATGCCAAGAAAACCAGGGCCGTCAATGCAACCAAGAAAACCTTCCTCATTTTCCGCCTCCCATTGCTTTGATGTTTTGCTTCCCTCTTCTGTGGCGGCCATTGCCGGTGAGCTTTTCCCCAGGCAATGGCCCAAAAGAGATCTGTTTGAAGCCTTATGGGGGAAAGCAAGATCTCATCCCATGCGCCCCTGACGGGGCTCAAAAGAAGCCCTCCAGCCGGCTAAAATGTTGCACCCCCAAAAGGCTTGTTAAGCTTGCATCCCCTTTTTGCGCAATGCCTCTTGCAGCTTGGGAAGCTCCCCATCCACCATGGAGTATGTATGCTCAGGGGCCGGGAATCTTCTTTCCCGTACATCCTCGGCGTAGGCCCTAAAGGCTTTCAGGATCTCTTCCCCGAGGTTCGCATATTTCTTGACGAACTTTGGGGTGAAGGCCTGGAAGATTCCCAGTATGTCACTGCAAATCATGACCTCCCCGTCGGTGTGAACCCCTGCTCCGATTCCGTAAACAGGGATTCTGAGGGTCTCTCTCATGATCCGGGTCACCTCCGGGGGGACTGCCTCCACCAAGATGGAGAAGGCCCCTGCCTCCTGCACGGCCAGGGCATCCTCTATCAGCTCCATTGCGGACTCGGCTGTTCGGCCCTGTGCCTTGAAGCCTCCCAACTGGCCGGAGCTTTGGGGAGTGAGTCCTATATGGCCCATGACAAGCATCCCGCCCTCGGCTATGGCCCGTATCTGGGGGCATACCCTCTTGCCTCCCTCTAGTTTGATGGCGTCGACCCTGGCCTCCTTGAAGAAGCGGCCGGCGTTTCTCACGGCATCTTCCACGCTTACCTGGTAGGACAGAAAGGGCATATCCCCTATTACAAAGGTGTTGGGGGCCCCCCTTCTGACCGCCTCCGAGTGGCATATGCACTGCTCCATTGTGACCGGGACAGTCCCCTCGTACCCGTACACACACATGCCCATGGAGTCGCCCACCAAGAGCATGTCCATACCGGCCTGCTCCCCGAAATAGGCTGTCCAGTAATCGTAGGCGGTGATCCACACGGCTTTCTTGCCCTCATCCTTCATCCTCTGCAACTCAAATCGCCCGAGTTTTTTCCCAGCTGCCATTTGCCCACCCCTTTAGAACTTTTTACGGCAATAAGCTTCAATCCCCGAAGCTAAACTCAGCCCCTGCTGCTTGTCAAGGGCCTAGCTTGGAATTCAACGCTCTTGGGGTAAAATGGACTGCGGGATCCTGATTCACCCGGATGAGGCCACAACCAGATGAAAGGCCCCAGGGCTGAGGAGGCCATCTTGAAAGAGGAAACAGCACAGGAATTGAGGCAGATAGTGGGCCCGGAGGCGTACCTGGACAGCCCCGAGGACCTGATCAACTACTCCTACGACGCATACCTCCCGGAGGCTCGACCAGAGGCGGTCATTCTCCCCCAGAGCACCGAACAGGTGGCCTCCATCATGCAAGTGGCATACAGAGAGTCCATCCCTGTGACCCCCAGGGGGGCGGGCACCAACATAGTCGGGGGTACGGTGCCCGTCAGGGGGGGAGTGGTGCTGTGTTTCACGCGCATGAACAGGATCCTGGAGATCTACCCCGAGGACAGGTATGCTGTTGTGGAGCCGGGGGTAATCAATGCTGAGCTGCAGGCAGCAGTCGGCCGCCTGGGGCTGTTCTACCCGCCTGACCCTGCCTCCCTAAACGTCTCCACCATCGGCGGGAACGTGGCGGAGAACGCAGGCGGGCCCAGGGGTGTGAAATACGGTGTCACCAGGGATTACCTCCTGGGGCTTACCGTGGTCCTGGCCGACGGCCGGGTCATCCGCACAGGAGGCAGGACCACCAAGAACGTCACGGGATACGATCTCACAGGTCTTTTCTGCGGCTCAGAGGGCACACTGGGGGTCATCACGGAGATAACAGTGAGGCTGATATCCAAGCCGGAGGCGCAAAGAAGCATCCAGGCCCTCTTTCACGAGCTGGATGGGGCAGGGCAGGCTGTCTCCAGGATAATGGCTGCAGGAATCGTGCCCGTGGCCCTGGAGCTGATGGATTCAACGGTGATTCGGCTGATAGAGGAATCCCACCGCATAGGTCTTCCCTTGCAGGCAGAAGGGCTCCTGCTCATACAGGTGGACGGGTCAGCGGAAAGCGTTGCCAGGGAGTCGGAGAAGGTGGCCCGTTTCTGCCAGGAGAACGGGGCGGTGGAGGTGCGCGTTTCCAGGGATCCCAAGGAAGAGGAGCTGTTGTGGTTCGCCCGCAGAAGCGCCTTCGGGGTGATGGCCAGGGCCAGGCCCAACTGCATAGTGGAGGACGTGACGGTTCCGGTGAGCAAGCTACCCTCCATGGTGCGTCACATAGTGGCCTTGGCCAGGGATTGGGGCGTTACAGTGGGGGTGTTGGCCCACGCCGGGGACGGCAACATGCATCCCCTGATCCTGTTTGACCGGAGGGATCAGGAGGAATTCCACAGGGTGGAGCGCTTCAGCCAGGAACTCTTCCAAAAGGCCGTGGAGCTGGGGGGCACGCTTTCCGGGGAGCATGGGATAGGCATGGCCAAGGACCGCTTCCTGCCCATGGTCATGAGCCAGGAGACCCGGGAACTTATCCGCCAGATAAAGGCCAGCCTGGATCCCAAAGGCATCCTAAACCCTGGGAAGTTTGTGTGAGCGGTTGCTTAGGTGTTCAGGGTTCGGCTTGCATCCAAAAACTCGCTGAGCACCGAACATTTCACCACTAAGACTGAACTGCGATCTCACAACCGAAAGGCAATGTATGCGATGGAATCACTTCCCCTCTTGAGCCAAGAGACCGTAGAGAACATTCACCACTGCAACAAGTGCGGGCTTTGCATGGCAGCCTGTCCTGTATACAAGGAACTTCTGGTGGAATCCGCAAGCCCCCGCGGGAAGGTGCAGCTTTCCAGGCACCTTCTGGAGGGGAACCTGGAGATCTCCCCAAAAGTCAAGGAGATTCTCTCCAAGTGTCTTCTTTGCGGCTCCTGCGTTGCCGCTTGTCCCAGCGGAGTGCAAGGCGACCGGCTCTTTTCCGGCTTTCGATGGCACGTGACCCGTCGCTACGGAGTGGACTGGAGGAAAAAAGTGCTTTTCCAGGTTCTGGCCCATCCTTGGCTCACCTCGGGCTCGGCGCGTCTGGGCCGCTGGGCAAGGGGACTTCTAGGGAAAGGGCTGGAAGGGGGCCTCAAGGCCGGAAACCTCCCCTTGGAGCGAATCCCTCCCTTGAACAAGAAACCTTTTTCCTCCCAGGCCCCGGAAAAGATGAGCCCTGAGGGGGAACCTAGAGCAAGGGTCCTTTATTTCCATGGCTGTGCAACCAACTACCTGTTTGAGCAAGTGGGGCGTGCTGTGCTATCGGTGCTACCTCGGATGGGTGTTGAAGTTATAACCCCCAAGGACCAAGGCTGCTGCGGGGTGCCCATCTTCTTGTCAGGAGCCCGAGAGGAGTCTTTAGACTGCATCGCCCAGGTGATCAAGGGCTTCGCCAAACAGGATGTAGATGCAGTGGTAGTGGATTGTGCTACTTGCGGTTCCGCTTTTGTGAGGGAATATACACACATGCTCAGAGAGCTCAAAAGCCTGGGTGAGGATGTGAGCGAGAAGCTGATCGAGGCATCTGAACTGCTGGCTCGAAAAACAAGGGATGTCACGGCCTTCATAGGGGATCACATGAGCTGGCTGCCTGATATGCCTGTGGGCGGGCCCATTTTGAAAGTAACCTATCACGATCCCTGTCATCTGCTAAAAGGACAGGGCGTGGGAATCCTGCCCAGAAAGATCTTGGCTGGTCTGCCCAACGTGGATTTTGTGGAGATGGAGGGTGCCGATGGCTGTTGCGGTGGAGGGGGCTCTTTCCAAGTGGAACACCCTGAGATCTCGGCGGGCATAACCGCCAGGAAGATTCAAAACATCCAGGCAACAGGCGCCAAGGCAGTGGCCACGGGTTGCCCCGGCTGCAGGATCACCATAGGGGCCCATCTGGATAAGGGCCTTGAGATAAAGGTCTTGCACCCTGTGGAGCTTGTGGATCTGGCTCTCAGGGGCCGGGGGGCCACCGTGCCTTGACACCGGCATTACCCATCCCCTAACATGCGATAATCGCACGGGGAATTCCCACCCAGGAGCTTTTTTGGAATGTTTGAGAGTTTAAGCGACAAGCTGCAATCGGTCTTCAAGAAGATAAGGGGACACGGAACCCTCAGCGAGGCCAACATGCAGGAGGCCTTGAGAGAGGTCAGACTGGCCCTTCTGGAGGCTGATGTCCACTACAAGGTTGTTAAAGACTTTGTGGAGTCAGTCAGAGCAAAAGCGCTGGGCCAAGAGGTGCTTCAGAGTCTCAGTCCGGGCCAGCAGCTCGTAAAAATAGTGCATGACGAGCTGGTTAGGCTTATGGGTGAAGGGGAGCGGAAACTCGAACTGAGCGGATCTCCTGCCAACTTGATGCTTGTGGGCTTGCAGGGCTCGGGAAAGACCACCACAGCAGGGAAACTGGCTCGGTGGCTTGGGGAGCAAGGCCGGAGAGTTGGGTTGGTCCCGGCCGACATTTACAGGCCGGCCGCCGTGGAACAGGTGTTCCAGCTCTGTAAAATGCTAGGTGTACCTGCATTTGAACCCATGAGGGAAGAGAATCCGGTGCAGATTTGTGTGCGGGCTCAGGCATGGGCAAGACAACAGGGGTTGGACACCCTGGTGCTGGACACCGCAGGGCGACTGCATATTGATGAGCCCCTGATGGAGGAACTAAGAAAGATCAAGGCGGCCATAGCTCCCAAAGAGAGCCTCTTGGTTGTGGACGCTATGACCGGCCAGGACGCAGTCCAGATAGCTCAAGCTTTCAAGGAGAAGCTGGATATCACTGGTGTGATTCTCACCAAGCTGGACGGGGATGCCAGGGGCGGAGCAGCCCTATCAATAAGAGCAGTGACCCTAAGGCCCATAGTGCTGGTAGGGGTCGGGGAAAAGCTGGACGCCCTTGAGGTGTTCTACCCGGACCGGATGGCCTCCCGGATCCTGGGGATGGGGGATGTGCTTACTCTCATAGAGAAGGCACAGGCAGCATACGATGAAAAGAAGGCAAAAGAGCTTGAGCGTAAGCTTCGCAAGGAGGAGTTCAGCCTTGAAGATCTCCTGGAGCAGATCCGGCAGGTGCGTAAGATGGGTTCCCTGGAGGACCTAGTGAAGATGATTCCCGGGGTCGGGAGGGTCAAAGGGATGCTGGATCCTACAGGAGGAGAGGGCGAGCTCAAGAAGATGGAAGCCATAATTTGTTCCATGACCAGGGAGGAGAGATTGAATCACAACATTCTGAACGGGAGCCGCAGGTTGAGAATAGCCAAGGGGAGCGGGACCACAGTTCAGGATGTGAACCGCCTGGTCAAGAACTATCTGGAAATGAGAAAGATGATGAAGAAAATGGGGAAGATGAGCCGATTTGCCATGGGCAAGGGGATGCCACTTTTAGGAAGATGAGAAATAGCTCCCAGGACAGACAAGAAAATTAAAGGGGGATTCGTGGGGGAGATCAACCTCAACTCTGCCAAAGGAAAGATACTCAAGGAGGCTTACCCGTTTGTGGTTCCCTGTGTAGGGGTAGGGGTTGTGGGCATGGCTGTGGGTTGGCCTTTGGTGGGATGGGTCGGTCTGTTTTCTGCTTTGGGCATAAGCTTGTTCTTCCGAAACCCCTTAAGAAGACCCCTTCGGGACCCCAGAATTGCTCTCTCCCCTGCAGACGGCCGCGTGGTGGAGATCTCCGAATTGGAGGAGCTGGAGGGCAGGCCCGGACCCTTCACAAAGGTAAGTGTTTTCATGTCGGTCTTCAACGTGCATATCAACCGTGCACCCGTGACAGGCAAGGTGGTGGAGGTAAGCCACCGGCCGGGAAGGTTCGATGCGGCCTACCGTCAGGATGCCTCTCAGGCTAATGAACGTAACCTTGTTCGCATCCGAATGGATGGTGGCAGGGAGGTCATATGTGTCCAGGTGGCCGGGGTCTTGGCCAGGAGAATAGTGTGCTGGACAGCAGAGGGCAAGGCTCTTCTGCAGGGAGCCCCTTTCGGATTGATACGTTTCGGCTCCAGGGTGGACACTTATCTGCCTCCAGGCTTTGAACCTGATGTGAGGATAGGCCAGAGGGTCTGGGGTGGGGAGACAATATTGGGTTATTTCACAGCCCTGGAACCAGCAAGGGAGGGGACAGATAGCTCGGCCGTGGCCTCATCATGAGGGCGTCTGGGGCCCAAGCCGAGGGCGCTCCAAATTATTGATTCTGAGGCAACTGGCCCGTGGTGGGAATGAAAAGCCAGTGCCGTGCTTCTTTTTTTTTGGAGAAATGCTCAAGTTGCGATAGAATTAAAAAAACAGGCCTAAGAAGGCTTGTATTCGATGCAAGTAAAGGGAGGAGACTGGAATGAGGAGAAAAAGGCCAAAGCTTAGAAGCTCAAGGCCGCCTAGGAAGGGGTTTTATATATTGCCAAATTTGATGACCACAGCCAGCCTGTTTTGCGGCTTTTACGCCCTTGTGGCTGCAATCCATCAGGATTTTGAGAAAGCCTCTTTGGCTGTTCTGGCCTCTTTCTTCTTCGACGGTCTGGACGGCAGGGTGGCCAGAGCCACCCGCACCACTAGCCAATTCGGGGTGGAGTACGACTCCCTTTCGGATTTGGTGGCATTCGGCGTGGCCCCAGCGGTATTGGCCTTCACTTGGACCTTGAGCCATGCGGGCCGCCTTGGTTGGCTGGCGGCATTCCTCTTTGTGGCCTGTGGAGCCCTTAGGTTGGCGCGTTTCAATACCATCTCCCTCAAGGGAGGGCTGGGCTACTTTAAGGGGCTTCCAATCCCTGCTGCAGCGGGTTTTGTGGCTACCATGGTGCTTTTCACCAGGGAGCTGGATCTGGAGGGCAAGATTCCCGTGGGGCTGGTCTTGGGGGCCTTGTATGTTCTTTCTTTTCTTATGGTGAGCGGCATCAAGTACCAGAGCTTCAAAGACATGGAGATGGTCAAACAAAAGCCCTTTCAGAGCTTGGTGTTGTGTGTACTTCTCTTGGTGGTTGTGTTGGCCAACCCGCCTGTGACGCTTTTTCTCCTCTCTTCGGCATACGTGCTTTCAGGGCCTGCAGGGGCGATAAAACGGCTGTTGGTCTCAGGGGAAACCAAGGCAAGTGTTAGTCCGGCCGAGATCAAAGAGGAGGAGGTGCTGTGAGCGAGAGAAGGTTTTCTGTGGCCGTAGTGGGTGCCACAGGGGCTGTGGGAACCGAAATGATCCGGATTCTGGAAGAGAGGAAGTTCCCTGTAGGGAAGCTTGTACCCCTTGCTTCCTCCCGGTCTGCAGGAAAGGTGGTCAGGTTCAGGGGTGAGGAGATCCCCGTGGAGGAGCTCAAGGAGGAGAGCTTCCAAGGGATGGAGATAGGGCTTTTCTCGGCCGGCGGGAGTGTGAGCGAGCGGTTTGCTCCTGCGGCTGCGGCCCGTGGGTGTGTTGTGGTTGACAACACAAGCGCTTTCCGAATGGATCCTGAGGTGCCCCTTGTGGTGCCGGAAGTCAACCCCCACGCCATAGCCCAGTTCAAAAACAAGGGGATCATCGCCAATCCCAACTGCTCAACAATCCAGATGGTGGTGGCCCTGAAACCGATTCATGACCTGGCGCGGATCAAGCGGATCGTGGTGGCAACCTATCAGGCGGTCTCTGGAACTGGCATGAAGGCCATCTTGGAGCTGGAGGCCCAGGTGAGGGCCTGGGCGGAGGGCCGTGGCATGGAGCCCCAAGTGTATCCGCACCCCATAGCTTTCAACTGCCTTCCCCACATAGATGTCTTTTTTGAAGACGGCTATACCAAAGAAGAGCTGAAAATGGTCAATGAGACTAGAAAAATCTTAGAGGATGACTCCATCAGGGTCACCGCCACCACTGTCCGGGTGCCGGTGTTTAGAGGTCACTCAGAGGCCGTGAACATAGAGACCCAGAAAAAGATCACAGCCCAACAGGCCAGAGAGATCCTTTCCAAAGCCCCGGGCGTTAAGCTTTGGGACGATCCGGCTCGGAAACATTATCCCATGCCCATACTGGCAGCAGGGGGCGACGAGACCTGGGTGGGCAGGATCAGGGAGGACACCTCAGTGGAAAATGGGCTTAACCTGTGGGTGGTCTCCGACAATCTGCGCAAGGGGGCCGCCCTGAATGCTGTCCAGATAGCGGAGATCCTGGCCCAGCAATACCTTGCCTGAGGGGAAGCTCATCGGTAAACAATGACCCCTCCCTGAGGAGGGGTTTTTTGGTGCCCGCCCCCTGGTTGGCCCCGTGAGCTGGGGAGGCCACCCAGGGGTCAGGCTGGACAGGCCCATGTAATCCCTTCTGGGTGAGGTCGGCATCCAAGGGGGTTGGAAGGGATAGCCCCCGAGGCAGGCGGGTTTGGGGTAATATCCACATTCGGGAGTAGATCAGGCTAGGGGGTATTTGGGAGTGGAAGGCGGATCTTCCAAATCCTATCCGGTGATCCTGGCAGCCGGGGACAGGGGCAGAGCAAGGCCGGTCCTGGGGGTGAATAAAGGCCTTCTGGATCTGCAAGGCGCACCGGTCTTTACCCATGTCATGGCCAGTTTGGAACAAAGCCCTTGGGTTGATTCCATATACTTGGTGGGACCACAAGAGCGCCTCATGGAAGCCTTGGAACGGCCTAATCTCCCATTCAAAGGCACGAAGCCCGTAACCCTGCTGGCTCAATGGGAAAACCTGTACTTGAACATATGGAATACGTTTCAGAAGGTGATGGAGGACAAAAGAAGCACTAATCCAGCCCTTTTGCCGGAGGATTTGACCGTCCTGATAGTGCCGTGCGACATCCCTTTGATGGTTCCGGAGGAGGTGGACGAGTTTGTTCAGGGCTGCGACATGGAAAGGTTCGACTATGTTGTGGGCATTAGTTCGGAGCAAACCTTGAGCCGGTATTACCCCCAGAAGCACCGCAGGGGGATAAGGCTCATGTGTTTTCATGTGAGGGAGGGCAGCTTTCGTCAGAACAATCTCCACATGGTCAGGCCCATGAGGTTGGGAAACAGGGATTACATCCAGAAAATATACGACCACAGGCTCCAGAGGGAATGGGGTTCCATACTAAGGCTCCTTTGGGAAATTTTCAGGGCAGAAGAAGCCACTCTAAGCACTGCCACCTGGTATCTTATGTTACACATGGCCGCCATCCTTCACGGAATACCCAAGGTGCCTTTGTACAGACTCCCGGCATACTGTCTTCCAAAGGATCGTTTGGAAAGAAGTGTGTCCCGTCTGTTCAGGACCAGGTTCTCGACTCTGGAAACCAGTTTTGGGGGGGCTGCCTTGGACATAGATACTCCAGAACATTACGGTGTGATAAAAGAAAACTTTGAGGCTTGGATCCGGATGCAGCGGGAAATGATTCCCTCTGGTCGGTAAGATTTGGATACTCGGGGACTTCAACAACGCGTTGAATCCAACCCAGGCCTGTGGTATGAAAACGCTTTGTCCTGCCCAGGGCAGGGCTCCTAAAAAAACAACATGAGGGTTGTCTCGGGGACAGCTAGGGGGAGAAGGCTTAAGGCTCCCGCAGGCCGAAGGACAAGGCCTACTTCGGACAAGGTCAAGGAGGCCCTTTTTGATCTCCTAGAAATAGAGAAGAGGGACTGCCTGGTGCTGGATCTTTTTGCCGGCTCAGGGGCTTTGGGTATAGAGGCTTTGAGCAGAGGTGCCAGAGGGGCTGTTTTTGTAGAACAAGATCTTTTAGCCTTGCGGTTTTTGAGGGCCAATTTGGAGAAATGCTCTATGTTGGATCGCGCCAAGGTGGTCAAGGCAGATGCCATCAGGTTTCTGCAAAGGGGATCCAGTGGAACTCGGTTTGGTGTGGTCCTGGCAGACCCTCCTTACGAAAAGGGTTTGGCTTTGAGGTGCCTTTGGGCAGTGGAGAAAGGCGAGTGGCTGGAAAAAGAAGGGGTTTTGGCCTTGGAGCATTCCATTAGGGAGGAGTTGCCCGAAAGCTCGGAAGCTTTGGTTAGGATCAAGCTTAGGCGCTATGGGGAGACTTGTATCTCATTATACGAAATGGCCAAGAGTCCTAACCTGGATTACTCCCCAAAGCCTTTGACTTTGGGGGCCACACCCCCAAGCCCCTGCTCACGCTTTGGCATTTCCCGAGTCAAACAAGGGCCAAACTGAAACCTAAGAGCAGGGTGTTTTTGAGGATAGGCCGTTTTATCCTGACATATCATCTGGATGGCCATGATTGCCCAACGATGGGGAATAATGCGGTCTAAGCAGCGCTGGAGGAGGGAAGGGGGCCAAGTGGTTTGTCTGGTTTTGGAAGCAGATATTTGAGGAAAGGAGAGCAACTTTGGATGAGGTAGCGCGCAGAGCCAGCAAGGCCATTTATGCGGGTTCCTTTGATCCCATCACCAACGGCCATGTGGACATAATCCGAAGGGGGCTCGAGCTTTTTGACCACCTGATTGTGGCAGTGGCCAGAAACCCTGGGAAAGCCCCTCTATTCACGGTGGAGGAGAGACTGGAGATGATAAAGGAGGCCCTAGGGCCTCAACCCAGGTTAAGTGTGGATGCTTTTGACGGACTATTGGTGGAATATGCGGCCAAACATCACGTGAAAGTAATAATCCGAGGGCTCAGGGCTCTATCGGATTTCGAATACGAGTTTCAGATGGCCATCATGAATAGAAGGCTTAACAGGGACATAGACACCATTTTTTTGATGACTGGATTTCGATGGTTTTATGTCAGCTCCAGGATCATAAAAGAGGCCGCCAGCTTTGGCGGCACTGTGGAAGGCCTGGTGCCCGACGGGGTGAACAGGAGGCTCATAGAGAAATTTTCCAGGAGGTAAGGCCCGTGAGATTGGCGGACCGTATGAAGAGGATACAACCATCGGCTACCCTGGCCATAAGCGCGAAGGCCAAGGCCATGAAGGCCCAAGGCATAGACGTGGTGGGCTTCGGAGCCGGGGAGCCTGACTTTGACACTCCGGATCACATCAAAGAGGCTGCTGTGAAGGCAACCAGGGATGGCTTTACCAAGTACACCCCAGTGGGAGGTACCGAGGAGCTCAAAGACGCCGTTAGAGAGAGGGTCCGGGAGGATTTGGGCCTTTCTTACGAGCGCTCCCAGGTGATTGTCTCTTGCGGGGCCAAGCACGCTGTGTACAACGCTGTGATGGCCCTGTTTCAGGAAGGGGACGAAGTGCTTGTACCCTGTCCTTTTTGGGTCTCCTATCCTGAGATTTTGGCCATGGCCGGAGCCACACCAGTGCTTGTGGCCGCCAGGGAGGAAGATTGTTTCAAGATAAGGCCTGAGGCTCTCAAGAAGGCCATCACCTCCAGGACCAAGGGCATGATTCTCAACAGCCCCAGCAACCCCACAGGGGCAGTGTATACCCAGGATGAAATACAGGCCTTGGCTCAGGTGATTCTGGAAGAGGAGCTCTTGGTTATATCGGATGATATCTACGACAAGCTGGTGTACGGAGGGATGAGCCCCGGACACATCCTGAAAGCGGGCCCTGAGCTGGTTCATCGCACCCTCTTGGTCAACGGTGTGTCGAAGACTTATGCCATGACCGGCTGGCGAATAGGATATGCGCTTGGGCCCAAGGAACTCATATCGGCCATGGACACCGTGCAGGGCCAGAGCACCTCCAATCCAACTTCCATAGCCCAGAAAGCGGCTCTGGCGGCCCTTAGGGGACCTCAGGGCTGCGTGGCCGAAATGGTTCAGGAATTCGACAGAAGAAGGCGCTACATGGTGGATAGGCTAAACAGCATGGAAGGGGTAAGTTGCCTGGAGCCTTTGGGGGCCTTTTATGTTTTCCCCAACATAGCCGCTCATTTGGGCAAGAGCTACAGGGGAAGGGAAGTCAGAACTCCATCGGATATGGCCTCATACCTGCTGGAAGAGTCCCGGGTGGCAGTGGTGGCAGGGGAGCCGTTCGGATCGGATTGCCACATAAGGCTTTCATTTGCTCTGTCCATGGAAGAGATAAAAAAGGGGCTGGACAGGATTCAGGAGGCCCTAGAAAACCTAAGCTGAATTGTCTTGCTGAGCTGGGAAGGAAGCTCGGACTTGGCGCTTCCCCAAGGGGGCTGGCCCCAGAGGATCGGGGAGGCTTCCTCATTTTTCTAGATGTGAAAGTGGTTCCTCATTGAAGGGCGCTCGTCAAGAAATCCGAACAGAAGAGGTTCGAGGCATGGGAGGGAGCACTCGCCACAAGAAAGAAGCCCTGGAAGGATCTGAAAGGATTGAGGGCTCCACATGGGCCGAGGAGGTTTTCTGGGATCTGTCTCACCTTTATGAGGGGCCGGCGGACCCCCTTTTGCCCAAGGATCTGGAAGAGAGCCTCTCACAGGCAACGGCTTTTAGGGAGAGGTACTTTGGAAAGATCGCAGGTCTGGATGCTGCTCAGCTCCATGCCGCCATGGTGGAGTACGAACAGATACTAGAGCTTTTGGGCAAGGCAGAGAGCTTTGCCCATCTTTGGTTCGTGACAGACACCAGGGATCCAGAGCGGGGGAAGCTGCTTCAGAGCGTCCGGGAGCATGAGGCACAGTTGAGAAGCCAGCTTTTGTTCTTTGAGTTGGAGTGGGTGCAGGTCCCTGAGGAGCATGCAGGGGAGCTCCTTTCACGGCCCGAGCTGGCCAAGTGGCGCCACTACCTGGGGTCTGCCAGGCGCTACAGGCCGCACCTTCTTAGTGAACCAGAGGAGAGAGTCCTGGCTGAGAAGTCTGTCACTGGAAGCTCGGCTTGGGTCAGACTCTTTGATGAGATCATCAGCGCTATCCCATTTCAAATGGACGGCCAGACCTTGACAGAGGAAGAGGTGCTCAGCCGCCTTCATTGGCCTGATCGGGAAATCAGAAGAAAGGCCGCCAAGGCAATGACCGAGGGCCTCAAAGGGAGCCTCAGGCTTCTGACCTTCATTTTCAACATGGTAGCCTCGGACAAGGCTATTGAGGACAGGCTTCGGAAATACCCGCACTGGCTTTCGGCCAGGAACTTGGCCAATGAAATAAGTGATCAGATGGTGAATTCCCTGCTGGATGCGGTCACGGCCCGCTACGACCTGCCCCAGCGTTACTATAGCCTCAAAAGAAAGCTCTTGGGCTTGGACTTGCTTTACGATTACGACAGGTACGCACCCCTAGAAGGCCTGGACAGGTCTGTAAGCTGGTCCAAATGTGTGGAGGAGGTGTTGGGGTCTTTTGAGGATTTCTCGGGAAGGATGGCCGAAATCGCCTCCCGTTTTTTCCGGGAAAACTGGATAGACGCTTCTGTGAGACCCGGTAAGAGGGGAGGGGCTTTCAGCCATCCCGCAGTCCCCTCAGTGCATCCCTATGTGATGGTGAACTTCACGGGGAAGCTGAGGGATGTGATGACCGTGGCCCATGAGCTTGGCCACGGGGTGCACCAGTTCCTGGCCTCATCCAAAGGTTACCTCAACAGCCAAACCCCCCTCACGATAGCCGAGACCGCCTCTGTTTTCGGAGAAATGCTCACATTCGAGAGAATAATGTCCCAACTGCGTGAGCCGCGGGAACGATTAGCCTTGCTTTGCAACAAAATAGAAGACATTCTGGCAACCGTCTTCCGACAGGTGGCCATGAACCGCTTCGAGGAAAAATATCACACAAGCAGGCGGGGGGCCGGGGAGCTCAGCTCAGAGGAATTGGGAAACATCTGGATTCAAACCCAAGCCGAGATGTTCGGGGATTCAGTATTGCTCACAGAGGACTATTCCCTTTGGTGGAGCTACATTCCTCATTTCTTGCACACCCCGGGCTATGTTTACGCCTATGCATTCGGTGAACTGTTGGTGCTGGCTCTTTTTGCCAGGTTCAAGGAAAGAGGGCGGGGCTTTGTGGAGGGATATCTGGATATGCTCTCAACAGGAGGCGCCGAGTCCCCACAGCAGGTTGTGTCCAAGGCGGGTTTGGATCTGAATGACCCCGAACTGTGGAGAAAGGGGTTGAGCATATTGGAAGGGATGATAGAGCAGGCAGAGGAATTAGCGAAAAGTTGTTAGCAGCTCAAGGGTTCTTGACCTCCATCCATGGCAGGGGCAGACTTTAGAAAGGGAAGGCCTGGGGCCAAATTCTATCTGAGTTGAAAGGAGGTATGAATATGACCCTGGTAGGCAAACCGGCACCGGATTTCGAGCTGGAGGGATTTCAAGAAGGTCACTTCCACAAGTTCCGCCTTTCGGAACGTAGAGGCAAATGGGTTTTTTTACTTTTCTACCCTCTGGATTTCACTTTTGTCTGCCCTACAGAGGTAATTAATTTTTCCGAGTCAATGGAGCGGTTTCGAAGCCTCAACTGCGAGGTGTGGGGTATTTCCGTGGACTCCAAGTTCGTGCACAAGGCCTGGGTGGAGACCAAGAGGGAAGAAGGGGGTTTGGGCGGCAGCCTGAATTTTCCACTCCTTTCTGATATCAACAAGAAGGTGGCCCGAGAATACGGAATCCTCCTGGAGGATGAGGGTGTGGCCCTAAGAGGTCTTTTCTTGGTGAACCCCGAGGGGACAGTGGTGCACGCCACTGTTAACCATCTGGCAGTGGGGCGTTCGGTGAACGAGGCCATGAGAGTATTGAAGGCCTTCCAGTTCGTGACCACCCACGAAGGACAGGTTTGCCCGGCCGACTGGGAGGAAGGGAAAGAAAGCATGGTGGCTGATCCGGAGGGGCTGAAAAGGTATCTTTCAACCCACTGAAGCCAAACCCTGGGAGATTTGTCGGGGATGGCGGCAAAGGGTGGCGGGGGAAGGGCCTTGAAAGCAGCTCTTATGTGTTTGCTGATCCTGGGTATGGCTTCTTTTGCAGGGGCATCCCCTGAACAAGATGATAGCCTCGGATTGATGATTTTGAGGCTGCAGGAGGCAAACGGTTTTTCTATGTCAGACCCAAGCCGGACCCAAGAGTTTGTGAAAGCGGTTTTAGGGGAAAACACAGGGGTGCAACACCCTCATGTGGTGGGGCTTATGGGGGTGCGAGGTGCCCAAGAGCTTGAGGAGCTTATCTGGCCCCTCAACAGGGCCTTAGGACCCAATGATGCGAGTTATGTGACCTGGATTACTGGAGACGGACCCGAGGGGCGCAAGCCGGCTATCCTAAGTTTGTTCCCCCTGGTTGGTTTCCAAGATCTTTTTGAACCAGACGGGGGCAGTAGGATCTTGTACTGCATGCTGGATGCTCCAGGGGGTCTTCTGCACGCGATACTTGCCGATGAGATCTCACGTACCGGTAAGGGATCCGGGCTCGGGATTCCTGTTCAAAGGGCGGCTGCCAGGCTGGCAGGGATAATCTTGAAACAGGATCCAGAGGCTCGGATGCTTATCATGGGTGCTTTCGAGCCGGAATCGTTTTTGCAAGCTCTTAAGGACAGGGAGTCTTTTGGGTGGGTTTCCTGCCCCTGGGTTAGTCAGGGCTTCCCAGTGGTCGTGATGGTTCACCCCTCTCAGCCGGGCCCTGAAAAAGCGGTTGAGGTTCAGGGGAGCCAACCAGGCAGCTGCGCGGTGAAGTTGCAATGGGTTCTGAAAACTAATTAAGCTTGGCTAGCTTTTTTTGGGGGGGAATCAGTGACAAGGAGGCAATGCAAAGGGGCTTTAGGAAACTGGTTGTGGTAAGGAGGGACCTTGGGCCCCTCCTTGGAGATCTGTGAAAGCATTACTTCAGGTAGCGGTAATATCTCCATCTGTCAGGATCCAGCCCCTTGCGGGTTGGTCTTAGTGAGCCTAGGGCCTCCAGGGCCCTGCGAATAATATCCTTGAACCTTTCCATTCCCATTCCTACCACCTCCTGGAGCTTGAAGCTTATTTCCCAGCCGGGAATTTTTCTCTCTTTTTCAATATATGGCTCTGGTGGCGCTTTTGCCAGGGGTCATGTGGAAGAAAGACTTGGATACAGGTTGCCCTAGAGCCATGCTTGGTATAGAATCCGCAACATGTTGAGGCTCCCCTTGGGCTCCCACAGGCCCTCAAAAGGTGTGGGAACAGCTTCCACCAAGGGGGAGTCTGACCTCAGAGCTTAAGATCCAATTCTTGTCATGGGAGCCTAGAGCAAGGCATGAGTCCTTTGAGCTCAAGGTCCAGGTGGCCCAAGGACAACGGCATGGACATCTCGGAGCTGGAGTGGGATGCGGCCGTGACCTACCTGGTTCAAAACCTGAGCCTTGAAGCATGGGCCCAGATCCAGGAAGCCATGATGGCCAGAGGTCAGCGCTGGTATGCTGGAGAAGGGCAGCGGTTTGGCCGTGCGGTAAGGCGTTTGCTCGTAACAGGGGGATTCCACTGGGGGGCTGTCTGTATGCAGGCCAACTGGTTCAAACTGGTGGAGGAGGGAGCAAGAAGGGTTTATTTCGTGAGGGTGGAGATGACTGGCTGAACCAGGGCAAGGCAGGGTTCTTGACTAGGGGCGGAGCAAGTAGGAAAATATCTTGGCTTAGCCCCCGTAGCTCAGGAGGATAGAGCGACGGATTCCTAATCCGTAGGCCACAGGTTCGAATCCTGCCGGGGGTACGTAAAGAGGGTCAGGCTTTTGCCTGGCCCTCTTTTTTTTGTTCTGCCGGGCCAACATAGTTCCCTTTAAGGAGATCAAGATAAACTCCCTTGATCTTCTCCAGCCCGGATGAAGAATGGGTATTCAATACCCGCTGACCCCGCTTCATCCAGACATCTTAATAAACTGCCCCACCTCAGGAAGGTGCTTAGTCAAAAATCAGGAATTTTCCGATTGACTAGGGATCTGGAGAGGGTTACCATCATATTCTGAAAGGGGAAAAATTGGCCTCAGGAGTCTGATATGAGCCCTTGAGGGTTACTGTCTCGAAGTTTCTCTTTCGGCGGCCGAGAGGTACACAATATGGCTAGGGCAGCCCCTAGGGTTTCTTTTAAGGCAAAAGCTTTGGCCATGGCAGCCGACGGGGTGGAGTATCCAGTCTGTTTGGTGGATGTGGGCCTTGGAGGAGCGCGCATAAAATCCGCGGATTCGGCTCGGGGCGGAAAGAAGTGTCTGGAGTATCAGAGGTTGCGTTTTGCTGTGCCCGGCTGCGGAGATTTGGACGTAGGAATCCAAACCGTATGGAATGAGTCTCAGACAAAAGGGGTTGGCTTCTGCGGGGTTACCCGCGGAGATCTTCTCAAAATCTGGCATCATATAAGGGAATCTCTGTACCCCACAACCACTTGCCACTACTGCGGTTCCAACTCCCTGACCCAAAACAGGTGCAGCGCTTGCGGCTGGGGTATGGATTATGATGATCCCGGTTACTTCTCTTACTGGGAGAAGGAATCCCGTTTGAGAACACTCATGGACTTGTCTGCCGGCTTAGATGCTGAAGCCCTGGAGAGAGTGATCAAGTTGCTTCGGGAGAGCGTTGATCCACAAAGCTGCCAGCCAGGTATGGAAGTAGTTGAGGAGTTCGTAGGCTCAAGCGATTCCATGAAGCAGGTTTTCGGGCTGATTCGTAAAGTAGCCACCACTGAGCTGCCGGTTTTGATCTTGGGAGAAAGTGGCACCGGAAAAGAGATGGCTGCAAGAGCTATCCACGAAAGAAGCAGCCGAAGCAAGGGGCCTTTTGTGCCCATCAATTGTGCCAGTATCCCTGAGCACCTCATGGAGGCCGAGCTATTCGGGTATGAGAAGGGCGCTTTCACCGGGGCATACCAGGCCAAAAAAGGAAAGCTGGAGATGGCTCATGGGGGAACGGTTTTCTTGGATGAGGTAGGGGAGCTTCCCCCGGCTTTGCAGCCCAAACTCCTTCGCTTCCTGGAAGACGGTTTAATTGAAAGGGTGGGTTCGCTGAGCGGCCGAAGGGTTGATGTGAGGCTGATAGCTGCCACCAATAAAGATTTGGAAATGCTTGAGAGAGAGAAGCTCTTTAGGACTGACCTTTACTACAGACTCAGGGTGTTTGTTGTGAGAATGCCTCCTCTTAGGGAGAGGGGAGAGGATATAACAGTTTTGGCCCATTATTTCCTTAAGAAGGTAAAAATGGAGCGGGCCTGGAAATGCAAGGGTTTCTCGAAGGAAGCCTTGGAGGCCATGAGGCTTCATGACTGGCCCGGGAATGTCAGGGAGCTTTTTAATCGCATCAGAAGAGCGGTTGCAGTTCAGGATGAGTGGATAAGGCCTGAAGACATGGAGCTGACTTTGTCTGATTCTCCCAGATTTGGCTCCAAGCTCAAGAGCTCTGGTTGGATTGCCAAGAAACAGATCATCCAACAAGCCCTCAAAGATAACCAGCATAATATGGTTCGTACTGCCAAAGCTCTCGGGGTAAGCCGATCCTACCTTTACACGCTTATGAATCGCCTGCAATTGTGCCGTGAGCTTTCCTAGGCGGGATTGTTCGCCATGAGGGGGTAATTGAGGGCTATCTTGTTACGCATTTGGAACAGACCGGTACATACTCAAAAGCACCCTGATTCTGGGTCCCAGATTAGGCTTTGGTCTGAGTCGGGATATGCCGAAGGGTGCCGGGGGGTGGGGGGTGGCTTCCAAAATAAAAGGCTTTGACGAGTAAATCGGGCTGGTTTTGTCATCTTGGAAGCGTAGGAGCGTAGGTTTGAATTGGAACATATCCGACAACATGGACAGGTTGAGGGCTATGCCCCCAACCCTGCCAGCCTTGGAATGAAAGTTCTCCTAAGGATAAAGGCTCTTAAAACAAACCGCCCAGCACTCCCAGCAAATCCACGTATATGGGCATGGTGAGTTGAAACTGGAAGTCCGGTGAGTCCCGGGTAAGCCCAATGCCTACCGACCCGAACAGGGAGACGTTTTTGGAGAAACGGTGGCTGGCTCCTATATTAAAGGCAGCGGTATTGGCCTCGGTCTCCGAGATCTTGTCTCCATTTTGGTATGTGGGCCAGGTAAAGACATTCTGGAAAGACATGTTGAGAGAAGTCCTTTCACTCAGAGCAACCGCCATACCCAGAATATATTCAAAGGCATCTCCAGGATCTATTCGTCCGAAAAGCCCTCCCACATTTCTCTCGAAATTCCAGTAGTAATTTGCGCTGCCGAAAAACACCACAGGATCGAAAACCTTGACCAGATTCACCCCTGTGGAAAAGCCGTAATGGCCGGTTCCTGTTGGCACTTCCTTGGCCAAGGTGGCCCCGAACACGGTCTCAGTCTCCAGCCCATAAGGATCCCTTCCTGTAGGAAACTTGCCCCTGGCCGTGAAAAGCACATCCGGCATCCAGCTTCTTGAGCGATATGCATGGAATGTAAGGGCGGTTTCTATGTCTCCTAGATCATCCCCCTCTATCATCCTGACCGGCTCGATCTGGGTGCCTGTGGTGCTGGCCGGACGCACCAGACGGTCTCTCCTGTATAAATACGGGAATTTGGCTTCCAACTGGAGACGGTCCAGAAGACCATACCTGAGGGTCAAAGAGCCTGTAAGGATATCCCTCTTAAGCTCCTCCACATCTATTCTGCCTATGACCAAGGCGTTGAACAGGGTGAAACCGCTTATGGTGATGGAATTGCGCGAGAAATGTGCATAGCTCAGGCTCGGTTCTATGGCCAGAGCTCCCTTGGGCAGCAGAAGCCCGCCCGCCTCGATCAACACCGGCTCAGTGGCCTCTTCTACCTTTGTCTTTCGTTTCCCTTCCTCAGGAGCCTCTGCCTCCTGGGCCGCCTTCTGACGTTCTGACTCCCTTGCTGCCTGTTGCTCCTGGGAAGAAGCCTGTCCCCTCCGTAGGCTTTCCAACTGACGCTTCAAGTCCTCTAGCTTTCTGTCATACTCCTGTTGCACCTCTTGAATCTTCTTCTGAAGGCTCTCCAACGTGACGGGCTGGCTGTCTGTAGCCCTGGAGCCCGTCGGGGCTAGAGCCATTGACACGAGAACACAACTCAGGATAAATCTGAGTCCTCTGGATGTTCTCATTCTGCTCCCCCCTCTTTGTTCTATTGAAAACGCTTTTGGGAATCCGTGCATATCTCCTCTACAAATAGTGCCTTCCCAAAGCACGTCCCCTATATAAAGGAATCGGTTACACAAGTCAAGAGAGAATTTCTTTTCCTGTAAGGTCATCTGTGTTTTGAATCAAGGGCTTGGGGGTATAGGCAGCATCATTTGCAACGAGTGGATAATGGGGGCTATCTGGATGATATATGTTAGGACAAAGCGGTGCATGCTAAAAAACGGCGTGATGTCCGGTTTCAAATCCCAGCCTGGTTTGATTCGGGATATGCCAAAGCGTGAGCGGGGGTTTGGGGGCTTGAGCCCCCCAAGGCTATAGGTTTTAGAGAATAATCCGGCCGAGAAAGGAGGCAAGCATCTGCCTGTGCATCCCACGCAGACAGGTCCCCCGAAGGCCAAATCCTTTGGGAAATCAAGCACCGAAGACTCGAGGCGAAGAGAAATGGTATCATCAACGCGAACAACTACCGGCTACGTATTGGGAATTGAGGAATGGAGAGTATTTCTGTTACTTAGAGCGACGCAGCCTCTCCAGGAATTCATCTGGGATGTTCAAGCCCAGACTCTGTGCCTTCTCCAAGTCTGATAAGGCCCTCCCATAGTCTCCTTGCACATAATAAATCCTGGCCCGGTTCTCGTAGGCTAGGGCCAGGTTGGGGTTCATTTCTATGAGCTTTGTGAGATCTTCCAAAGCCCTGGCGTAGTCTCCCTTTTGGGCGTACGCAAAGCCGCGGTTCCTGTAAAGCATGGGGGAGAGCGGATTTAGCTGGATGGCACGGCTGTACTCGGCTATGGCCTCTTCGTAGGAGCCTTTTTGGAACAAAGTGTTCCCGCGACCCCCTCTGGCCTCAGCATCCAGTGGATCTATCTCCAAGGCCCTGTCGAAGTTCTCCAGGGCATTCTGGTAAAGCCCCTTTTGAAAGTATGCAGCTCCTCGGTTTCTGTACACTATAGAGAGACGGGGGTTGATGAGAAGAGCATTGTCGAAATCTGAGATGGCCTTTTCCAGCTGTCCCATGCCTAAGTATATGGAGCCCCGGTTATTGAAGGCCTCTGAAGATTTAGGGTCAAGCTCGATGACCTTGCTGTAACTGAGCAAGGCCCCTTCCAACTGGCCCTGTTGAGCAAGCTCATTTGCTTTTTTCATGTAGGCTTCAGCTTCATCATGGAAGCCCGCCTTAGCTTCATTTGTCTGCGTGAGCTTGGCGGTGGCGCGCGAGACCTCTTTTGCGGAATGGGCTGGGGCTTCTTTTGATGAGGCAGGGGTATCCCTGTGGCTGCAAGACACAAGCAGGGAAGTTGACGCCAGAACAAGTAGAAGCCCGAGCCTGGTTTTCTTAGTCATTAATGAAGTCTCCTTTGATCCGGGGGGGGCAAAACCAGCGTTATCCCAAATTACTGTGTTAAGACATCCCTAGGTCTTGAATTTCTCTATATTGAATCTCACGGTTGATACCCTTCTTATGCCCGAAGCTTTGATCCGGAATCCTTATGGGAAAGCGAGCTTGTGACTTTGCCCCTCTTTCCCAGGGGCAAAGGCGGCTCTTCCTGCCTTAGATCCAAGGCCTGCCCCTCAGATCTTATCAAGGATTCCACGAGTTGCGGATCGAGCAGGTTTCCCGCCATGTCTCTTAACTTGGAGAAAACCCGTTGGCGCCCCTCAAAAGCTCCACTCTCAGTCAAAAGGTGTTGATACGCGTTGGCCACTGAGAGAATTCTTCCTTCAAGGGGGATACCCTCTCCTCTCAATCCATTTGGCTTGCCAGCTCCGTCAAATCGGTCGTGGTGATGGAAAACGCCCTTTAGAATTGATTCGTTCCTAACAAAGCTCTTGAGTATGAAAGCCCCCACAGCTGCGTGGATCTCACGTTCAACCTCGGCCAAACGTGGGAATTGCTCAGGAAGCTTTTCTTTAGGGAAAACCCCCCCCATTTTCCCAAGGTCATGAAGCCATCCGGATATCTGCAAGTTCAGCACCGACCGTTCATCCAGGCCCAGGCTCTGAGCGATTCGTCCGGCATAAAACGCAACCCCGCGGGCATGATCCCAGGAGTCTTTCTGTAATCCCCTAAGCTCCCACAGAAGCTCGAAAAGCTCTCCAAGGGGAGGATACATCTTAGCTATTTGATTAGGAGCCGCCAGGAACCCCCCGGGACCTGCCCTGGGACTGGCCAGAACACTTGACAAGCCTTCTGAAGCGGCCCTGCCAGCCGCCCGGCTGGCCCTCTCTAGAAGCTCTTCGGAACAGGTGCCATGATCTGGAAAGGAGGCCAGACCCAAAACGTACCTGAGAGCCTGAGCTGCCGGTTCTTTGGGTTGAGTCCTATCCAAACGGGCAAGGATCCTTTTTGCGATCTCGAAGGCCTCTGGAGCTCCTGTCTCCGGCAGGATAAGGAAAATATCCCCTGCTCTGGAGCGTGCAGCAACATCCATCTTCCTGATGGAGCCTAATATCTCTGTTGCCGATTTGCGCAGGTGGGAACTTAGCAATGGAAAGCGGTTTGATGCTATGAGCTCATTTGGGGGTGTCAGCTTGATACAGATAATTGAGAATGAAACACCTCTTCTCCAGGCGTGGGCGATTTGATCTCCCAATCTATCCTGGAGATAGCTCTCATTGTGAAGCCCTGTGAGCTCATCTCGGGTACAAGAGACTGTTTTCGAAGCTCTTTCAGTTCCTTCCAAAACCTCGGCTATCAACCCCACCAAGGCTTCAATAAGACCCGAGATATTCTCCAGCTCCCGGCTTAAAACCCGGGAACTCATTATCATGAGAGCTCCAGTGACCTCTTGCTCTTTTAGCATGGGAAGCATGATCAGACCCGCAATATTCCAACTCATGAATTTATCCCGATCAGGGAAACCGATGTGGGTTTTCAGATCTTTGACTGTCACAACTTCTCTTTCTTCCAAAAGGATCCCCAAGGCCCCCTGTCCCATGTGCGGACTTGGATAGTCCCTCACACCCTCAGGCAGGCCCTCCCCAACAAAGAGCACAAAATCCCTCCCCTGTCTGAGCCAGAGGCCTGCGGCCTGTGCGTTGCAAATGAGAAGAATGCTTTTCAAGACCTCTCCAAGGGCCTCCTTGACCCCACGCCTTCCGGACATGCAGTCTAGAAGCTGATTCAAGATCTCTGCTAGCTCCCGGTTTAGGATCAACTCACGCACCGAAGCTGTTAGGCAAGCTTGGTCTGACGCCTGGATGAGAAGGGCACCCTCTGGCTTTAGCTGTTCGATGACCATCTCCATGGTCTTGTCAGGTGAGAGGTTGATGATGAGATCCAAATTACTCAGCTCCAGCAACTTGGGGTAATCCTGAGTCACCAATATGCCTTTCTTTTTGGCCTGGGTCACAACCGCAGAGCCCAGATCCAGGTCCGCCAGACCCAGTATCTCCACCGGGTATTGCTCCAGGTATCCCATCAACTGGGGGTAGCGAGAGGGCTCGATCAGCACAACCCCAAGAGGGCGGTGGTTTTTTGAAATGTTTCTGGAAGGGGGGCTTTCCATTGCCATGATCATTGATGGTTGCACCTAGCCCGGGTTATTCTCCAAAGCCTGTGACTTTGGGGGCCATGCCCCAACCCTCCCTTTTTCTGGCTCTGGCGTATTCTGACTCAAACAAGCCCGAATCTAAAACCAAAAATAAGGGTGGGTGTTTTGGAGTATGGAGCCGTTCCCCTAACATATTCATCAAGACAGCCGGAATTACCCACTGATCGTGAATAATGGGAGCTAGAGTTTTCCTCCCCTTTTTCTTTGGGGCTTAGCTCCCAGGATTTATTGGGTGTCTGACCCCCGAGCTCACTCTACATAGGGGAAAGCCGCTCGGTTTCCAGGAAGCTTCCTATTCCTGCGGCTATGTCCGGAAGCGATCACCCCCATGACCAACTACCTATGTCCGTCTGCCGGACTGTGTCATCTGATGGCGGCTAAGAAGTTATCTCCTTTATGGCCTTTAGGTCTTCGAAAATGATGAATTGCATCATGGTCAAGGTTTCTGCAAAGTCCACATAGGAGAGGCCTCCCACCACTGTACGGTAATGGAAGAAACGGACCCTCTTGAGGTCTTTGTCTGTGCAGTATTTCCCTATTGTCCGCAGGGCATTTAGCTCGTTGAGCTTGGAAAGCAAAGCCGAGAGCTTTGCAGGGAAAGATGGAACCGGCGCCACGAGCGGGCACTCTATTTTCATAATCTTTCCTTCAGGGAAGATCACCACAAGGAAATCCACGGTTTGTCCGCTGGCCTTATCTGTCACCTTGAAGGAAACAATCTGTTCCTTTTCCGCTGAGGCGGCCTCGTGCTGCCGAAAGCCGTATTTGTCAAGAAAGTTCCCTATTAGGTCCGAGGTGACAGGATAAGGTTTCAGGTCCTCAGGAGAAGCTTCCTTCGCCGCCCAGACAACAAATCCGCTCAGGGCCGTAAATGTGACAAACATGAGCGATAACAGAACCTTGCTGCCCTTTCTCATCTTTCAGTCCTCCAGGTCTTATGGCTGTTGGGGAAGGCCTCAAAGCCAGTCCCATGACAGGAGTGCGTGCTTGCTATGGAGGAGTCTCCACCCGGCTTCTTATCTCCTCCTGCACGGATCTGCTCCCCCTCTTTTCAAGCAGTATGCTTGTGTCTGCAAGCTCTTTTGCCAGTTGGCTCAGCATCTCCTTGCAGCCTGCAGCCTCATCCGCCGAGAAAGAGAGATTGTGGTGGGCCTTGGCCGACAAGGCGAATATGATGAAAGAGAGTTTATCCCTAAGTTTTTTCAATGCGGCCAGCTCCGGATCTGTCACCGTCCACCTCCTTGGCCCTAAATCCCTGAGGTTCTTTGAGCTGCCTTGCAAGACCTTAAGACTCAATCCTCTGGGGGGGGTGCTCTGTGCCTTTAAGTCCGAGTTTTCGCCGTGGTCCCCCAGATGTGGAGCTTGGGCCCTTTTTTGCGGCTCCTCCAAGCCCTTCTCCGCCGGTGTCTTGGGGTCCATGCCCACTGCCCAAGCTACAGCAGCATAAGAGGTCACACTAATGGCTCCCAGGAGTAAGGCCGCCTTTCTCCATCCAAAAGAGGAAATGAGCAGCTCTGAGAGGGCCGCCAAACTCATAGTTCCCAAGCCAAAGCCTGCCATTGCCGTGCCTGCCGCCAGCCCCTTGTACTTCTGAAAAACCCTCTGGAGGGCCGTGAGCGTGGGGGTAACCCCTCCGGCCACCCCTATGCTCACAAGGATTCCCCATCCCAGAAAAATCATCCATGTCTCTTCGCTTAGCGCCAAGATGAGACAGCCGGCTGCCGTGAACCCGGCTCCCCAGCCCAAAGCAAGTCTCTGGCCCAAGCGATCCGATATAAAACCAAAAACAACTGATGAGAGAGCAAAAACAGGGAATGTTGTCATGAAAACCTTGGGGAGAAATCCATGGGAAGATGGCCATTGCGTACCCCAAGCCTTGAAAAAGGCCCCGAAGGACCAAAAAAAGCCAAAACAGATGGTTGTGAGGCACAAACATGTAGCCAGGAGCAGTAATTTGTTAAGCTCCCTTGCACCTTTCACCGGACCCCCGCTGTGATCCTTAGTTCTTTAGAACGGTCCTGGCCTAAATCAATTCAAAAAACAAACATTAAGTCATAAGCCTCTGAGCCAATTCATTTTTCCGGGAAATACCAAATACCGCAATACCCGGGCAAAAAAACTCTTTCCGGGCCTTACTCCCTTTTCTAAAACCCTCCCCTCACTCAGCTGGGGAGGGTGATATAAGAACAACCTGAGGTTTCACTGAATAAGATTCCTCAGGTTGGAAAGTGCCCCCTGGCTGGCCACATTTACCAGGGTTATCTGCACAACCAAATTGTTTTGTATTACGTTGAAGCTTCCTGGGGATTGTATGATCTGGAATATGCCGCTGGCCCCATTGAAATTGCCCACATAGGACTGGATAGAAACTCCATCCCCGCTCACGCTTCCGCCAGGCTGCACCCCAGGAGGCAACTGAAAGTTGGGGTCCTGGATGATTATCCCGCCGTCGGTTATGAGGGTCCCGGACATCTGGCCGAGGCTGTTCCAATAGCCTGTGAAGCTAACGCCAAAATAAAACCCAGAGTAGCCCCCCCTGTATTGGTTGAGCTCATCGTCTGTGAGCTTCACGCCTCCCAGCTTTTCCCCGAAACCCCACACCGTGCTCCAGGTGGTGATCGAAGCCAGGCCCAAGGCCAGGGCCGCTGCCCAAGAACGGAACCTTCTCTTACCCGTGAGCCGAAACATGGTTCAAACCTTCCTTTCTTGCGTTGCATTCGTGGGGATTCAAAACTCCCCCCTTGTCTGGGTAACAGAAAAACCGGACAATGCCCCTATATTCTGAAGCGTTGTGACGTTCATCTCGTGCGCCCTTAGGCTGGAAGCGATAGGCACCTCATTGGCCACCTCACCCTTTTGGGTAGCCACCAGGAAGACCACCTGGTTCCATTCTTTCTCGAAATCCTCCAGGCTAATGGACCTGTTCCCAAAGGCAGGATCGGCTATGAAGGCTTTGTCTTCCTGGATTCCCCTTAGCACCACGAAGTGGTCGTACCTGCCCACCTTGAAAAGAATGATGGCAGGAATTTTGAGCTGTCTTAGGTTCTCCAGTTTAACCCCTTTGTACCCGGCCGCCATATAATTCCTGGCCTCAGCAAAGCGCTTCAGATCCAGAAGAGAAAACCCTTTCTTGGCGATCTCAGCCTGATCCCCGTGCTTTAGCATATGGGTTATGATCTCAGCCTCTTCCACCGGGTCGTCGTAGTAATAGGTTAGAATGGTGGCCAAGGCCGCAGCCCCGCAGCTAAGGTCGTATTTCTGGGGAATCATGTTTTTGTATCTGGCTTCCTTTAGGCTCTTCACCTCCCTTCGGAAAGAGACTCCGTTGGGAAGTATCACCGTGACATCCCCTCCCAGGGCCTCAGGAAGTATCCATACAAACACCAGGCAGGACAGGATCGCAACCCTTTGCAGGAGTTCCTTGGGGCTCATCTGAGTGTGACCTCCCTGAAAGATAGAGCCAGATTGTTGCCCAACACGTTGAGGTCCCCGGCTGACTGGGTGACCTGTACTATTCCGCTGGTATTGGCGAATGAATCCCTGATAATGTCCGACCTGCCTCCCGAGTTCTCATAGCTCGCAGAGTTGGAGGCGGTCACATCCCCCAATTCCATCTCGGACAAGGAGGCTTCGCCCCCTATAACCATGACCAGGGTGTTTCTCTGGACATTCAGGTTCCCAGCCGACTGATGAATTCCTATCACCCCTGCACTGTTCTGGAAGGAATTCTCTATGAGGTCAGCTCTCGAACCTCCCACGGAGCGGATATTGTTCCCCTCCAGGTAAACTGTTGAACTCAATTGCAGGTCGTTCATGGCACTTGGCTCTGTGACTACCCCCAAGACCCTCAGGTTGCTTTGGTTGTTGAGGTCCCCTGAGCTTTGGTTAATGCTCAGGATTCCGGAACTGCCGCTTCCAGAGCCTGTTATCTCGCTTCGGCTTTGACGGTCCAGGTCCTGCAAGTCATTTCCCCTTACCACAATTTCCTGAAGACTCTCTCCTATCACGATCCCTGAAAAGGAGGAGGAAAGCTCTGTTGGGTCAAAAGAAGGGGGTGCATCCTGGGCCCAAGCCCAAATCGCACACAGCAAAAGGGAGATGTACGCCCCCTGGACAACCAGAATCCTTATCCCAAGTCGCATGGCCCCTCCATAGTGTTGCTTGCCTAAGCAAGTCGCTCTCAGGGAAGAGGAAAAAGGGAGGAAGGCTCCCATGGCCTTCCTCCCTGGCCGGGATTACCTATGGGTAAAGGATATGGCTACCACATTGGCCTGGTTGTTGGCGTTCCCGGCTGACTGGTTGAAGCTTGTGATCCCGTGGTTGTTGTTGATTGAATCAGAGATGGTATCCTTCTTTACCGTGGCGATCTCACTAATCACGTTCCCAGTGCAGGTCTGGCCCAGATCCGCCTCTGCCAGGGCCACCAGCGCCCCGCCCAGCCCCGCGGCCACTGCCACTGAGTTGAGCTGGTTGTTGAAGTTTCCAACGGACTGGTTGGCGCTTGTGATGCCCGTGTTGTAGTTCATGCTGTCCTGGAGCAGATCGGCCTTCTGGGGGGTCTGGAAGTCCGAAACGGGGCTTTCGTCGACCAATTCCAGGGTGTTTGTAATTCTCTGCTCGGCCACTGACTCTGCGTGCACAAAGGCCTGGGAATCGGTCACCGCAACGGCAAAGAGGTTCCCCTGGTTATTGAAGTTGCCGCTGTCCTGGTTGACGCCCGTGATCCCAGTGTTGGACAGTATGGAGCTCACTATGGTGTTGAAGCGTTGGTTACCTTTTGCGGGCACGCCCTGTCGAGTGTCCTGGCCGAAGCCACTGAAGCCTTCCACCACAGCGTTTTCCACGGTCTGGTTGGCCACAGCCAATGCCTCGGCTGCTCCTGGCGGAGCTGCAACCACATCCACGTCGATCAGAACATACTTCTCTATTCGCACGTACTCTCGGACTACTATGTCTTTGTCTTTGTACACGTTAGCGTACACGTCCACGTCGGCCCGGGCCGGCAAGGCCATTGCGAGTCCCAGGGCCAAACCCATTAGGATAAAAAGAAGCTTCTTCATCTCTTTTCCTCCTTCTCGCCTTAGCGGTGGATGGACACAGCCAGGCTCAGAACATTGCCCTGGTTTGCGGCATTGCCGGAGCTTTGGTTCACGAAGGTCACCCCGGTATTATCATTTACAGAGGCATCAATTAGGGTGGTCTTCAAGGTGATGGTTTCCTGGACTGCATAGCCAAAGGTGGCCTGTCCCAGGTCAGCTTCGCTTAGAGCAACAGCGCCATTTAGGCAGGCGGCCAAGGCCGTGGCGTTCATCTGATTGTTGAGTTGGCCTGCTGCCTGGTTGAAATTGGTGATTCCGGTGTTGTTGTTAACAGAGTTAACCATATTGGACTCTCTGTACAGGATCAAGGTCGCCTGCACGGTGTTGGAAGTGTTGCGCTGCTCCACCGAAGCCTGTGCGTTGGCGAAGCCTCCACCGTCTTGTGGCGGAGCGCCACCATTGCCGTTGCCGCCCACATCCACTGCCACTGATACCAGGTTCCCCTGGTTGTTGGCATTCCCGGTTGCCTGGTTGGCAGTGGTAATTCCTGTGTTGTACTCTATTGAACCTATTAGCTCGCTTCTCTTTTCAGCGCAGTTCTGGCAGGCCTGGTTCTCCTCGTTGACCTGGTTACCGATCACGTCGGCCTCCGCGGCCTTGTCACCAACGGAGACCACATCCACGTCAAGAAGGACATACTTCTCTATCTGGATGTACTCCCTGACTATCACATCCTTGTCCTTGTCAATTTCCGCGTACACATCCACGTCGGCCCGGGCGGGCAACGCCAAGACCGCCATGAAGAGCACCACCGCACTACCCAAAAGTGCCCTTTTCATCTCTTTCCCTCCTGTTTGATGGTTTGTTCCAAAAATCCCCAAAGCACACTTGCCGTCTTTTCTGGGCTGCTATCACCTCCTTTCTTCTGTCCGGCCCTTATCTCCCCACAGCCATGATGAGGTTCTGTTGGGTGCCCGCAGAAGCTTCTCCATAATTCCCGGTCTGCACCCCCAAGGCAGAGTTTTGGGGCCGGAATTCATCCCAAAGGATTATCTTTCCTGGGGCATCCCCAGAACGTGGAGCTGCAAGAGGGCCCCCACCGCTTATGGCCATGAGCTCCTGGGCCGGGATCTCCACAACCCCCAAAGGCAGTATTTCCCAGCCCGTGGAAGCCTTTTTGGCCGGTTTCCATACTCCTCCCATCTCCTGAGGAAAAAGATTCAGGCCCAGATCCCTTGAGGCTGCTTTCTCTCCACCCCATGCCGAGGCCCCCCAAAAACCCAGGAACATTATCAGTACGGCAAAATGGGCTCTGCGCCTCATGAAATGCCTCGCTTCCTTGATCCGCAAAGGGAAGAAGTGGAGTCCTCTACCTCAGCTAACAAGAACCGTGCCTTACCCTTAACAGCTCGAAATAGTTGAGAAATAAGAAGTGGCTAAGCTGTGAAATGTGTCCTCTTTAGAGGACAGGGGTGGACACCTGCTTCCTGGAAAATTAAAAAGATCTGATATAAGAAAGGCTTAAGGGGTTTGTCCCCTCAGTGGACAGTCTGTGTAAGCAAGTCTTGGAGGAACGGTTGAGGACACTGCGGAAATCCTCGCTGGACATTTTTCCTGCCAAAGCGGCGGGTGCTTTTAGCCCCCATTATTCACGCTCATTGGATAATGCGGGCTATCTTAGTCACATGTTTGGACAAACCGGTCCATACCCAAAAGCACCCTGCTTATCGGTTTCAGATTTGGTTCTGCTTTGAGTCGGAATATCTCGAAGTGTATCGGGGCTTTGGGGGCGTAGCCCCCAAAGTTACGGGCTATGGAGAATAATCCGGGTTAGAGGGGCCACGTAAAGACTCTCCTGGCCCCAATCTTTTTTTGGGTTAAAGAGAATGTAAGGCGAAACTTTATTGCGGCTGTGGGCCTTAAGAACTCGGAGTCTGGGCCATTTGTGCCTTGTGTTAGGGTCCTGGGTCACTGACTCAATCTTGGTTTCCTGCCCTTGTACACCGTGACCTGAGCCGTTGAAATGTTCCCGGCCAGATCCTCGGCCTCAAAGGTAATAGTGTGCTCTCCTTTCGGCAGGCCTGAGCCTTTCAATACATAATTCATTGATTCGGATGCTTCGGTTGCCAAGGCTATCCCGTCTAGGAGTAGATCTATTCTGCTTATTCCGGAATCATCCAGAGCTGAAACTTGGATCCTGACTTTCCTCCTGAATCTCTGTCCTTCCTTGGGGGAGCTGATGGAAACCACAGGGGGGGTGGTATCGGTTTGGGGTCTTGTTAGGTTCAAGGAGATAGAGCCTGACTGGGCTGTGTTTCCTGCCGCGTCATAGGCCCTGGCATAGAACTGGTAGGTGCCATCGGGCCTCTGGGAGCTGTCCCATAGGAAGCTGTAAGGGGAGCTTGTGTCTGTGGAGTGGAGACTTCCGTTTACATATAGCTCCACCTTTGTGACCCCCACATTGTCAGTGGCCGAGACGTTGACTGTTATTACCCCGCCGGTTATCACAGAGCCGTCCGGGGGGGAGCTGATGGAAACCACAGGGGGGGTGGTATCGGTTTGGGGTCTTGTTAGGTTCAAGGAGATAGAGCCTGACTGGGCTGTGTTTCCTGCTGCGTCATAGGCCCTGGCATAGAACTGGTAGGTGCCATCGGGCCTCTGGGAGCTGTCCCACAGGAAGCTGTAAGGGGAGCTTGTGTCTGTGGAGTGGAGACTTCCGTTTACATATAGCTCCACCTTTGTGACCCCCACATTGTCAGTGGCCGAGACGTTGACTGTTATTACCCCGCCGGTTATCACAGAGCCGTCCGAAGGGGAGGTGATTATGGCCAGAGGAGGTGTTGTGTCCGTCTCTTGTCTTTTTTCGAGGGCGGCCTGGAGGCTCTTGCTGACGTTTATCCTACCGTGGGCGAAGGTGCTATCAAAACCGGGGGCTCCCAGATCATCTGTGTTTTGGGTCAGGATGTCCAGAACATCCTGGTTTGTCAGGGAAGGATTGGCGGAGAATATAAGGGCCAGCAAACCTGCGGTCACAGGGGAAGAAAAAGATGTCCCGCTGTACGCCCCATAGCCGCCACCTCTGGAGGTGGTGTAAATGGAGACTCCTGGAGCCGCCACGTCCACCCAGTTGCCGTAGTTGGAAAAGCTTGTCAACTGGTCGCTTGTGTTGGTGGCGGATACAGCCACAACGTGGTTACAGGCAGCCGGGTAATAAGGGGTGTCTGTGGAATAATTCGCTGCAGAGGCAACCACCACGGCGCCTTTGCTCCATGCATAATCCACAGCGCTTTGAAGGGTGGAGGAGTAGTTCTCTCCCCCGTAGCTCAGGTTGATTACCTTGGCCCCGTGATCGGCTGCGTAGGTGATGGCCGAGGCCATGGCCGAATAGGTGGCATAGCCGTCAGGAGCGGAAATCCTGAGGGGCAGTACGGGATTTCTCCATGCGACTCCTGCCACCCCTCTTCCATTGTTAGATATGGCTGCAGCGGCTCCAGCCACCGCGGTTCCATGACCCCGGACATCTGAGGTGTCTGTGTTTCGGTCATAGAAGTTATACCCAGGCAGGAGCTTTGCCTGAAGGTCAGGGTGGTTCGGGTCAACTCCGGTGTCCAGTATGGCGATGGGTATGTCTGCGGCTCCTGTGGTCAAATCCCACCCTTCAGGGGCTGAGATCTTGGGAAGGTGCCACTGAGAGTTATAGTAGTAGTCATTGGGTATGCTCATGGGTTCGGCCAGAAAGTTGGGTTCAGCAAAGCTCATGTGCTCATGTGCGTTCAACGACTCCAAGATCCTTTCCAGAGCGTGTGGGGGCACCTTTATGCGCTTCACCCTTAGCTGGGGGATCTCATCTGAGACTTGAGCCCCAAACTCATTTAGTATTCCCCGAGCCCGGCTCTCAGTGACCCCGGGTTTCACCTGTACCAGAAGTTCGTCGGGCAGGCGGCCACCCACAGCGCCTTTGGGGCGCAGCTGCTCCCCTGGGGCCCACTCTGCCCAAAGGGCTCCAACTTGCATTCCCAAAAGCAGCAATCCCGAAACACAGCTTGCAAGAGCCTTCCATCTTCCCGACATCCTTTCCCTCCTGCCCAAGGTGCCTTGCAGTCTTCAGGCGCGTGAAACGACCCAAAGCCGTAGCAGACTAGGCAAGAGTCTTGCCAAATCTTCTTAAATCTCTAAATAGTTGATTAAACGTTTAATTCGGTCCGGTCTTTTTCAAAGCTGGTCTTGAAGGGGGCCTTTTAGTCAACAGAATTGAACAAGCATAAGACGAAATCGTAATCAGGCAATTTTTTTGAGAAGAGCCGCCAAGATAGGGGAGCGGAGGGAGAGCGCCGAAGCTCACGGGGGCCTGATTGGGGTAAAGTATGTATGGCCTGTGGGTAGCCAGGATTTGGAATCAAAGAAGACCCTAGGGCTCTCTAGCCCAAATTATTCTCCAAAGCCCGTAACTTTGGGGGCTCAAGCCCCCAAGCCCCCGGTACACTTCGATATATTCCGACTCAAAGCAGGACCAAATCTGGAAACCAAAATCAGGGTGCTTTTGAGCATAGAGCGGTTTCTCAAAACATGTCATCAATATAGCCCGCATCATTCAATGATCGTGAATAATGCGCGCTAGTCTTTGTCAACGCATTTTCTTACGACGCTTGCCTTCTCCTTTCTCCCAAGGTGGAGTTCCTCTGGGATCGCTCCAAATACCCTTGGTTGAATCTTTGGCTTCTTGCTGCAAAGACTTCCAGTTTTTGCACACATCAAGGATGCAGGCGTTTTCGTTCACCCAGGCCAGACCTTGCCGCAGCATCTCTTCGTTTAGGGTTCGGCCTTCCAGGTGCACGAGGGCGTATATGCGTTTCGGGTCAAAGGGCTCAATGGGCTCCACCTTTACCACCCGGCCAAAGGCAATCTGCTCCAGCAAACCCCTGGCTTTCTCCCCTTGGGGGGCTCCCTTTGAAGGGGACAGAACCCCGTACAGGTTGACCCTGTGAGTCTTCTCCCCCTCTTGAACTATCAGCAGATGGCCTGATAAGACCCCGCTTACTTTTCCAGAGAAGGTCTCTCTCCTTTTGGAATCGGCCTGGGTCTGGGCCGCGGCTGGGGGAAGGGGAGTTGGCGTGGAAAAGAGTTGAATTCCGGCCTTTTCAAAGCATGTCTCTTTTTTGGGAGAAGGAATTAAACCTCGGGAGTTGTTCCCCAGTCCAATGAAGCAGAAAAGGGAGGATAGGAAAATGAGAAAACTAACCAAGAGCTTCAAAGTTCTTCTCCTGGCTGGATGTGTCTTGGGAATTGCTTGGGCTTCCGGCCCCAAAGCCCTGGCCCAAACCCACACGGGCAAAGCCTTTGGACATCCCCTCAAGAGCCCTTCCATTGAGAAGGTAAGGGGAGAGTTCTCCGGCGGCCGCTATCAAGGATACCATCGCGGTTACAGCTCTTCTGAGCGCTGGGAGGGTTCCCGAAGGCCTTATTACCATAGGGACTGGGACAGATATCGCCACCATCACCACTACTATGGGTGGAGATGGTATTATTATCCCAGTTGGTGGTACGGCTGGCCCGGGTACTACTATTACTACTACCCTTGGAACCCTTGGTGGTATTGGTAGAAGACCCGATTCCCCCGAAGGCTGTACGGGCCCAAAGATTCTGGGCTCCACAGCCTTTAGGGCATAAGCGAAGGCCTTTGGTAATAGAATCAATTGGATGAGTTCGGTCATTCAAGACCCCAAAACAGATCGGTTATCTTCTCACCCATTCCCGTATTCCCATTAGCCCACACATAGCACTCAGTGCCGAAAAACTCCTCTTGAAGCCGGGGCGGAAGCCTAAAGAGAAGGCTTTTGGGGCCAAGCTGGCTCTTGTGGCACCAAATGGCCTCCATCTTGACCTGCAAGACTTCTCGCACATCGATCCAGGCAGTTATCTCATCATCCCGGGTGGCCAAGGTTTCAACCGGGTAGGGGAGACCCCCTTTCCCGGCCTCTTTAAGGGCTGCCTCCAGCTTAATAAGGCGGCTCCTGGGGGCCGCTGTATAGAAGAGCCTGGGCACATTCCAAGGGGCCTCTCCTTTAGGACCTGGTTTTCGAGCTTCTTCCAGGGCTAGATTGGTTATGCGGTTGGCCGCCACATGGTCGGGATGTCCGTAGAATCCCCGTTCGTTGTAGGTTATTACAACCTGAGGCCTAACCTCCCTCAAAATGCCTGCCAAACCCCGTGAGGCCTCTGCAGGCTCAGCATTACAAAAAGCTCGGGGATGGAGGTTGGCGTCCGTGCCGGCCATCCCGGAGTCCCTGTAGCCCAGGAATCGCAGATCTGAGACTCCAAGCACCTTGCAAGCAGCCTCCAGCTCCTTGCTCCTGAGCTCAGCCGGATCCTGGGAGGGATCCACCCCCTGGAGTTCTCCTTCCTCCCCCCTCGTGGCGCAAACCAGTGCTACATGCACGCCTTTTCTGGAGTAGAGGGCAAGGGTCCCCCCGGTTCCTATGGACTCATCGTCCGGATGGGCGTGCACTGCGAGTAGCTTGAGACGCATTCTCTCGAGCCTCCCAACTCTAGGTCCTGAATCAGGGTAGCAGCCGTGCCGCTTTGATGCAATCTGGAATGCCCAGGCCAAAAGATTGACTCCAAGCAGCTCGGGGGGTAACTTACAGACAGGACAGTCAGTCTGAAGCCCCAGGGGGTCAAGAATGGGAAAGAACTCCTTTTTGGAGGAGGTCTCAAGCCGAAGCGGTCAGAGTTTCAACGGTTGCTACCAGTGTTTGAGTTGCGGTGGTGGGTGCCCTGTGGTGGAGGCCATGGATTACAATCCCAACCAGATCATCAGGATGGTGCAGCGGGGCATGAGGCAGGAGGTTCTGTCGAGCAAGGCCATCTGGGTGTGTGTGGGGTGTTTTTCCTGCTTGAGCCAGTGCCCCAACAGGGTGCACATTCCTGCCATGATGGATGTGCTCAGGGAGATGGCCCAGGAAAGCGGTGTTAGGGTGGGGGAGCCTGGGATAATGGCTTTTCACAGGGCTTTTCTGGGGGAGGTTAGGCGCTGGGGGAGGGTTTATGAGCTGGGCCTCATGATGAGGTATAAGCTGGCCACCGGGAGGTTGTTCGAGGATCTGGGGGTGGGCCTCAAGATGATGGGCAAGAGGCGCTTGGAGCTCCTCCCCTCCAGGGTCAGGGACTTGGCCCAGGTCAGAAGGCTCATGAGTGGTGGAAGCGCCTGAGGTAGGGGCGTTAAGAGGTGTGGGGATGTCAGGTCCATGTTTTCTGGTGACAGGCCCCCTGGTTGAGGATGGTCAGGATGAGGCACGGATTTCCCTCGGGGGAGATCTGGAGCTGGACTATGGAGGTTTTCGCCTTGTGGCCACTGCCAGAAAGGCTCCCGTTGGCTGGACAGGGGAGCTCTGTATCGTGTCCCGGCCGGTAGAGTCCCCTGTGCAGGGTCTTTGCAAGGTGCCCAGATTTTACATGGATCCGCAAACCGCGGTTCAGGAGGCCCTGCTTCATGGGATCATCAGGGTACAGAGGGGGCAGATTCTGGATCTTTGACTTGCGGATCAAGAACCGGGCAGGGGGCCGGAGGGCTTTTCTTGCTTGATGCGCAGGAGGATATCCAGAAAGGCTCTGGCCGAGGGGGAGAGCGTATCCCCTTCCCTGATGGCTATGAAGACCGGGAGTTCCATTTCCTCGTCCAGGAGATCCACCAGGCTCAGGACACCCCGCTTGATTTCCTCTTGAACCGCTTGCTCCACCAGGAAGGAAATCCCTTCCCCCTTGCTCACCATGTCTTTGATGAACTCCACATTGCTTGTTTCCACGAGCACGTTGGGAAGCATGCCATGGCGTGCAAAACACTCTGTCACAAGGGCGTGGGTGCCCGAGCCTTTTTCTTTCATTATGACAGGCTGGCCGTCCAGATCAGCAAAGGGAACTGCCCGCCTGCCGGCAAAAGGGTGTTGAGGAGAGGTGAAAAGCACTATGCGTTCGCTTCTGAAGGGGATGAATTGAATCCTTTTCGTGTCCTCCACCCTGGCCAAAACACCTAGCTCGTTCCTCAAGTCCAGGAGGCTCCTGGACATCTCCAGTGAGCTGCCCTCTTCCAGGATTATCTTTATGCCCGGATGGGCTGCGTGAAATCGGGTTATGATAGAGGGCATCAGGTACCTGGCATAGGTCTTGGTGGTGGCCACTTTTAGCACGCCGCGTTCCAGCTTGTGCATCTGGGCCACAAGCCCCTCTATCTCCCTCTCCAGCTGGAATAGGCGATGGGCGTATTGGAACAGCTCGGAGCCTGCCTCGGTGAGCACTACCTGCCTACCCCTCTTGCGGAAAAGCTTTAGGCCCATGTTCTCTTCCAAGGCTCTTATCTGAGCGCTCACGGCCGGCTGGGTGACGAACAAGGACTGGGCCGCCCTGGAGAAGCTACTTGTTCTGGCCACTTCCCAGAAGGCCCTGAGCTGGTTGAAATTGACCATCCTGGTAGACTCCTGTGGTAATATAAGAAGAACTGATGCACAGCATAAGATTATAAAATTTGACTCGTCTCATTCAAGGGTGTATACACTTGCCTCAAGGGACGCCGGGTAAGATCCTGCTGACCTGATAGCCCCTGCATACATGCTCAATGCTCCCCTTTGCCGCGTGACATCTCTCCAGGGGAATTGTTAGAGCCCGAGTCTCTTCTGGGTCCCTCACGGAGCGTATGTATTAGCCTGACTCATGGCATTTTAAAAGAACGATCTGATTTCGTGAGTCTCCACTGGGTTCCCAGCTCTGTGTAATGCCGGGGTTGAGGCATCGGGTGAAGTGTCTCACTCGGTTGGTCTGGATCATCGCTCTCCTGCCGATGGTCTCGACCCGGGTCTCCCCTTTGCGGGAGAGCCAATTCACGCCCACCAAAAGGGCAAGGAGGTGAGCCATGGCAAGTGCCGGTTTTCCAAGACCCTCACAGATGGAGTACCCCCCTGAGTTACAGGGATGGGAGGAGATGTACCCCCCTTACTATCTTTTCAGTTCTGAGCGTGCCCAGTGGGAGGACCGCCAGTTCTGGTACCACGACAAGATCCATGCCCCTGACCCGATGTACCCTTGGGATCTGATATTTCACGAGGCCTGGCAGATCTCCCTGTCCCAGTACAACACCAGGGTCTTCTGCATCCCGCCGGCTCAAGGCGTGGCTCAGAGAATGGTGGGCTGTTACATGTTCATTTGCGCGGTGGAGCCCCCGCCGCCGGAGGTGATCCAGCAGAAGGCGGAACTCTTCCAGAAAAGGGTCTTCTACGTGTTCGAGCACTTCGATGAGCTCTATGAGGAGTGGCTCAAGAAGTTCAAGGCCCTTGGCAATTCCGTGGAGGAACTGGTCATCCCCAAGGAGCTTCCCCGCTTCGAGCCTGACGGGCTTGTGTTCCCGGCCCCGCGGGGTTACTTCACCTCCTTCGAGCTCATGGATGCTTACGACCGGCTTGTCAATGCCGTGATCAAGGGCTGGCAGTATCACTTCGAGTATCTGAACCTTTCCTACCTTGGATATCTCATGTTCGCGGACACGTGCAGGAAGCTCTTCCCTGGAATAAGCGAGAGCACCATAGGGAAACTGGTGGCCGGCGCTGTGGTGACCATGTATAGGCCGGAGGAAGAGCTCTGCAAGCTGGCCCGCCTGGCATCCACCATGCCATCGGTGAAAAAAGTCCTGGGCAGCGAGGATCCGCCCGCAGCCAAAATCCAGGCTCTCTCCCAGAGCATGGAGGGCCGCGAGTGGCTCAGGCATCTGGAGGAGGTCAAGAGGCCCTGGTTCTATGCCTCTTGCGGTAGCGGATGGTTTCATTATGAAGGGAGCTGGATCAACCGCATGGAGGTGCCTTTCGGTTATCTGAAAAGCTATGTAGAGAGACTGGACAAGGGGGAGCGCATTGAGCGCTACCTGGAGGACATAGAGAGGGAAAGGGAGAGAATGGCCCAGGAGTACCGGAACCTCATCACCAACGAGGATGACCGAAAGGCCTTCGAGGACGCATACCGCACCTGCAGGACCATATACCGCTACGCCGAGGACCATCTCTTCTGGGTGGAACACTGGTTCCATACCATTGTCTTCGAGAAGATGTGGGAGCTGGCCGAGCTTCTGAAACGTTATGGAATGCTGGAAGAGGGAGACGATCTGTTCCTGTTCAACCGCTTTGAGGTGCCCATGCTCCTGGAGGACATGGTCACAGCCTATGCATTGGGGGAGGGGGTTCCTGCCAGGGCGGCCTTCTGGAAAGAGAAGGCCTCCAAGAGAAGGGCTATTCTGAACGCAGCCAGAAACTGGAGCCCGCCTCCTGCCCTGGGAACCGTGCCTGAGGAGATCGCCGAGCCCTTCACCGTGATGCTCTGGGGAGTCACCTCCGAGAAGGTGGACGAGTGGCTCAAGGCCGGCACCGTCAGCCCTGAGGAGGTAACCGAGGTGAAAGGATTTGCCTCATCTGCCGGCACGGTGGAGGGGAAAGCCAGGGTAATCAAATTGCTGGAGGAGATCACCAGCATAGAGCCCGGTGAGATCCTGGTCTGCCCCACCACCAACCCATCCTGGGCCCCGGTCTTCACCAAGATCAAGGCCGTGGTCACGGACATTGGGGGGCTCACCAGCCACGCGGCCATAGTCTGCAGGGAGTACGGGCTTCCTGCAGTCACCGGTGTCGGGATAGCCACTGGTGTGATTCGCACTGGGGATCTGATCCGGGTCAATGGGGACAAAGGGGTTGTTAGCCTCCTGCAGCGCGCCTGAAGGATCTCACGGAAGGAGGGGTTCTTCCCCTCCTTTCTCCTTGGGTGATTTTTGGAAAACAGAGGTAAGCCCATGGAGTGGATAGTCTGGTTCGATCAGGTGGGTAGGGAACATGTTCCCCTGGTGGGCGGGAAGAACGCCAGCCTGGGGGAGCTCATGAGGGCCGGGATCCCGGTGCCCCCGGGCTTTGCCCTGACCACCCATGCCTACCAGAGATTTGTATTGGAAGCGGGTATCGAGGAACAGATGCGCTCCATCTTGAGAGGGATGGATCCGGACTCGCCAGGCTCGGTTGAAAAGGCAAGCCGTGCGCTTCGGGCCTTGGTGGAGGCGGCTCCCATCTCCATGGAGGTGGAGGATGACATAGGGGAGGCCTACAGACGGCTTTCCCGCATGTGCCAGGTGCCTGCCCTGCCTGTGGCCGTGAGGTCCAGCGCCACGGCCGAGGACCTCTCGGAGGCCAGCTTTGCAGGCCAGCAGGACACCTTCCTGTGGATTCGAGGCATGGACGATCTGATGGTGCACGTAAAACGCTGTTGGTCCAGCCTCTTCTCTGAGCGGGCCTTGGGTTACAGGGCCCGCATGGGATTCGCCCATGAGGGGGTTTGCATCTCAGTGGGCATCCAGAAGATGGTCAACTCCTGGAACGCTGGGGTGATGTTCACCCTGGACCCTGCCACCGGGGATCCCTCCCGGATAGTCATTGATGCCAACTGGGGCTTCGGGGAGAGCGTGGTGAGCGGAGAGTGCACCCCTGATCAGTTTGTTGTGGACAAGGTGACCATGCAGATCGTGGCCAGGACCATCTCCCGCAAGCACTGCTATTTCACCACGGATCCCGAGACCCAGAGTGTCTTGAAGGTGCCAATTCCTGAGGAACGCCAGGAAAACCAGTGCATGCTGGACGAGGACGTGGTGAACCTGGCCAGGATAGGCCGGGCTGTGGAGGCCCACTACGGTCGGCCCATGGATATCGAGTGGGCCATAGACAAGGACCTCATGGCTCCGGGCAACGTGCTCATACTCCAGAGCCGGCCCGAGACGGTCTGGAGCCAGCGAAAGAGCGGCCCTCTTCTGGGGAAAAAGAGCGGGTTTGACCTTCTTATGGAGAGGGCCATGAAACCATTCCGAGTTGGAGATTAAAACAAGAACACAGACGTCTTGTGGGGTGATTCTAAGACCTTAAGGAGGAAAGGATGGATCTTAGGCAATGGATTCAGATGGCAGAGGAGAAGGGGGAGCTCAAGAGGGTCAAAGCCGAGGTGGACTGGGATCTGGAGCTATCCCACATAGCCAAATTAAACGAAGAAAAGGGAGGCCCTGCTCTATTGTTTGAGAAGGTCAAGGGCTATGAGACACCAGTTCTCACCAGTGCCTGCACCACCACCAGAAGGCTGGCTCTCATAGTGGGGGCTCCATTGGAATCCACCCTGGTGGACCTAATGCGGCTGTGGGTGGAAAAGAACCAGCAGAAGATACCCCCCAAATGGGTGGATACAGGGCCCTGCAAAGAAAACATAATGCGAGGGAGCGAGGTTGACCTGTACAGGTTCCCTGTGCCTAAGTTCTATCCCAGGGACGGAGGCAGATATTTTGGGACTGCGGTTTTTGTTTTGAGCCGGGATCCGGAGAGCGGATGGGTGAACCTGGGCACATACCGGCTCCAACTTCTCGGCAAGAACCTGCTGGGCACCCAGTTCATCAAGGGCAAGCATGCTGACATCATGCTAAAGAAGTACCAGGCCATGGGAAAACCCATGCCGGTGGCTGCCGTGGTGGGTTGTGATCCTCTTCTCTTTCTCATGGGGGCCGCAAGGGTCTCGGCCTTTGTTAGCGAGTACGAACTGGCCGGCTCAATTCGGGGGGCGCCCATAGAGGTGGTTAAGGCGGAGACCAACGACCTACCAATTCCGGCCACGGCGGAGATCGTGGTGGAGGGTTTCGTGGATCCCAGCAAAACCTTGCCAGAGGGACCTTTTGGCGAGTATACGGGGTATTACTCCGGAGTGGGAACTGACGAGCGTAACTACATCCAGGTGGAGTGTGTCAGTTTTAGGAACAACCCAATATTTTGGGGTACCACCGTGGGCAGGGCAGTAACCGATACGCACATGACCATGGCCCTCACTTACGGAGCTACACTTTGGCAGCAGCTGGTGGACATGAAGATCCCCGGGATCAAAGCTGTTTACTGCCCGCCTGAAGGCTCTGGTAGGTTTCTGGCCATCATCTCAGTCAAGACAATGTATCCGGGCCATGCAGACCAGGTGCTCACGGCCGCCATCTCCACCGAGATGGGAGCCTACGGCTTGAAGACCGTGATAGTTGTGGACGAGGATATAGATCCCTGGGACCTGCCCAGGGTACTTTATGCGCTGGCATTCAGGTTCCAGCCCAACAGGTGTCAGATCATTCACAGGGGTAGGTCCACCCCCCTGGATCCATCTTTACCCATCAACGCCAGGGAGATCACGGGCAGGCTTCTCATGGATGCCACGATCCCGTACGAGTGGAAGGAAAAGCCCATCCCCATAGAGCTGGACCCAGAAGTGCTCAAGAGGGTGAAGGAGCGGTGGAGCGAGCTGGGCTTGTAAGAAAGAGCTGCAAGAGAAGGGGGGTGGGAAGGTGGCCATAGGAATTGTTGGAATGCTGGACGAGCGGGAGGAGGCCCTGGGTCTCCTTTGCGAGAAGATACGCTCCAGGGGCATGGGGACCTTACTCATTGACACCAGCCTGGGAGTCGGGGGGATTTCCCCCTCCCTGAAGCCGGATGTTTCCAGTTCAGAGCTTGCCCGCCTGGGCGGCATCCAGACCTGGGGCATAAAGGAACTGGCCGAAAAAGACAGGGAGAAGGCCACATCAGCCCTGTCTCAGGGATTGACCGAGAAACTGGTGGAACTGCAGGCCTGCAACCGCATAAAAGGGGTGGTGGCGGTGGGGGGTATGACTACCAGCACCATTGCCCTTCCAGCCCTCAAGGCCCTCCCCTTTGGTTTCCCCAAGCTCTTGGTGTCCAGTGCCCTGGCCATGCCTGCCTATGCAGGCAAGTTCTCTCAGTTTTTTGGTCTCAGGGACATAACGGTAATGCACACGGTGGTGGACACCGTGGGCACGAACCCCCTGGTGCGGGCCCTCATGAACAATGCCTCTGGTGCCATCTGCGGCATGGTGGAGAAATGGGCGCCGGTGGCCAGGGAGGAACGCCCATCAGTAGCCCTCACCGAGCTGGGTTTCTGCGATAAGGGGGCCCAGCAGGTAAGGGCGCTTCTGGAGGAGCGAGGCTACAACCTCATATCCTTTCACGCCACAGGCATGGGGGATCGGGCTGCCGAGGAGCTTGTGGGCCAGGGACTGTTCCAGGCATTCGTTGATCTGGTGCCGGCCGGCCTGAGCGAACACCTCCTGGGGGGCAACAGGGACGCTGGCCCGGAGAGGCTCTTGGGGGCTGTGAGGAGCAAGACTCCTTACCTCCTGGCCCCCTGCGGCTTCGACATGCTGAGCTGTGGGCCCGTGGAGCGCAGGGACAAGGCCGATCCCCTATGGGTTGAGCGGGCCCTTGCCCAGAGGAAGCTTCTGGTGCAAGATGCCATGCGGGTTCAGGCCCGAACCAGTGGTGAGGAGATGGTGATGGTGGCCAGGGAAGTTGCCCAAAGGCTGAACCAGCATCCCAGGAAGAACATGGTGAGATTCCTGATCCCTCTCAGGGGCTTCTCATCCCTGAGCGTGGAGGGGGGGCCTCTCCATGACCCGGAAGCAGACCGGTGTTTCGTCCGTGCACTCAGGGAGAGCCTTCACCCCGAAATACTGGTTGAGGAGGTGGATGCCCACATCAATGAACCTGCCTTTGCCAGGGCGGTTGTGGAGCAACTGGAGCAGATCCTCGAGGAAGAGGCCGGGTGAACTCAGCGGCCGGTACAGTGGCTCCGTGAGCGGGCCGTCGCCCCCCTGGGCAATTGCGGGATGTGAGTGAGTCCTGTGTGAGACGGCAGGTGCCGGAGTCTGGGTGGCCGAGCTCTCCAGTGGCTCCGGAAGGTGGGTCTTGTGCAATGAGCTGGTGATGAGAAGGAGATTTTCCCGGAGGAGCCTATGCACGCCAAGGCAGACCGCATGTGGAATCCCATATTGGAGGCTATGGAAGAAGAAAGAATACGAGAGCTTCAATTGCGAAAGTTCAAGCGGATTCTCGGGTGGGCCTACGACCGCTCCCGCTTCCACAGAAAGCTCTACGATGAGGCAGGGCTCAGGCCCGGAGATGTGCGCACACTGGAGGACATCACCCTGGTGCCCAAGGTGGAGAAATCCATGATGCGGGGAATCCAGGGCAAGGAACCCTTCCCCTATGGGGAGATGCTCTGTGTCCCCTTGGAGGAGGTGACCGAGTTCCGCCAGACAAGCGGCACCACCGGCCAGCCCGTTTACCAGCCGGACACATGGGAGGACTGGGAATGGTGGTCAGAGTGTTGGGCCTACATACTGTACGCACAGGGCTACAGGAACCGTGACAGGGTCTTCATCCCCTTCGGGTATAACGTTTTCGTGGCCTTCTGGGCAGGGCACTACGGGGCGGAGAAGCTCGGGTGCGAGGTGGTCCCAGGCGGGGTGCTCAGCACAGAGGCCAGGGTCCTCAAAATGCAGGAGGTGAGGGCCACTGCCATGATGGGAACCCCCACCTACATGCTGGCCATGGCCGACGTGGCCAGGAAAAAGCTGGGCCTTGAGCCCCCCAGGGATCTCTGGGTGAGGAGGATTACCTGTGCGGGGGAGCCAGGCGCCAGCGTGCCCGCCACCAAGCAGAGGATACAGGAGGCATGGGGGGCCAAGGTGTTCGACCACGTGGGGGCCACGGAGATAGGGGCTTGGAGCTACGAGTGTGAGGAGCAGCCGGGCGGGCTTCACGTCAACGAGGCCATGTTCCTTGTGCAGATCGAGGACCTGGATACCGGAAAGCTCATTGAGGAGCCGGGAAAGCCCGGCAAGATGGTGATAACGGCCTTGGACCGGTTGGCCCAGCCATGCGTGCGGTTCGATTCCAAGGACATCATCATGTGGTCTGGGGAGCCTTGCCCGTGTGGGAGGAGCTTCAGGCTCATTCGGGGCGGGGTCCTAGGTCGGGCGGACGACATAACCAAGGTGAAGGGCGTTTTGCTGGCTCCCACGGCCATAGAGGACGTGGTGAGGTCCATCCCGGAGCTGGGGGACGAGTATGAGGTGGTGGTCACCAGGGAGGGTGACGCAGACAGGATCGCCCTCAAGGTGGAGCTCCAGCCGTGGGCAGAGGCGCGCCAGCAAGAGGTGCTCTCCAGGCTGGTGGACCAGCTCAGGCTCAAGACCAATCTGGGCTATGAGATAAGTTTTCACCCTTATGGGGCCCTGCCCAGATACGAGGTCAAGGCAAGAAGGTTCAAGGACCTTCGGAAGGTTCATGGAGGAGATTGATGGGGCTCAATGAGGGACTGTGTGTTGGGGGCCAAGGCGCTGATCTGGCCAGACTCGGGCAGCTGGTGCGCGAGCTGGAGGAGACCACGCGTGAGCTCCTCCAGGAGGCCAAAGGCATACAGGCATTGGAGAGAAACGCCAGGCGAATCCTGGCCAGCGTGCGCATGTTGCGGCTTAACCTAAGCGATGCCCTGGATCAGGAGCAGGGCTAAGATGGGCTCCATAGCCGTGATGGGCACTCTTGACTCCAAGGGGGAAGAGCACCTTTTCCTGAGAGAGGCTGTGGCCGGCCGGGGGATGCCCGTGCTGACCATTAACATAGGCACCCTGGGCCCGCCAGCCTTCCCCCCTGATCTGGACCTGGGGGTGAGGGGCCAGATGGCCAGGGAAGACGCGGTGGAAAAGGTCCTCCAGAGAGCCAAAGCTGAGGTTTCGCTTCTTCAGAAATCCTCTGAGATCTCTGGGCTCATCTCCTGCGGGGGCGGCACCGGCACCCACATGGCAACCACGGTGATGAGGCAACTGCCCATAGGCTTCCCCAAGGTGATGGTCTCCACAGTGGCTTCCAGGGATCTCTCCTCCATTGTCTCCACCAGCGATATCACCATGATCCACAGTGTGGCCGACCTGATAGGCGTGAACTCGGTCACAGGCAGGATCCTGGATCAGGCTGCTGCGGCTGTCTGCGCCATGAGCAAGGCAAGGTGGAGCCCGCAGCCTCGCCGCGCCACCATAGCCATGACGAGCTTCGGGTTCGTGACCGAGGCCGCCCAACGCATCAGGAGGCTCCTGGAACAGAGAGGATACGAGGTGGTGGCCTTTCACGCCAACGGCACGGGTGGCAGGGCTATGGAGGAAATGGCTATAGGGGGCCACTTTCACGGCATCCTGGATCTGGCTCTGCACGAGCTGGCCGACGACATGATGGGAGGTTATTGCCGCGGGGCCGGTCAGGTGCGACTTTTCAGCCCCCCAGACAAGGCTCTCCCGAGACTGGTCATCCCAGGGGGGCTCGACTGCGCGGTGTTGGAGTTCACCAAGGACTCGGTGCCTGAGCGCTACCTTGGCCGGAAACTATTTTTCTACGATTTCCGATCTGCCATAGGGCTGGAGCCCGGGGAGTCAGCCAGGCTGGGGCAGGATCTGGCCAGGAGGCTCAACATGTACAGGGGTCCGGTGGAAATACTGATCCCGAGTCTGGGGTGGTCAGAGGCCGATGCACCTGAAATGCCCCTTTATGACCCTGAATCCAGGGAAGCGCTTCTGGCCGCCTTGGAAAAGGGGCTTGTGGGGGGCAGGAGGGTGCGCCGGGTGCAAGCCCACATCAACGAGGAGCGATTCGCCTTGGAGGCGGTCAGCCTCATGGAGGGGCTCCTGCAAGGAGGAGCAAGCGCATGATCGTCCGGAACTGGATGCGGCGGAATGCCCTAAGTATAAGCAGCGAGGCGCTGGTGAGAGAGGCCCAGGAGCTGGTTCAACGCCATGGGCTTCGCTATGTGCCCGTGGTGGACAACGGAGTTCTGCGTGGGATACTTCGCCGAAGAGACCTTTATGAGGCTGCCACTTACGTCACCTCTAGGCAAAACGTATATGAGCTTCGCTATTTCAACGAACGCCTCAAAGTCAAGGATCTCATGATCAGGAAGCCCAAAACCGTCTCGGCTCATGAGCCGGTGGAAGAGGCCATGAGAAAGGGTGCGGAGCTGGGGGTGAGCTTCTTCCCGGTGATGGAGGAAGGAAAGCTTGTGGGCACTGTGTCTTACGAGGAGATATTCGAGACCTTTGCCCAGGTGTTGGGTGTCAGGGAAAGATGGGTGGGTGTGACCCTCGAAGACGTGGTGATGGGTCCTGGGACCCTCAGGGAGATTTCCCAGAGGGTTGAAGAGACAGGGGCTGTGCTCCACAGCATATTCACCCTCAAGCAGAAGGAGGGATCCGGCAGGAAGGTGGTGCTGAGGGTGGAGACTGAGAAGCCCGAGGAGCTGCTTGAAAGGCTCAAACAGGCAGGTTACCGCATAATGGAAGTGGAAAGGCGAAACAGGGAGTCTGGGGATAGTGACCAGGCCGGGTGAGATGGAGGCCCATGTGAAATCTGGGGGATCAGGACGGTTGATAGTGGGTATCAGCGGAGCAAGTGGTGCCGTGTACGGCATAGAGTTGCTTAAAGCATTGAGGGACAAGGATGTGGAGACCCACCTTGTGATAACGGAAGCTGCAAAGAAAACCATTTCCATAGAGACGGATTACTCTGTCCAGGAAGTGGAAAATCTGGCCACCGTGGTGCATGACTGTAGGGACCATGCGGCAGCCATAGCCAGCGGCTCCTTTATGACCGAAGGCATGGCCGTTGTGCCTTGCAGTGTGAAGAGCCTTTCGGCCATAGTGCATTCCTATAACGATAACCTCCTGATTCGAGCCGCTGACGTCTGTTTGAAGGAACGCCGCAAATTGGTCCTGGCAGTCAGGGAGACCCCTCTACACCTGGGGCATTTGCGTCTTATGTGCCAGGCCGCCGAGCTAGGGGCAATAATCCTTCCACCCATTCCAGGCTTCTATCACAAGCCCTCCTCCATGGAGCAGCTCGTCCTGCATGTGGTGGGAAAAATAATGGATCAGTTTCAAATTCCCCACCAACTTTTTCCAAGGTGGGCGGGAAGCTGAGCTGCTGATTTATTTTGTTAACCCGCATTACTTACGATGAGGTGTGAACCTCCCGGGGAATTTGGCGTCTCAATGAATAAAAAATGGAACTTTCCGGGGGGGAGGTTGTCAAAAAAAATGTTGCTCGTCTGCACCCACCCCTCTGGACTTCAACTAGAGAGTGATTACACTGTTGGTGCCGGCGCGGTCAAGACACCCTCACAGGTGCGCTAAGATGAATATTAAGGAGAAGGTTAGGATGGGTTACGTGAAGGATCAGGACATAAGCAAATGGATGGAGGAACACCAGCGGGAGATGATTGTCTGTCCACATCAGCCGGGCCTTCTGCTAATTTCAAAGAAGGCCTGCATGAAGCGCTACAGGGCTGCGTTGGGGAAAGCTTTTGAAACGGTGTCCGAGGACGATTCTTTTCACTACGTGCTTAAGAAGGGGCTTGGCCTTTGCGAGGGCTGCCCCATAGGCCGCAAGCTAGTGGATGACGAGAAGAAGGCCGCTGCCACCGCTGTAGAGCCCCTCCAAAGCCAGGCCGTCCAGCAGTCCTGAGAGTTTCCCAGGCAAGAAACCCGCGGCAATTACTACCGACACCTGTTAAGACAGGCCTTGGTTTGGCATCCGGGGGAACCCTCTTGTCATACTAAGGAGGGAGGGCTCACCTTTCGGTCTGTTCAGTCTATTCAGTCTGTTCGGTCTATTCCGTCTGTTCGGGTCTCGTCGGGGCGGGGATGAACCCCGCCCCTTTGCTCTCAAGAATCCAAATCGTTCCATGCACATCCATTTCTCTGGTCAGGTGGGAAGCGCTCCGGGTTAGTAACTCGGGTGAAGCTGGCGTAAAATAGGCAGAGGAAACAAGGGGAGGGTGCCAGAAAGTATGCGAGTCCTGGTTTCCACATACGGTTGCCAAATGAACGAGCATGACTCCCAAAAGATCCTCTCCCTCTTAGCCGAGGAGGGGCACGAAAGCACGCAGGACCCCGGGGAGGCTGATTGCATAATCCTGAATACCTGCAGCGTTAGGGAAAAACCTGAACAGAAGGTTTACAGCGCCTTGGGCAGGCTGCTTCCCCTAAAGAAGCGTAAGCCTTCCTTGATAATAGGAGTCGGTGGTTGTGTGGCTCAGCAGGCAGGGGAGACGCTTTTGGAGAGGGCCCCCCACCTGGATTTTGTTTTCGGAACGCATCAAATCCAACTGGTTCCAGAGTTGGTGAGGATGGCGGGGCAGGGGATAAGGAGCTGCCGGGTGGATATCACCGAGGATGTGGGCAGTCTGCACTACTCCCCCCGAACAGCCCAGGGGCAGGTCAGGGCCTTTGTGACCATAATGCAGGGTTGTGACAACTTCTGTTCCTACTGCATAGTGCCCCATGTGAGGGGCCCTGAACAAAACCGGCCCGAGAGGGAGATCCTTGAGGAGGTAAGAAAACTGGCTCTCCTAGGGGTCAAGGAGGTCATGCTTCTGGGTCAGAACGTGAACTCCTACGGCAGAACCCTGGGAGACCCAAAAGGATTTGTGAGACTGCTGGAAGCCATTGAGGAGATAGAAGGTATAGAAAGAATCCGTTTTACCACATCCCACCCAAAGGATCTTTCCTTGGAGCTCATGGATGCTTTCGCAGGGCTGGGAAAGGTTTGCGAACACCTCCATCTGCCTGTGCAGTCGGGTTCAACCAGGGTGCTTAAGGCTATGAACAGAGGTTACACCAGGGAGGAATACCTGGGAAAGGTGGAGGCCCTCAGGGAACGCATCCCAGGAATAGCTCTCACAACGGATGTGATAGTTGGTTTCCCGGGGGAAACAGAAAAGGATCTGGAGCTGACCCTGGATCTCCTGGAGAGAGTGCGCTTTGATTCCATTTATTCCTTCAAGTTTTCTCCCAGACCCAACACCCAGGCGGCCGCAATGCACGACAGCGTTCCCAAAGAGGTAAAGGCCCATCGGCTTCGTCTGGTCCAGGAGCTCCAGGAATCCATCACTTCTTCGGTTTTGGAAAGCTGTGTGGGCAGCCTCCAGGAGGTACTGGTGGAGGGCCCATCCCTTTACGGCTCCAATCAGGTCACGGGGCGAACAAGGACATTCAGGATAGTGCACATGCCTGGGGAACCCGAATTGCTGAGGGGAAAGTTGGTCAGGGCTAGAGTCGAGAGAAGTCTCAAACACTCTCTTTGGGCCAGGTCTCTAGACGGAGAGGGGTCTTCGCAATGAACGAGAAGAACTGGTTTGCGGATTTTCATACCCACACCATTTTCAGCGACGGAGAGCTGCTTCCCTCGGAGCTGGTTCAGAGGGTGCATGAAAGGGGTTGCCGGTGTCTGGCCTTAACCGACCATGCTGACAGCTCCAATCTGGATTTCGTGCTCTCCAGACTGCTCAAGTTTGTGGAAGAAATTGGCCGGGATTGGGGGATCCCCGTAGTGCCTGGGGTGGAGCTGACTCATGTGCCCCCGGCCCGCATAGAGAAGCTTGCCTGTCGGGCCAGGCAGATGGGGGCCAGATGGGTGGTGGTCCACGGAGAAACCCTGGTGGAGCCTGTGGCTCCTGGAACCAATAGAGCAGCCTTGGAGGCGGGGGTGGATCTGTTGGCTCACCCCGGACTTATCAGCCCCGAGGAGGCGGCTTCAGCAGCCGCTTCAGGCGTGTTCCTGGAGGTGAGCACCCGTCAGGGCCACAGCCTTGGCAATGGCCGGGTGGTGAGGATGGCCAGGGAAACCGGAGCCAGGTTGCTTTTGAATACTGATTCCCACTCTCCCCGAGACATATTGGACGCAGAGTCAAGAGCCAGAATAGGGATGGGAGCCGGGATGGACTCTCATGAGCTGGAAATGGTTTGGAGGAATTTTCTGGAACTGGCCGAGCGTTTGGGAGCAGAGAATAGCTGAAGATGGGGCTGAAATTCTTCAAGGGATATTCTCTCAAGTCCGGAAGAGCCATTTCAGCGGCAATATTGCTTTGGTGGTTGGGGATGTGCGGGGCTCTCCTTTGGAGGGAATATTTCCTGCCGGCCGCCCCGGTGAGTCCCAGGGGTGCTACAGCCAGGGAGGTGGAGGACAGGGAAGAGTGGATGGGAATTTATGCTCAAGCCCAGAAGATAGGTTATGCCAGCACACGCCTTAGCCGTGGGCAGGGGGGATGGCTGCTGGAGGAGAGGGCTTCATTGAGACTGAGCCTCTTGGGTATCCCCAGAGAGATTAGGAGCACCACCACTGTTGAGGTTACAGAGGGGTTCCTCTTGAGGGGGTTTCTTACCAGGCTGGAAAGCGGCCCCACACGTTTTGAGGCCGAGGGTAGAGTCGTGGATTCGGAACTGTGGGTGGAGGTTCGTTCTGCAGGCAGGATTAGCGAGCTGCGGATTCCAGTAAAAGAGATTCCCTGGGTGCCTCAGACTCTGCGTTACATGCTTTTTCTCCAGGGAGAGCTGCAGGTGGGGCAGCGCTTTAGGATGCCCATGATTGATCCTTTGACTTTCTCCATTGAGCCAATGGAAATAGTGGTGGAGGCAAAAGATAGGATTAGGTCTGGGGAACGGGAGCTGGATGCGCTTAGGCTCGTGTATTCCTGGGCCGGACTTCGCTCTAAAGCATGGGTGAGCCTTGCAGGGGAGGTGCTCAGAGAGGAAGGGTTCGGTGGGTTGAGCATGGTCAAGGAGAGCAGGGAGCAGGCATTGGGAGAAGGATGGGCAGTGGGTAAAGGAGTTGATCTTTTCCGGGCCATGGCCGTGCCGGCCGAGCCTGTCCTGGATGAACCCAGCAGAATTTCCTACCTGAAAGTGCGCTTCTCAGGAGCTGATCTCTCCAACTTTTCCATGGGCGGCATCAGACAGAGAAGATCAGGCCGAGAGGTGGAGGTGACCAAGGAGGACATGGGAAAAGCAATCAGCTATGAACTGCCCCACCCAAGGACACAGCAACTTGCTGGATTCTTGGATCCCACCCCGCTTGTTCAAAGTGACGATCCTGCAATAGTAGCGGTCTCCAAGGCCGCCTTGCAAGGCGAGACCGACGCTCTCAAGGGGGTGGAGCGACTTTTGGCTTGGGTGCATCAAAACCTCAAGAAGCTTCCTACCCTCAGCGTGCCTAGCGCAGTAGAGGTCTTGAAGACTAGACAGGGTGACTGCAACGAGCATGCGGTGCTTTTTGCAGCCCTTGCCAGGGCAGCGGGTATCCCCACAAAAATTTGCGCAGGGATAGTGTATCAGGAAGGCCGTTTCTACTATCACGCTTGGAACGAGGTGTTCTTAGGCCAGTGGTTCAGCCTGGACTCCTTGTTTGGGCAGTTCCCGGCTGATGCAACCCATGTCAAGTTCGTGGAAGGGGAGCTGGAAGGCCAAGCTAAGCTGGTCTCCCTCATGGGGAATTTGAAGGCGGAGATCTTGGCTCACCGATGATAAGAATCAAGAACCTCTCCAAGCGGTACGGATCATTTCAGGCCCTGGAGGACTTAAGCCTCAGTGTGGAACCAGGGGAGATCTTCGGATTCCTGGGACCCAACGGAGCAGGAAAGACTACTACCATTAGGGTCATGGCCGGGCTGCTCAGGCCCACCTCCGGCACTGTGGAGATTGCGGGCCACGATATTCGCACAGAGCCAGAAGCCGCCAAGGCTGCCATGGGGCTAGTGCCGGACAGGCCCTTTCTGTACGAGAAGCTTACCGGGGATGAGTTCCTGCGTTTCCTTGGGGACATCTACGGATTGGAGCCGGCCTCTGCCAGGGAGAGAATGGAAAAGCTTCTGGAAATTTTCGAGCTTGAGGATTGGCGAGGCCAACTCATAGAAAACTACTCCCACGGGATGAAACAAAGGCTCGTGATGTGCGGGGCCTTGCTCCACAAACCAAAGGTTCTCGTAGTGGACGAACCTATGGTGGGATTGGATCCCAGAGGGTCCAGACTCCTCAAGGAGGTGTTCCGAAGGGAGGCCAAAGAAATGGGCACCACTATTTTCATGTCCACCCACACCCTGGAGATGGCCGAGGAGATGTGTGATCGCATAGGAATACTTCAAAAGGGTCGGCTGGTTGCCAAGGGAACTCCAGAGGAATTGAGAAGAACTGCGGGGCAGTCGGGAGGAGATCTGGAGGCAGTGTTTTTACGCCTGACCGGTGGTGAGGATCTAGAAGACCTCTTGGGCAGTCTTCGTTTAAGGTAAGCCTCAGCCCCTTAATCCTCACTATGCTCCAGGTTTTTTTGCAAGGGGTGAAACACTTGAGCTGGGCGAAGCTCATAGTTCCATGGTGGCTTTCCCTGAGACGCAGGATGGAGACGGGGGAGCGCCTCAGACTGCTTCTCTTTCTGGCTCTTGGGGTTTTCTTTTGGGCAGGGACCTTCTGGGGCTTCTGGAAGGTTCTGGATTATTTCAGATCCATCGAGTCCTTGGGAGATATTCTGGCCGCCAAGCTCCTTTCAATGATATTGCTCACCTTCCTGGCGCTCTTGGTATTCAGCAATGTTGTAACCTCTTTCTCGAGCTTTTTCTTGTCCAGGGACTTGGAGTTGCTTCTTTCAGCCCCCATAGGAACGGGTCATATCTACAAAGCCAAGCTGCTTGAAACCCTGACGGGCAGTTCATGGATGGTGATGCTGTTTGGAACCCCCGTTTTTTTGGTTTATGGGGTGGTTTACGGGGCCTCTTGGAGCTACTACATCATGTTGGCTCTGAGCCTTGCTCCTTTTCTGATGATCCCGGCAGCGGTGGGGGTGGCTCTGATGATGGGTTTGGCCAACTTGTTCCCGGCCCGCAGGGCCAGGGATGTGATGCTGCTTATGGGCTTAGTGTTTGGTGTGGGACTTTACCTTCTTATCAGGTTTCTTCAGCCTGAGAGACTTGTGGATCCGGAGACCTTCAGCGGGGTGCTTGGTTATTTGGTGGCCTTAAATGCACCTCGTTACCCCTTGCTGCCCAGTCACTGGATTGTGCAGGCCATCTCCCCATCCCTTTTTGGAGGCCAGGGTGCCTCTCTTTTTTTTCTTTCCATGCTCTGGTCTACGGCCTGTGCTTTTGTGGTTCTGGGGGGGTGGTTTGCACAGATGGTTTACAGGGCAGCATGGTCCCGTTCTCAGGAAGGCAGGAGAGCCGCCATGAGCCGCTCCCGATTGGTGCGTTTCCTGGTGGCCTGCTGGGCCGCAGTGTTCCCCTCTAGACTGCGTCCCATGGTGGCCAAGGACGCCATCACTTTTCTGCGGGATCCCTCCCAATGGTCTCAGCTCCTTCTTTTGGGGGCCTTGATAGTGGTGTATCTATACAACTTCGCGGCCTTGCCGCTGGAGAAAGCCCCGGTTGAGTCCTGGTACCTCCAGAATCTCATAGCATTTCTGAACATGGGCCTTGCAGGTTTTGTGGTGGCTGCTGTGGCGGTGCGCTTTGTGTTTCCGGCAGTGAGTCTGGAGGGTAGAGCATTTTGGATAATCCGCTCCTCACCGCTTAGTCTAAGGAGCTTTATTTGGGCCAAGTTCTGGACCAGCTTGCTCCCTTTGGCTCTGCTTTCGGAGCTTCTGGTGGTAGCCTCCAATGCTTTGCTGAAGGTGGCTCCATTCATGATGCTCCTGTCTACCATCACCATGCTCCTGGCCAGCTTCGCCCTGACTGGCCTGGGGGTGGGGCTGGGCGCCCTGTACCCAAGGTTCCAGGTGGAAAACGTGGCTCACATCTCCAACGGCATGGGGGGCTTGGTTTACATGCTTCTGGCCGTTGGTTTTATGGGCGGGGTTGTGATTCTGGAAGGGGTACCGGTTTATCTGGTATTTCATTCCAGGTTCACAGGAGTGGATCTTGGCGTATGGAGCTACCTGAGCATGGGGGTCAGTTTGGCACTTCTGGGGGTGCTCATGGCTGCCGCTTGTTGGATACCCATGAGCAAAGGGCTGTCCTCCTTGGAAAAATGGGAGGAGTAAAAAGGAGGCTCAATTGTCACAGCTCAGCTTGCAGGAGGAGAGGGTTTGGATCCCCCACGGGGAGGTCATGCTGGAGGGTATGATTTCTTTAGGCCGAGCCTTCGCAGGTGTTGTTTGCCATCCCCACCCAGGCTATGGCGGCAACATGGAGAACAATGTGGTAAGAGCTGCCTGTTTGGGTTTGGCAGGAGCCGGTGGGAGTGTATTAAGATTCAACTTCAGGGGGAGAAATTCAGGCTGTGAATCCATGGAGGAGGGGGACTTGGAGCTTGAAGAGGCAAAAGCTGCCTTGAATTTTCTAAGAACAAGCACCGGCTGCGATCCATCCTGGCTGGTTCTTGTGGGGTATTCCTTCGGGGCATGGGTTGGACTTAGGGCCTTAAAGGAAATGGAGCCCATATTGGGATGGGTGGCCGTAGCGCCCCCTTTGGGGGTTTGGGACTTCTCATTCACAAAAGGTGTCTCAGGAAACAAACTTCTAATAGCCGGGACCAAAGACAACTTTTGCCCCTTGAGCCTCCTGGAAGAGCTCTTTGAAAGCCTGGAAGAACCCAAGGAATTGAGGATCATTGAAGGTGCTGACCACTTTTTCTGGGGATTCGAGTCAAGGCTCACAGATATGGTGAAGGAGGCCGTCTCTTCCTGGACCAAGGGGCTCTCGGATTGAAAGACCAGCAAGCCTGGGGTAATATCCACCCCATCCTTGGAACAGGTGCCTGACGAACCACAGGGCTTTTGAATTGGGCCCACGGTCAGGGGATCACAGGGGTAAAGGAAAGCGGGGGTAATTTTATGCCTTTGCGCATCTGGATTTCCAGTTTTGATGGCCCATGGGGTCTAGTTTGGATCTGCTCCAGTGAAAAAGGGGTCTGCGGGGTCTCCCTAAGGGGTCCGAGGGAGGAGCTTGAGAGGGATCTAAAGAGAAGAAAGGAGTGTGAGGTCAGGGAGGACCAGGCTCCCAACAGGAAAGTTATGGATGAAATCCGGCAATACCTTGCCGGTGAAAGAAGAGCTTTCGATATAGAACTGGATCTTTGGGGCACCGAATTCCAGGTTAGGGTCTGGGATCTTTTGAGAAGCATTCCCTATGCCCAGACTCGTTCTTACGGTGAACTGGCCCATGCTTTGGGGCTTCCCAAAGCGGCCAGAGCTGTGGGGGGAGCTGCGGGGAGCAATCCAGTCCCCTTGTTGGTGCCTTGTCATCGTTTAATCAGGCGGGACGGTGGTTTGGGTGGGTTCGGCTGCGGCCTTGACATAAAGCGTTTCTTATTGTCTTTGGAAGCACGGGTTTCTCTAAGTTCGGGCGGGTCTGAAAAGGTTTGGGAAAAAGGCAGGAGGGGGTAAGGGGATGGAGCGCAGGTTGTGGATCAAGGCTGGCCTGGGCCTTGCGGCCATCGCCTTGGGAGCTCGCATGGGGATTCAACTGGAGCCAAAACGGCTCGAGGCCCAAGAGCGATCTTCGGAGAGGCCCCCCAAAAAAAACCCTAAGGCATCCAAGCCCAGACCCTCACCTGAGAAGAAGGTTGAACCAGAAGCCGAGGTGCACTGGCCCAAAGACATCTCCAGACTTCAAGGACTGGAGACGGATCACGTGCCCTTGCTGGAGGTCCTCTCTCCTGAAAGCAAAGAGGAGGCCGTACAGCTAATCATACGGGTGGGCCGGCAGATGCACACCATGACACAAGCCCATTACCTTCACTGGGTTCAGGTCTGGATTGAGGATTTGAAAGCCTGCGAGATGAGCCTTCAACCCGGAGATCTTATCCCCAGGTGGCAATTGAGCCTTCAAAGAAAGCCCTCAATGCAGATCACGGTAAAGGCAAAGTGCAATCTCCACGGGGTTTGGGCTAATCGGCTAGTCTTATGAAAAATATAACCTCCAGATCGGTTTCCCCGGGGGTAAGGGCAGGCCTTTGGGGGATAGGGCTGTTGCTGACCCTCTCTCTTTTCATGGGTGCCCAGGATTTGCCTCTTAGGGATTTCCGGGAGGCGCGCTTTGCCGAAGTGGGCTGGGAAATGCTCCAAACAGGGGATTGGGTCATCCCGCACCTGAACAACTCCCCTTATCTTAACAAGCCTCCTATGGTGGGCTGGCTGGTGGGGCTTTCAATGAAGCTGCTGGGGAAAAGCGAGACAGCAGCCCGGTTGCCCAATTTTTTGGCCATGCTTGGAATCGCTCTTTGTGTGGGCTGGTTGCTGCACATGACTGCAGGCCCCCCATGGGCTGTGCTTGGGGTAACCCTGTACCTGGGAAGTCCGGCTGCACAGTATTACGGAAGGATGCTTTCCAGCGATGTGGTGGCCCTGTTTTTCATGACAGGGGCCCTGGTGGCTTTCTGCAAAGCTTTTCTTAAAATTTCCAAGCTTTTCTATTTGGTGGGCTTTGGGTTTTGTGCATTGGCTTTGCTGGCAAAGGGTTTGGCAGGGGCCCTGTATCCCCTGGGGGCCATGCTCTTCTTCCTGATCTTGCTGAGGCGCAACATGCTGGGGGAAGTGCCCTGGCTGGCCGGGTTGGTGGTTTTCCTGGGGATCAGCCTGCCATGGTTTCTCATGGTGGAATCCAGAGAGCCTGGCTTTTTGTGGCACCATTTTCTGGAACAACAAGTAATGAGGGTGGCCTCGGGCGGGGGAGGGGGGCCTTTTGTGGCCCTCCCGCGTTGGGAGATTCTTTTGGGATTTGCCGGATTCCTGGGCCCTGTTACGCTGCTCCTGCCCTGGACCCTGGGCCTTGGTTCGGGAAAGGGTAATGTCCTGGGGCTTCTTTGGATATATGCGCTTTTGGTTCTGGGCTCTGTGCTCTTGTCGGCCGGGAGGAATCAGACTTACACACTTCCGGCTACAGTTCCCATGGTGGCTCTGGTGGGGTTGTGGCTGGCCCAACCCGGCAGAATCCTGCCTGCCTGGGGCCCATCTTTGCTTTTGGGGGCCCTGAGTGCTGCTTCGGTGGCAGGGGTCTTCATCACAGGGGAGATCCTGGACAGAATTTGGAAGGGCCTCGCAAGACAGGACCTGGTAAGCAGAGTTCAAATCTGCATGGCCATGGTGGCTGTATTGCTTGGGGCCTCGGCCTTTTGGATGGGCAAAGGCAGGAAACGGGTTGCGGCTGCGTTCATAGGAGCGGTGATGCTTCCAGGAGGCTGGATGCTCTCTCTTCTGCAGGGAGCCATGGCTCCACTGGAGAGCAGGCGTGATCTGGCCGTGTGGGTCTCGGAAAAGGTGCCCAAGGACTGGCCCCTGGTGGTTGCAGATCCCTCGGATGCACAATTCGAGGGAACAGCCGGCTGGAACTTCTATGCAGGACGCCAGGTGCTCATGATCAGGTTCCAGGAACCCTCCCAAATAAAGGCCCAAGCCCCAAGGCTGCCCGGGTGGATAATCTCCAGGGAAGAGTTTGTGGAGATGCTGGCCTCAGGCAAGCCTTTGGCGCTGGCGGCCACCCCCAAGGGAATCCAGCTTCTTGAAATCCCAGGGCTTCCCGCCCCATCTGCAGCGGACTGGAAGTTTCAGCTCTGGGTGCTGAAAGCAGGTGAGGGGGGAAGGGAGCCTCCGGCCGCTCCCAGCCAAACAGGAAGGATGTCTTCCTCCAGCACCTTCTTCCAGGAAGGGTAAATGGTCTGGGCGTGCTGTCTTGCCCTTTTTCCCATTTCCTCAAGAAGCAAGGGGTTTAGGAGGAGCTCTCTGGAGCAGCGAACCCAATTCTCCAGATCCCTACCTTTGAGCAGAAGGCCGTCCTGCCCATCCCCCAACATCACGTGACGAGCGCCTTCCAGACATGCCAAAACAGGCAGGCCGCAGGCCCTGGCCTCTGCAACCACATTGGGCCAGACCTCCGCCTCCGAAGGGAACAATAGCAGATCCGAGCTGGCATATATCCAGCCCAGCTCCTGATGGGGGAGGTTCCCTGTAAGGGTAGCCCGGTCTTTGAGCAGGGAGGCCACTTGGTGCGCCTGGGAGCCGTTTCCAACAGCCAAAAGATGCACCTCCAGCCCCTCTTCGCAAAGGGCCTTGACCACCTGTGCCGCAATCATCACACCCTTGACCTGGTCCAGGCGCCCCACAAACAGAATCAAGCGCCTGGTACCGGGAATTCCAAAGCGTCTGAGAAGTAGATCCCTGTCCTTCCTGCCCGGGTTGAATCGCTCCAGATCTATTCCCCTTCGGAGGAAATAGGCTGGTGTGCGTGGGGCGAGCCTTCTGAGCCTGTTGAGGTCCCTTTCATGGGAGATGAGAACAGCCGAGCATGCTCTCATGTAGCGGCCCAATTTCCTCTCCATGGACCTCTCCTGGCGCTCCAGGAGCCTGTAGCTCCCCAGAAGCCACCGGGCCGCCCACGGGGGAAGGATCCTGGAGAGGATCCCTGGCGTGTAGATGCGGGCCCAGGCGATGATGTCGGTCTGAATGGAGTTGACCAGGGGGACTCCCCTCAGCCTGGAGGCCCATAGCCCGGTCCTGGCAAAGGCGTAGAAGGCCTCGGTTGTGTGGATCAGGTCAAAGCCTTGGAGGCGATGGAGGAGGCCCGGGTGAACCGGGGCAAGGTCCGTGTGGGTTGGGATGGAGGAGAGAAAGGGAATTCTCTCAGTGCCTAGCGCAGGCCTTATCAGGACTCGCCCCAGGTTGGGGGCCGGCCTTTCCGAGCAGGTCCGATCCCCGAGGAAGAACAATGTGAGGTCCAGCTCCTCCCTGCCCTCAGCAGCACGGCTCACCTGCTCCCATGTGCCTGCCAGACCCCCAACCTCTCCGGGATGATTGGGTCGGTGGTCTATGAGCACTGCTACTCTAAGTGGCCTAGGAGCACCCATGGGCCCTTACTCTAAACCCAGGCCGCCCCGGGTGGCAAGTGGCATGTGCCCCAAAGGAAAAGCGCTCCTGCCTGATGCATGCGGCTCGGTTTGCTATGGCTTGGGGGGGGGTGAAGCAGCAGAAATCTTGCCCGCTAACTCCAGGCTGCCATCTACCGAGCCCTCGGGTAAGAGCTGGTTGCCAAACCTGGGAATCTCATGGGGTTGTTGCGCAAAGGCGGAGGCGACCTGCGCGCCTCCGCCCAAGCAAGGTCACTTATAAGCCTCTATCTTCAGAGTTCTCAATCTGGTATTTCCAGGAGGGTCACCTGAGAACCCACCTACTCGGGCTGTGAAAAGATGGTACCGGTTGCGAACAAGCGATCCAGCGGGCCACAGAGTCGTGACAGTTAAAGTACCCCTTGCAAACCCAGGGTTCGTCTCTACCAAAGTGTAATTTCGAACGGGTCCACTAACACTTGGATAGGACAAAATATCCGGCCCCAGAGTTGTACAGGCTTGCCCGTCCAGGCACTCCTGGGCAAAAATGCCTATCACCAAGTCCGCGGTTGAATCCACATTAATAATCTCTCCCGTCCAGGTGGCAATTGTGGGACCAGTGCTGACCTTCATTACCACTGAATTGACCGTATCAGGGTATTGCCCAAAAGAGTGTGCAAGATCCTGAGCGTCAACACCAACGCTTTTCACCGATTTTCCGGTAGCCGCCGCAAATGCCTTTGGCTGCGGGGATAAGGACGAGTCAGAAGACCTCTGGGCCCACGCCGGAGTTATCGAGAATAATGCCCAACCCACAGCCAGAAACAACAACACCCTTGCCAACTCTGATCGGTTCATATCCCCTCCTTTTGAGCGTTTTTGATGCCCTGTCCTTGGTAATCCTTAGATGTGACAAAACCTACCCAGTCAACGAGCTGACAGCGTGTACATAAGGATGTTTCTCTTGCCTCACTTTTGTCTTTCGCCTTGAGTTCATGGCGGCGGATAGCTTGGCGTCTCTGTCACCTCACCTCCTTTCCAAAGGAGCGGGCTCGCAGTGTGTCACGGATATGAGCCTCATGTCAACAAAAAAATTGGAGCCTGGCTCACCAAAAACAAAAAAAGGACCTGGTTGGTCCTGTGTTTACAGGGGTAATTTAAGGGAAGGATTAATCCCCTCCCGTAGGGTTTATCTCGTCCCGGGGTTTTGGTTTCGCCTGTCTTGCGGTCGCATGTAAAATGCGCCTCTGCGAAACCAATGGACACCAATTACGGGCGGGGCTGAACCCCGCCCCGACGACCCAAAATATCCATCCCATTGAATTTATATGGGTAATGTAGGAGAAGGGTTTATCCCCTCCCTTGGGGTTTACCCCCTCCGGCGGGCCTTGATTCACCGTCAAAAGGCAACTGGTCACGGGGGGTGGCGGCATTTCTCTCCGCTTCACGTCTTCGGCGCTTGATTTTCCAAAGGATTTGGCCTCCGGGGGATACTTGCCCCCTCCCTCGGTCGGCCTCAGCTTCGTTTCGGCCGAGAGGGCTTCCCCCAGGTCCAAACCCTGGAAAATCAAAGCGCCTCCGCCAAGCCGCTCCGAGAAACGCCGTCACCCTGGGATCACTTACGTCAAAAGAAGTAAAGGAGCTGTTTGTTGGGGAGGATAGAATACCTGCGGCAAGAGGACTCCATCCCCGACGAGGTGAAGGGATTGTGGCAAAAGGAGAGCTTCCATTTGGGTATGAAGAAGAGAGTCGGGAATCTAGGGTGAGGAGTTTGGCGTGGTTGCCGGTGTATTTGGATTTTGCTCGGGTGATGAAGCTAAGGGGGTCGGTAAAAAGGCACGTACAGGTTCGCAAAAGGGGTCAGGGTGGGCAGTGTGCAGATGATTTGAGGGTTATGGAGGGGGATGAGGGATTTTGTCGGGTGATGAGGCGGGTGGAGTCACATGGGCTTAAGGGTGGGCAGAGGCGGGGGTTGGAGAGGCGTTGGCGCAAAGAGCGGCCTCGGGCAATGGAGTTGTGTTAGGGATGCCAGTCTTGACAAGGCCTGACATGGGATGATATCCAGGGATACGAACGATCATTCATTCGCCGGGTGGGCAAAGCTGAGTCAAGAAACCAGCCAAGAGCATGGTAGGGCAATGGAGGAGCTGACTTTGGGGCTCCTTGAGTGGCCGGAGCTTTGCGGGCAATTGGCAGGCTATGCGCTTAGCTCCAAGGGCGCGGCTTTGTGCAAGAGTCTGGTGCCTTGCATTTCCGAGTTGGAGGCAGCCAGACAAAGGTCTCTTACCTCCGAGATGGTGCTCTTTTATGGAAAGCACGGACTTCTTCCCATCGGGGAATCCGGGGACATGGAGCCCCTTCTCTTAAGGGCCCAAAGAGGGGAGAGGCTTCTGGGCAAGGAGCTGACCCAGGTGTCTGAGTTCTTGGGAAGTGTGGCCGGGGTGAGAAAAGCCCTTCTGAGAGAGCAAGAGTCATATCCCGGGCTTTGGGGAATTGCACAGGCCTTGGATGATCTTGCCGGTCTCAGGGAAGCCATAGAAGGGGCCATAGACAAGGAGGGGAGTGTGACGGACCAGGCTTCCCCGAGACTGCGCCTGCTCAGAAGAGAGGCCAGGCAGAGGCGGGAGGCTGTTATAAGGCGAATGGAAGATTTTTTGAGGCGTCAGGAAGCCTCCGGATTCCTGCAGGATAGTTACTACACCCTCAGGGAAAACCGATTTGTTCTCCCCGTGCGGGCAGATGCCAGAAGCAGGCTGGGCGGCATAGTGCACGACATTTCCTCCAGTGGGGCCACTTGTTTTCTTGAGCCCCCATGGCTTGTGGAACTCAACAACAACCTGAAAGTGGCCGAGCTGGAGGTGGAAAAAGAGGTTGAGCGCATCTTGTCCAGTCTGAGTAGCTCTGTGGGGCTAGCCGCTGAAACCTTGAGGGTGGATTTGGAGGTGCTTGCAAGGCTGGACATGATACAGGCCAAGGCCAGACTCTCCTGCGCCTTGGGCGGCTGCGAACCCGTCCGCTCGCATCAAGGGGAGGTGGTGCTGAGGGGGCTTCGTCACCCGCTTTTGGTTCTGAGGGGGAAGGATGTGGTGGTCAATGATCTGGTGATGGGACCTCAGGAGCAGGTGGTAGTCATCTCAGGCCCCAATGCCGGGGGCAAGACAGTGCTTCTCAAAGCCCTTGGGCTTGCAGCCTTGATGGCCAAGGCGGGGTTGCATATTGCTGCGGATCCCGGCTCGAAACTACCTTTTTTCAGCAAGATTTTTGCGGACATCGGAGACCAGCAGGACATACAGCAAGATTTTTCCACTTTTTCGGCGCACATGCGGAACCTTAAAGAGATTCTCCAAAGCGCCTCCCATGGGTCCTTGGTGCTGGTGGATGAACTTGCAGGCTCCACAGATCCGCAGGAGGGGGCGGCCTTGGCCTTGGCCATTCTGGAGAGATTGATGGAGAAGGGGGCTTTGGTGGTGGCCACCACCCATTACCCGCAGCTGAAAGCCTGGGCCCAGGCAAGGCCCGGAGCGCTCAACGCGGCCATGGAGTTCGACTGGGAAAGGCTGACTCCCACCTACCGGCTGAGGCAGGGGCTGCCCGGGCAGAGCTCTGCCCTGGAGATAGCCAGGAAAATGGAATTGCCCGAGGAGGTCCTGGAGCCAGCCTTAAAGAGGCTGAAAGGGGATGAGATAAGACTTGAGGCCCTTCTGAGGGAGCTACAGCAGCAGCGCAACTGGTTGGAAGAGGAGCGCAGCAAGGCGGCGGCTGCCAGGATGCGGCTGGAAGAACTGGCTTGCAACCAGGAGCTGCTGGTGCAAAGTCTCAGAGAGGAGAAGGAGAGCTTCCTCAGAGAGAAGCGAAAACGTTTGTCCTCGGAAATCCAGGAGGCCAGGGAGAAAATAAGGGATATTTTGGCCTGTCTTTCAGGGACGCCCAGCCGTAAAAAAATTCAGGAAAGCCGTCTGGAGCTGGAGGAGCTGGCAGCCGGACTTAGAGACGGGGTGCCTTTGCCTCTGGAGAAGATCCTACCCCTTGGGGAGGCCAAGCCGGGGGACCGGGTGCATGTAATACCCTTGGGGCAAGAAGGAATCCTCATGGATGACCCCTCCTCCGGGAAAGGCAGGGTGAGGGTGCTTCTAGGAAGGATGGAAGTCTGGGTGGATACTGACTCACTAGGGGGTGTTGGGTCTACCAAAAGCCAGGAAAGAAGGGCAGGGCAGGAGCCTCTTTCGGGAAAGTGGAGGCCTCCTGGGGCTGAGATCCCAGCTCAACTGGACCTAAGGGGGAAAAGGGCTGATGAGGCCCTGGAGGAGCTGGCCCAGTACCTGGACAGGGCCTTGCTGGGCCCTAGGCTGGAGGTCAGAATCATCCACGGCCACGGCACAGGAGCCCTGAAACGTGCTGTCAGGCAATGGCTCTCGGAGTGCTCCTGGATCTCTGGCTTCAGGCCGGGGAGCAGAGGTGAGGGCGGTGACGGTGTAACAATGGTCTCTCTCAAAGGAGGGGGGCCTGAGCAGGAAACTCAGGTTTACGATCCTGCAGAAAAAAACTTAGACCAGACGATCAGGAGGGAAACGGATGGGTGAAAAAGGAAAATCAGTTGGGAAACCGGTCAGGATTCAGGACAACACTTTCAGGGACGGGCATCAATCCCTTTTTGCCACCAGGATGCGCACCGAGGATATGCTGCCCCTAGCTGAAGAGATGGACCATATGGGCTATTGGGCAATGGAGGTCTGGGGGGGGGCCACCTTTGACACTATGCACAGATTCCTGGGGGAGGATCCTTGGGAGAGGCCCAGAATCCTGAAGCAGGTAATGAAAAGAACCCCCTTTTCCATGCTTTTGAGGGGGCAGAACTTGGTGGGTTATCGGAACTACCCCGACGATGTAGCCAGGGCCTTTGTGGAGAAGGCCTGCGAGGTTGGGATAGATGTTTTCAGAGTTTTCGATGCCCTAAATGATTTCAGAAATTTCAAAACCTGTGTGGAGGTCATCAAGGCCAATGGCAAGCACTTTCAGGGGGCCATATGTTACAGCCTCACTGAAAGGCGAATGGGAGGGGAGGTCTTTAATCTGGACTACTACTTAGAGAAGGCCAGGCGCTTGGAGGATATGGGGGCCGATTCCATCTGCATCAAGGACATGGCCGGTCTCATATCCCCTTACGACTCGTACGAGCTGGTGCGAGGGCTAAAGGAAACCGTTTCAGCACCCATACATCTTCACACCCACTATACCTCAGGCATGGCCAGCATGGCATACTTGAAGGCCGTGGAGGCCGGCGTGGACATCCTGGATTGCTGCATGGCCCCCTTTGCCCTGAGGACCTCCCAGCCGGCAGTGGAGCCCATAGTGGCAGCCCTGTACGGTACCGAGTGGGACACCGGGCTGGACCTCAAGGCCCTTCTTCACCTAAGCGCCAAACTGGAGCCAGTAGCCCAAAAGTATACCCATCTGCTGGACACCACTCGGGTGGCGGTCATAGACGTGGGAGTGCTGGAGCACCAGATACCCGGGGGAATGATCTCCAACCTGGTAAGTCAGCTAAAGGAAAACAATAACCTGCACAGGCTCCAGGAGGTTTATGAGGAGCTGCCCGCCGCGAGAAGAGAGCTGGGCACCCCTCCCTTGGTGACCCCCACCTCACAGATCGTAGGGGTCCAGGCTGTGCTGAACGTGCTGTTCGGCCGCTGGAAGATGATAGCCAACCAGGTAAAGGACCTCTGCTTTGGTCTTTACGGGGAAACCCCCACCCCCATAGACCCTGAGGTGAGGAAAAAGGCCCTAAAGGGCTACAAAAGGGGCACTGAGCCCTACCTGGGCAGGCCGGCTGACATCCTGGAGCCTGAACTGGAAGGAGTCAGGGAGAGTCTGGGGGATCTGGCCAAAACAGAAGAGGATGTGCTGATAGCGGCCCTCTACCCCACAACCGGCAAGGAGTTCCTGGAAAAGAAATACCGATTGCCCGAGGCAAAGCTCGGGGAGCCCGTGGAATGATGAAATGAGGGGAGCTCCTGGGATACCGTGGAGCTCTCCCTTTCAACCCCCTGCCAAGAGCAGGAAAAAGTGGACCTCCTGACCTTCTTGCAAAATGGTCTCCAAGTCCCTCAAGGGCTGGTTTTGGCTTGCGGCCATAACTTGCCTTGAAAAGGCCTCCCTTTCCGGATCCCAAAGCTGCTCTGGCATCCGGTGAGAGAATTTGGATCTGAGCCGGGACATGAGGCTCCTGAGAGAAGCCCCTTCCGCGAGCTCCAGGGAAACCTCCTCTGTGCCCAGCCAGTCCGAAAGAATCCCGTGAAAAACGGCCTTCACCCTCATGCTTCGGGATAGAGCTTTTCAACAACCTCATTAAGGCCCAACTCCACCAGCTTCTCACGCGTGGGCCTACCTGTCTCCCGGTCCCAGCCTCTGCAAGCGTAATAATCTTTCAACATGAGCTCCAGATCAGGAGTTGTTCCGGCTGTGGCGCCTTGCTCCAGGGGCTTCATGCAGATCTCGGGGAGGGTATCCTGCTCCTTTTGGAGACCCTGAAGTATGCTAAGAGCCCGCTTCATGTTTATGGATCGTTCCCCGGCTTTCAGGAGCTCCTGGGGTGTGATTTGCCAGCCGGTGACCGCCTGGAGCATCTCACAGATTTGCGTGGGGCTAAGCGGGGCGAACTTGCAAAGGGTGAGAGAGTCGAACAGATCTTTGAGACTCTGGTACTTGGCGGCCGGCTCCCCCTTTGCGGCTGAACTCATGCGTTCTCCAGGGAGGATCATATATTCCAGGACCATGCTCCCCAGATCCACGTTGTAATAATCACCTTTTAGGTGACAGGCCCCCCGCGGGCCGGTGGCGTAAGAGACTGCCAGGCCGTGGAAAGCCCTCCCCTCGTGCATGGGCATCTCAAGACCTTTCACTTGGGCTGCCTCGCCCTCGGGCCTTCCCAGCTCCCGGGCCATGGCCAGGGTGCCTCGCGACAGGAGCTCCCCTATGCCTTCCCGTTGCAGGATCATCTGGAGGAGCTTCAGCACCCCCTTCGGATCTCCCCAGGAGAGCTCGAAGCCCACCTTTTCCCTGTCCAAGACGCCCTTTTCAAATAGGTAAAACGCATAAGCTATTGATACGCCCGCAGAGATTGTGTCCAGGCCGTGGGAATTACAGATGTGATTTGCCTCCACTATGCTTTCCAGGTCCATGTTCATGCAAAGGGGCCCAAAGGCCGCAACGGTCTCGTATTCAGGGCCGTCCACATCCAGGCCCGGCCGGAAACCCTTGAGCTCCCTCCCGCACCCTATGGGGCATCCCCGGCAGGCGTAGTTTTGGACCCTGTAATTCTGCCTGAGCGCCTGGCCGGTGACATGGCTCACGGGAAATACGCTCTCGGTGAAATACCTGGCAGGGGTGTCCCCCAGCACCATGCCCATGTCCATGTACATGAGGGTGCCGTACTCCCTGAAGGCCACGGAGACCAGATGCCCACGGATCTGCTGCACGGCCTGGGCTGCCAGTTCAGCCGCCTTCCTGGAATCGGCCATGGGGGGTTTGGAGTCGCCCCATGCCGCCACTGCCTTGAGGTTCTTGGAGCCCATCAGAGCCCCCATGCCGCATCTTCCCGCAGCCCTTCCTTTGTCGTTCATCACAGAGGCATAGGGGATGAGCCTCTCCCCGGCTTGGCCTATGCAGGCCACCGAGACCTCTTTCTGGGCCACTTCCAGAGAAATCATTTCCTGGGTCTGGTAGGTGTCCTTCCCCCAGAGATGGGTGGCATCCCTCAGTTCCGCCTTCCCGTTGCCCATTGCCAAGTACACAGGTGCGGAGGCCTTCCCGGTGAAGATCACACCGTCCCAGCCGGAGCCTTTGAGCCTGAATGGGAATACACCGCCGCTTGTGGCCTCTCCCCAAAGCCCAGTAAGGGGGGAAAGTCCACAGACCGCGTAACGGCTCACCATGGGCAGAGGCGAGCCGGTCAAAGGGCCTGTGGCCATGATCAGGGGGCTATCAGGGGCCAGCGGGTCCAGCTTCCGGCTGATCCGCTCATATAGCAGGGCAGAGCCCAGGCCGGCCCCTCCAATGAACTTGCGGCACAACTCCTCTTTCAGCGGAAGGTCTCTGAGACAACCCGTGCTCAGGTCCACTTCCAGAAGACGACCGTGGTATCCGTGCATTGCCCTTTCCTCCATGGATCGGTTGAAGCTCCCCCGTGCTCTTAAGGGTTCAGAAATCCACCTCTCGCCCCTGGAAAGCGTATCTGAAAAGTTTCTCGCACTGGAGCTGTGTTATTGGCCTGGGGCTGAAGTAGGAGTCCACATCCTCGTATGCGTATTTGACGAGCGTGGGCATCTCGGCCTCTAGCTGTTCGGCCCTGATCCCAAAGCCTTCCAGGGTAAGGGGGACCCCCAGCTCTGAGAGGAGTCCCCGCACCTTTCCCAGCAGAGCCTTTAGAGCCCCAGCCGGGTCGAGGGCCGCAAGGCCCAGGGTCCTGCAGATGGAGAGATGGCGGTCCGTTACCATGCTGCAGAACTGCAAGGTGTGGGGAATGAAGAACCCCACGGCCAGACCGTGGTGGATCCCGAAAACAGCCCCCAGGGAATGGCCCAGGCTGTGGGTGAGATGGCAACCGCTTGTGCCGAAGGCGATCCCGGCCAGGGTGGCGGCCAGCATCATGCGATGGCGAGCCTCCCGGTCCTCTCCGTTCTTGTAGGCTACAGGGAGCCACTGGAAGACCATCTCTATGGCCTTGAGGGCCAGAGGTTCTGTAAACTCGTTGGCTGCCGGTGTGGTGGCGGCGTCCATGGCGTGGGCCAAGACATCCAGCCCGGTCCCGGCTGTGAGACCCGGTGGCATTGATATGGTGAACTCGGGGCACAGGATGGCCACATCCGGGATGAGCTCCAGGTTGGCTATGGGGATCTTCCTGTGGGCAACCAGATCGGTCAGAACCGCGGCCCCTGTGCACTCAGAGCCTGTGCCGCTGGTGGTGGGGACCGCGGCCAGGATAGCCTTTTGCCTTAGGTTCAAGGGGTCCAGGGGGGAGATCATAGCCAGGTCCTGTATGTCTGGCCTTTCGTAGAGGATCCATGCGGCCTTGGCCATGTCCATTACAGAGCCTCCTCCCACCGCCATGACAAGATCAGGCTCAAAGTCTTTCATTGCCTTGGCGCATTCCAGCGCATTGGGCAGAGGCACCTCCGGGAGGGTCTTGGGCCAAAGCTCTGTTGAGAAACTGTTGGCCTTCAGGAACTGGGCAACCCTTTGCCCATTGCGCTCGTTGAACTCGTCGGTGACCAGAAAAGCCCTTTTCCTGGGGCACCGGGGAGCCAGAGCCCCGATGGTGGAGGGTCCGATCACCGGCCCCTCTGGGAGCACGTTGAACCCAGCGTAAATGGCTGGCACCCGGATGATGGTGTTGAGCCCCTTCATGGCCGTGGAGAGGGCCAGAGGGACAATGGCCTTGAGCATCGGGTTTTCGAACCAGTAGGGCATGGTCATGGCCTCCTGTTGCCTTGGAAAAGACTCCTCAAACGCCTGGTATGCATCTCAACCAAAGACCGAGTCCCCTTGCCTGTAAAGCCCGGGGAATCGTGCAAAAAGTTCCTGCCAGTACCTCCCTGGAGGCATTAAAGTCAATCCTAGAAAGGACATACCGGTGGCTTCCCGCAATCACCATCGCACTGCACGTTTTCCCAGCCATCTGTTCCATCTATCATGGCTCTTAACCAGGAGAGAAAGGAAACGCCCGCCGAGTTCTCAGTGTAGAACCTATCGCTTATCAAGATGGTGTGATCGGTTCCAGATGCCAGGTAGCTTCTGTGGGTTTCGCCCCCTTGTTTGTACTGCAGGGTCCTAAGGGGGTTGCTGTGGCCGATTAGTCTTCATCCCCGATTCTCCTAAGACCTCAACTCTGAAAGATCTTTGTGCCCTAAGAAAAGCATCCAACAAATCTGGCGTATCCAGGCCCCCGGTGGAGGAACTCCGAGCTTCTCCACCAGGGGCCTCGTATGCAGAGTTTCAAGAGCGGCCCCGCGGCTTTGGTCTGCATGGTGGAACTGAATCCTGTTCTGGTTCCAACTGCCAGGGATTTCGCTGCCCAGAGAGGCCTTCAGGCTCCGATATAGGCCTTTTTGACCTTCTCATCCCTCATGAGATCTTGGCTCGAGCCTTGAAGGACCAGCCTGCCGCTTTCCATCACATAGCCCCTTTGGCTTATGGCCAGGGCCATGTTGGCGTTTTGTTCCGAGAGAAAAAGGGTGGTTCCACCCGAGTGGATCGCTTTGAGAACTTCCCCCATTATCTTTCTTACTATCAAAGGCGCCAAACCCATGGAGGGCTCGTCCAGCAGCAGCATATCCGGCTGACACATCAAGGCCCTCCCGATGGCCAACATTTGCTGCTGGCCTCCGCTTAAGGTGCCTGCCATCTGGGTGCTCCGCTCATGAAGAATGGGGAATAGATCATACACCTTTTCCAGGCTCTCCTGGAACTCTTTTTTTTTCTTCCTGCGCACATATGCCCCCAAAGCCAGATTCTTTTGCACCGAGAGCTCTGGAAAGAGCTGCCTTCCCTCAGGGCAGAGGGCCAAACCCAGGCGCACTATCTTATGGGCCGGGATCTGGTGGATGGGATGCCCCTTGAAAAAAATGCTTCCCCCACTGGCTTTCAGGACTCCGGCAATGGTGCGAAAAAGAGTGGTCTTACCGGCCCCGTTGCTGCCAAGCAAGGTCACAAATTCCCCCTGAGCAATCTCCAAAGAGACCCTTTGAACTGCCTGAAACGGGCCTAAGCAGGTAGTTATTTCATTTAGTTTCAGCAAAATGGTCAACCCCCAAATAGGCTTCAATCACTTTTGGATCCTTGGCTATCTGTTCAGGAGCACCCTGTGCTATGATGCTCCCGAAATTCAGAACCACCATTCTCTGGGCCAACTCCATAACCATTCTCATCTTGTGCTCTATAAGACAAATTGTTGTTGCGTGCTCTATGTGAATATTTCGGATCAGACGGGTTATCTCCGCTGTGTCCTCTTCCACCAAGCCTCCTGTGGGCTCATCTAGAAGAAGCAATTTGGGCTCCCCCATGAGGGCCACCCCTATGGCCAACTTCCTCTGCTCGGCCTGCGTGAGGGTGGAAACAAAATGAAAAGCTTTTCCCTTAAGACCGATCACCTCAAGGACTTGCATGACCCTGCTCATGGTGCGGTTCCTGTCTTCCTTCCAGAGCTTTGTATGGAGGAGCGTGGACCAAAGGCCACTTTTGGTCCTTAGCCTGTATCCCAGAGCCAGGTTGTCCACAACCCTTAGCTGGTCAAAAAGAGAGGTGGTTTGGAATGTCCTGCCTATTCCTTTTCTGGCCACTTGGTAGGGCCTGAGGCCGGTGATCTCCTCCCCTTGGAAAAACACCCGGCCGCCGGTAGGTTTCAGCATTCCGCTCACAAGGCCGAAGAAGACCGACTTTCCGGCCCCGTTTGGCCCCACTATGGCCAGGAGTTCACCCTTGGAGACCTCCAGGCTCATGTTCTGAACCGCCACCAATCCAGAAAAATGCTTGGTAAGGTTACTGACTTGCAACAGCACCCCTTGTCTCCTCCCTCCTTTTTTCCCAAACTTCCTGGAGCTTGCTTGCCAGCCTTTCCAATCCACCCATGGCTCCCCTCGGGAAGTAAACTATCACCACTATGAGCAGGGCTCCGAATATGAGCATCCGATACTCGGCCAGGAACTGGAGGGACTCCATTATGAGCGGTATAAGGAAAGCCCCTATTACAGGTCCGCTAAGTGTGGCAACACCTCCCAGCAGGATGTAAACCAGCCAGTTGAAGGTTAGCTCCAAAGAGGCTGTGCTGGGGCTTATGCTGCCTATGAGGCTTGCGTAAAGGCCCCCGGCCAATCCCGCAAAGAAATTGCTCACCACAAAGGAGAGCAGCTTCACTCGGAAGCTGTCTATTCCCAAAGCCCCTGCCAGAACCTCGTTGTTCCTAACAGCCATGAAACTCAGGCCCAAAAGGGAGCGTACAAGCCTGTTCATCACCCAGAGGGTGAGAAGCAAGAAGGCCAGAACCAGGTAATATTGAGCTTTCCTGTCTTCAAAGCCTATCTGGCCCCCCCAGGGCAGCCTCAAAGGTGTGGGAGGCGGTATCCCCACCACACCGGTGTATCCTCCCGTGAGGTTTATCCAGTTACCTGCCACTATGGAGATGATCACCCCGAAGCACAGGGTTGAGATGGCAAAATAGGAGCCCTTTGTGCGAAGTGTTGGAAGTCCAACGAGAAAACCCACCGATGCTGACAGAAGAGCTGAGAAAGGCAGGGCCAACCAGAAGGAAACGCCTGCCTTGGTGAGTATGGCCACCCCGTAGGCGCCTATGCCGAAGAACCCTGCATGGGCCAGGGAGGCCTGCCCTGTGTAACCCAGAATCAAGTTCATGCTCAAGGTGGCTATGGAGAAAAGATAGCCCATGAGCACTATCTGGAAGAGATACCTGCTGGTGAGAAGCTGGGGCAGGGCCAATGCCAAAGCCAAGAGAAGGATTTGCCACCAGCTTTCCTGGAGGGTCTTGGGAATGGCCATCAGCTCACCTCTTTCCCGAACAGGCCTGTGGGGCGTATGGAGAGTATCAGGATCAGGGCCCCGAAGGCATACACGTCCTTGTACGCAGCCGAGAGGTATCCTCCACCCAGGGCCTCCAGAAGTCCCAGGATGTAGCCCCCCAGTATGGCCCCAGGCATGCTTCCCAGACCCCCCAGGATCACTATCACAAAGGCCTTCATGCCCAGGAGAGCCCCCATGGTGGGGGAGATTATGAAGATGGGGGCCACGAGGCATGCGGCTGCAGCGGCTGTGGCAGCCGAGATGGCGAAAGTAATCGCTGATACCCTGTTCACGTCTATTCCCACCAGCATGGCCCCCTCACGGTTTTGAGCCACTGCCTCAATAGTGGCTCCGGCCGTGGTGCGCTTGATGAAAAGCTGCAGAGCCAGGATCATCCCCACAGCCGCCACTATGACCAGGAGGCGCTGGTAGGACATGGTCACCCCCAAGATCTCCACAATGTCCGGATAGGGGTTTGGTATTCGGCGGCCTTGAGGGCCCCAGATCACGATCACGCTTGTCTCAAGGATCATGAGGGCGCCCACAGCCGATATGAATGAGTCTATGTGCGGCCTGTTCCTCAAGGGCCTATAGGCCAGTCTCTCCAGGACCACCCCCACCAAAGCCATGACACCCACTGAGGCCATTAGCGCGGCCCAGAAACCCAATCCCAAGAGAGTCATTAGAAAGAAGGCCACATAAGCCCCCAGCATATAAAGGTGGCCGTGGGCGAAATTGGGAATGTGGAGTATACCGAAGACCAAGGTGAGTCCCACGGCCACTATGGCGTAAGTGCTCCCAAGCATGATCCCGTTGAAGACCTGTTGAAGAAAAAGCTCCATCTGCCATCGCCTCAATATGCTCTTAGATCCGGCTGCTCATGCGTGTCCGGGCAGGGGTGGCCAGGTTGTGGCTCATCCTTGGGTCCTGAGCACTATTTCCCCCTTCACTCCTCTTTTTCCTGTTGGAAAAACATCCACTTCTCATCCTGTGGTCTGGAGGCCTTGAAGGCGTCGAACTGGTTTTTCTCCTTGAACCACCAGGAAGCCATGAAAACTGGACCATACTGGCCTTTGGAGTCCAGTTTCTGTATGGAGCCGGCGCAGTAGAACCTCCCAGCCTGGGTTATGCCGTGGTACTCCACCGGGAACTTGTCTCCCAGCATTGGAAACGCCTTGGGGAAAGCCGCCCTTATGGCCGGGGCATCTCTCACTGTCCCTGCCGCCTCCATGGCCCTGGCAAGGGCGTGGATGGCAGTGTAATTCAAGAGGGCCTCCCAGGTCTCCATGCGTTTGTAAGTCTCCTTGTATCGCTTGACAAATCCTGGAGCAGTTGGGGTCGGGATGTCCCTCACTGCAGCAACCCCGATGGTGTTGCCCAGGAGCTTGACCCCCTTGAGTATGTTCTCTATGTAGTCCACCTTGGCCTGATCTATTAGCACGAAACCTCCCTTGAACCCCAGGTTTCTGGCCTGCTCGATGACCAGGGCCGTTGTGGCGGAAGGCCCTCCTATGAGCAGGAAGTCGGGTTTCGTGGCCAGGGCCGCCGTGAGCTGGGCAGAGAAGTCAGTCTCGGCATAGTAGTTGGCGGGCTTATCCTCAGTTATCTGCCCGCCCTTTTTCTGCCAGTAATCCCTGAAAGCCGCCCGCCACTCGTCCCCGTAGGCTCCGAGGGTGACCACCATGGCCGCCTTACGCCAGCCCTCCTCCCAGGCCAGATCCGCAAAGGTGCGGACGTAAACCGTGAATGGTGGAGGGATCACCACTGTGAGCTTGTTGCCCATCTCCACCATCTTGGGTGTGCTGGTGTAGGCCATGATCAAAAACTCGTTTCCCTTTTCCTGGTTGACCTTGCTCATGGCAGCCAGGGTGTTGAAAACAGGGTTGAAGACCACAGGGGCCTTGTATTGATCCCTGAGCCGGCGGCAGTTGTTCACAGCCTGCGTAGGGTCGATCTGGTCATCCAGTTTGACGAGCTTGAGGGTGTACTTCTTCCCCCCGACGGTTATGCCTCCAGCTTTGTTGATGTCCTGGATGGCCATCTCGATCCCGTTGACACAGTCCTGCCCGTACTCGGCCGCGACCCCGCTTAAGGGCCCTGTGAAACCCACAACCACCTCATTCTCAGCCTGTCCCCTGGCCGCGGGCACCAAGCCCAAACAAGCGGCCAAGACTGCCAGGGCCACCACCCAAATGGTTGCTGTTCCTCGGTACCTCATTGTTGAGCCTCCTTTCCAAAAAAGTTTTGGTCCCGACCCCTACCCGGAGGGGGGCCTCTTGAGGCCTTGAGCGTCCCTCCCCTTGAGGGAGGGGATCTGCCTCTTGAGCTCATCAGGTGTTGTTCTTCGCTTCCATTAGCGCCAAGATTCTCCTGTACTCCTGCCTGGATATCTTCCGGTACATGTGATAGAAAAACACGCTCATGATCTCGCTGCCACGAGCGGCTCTGTTGGCATACTCCTCGGGGGTGAGCTTTCCCAGGGCCCCTTCCATGTAATAGCGGTGGGACATGATGACTATTTCCCGGAACATGTCCTTGTAATGCCGAAGTGCCTCGGGGTCAAAGCCGTCCTTGGGGCCAAGGCCGATCCTGTCCATGTCCACCACCACTCGGCCAAGGGTGATGTCGTCCTGGGAATAGATCTTCTGGCCGTCTTGGAGCTGGGGGGTGATGATCCCCCACTCCTCCATCTTGGCAAGCCATTTACGGCCCAGCCCTGTGGCCTCTCGGAACGTTTCCTCCCCCACTATTTCCTTGGGCAGGAGCTGGTCCACAGGCCTGAAATAGTGAGGGTGCATCTGGAGAATTGACTCTCTCTCCGGGGATCCCTTTTGGAACCTGAGAATCCTCTTGATCATGGTCAAAGGCAGGAAGCGGTGGTTCTGGAGCTCCTTGATGAGCAGGATGCGGTTCACGTAAGTCTCATCGTAGTCCGCAACGTTCCTGCCCAATTTCCTCGGCCTGGGGAGGAGGCCCTCCCTGACGTAGTAGTGGATGGTTTCCTTGGAGACCTGAGTGCGTCTGGCAAGCTCGCTGATCTTCATGGGCGCACCTACTCCCGAGAATCGATGCAGGGGCACACTATACACATGCACCATAAAGCCTGAGGAGAACGGGATTTTCATACACGCATAGCAGAGCGCGTGTCAAGTAAAAAAAGCATATCAATGATAGCTACTAAATTTCCCTTGACTTTTTTATATAGCATGTAGTAATGCTCATCACACCTAGGGCTCCCAGGGACCCTTCAGGAAAGGGGGATTTCCCCAATTCACCAGCGGAGGTGGCCGCGATGGAAGCTAGAGCCTGGCACCGGCACTATGACTACAACGTCCCCACAACCATACGGTATCCGAGGTTGGCCCTGCACGAGCTGTTGGGCATCCCGGCCAACGCGTACCCCGATAAACCGGCTCTGATTTTTTATGGGACGGAGATGAGCTTTTGGGAGCTCAGGGAACTGGTGCTTCGCATGGCCAATGCCTTGGGTAGATTGGGGGTAAAAAAAGGGGATCGGGTGGGCATGCACCTCCCCAACTGCCCGCAGTACCTCATCGCCAACTACGCGGCCCTCTCACTGGGCGCCATTGTTGTTAACCTGAACCCCATGTACACCCCTGATGAGCTCAAGCTCATGACCGGGAAAACCGGGGTCACAACTCTCTTTACCTTCGACATGGTGCTTCAGAACATCCGCGCTCTTTGTAATGGCGTGGAGATTCCCAGGGTGATCGTCACCAAAGTCACGGACTTTATCAAGGGCATGGGAAAGAGCACCAAAGAGAGCCTGGAGTTGGATCCCAAGTGGCACCATTTCTCGGAGCTGCTGGAAAGCTGCACCGACACCCGCAGGCCGCGGGTACAGGTCAACCCAGAGGATCCGGGCATGATCCAGTTCACTGGAGGCACCACAGGGGTGCCCAAAGGGGCTGTGCTCACCCACGCCAACCTGGTGGCCGCCACCTTCCAGTGCGCTCTTTGGGGTTCCCCCACTATTCAATATACTCCCCCGGAAAGAAGGAACGTGCTGGCCCTGCTGCCATTCTTCCACGTTTACGGGAACATAGTTGTTATGAACTGGGCTCTTTTCAATTGCGCCACCCAGATACTGGTGCCCAGGTTCCAGATCGACGAGCTCATGGGCCTTTTGGCCAATTTTCAGGAGATAACTTTCTTTCCGGCCGTGCCCACCATGATCAACGCCCTGGTGAACCATCCCAAGGCAGGGGAGCTGAACCTGGCCAGAAGGCTCAAGCTTCTAAACTCAGGTGCAGCCCCCATGCCCGTGGAGTTGATAGAGCAGGTAAAAGACATGGGCATATATTTCAGCGAGGGCTGGGGAATGAGCGAGACCACTTCTCTAGGTATTTCGAACCCTATACTGGGCCTCAAGAAGCCGGGCAGCATAGGCATCCCATTCCCGGATACGGACGTGAGGATCGTGGATGTGGAAGAGGGCAAGGAGGATGTGCCTGTGGGACAGCCTGGTGAAATAATCATCAAAAGCCCGCTCATCATGAAGGAGTATTGGGAAAACCCAGAGGAGACTGCCGGGCAGATCCGTGACGGATGGCTCTACACAGGGGATGTGGCTGTTCGTGATGAGGAGGATTACATCTTCATAGTGGACCGAAAGAAGGATATGATCATCGCCGGCGGCTTCAACATCTACCCCAGGGAGATAGACGAGGTTCTTTTCCAGCACCCCAAGGTGCTGGACGCGGTGTCGGTAGGGGTCTCAGACCCTTACAGAGGCGAGACGGTCAAGGCTTTTGTGGTGCTCAAGCCAGGGGAGAGCGCCACCGAGCAGGAGATCATCGAGTTCTGCCGCCAGAAACTGGCCGCGTACAAGGTGCCCAAGATGGTGGAATTCCGGGAATCCTTGCCCAAGAGTGCTGTGGGCAAGGTTCTGAGAAAGGTACTGAGGGCTGAAGAGGAAGCCAAGAAGAAGTGAGGAGGCAGAGAAATGAAAACCGAGTTCAACACAGTCAAGGTGGAACTGCGAGACGGAGTGGCGGTCCTGAGGTTGGACAACCCCCCTGTGAACCAGCTCTCTGAGCACTTTGTGAGGGAGATGGCAGATGCCATCCTCTCGGGGTTCCAGGACCCGCAAGTGGGTTGTCTTATTCTAACCGGCACAGGCAGGAACTTCATTGCCGGGGCGGACATCACAGAGGTGCAGAGGGTTACTGACAAGGCCCATTTGTTGCAAAAGGTAATGGAGAACAACCGCTTTGTGAACGCCATTGAGGAGGGCCCCAAGCCGGTGATAGCCGCCATTAACGGGCACTGCCTGGGAGGAGGCCTGGAGATTGCCATGGCCTGCCATTACAGGATTGCGGCCGCAGGCGTCCAAGTAGGCCAGCCTGAGGTGCAAATAGGGCTTATACCAGGGGCTGGTGGAACTCAAAGGCTTCCTAGACTTGTGGGTCTGCCCGATGCACTTCAGATGATAACCACGGGCAAGAGTATTACAGCCGAGGAGGGGCTTCAAAAAGGCTGCATTGACCAAGTGGTGGAACCCCAGAAGCTTTTGGAGGAGGCCATCTCAGCCGCAAGAAGGTTCATCTCCGGGGAGCTTCGGCACAAGGACAGGATCACCAGGAAGCTAAGCGAAAAGCTTCCCAGCCCGGAGCAGAAGCAGAACCTTGTGAACTTTGCCAAGGCCATGGCAGCCAAACAGGCAAAGGGGTATATAGCGCCATTCAAGGCTATAGAGGCCATGGAGCTCGGCCTGAGCCAGGATTTCGAGGGGGACCTGAAAAGGGAGGCTGAGCTTTTTTGCGAGTGCGCTGTATCGGATGTGGCCAAGAACCTGATAGGCATTTTCCTTAACACCCGGGCTGCAGGCAGACTTCCCCGCATAGAGGGACTCGAGCCTGCTAAGATCCGAAAGGTGGGGATGCTGGGCGGAGGGGTCATGGGCTCCGGAATCGTGAACCTCTTGCTCAGAAACGGATTTGAAGCAGTGCTTTGGGAGATCGACCAGGGGGCCAAGGAAAAGGCCTTGGAGTCGGTCAGAAAGACCTTCGCCTACCCCATCAAGAAGGGCAAGATGACAGAGGCGGAGCTGGACAAACTCGTAAAAGAGAAGCTGATAAGCACCATTGCCCTGGAAGATCTCAGGGAGGTGGACCTGGTCATAGAGGCTGTGGTGGAGAACATGGGGGTAAAACAGGAGCTCTGGAAGAGGCTGGAGGGCATATGCAGGGAGGATGTGGTCTTCGCCACCAACACCTCGGCCCTTCCCATCACCGAGATGGCTTCGGTGCTGAAGGATCCTGGTCGGATGATAGGGCTTCACTTCTTCAACCCTGCCGAGAGGATGCAGCTTCTGGAGATAATCTGCGGGAAGAAAACCTCGGATCAAACCCTGGCCACCTCGGTTGCCTTTTCCAGGGCCATCAAAAAGGTGCCCATAGTGGTCAACGACGGCCCTGGGTTCTATGTCTCCAGGCAGCTTGGGGCCCTCATGGGTGAGTCCACCTTCATGGTGGGGGAGGGGGTTGATCCGGCCCAGATAGAGGAGGCCCTCCTGGAGTTCGGAATGCCCATGGGACCAGCCACACTAAGCGATCTTACGGGCATCGATATAGGCTATCACGTTGGGAAGAACTTTGAGCGCTCCTTTGGGGAAAGATGGAAGATGTCCCCCATTTACGAGTTGGTGTACAAGACCGGTTGTTACGGCCGCAAGACAGGGGCCGGCTGGTATGATTACAGCGGCGAGAAGCCGGTGCCCAACCCCAAGGTAAAGCAGGTGATAGAGCAGTACCTCAAGGAACAAGGGGTGGTTCCCAAGCAGATGAGCCACCAGGAGATCATAGACAGGATGCTGGCCCGTGCCATAAACGAGGCTGCGTACATGATTCAGGAGGGCATATGCGACAGGCCTCAGGACATGGACCTGGCCATGATATACGGGACCGGTTTCCCGCCTTACAGGGGAGGCATCCTACGCTACGCGGACAAGTGGGGGGTCAAAAAAGTTTACCAAAAGCTCCTGGAGCTGGAAAAGCAGTACGGCCCTCGGTTCACTCCTTGCGCTCTGCTTAAGGAAATGGCTGAAAAGGGAGAGAGCTTCTATAAGTGAGCACTTCATGGCCGTGCAGGTGGGAGGCTCTTCGACAAGAGCCTCTTGCTTGCGGCTCTTTGTAGGCCTTTAGGGCCGGGCCTGAACAGAAAAGTGGTTTTGAGTGCTTTTGAGGTCTGCAACTGAAACAGATCAGGAGGGGACATGGCCAAAAGAGTTCTTAGAACAAAGCTTTGTGACATGCTGGGGATCGACTACCCGATTCTGAGTGCTGGCATGGGACCCACTCTCATAGGGGAAAAGACGGGGGCGCCTGTGGAGCTTGTGGTGGCAGTTTCGGAGGCTGGGGGATTGGGGGTGCTCGGCGGAAGCGGTTTCACGGTGGAGGAGCTGAGGGCTGCCATCCGGGAAATCAAGAAACTCACAGACAAGCCCTTTGGGGTGGATCTGCTACTTCCCAAAAACCTGGATCTGGGAGGGGGGTTGGGCCAGAAGGGGCCTGAGCAGTTGCCCCTTAGCCTTGTGCTAAAGTCCATCCCCAAGCCCCACCAGGAATGGATAGCCAAGGTGAGAGAGGAGCTGGACCTGCCCCAAACCGAGATCATGGTGCGCATGAACACCACCACCATGAGGCCTCAAGAGGCAGTGCAGGTCTGCCTGGATGAGAAGGTGCCCCTTTTCTGCGCAGGTCTGGGGAACCCGGGTTTCATGGTTCCTGAGGCCCATGCCCGCGGCATGAAGGTCTTGGGCATTACAGGCAATGCCAAGAACGCAAGGCGCATGGCTCAATCGGGAGTGGATCTGCTTGTGGCCCAGGGCCACGAAGGGGGCGGCCACACAGGCCGCATAGGTACGATGGCACTTTTGCCCCAAGCCATAGACGCGGCATATCCGGTGCCTGTGCTGGCCGCAGGAGGCATCGGAGATGGAAGGGGTGTGGCGGCGGCCCTGGCCATGGGGTGTGTGGGGGTCTGGGTTGGGACCCGTTTCCTGGCCACAGAAGAGGGAGGGGCGCTTCCCGTGAACAAGCAGCGTATCTTGGACTCCACGGATGAGGACACACGGGTGAGCCGTGCTTACACAGGCAAAACCCTCAGGGCAAGCTACAACAAGTTCCACGATCTGTGGGACTCCTCAGGACTGGAGCCCCTGCCGTTTCCAACACAGGTGCTCATCTCATCCGCCCTTCTGGCCGCCTTCATAGAGGCCAACAAGACCGAGTTTGTGGGGGGGCTGGCAGGCCAGATCTCCGGCCTGATCAAGGAGATCAAGCCTGCACGGCAAGTCCTGGAGGAGATGGTGGAAGAGACGGTGGAGATCCTGACAAGGAGGCTTCCCCAGAACGTTATTGCAAAATAAGGCTTTTGGGAGGCTTCTGTAAGACGCCTTTTCGCGGCTGAGCAAGGATTCCAGGCATGAAAATGGGGTCTTGGAGCCTAGGGAGGGAAACAGATGGCCGAGCGTTTTGTGAGCGAGAGGAACCTGAGGTTTCTCCTTTATGAAGTCCTGGATGCCCCCTGCCTCACCCAGTATCCTTACTATCAGGATCACGGCCGGGAGACCTTTGATCTTGTTTTGGACACTGCCATGAGGCTTGCCAGGGAATTGCTCAAGCCGGTGCTGAGGGAAATGGATCAAACTCCCCCCAGATTAGTGGAGGGCAGGGTGCTGGTGCACCCTGTGGTTAGAAGAATCATGCGGGAGTGCGGGGAAGGAGGATGGATAGCGGCTCACGCCCCTTACGAGCTGGGCGGCCAGCAGCTTCCGCTTCTCATAACTTCGGCCTGCCGTTTCATTTTCTCGGCCGCCAATTACTCGGCCAGCGTTTATCCCTTTCTCACAACCGGGGCCGCACACTTGATAGAGTCCTTCGGAAGCGAGGAGCTCAAGAAAACATATATCCCCAAGATGTTCTCAGGGGAGTGGCAGGGCACCATGGCCCTCACCGAGCCCCAGGCCGGAAGCTCCCTCTCCGACATCCTCACCCAGGCCGAGCCTTCCCAGGAAGGCTATTACAGGATCAAGGGCCAGAAGATCTTCATATCCACAGGGGACCACGACGGGGTGGACAATGTGGTGCATCTCATGCTTGCTCGCATCAAGGGCGCCCCGGCGGGGGTGAAGGGCATATCGCTTTTTGTGGTGCCAAAGCTTCGTCCGCAGCCAGATGGGTCGCTTCTGCCCAACGATGTGACGGTTACTCAGATTTACCACAAGCTAGGCTACAGAGGGGCGCCCATAACACAGTTGAGCCTGGGAGAGAACCAGGACTGTAGGGGACACCTGGTGGGGGAGCCCCATCAGGGGCTATCTTACATGTTCCAGATGATGAACGAGGCCAGGATAGACGTGGGCATGGGGGCTGCGGCCATAGCCTCTGCAGCCTACTATGCTTCCCTGGAATACGCCAGGGAAAGACCTCAAGGCAGACCCCCTGGATCCAAGGATCCCACAAAGCCCCAGGTCCCAATAATTCGGCATGCTGATGTGAAGAGAATGTTGCTTTTCCAAAGGGCTGTGGTGGAGGGGTCCTTGGGGGTGATCCTGCAGTGCGCCCTCTGGGCTGATTTGTGCGGAGTAATGGAGGAGCCTGGGGAGAAAGAGCGCTATATGCTGCTTCTGGATCTTCTCACGCCAGTGGCCAAGACATACCCTTCGGAGATGGGCATCCTTTCAGTGAGCGCCGGACTTCAGTGCTTGGGCGGATATGGCTACTGTGAGGAGTTCCCCCTGGAGCAATTTTACAGGGACGCCAGGATCCACCCCATCCATGAGGGCACAACAGGGATCCAAGGACTGGACTTGCTGGGTAGAAAGGTGCTCATGAAGCAGGGTAGGGCCCTGGAACTGCTTTTGGAGGAGGTGAGAAAAACCATCCAGGAGGCCCGTGGAATAACAGAATTGGAAGAACCAGCCGAGGCTCTCCAGGGAGCCCTGGAGAGCCTGGTGGCGGTCACAAAGCACCTCTTGGGCCTTGCCAAGGCGGAAAGCCCGGAAGTCTTCCTGGCCGACGCCACTTTGTACCTGGAGATGTTCGGCATAGTGGCAGTGGCATGGCAATGGCTAAAGCAGGGGATCGCAGCCCGCAAGGGGCTCAGCTCAGGGCCGGGGCAGGCCGATTCTTTCTTTTACCAAGGCAAGCTGGCCACCCTTCGCTACTTCTTCGGTTACGAGCTTCCCAAGATAAAGGGGCTGGTCGCAAAGCTCATAAGCAACCAACATATCACCGTGGAGGTGGGGGAAGAGCACTTTCAGGACTGAATACCAGGAGGCCTGCAACAGGCCCGCGAGCTGGGAAAGCCCCCCACATGCGGGCTCCTTCCTGGGTCAAGACAGACCACATTTCCAAACACCCCTTTGAGAGCTTTTTGCTGCTCTCAAAGAGGCCTCCCTCTGACCCGCATCATCCTCTCACTTTGATCAATGCGGAGTGGAGCAATGCCATAGCCCGGATAATTCTCCTCCAAAGCCCGTAACTTTGGGGGCTCAAGTCCCCAAGCCCCCGATACACTTCGACATATTCCGAGTCAGAGCAGGATCAAATCTGGAAATCAAAGTAAGGGTGGTTTTGAGCATAGACCGGTTTATTAAAGTATATCAATAAGATGGCCCGCATTACTCATCGTGAACAATGCGGGCTAGGCGGACGCTTTGGTCCAGGTGCTTGAGTGCCCCGGCTTTTACTGCCTACTACCCCTTTTGCCTCAAGAACTTGAGCACTTCCTGGTGGACTTGGCCGTTTGTGGCCACAACACCCACATTCTCCGTGAGCTTCTCCCCAAGACCGAACCGCAAAGCTTTCCCGTAGATATCCGTGACCTTTCCCCCTGCTTCCTCGATTATGATTGAGCCTGCAGCGTGATCCCAGACTTTTTCTCGGTACTCTGGTGTCTTGGGATTGGGCAATCTCAGGTAAATGTCAGCTTCCCCCCTTGCCACAAGCCCGTACTTGGCCTGGCTGTCCATTCGGATGGAGGGGGCTGTTATACCAAGAGCCCTAGCCAGCTGAGCCTGGGCTTCATGGTCCGAGTGGCCGGATTCAAAGCTTTCGCAGAATTTAAGCTTGGTATCCCCCAAGACAGAATTGGAAACTCTTATGGGTTGCGAATCTCCATTCTCCAAGGAAGCCTGGAAAGCCCCCTTGCCCCTCAAAGCGCAGAAGAGCACCCCTCTGGGGCTGCCGGGCTTGCCTGATTGCAGGGGCAGGTTGGGACAGGCCAGTACCCCGAGGGCCACCTGACCCTCCAGGATGAGGGCTAGGGCTATGGCGTATTGGTCATGCCTCATGAAGCCCTTGGTGCCGTCTATGGGATCCAGGCACCAGTGACGCCTGGAGGCCGCCTTTTCTCCCCAGTCGATCCAATCGCATACTTTCTCTGGGTTTGCATCCTGGAAAAGGCCTGAGACAAAGCCGGCCACCCGCTCCAGAACCGGTCGGTTTTGGCTCTGCCTCAGAACCTCGGCCCTCTCCTCTGCCAGGATCGGGTCCCCTGGGAAGGCCTCTCTCAGGATCCTGCACACAACCGCCTGGGATCCGAAATCCGCAACCGTGACAGGGCTTCTATCCTTCTTGGCAATGGAGTCAAGCTCCAGCATCTTCTCTTGGACCGCCATGCAAAGCCTGGCTGCTGCCTTTGCTGCCCTCAGGGCAACATCCAGCTCCACCTTCAAAGATCCTGTCATCATCTGCCTTCTCCTCAGATAAGTGCTTTCTCATCAAGGCGGGCGGTGCCCAGCCCAATTGCTCCGGGGACACAGCTTTGCTCCCGCAGGAAGTCCATGAGGCAACATCTCAGGTTCCCGGCCAAACGCCTACCGCTGTTGAGCACGTAAAGCCGATGCTGCACGTGGAAGATCTCCCTTTCCAGCCTCTGCACCTTTTGGGGAATTACTCCGGAATCCCTGGGGGCTCCTCCGAGAAGCTCCTCCAATATAGGAACCATCTTGTCCAGCATGCGCAGGTGGGTGTCCACGAGGAAAAGGGCCAGGTGGGGGGCCAGGAGCCGACACCTACCCAGGAAACCGGCCACCTCTTCCTCTTCTATGCCTCTTGGCGGAGAACTCTTGCACTCCACATAAACCAAAAGCCCTTCCACAGCCGCCAGCACATCGAAATCCCCCCCCGGAGGAGGACTCCTGAATGATACCCCATGGATCGCCTGGGCGCAGAACTCCCTTCGAAAGATCTCAGCCACAAACCACTCCAGGGTCTCCCCGAAGCTGGTGACACCTTCTCTCAAGAGCCTCCAAGAACCCCCTCGGCTGGTCTCCACCAGGCCCATTTGGGACAGAGCATCCATGTATTGCCTGGAGGAAGCTGCGGAACAGTAGGAACATATCGCTTCCGGGGCTTCTCCCTGTCTTAGCTTTATGAGATCCCTCAGCCAGAGGCGGAAAGAGTAACTGTGCATGAGACGGTAGAACTCCTCTTTGGCCTGAGGGGACATCCCCCGATGCACCAAGAGACGCTCGGGAGCTATTTTCCTGTGAAGCTTGAGGCCTCTGCGCCTGAGCATCTGGTGGATGCCTCCCCCAAGGCGCGTCACAGCCCGCTCCAGGCGGGCCAGTCTTCTGGCTATTAGGGCGTTTTGAGCCCTGAGCATCCTCCTGGTCACGTGCATCCCTAGACAGACCCCCACCTCGCAGGAGTTCTCCCGCTTCAACCACAGGGCCCCAATGCGGCCACGGCCTAGTTGTATCCCACCCCCTGTGAGCAACACGCCTAATTTGTAGCACAGCCCTCTAAAGAAGGCCAGAATTCCAGGGGGACTTTAGCGAAACATCCTTTATCTGTACAGCCCTGGATGGGCTTGCTTGGATTAGCAGGGGCTGTATACTGAAAAATGAACTAATTGAAAGGGAGAGCCTATGTCTGACTGGATCTGGTTGTTGGTCATCTTGGGTGCATGGTTTGCATTGCAGAAATGGATCTTCCCAAGGTTCGGGATCCGCACATGAATGTCTCAGGACGTCTGCGCCGTGGATCGGCGCAAAGGGAAAAAGCCTGAGGCCTCAGGCTCCGGTTCCTGAGAGAATTATCTTTTTTCCGCCTCCAAGACCACTTCTCCGTTGGGGAGATCTACGGTCACCCTAAGCTGCCTTAAGGCATTCAGCCCTAGGAGTCTTAAATCACCCACAAGGGCTTCCACCTCCTTTAGTTCCACTGAGCCGATTCTGACGGAGTCAAGGGTAACCACCGGGGCCTCCAAAGATCTCCCATCGGCCATGGTTACCTTTACCTTGGGTTGAGACTCCAGGGAAATGCCTAGGATACGGGCATCTTCCCCGGTGATCTGGCAGTAAGTGGCGCCTGTGTCCAGATAGGCCAAAAAAGTCCAGGTGCGGTTTACTGAAACAGGCACCTGGATGGCTCTTTGTCCGCTTCCCACCACCACCCGGGTGGATCTTCCATGAGTGGGAGGCATAGGCTCGCTTGGGCGTGAGCCTTGTGATATTTGATTCCAGTATTGGACCGGTACGGCCGAAGGATTGTCCGTGAAATGAAGTCTTCCCTGTTCATCCTTCCACTGGTAAATCACCGAGCCCGCCCAACACATACCACAGGCAAGCCAAGAAAAAATTAACATTCCCCAAGCCGTCCGTAAGAGCAATTTGAGAGCCATTTCTTTTCTCTCCGGTAGCCTTAAAATCCATCCAGAGGGCTGATCCAGGCCTCCTTGAGCTGGTTGAGGGGGGCCCGTACCAACACCCGGCCTTCCAAACCCTCAATGAGCAATTCCTTCTTTTCACTGACCTCTCCCACCAAGGCAATGGGGGCATCAGCCATGAGTTCTTCAAACTTCTCTGCGTTTTGGGGATGAACCGTGATCACGAACCGACCTGGGGACTCGGAAAACAGCAGATGGTCTTCCCTTTGGAGCCCCTGGGCCGGGACTTTGGAGAGTTTCACCTTGAGGCCGAACCCCCCTGCGAATGCGCTCTCGGCAAGGGCCACCCCCAGTCCTCCGTCCGAGCAGTCGTGGCAGGAAGCCACAACCCCCTTTCGTACTGCCTTCTCAAGTGCCCTGTAATAGGAAATGAAACTCAAGGGTCTTACCCTCGGGACCGAGTTCCCGAGAAATCCATGCTGGGCATAATACTCCGAGCCGCCCAGCTCCTCCCTGGTAACCCCCAGGACATATAAAAGGTCTCCGGGTCTTTTCACATCCATGGTTACGGCCTGGCGTACATCCGGGATTCGTCCTATGAGGGAGAAAAGGACAGTAGGGGGAATGCTTATCTTCAGGTCCCCCACCTTATAGTCATTCTTCATGCTGTCTTTGCCTGATATAAGGGGTATGTTGTAAGCCACGCTCACTTCGTATAAGGCTTGATTGGCTCTTACCAGCTGGGCCAGTTTGTAACGACCGTCCGGGGTCTTGTCCGATTCAACCGGATCAGGCCAGCAAAAATTGTCCAGGCCTCCCAGCCTCTCCAGGGCCCCACCTACGCAAAGGTAGTTTCTCAGAGCCTCGTCTACAGCACAGCCCATCATGGCATGAGTGTCAATATCGCTGTATCGGGGACAAATTCCGTGGGCCACCACCACCCCCTCCAGGCTTTCAAGCAGAGGTCTCAAAACCGCTGCATCACTTGGCCCATCATCCAGGGCACCGGTCACTGGCTTCACCACGCTTCCGGCCTGCACCTCGTGGTCGTATTGGCGCACCACGCTTTGCTTGCTGCATATGTTCAGCCGTCCAAGCAGGCCAAGGAGCTCTCCTGTAAGATCTTTGGGGCAGGGAAAGCTGGGCTCCTCGTGTCTGGGAGGCACCCAGTGGGCCTCAAGCTCCATCCTGGGCACTCCTTCGTGCAAAAAAGCCATATCCAGATATGCCACCGTGCGTCCCCCGTAGAGCACGTGGAAGTATCCGGAATCTGTGAAGTTTCCCAGCACGGTGGCCTCCACGCCCATTCGCTCGGCAAGCTGAAGGAATCGCTCTATTTTTTCGGGCGGCACAGCCAGGGTCATGCGTTCCTGGGCCTCGGATATGAGTATCTCCCAGGGGGCCAGTCCCTGGTACTTCAGGGGGGCTCTTTCCAGATGCAGCTCGCATCCGCCAGGGTCCCGGGCCATCTCCCCCACTGAGGAGGAAAGGCCGCCAGCCCCGTTGTCGGTAATGGCATTGTAGAGCCCCTGGTCCCTGGCCAGCAGGAGGAAATCCGTCATTTTTTTTTGGGTTATTGGATCCCCGATCTGAACTGCTGTGACAGGGCTTCCCTCGTGGAGTTCCTCACTGGAGAAGGTGGCCCCGTGTATGCCATCCTTTCCGATACGGCCGCCTGTCATGACTATCAGATCCCCAGGCTTGGCTGCTTTTAGGTGGCCTGGTTCTCCCTGGATCCTGGCAGGAAGGATACCCCCTGTGCCGCAGTAGACCAGGGGTTTTCCTGCGTAGCGTTCGTCGAACACTATGGAGCCGTTAACCGTGGGTATGCCGCTTTTGTTCCCGCCGTGTTCCACCCCTTCACGAACTCCCTCAAGGATCCTCCGTGGATGAAGGAGTCTTGGGGGAAGGGGTTTTGAATAATCAGGCGGGGCAAAACAAAAAACATCCGTGTTGAAAATGAGTTTAGCCCCTTTGCCTGTGCCGAAGGGGTCCCTGTTAACCCCCACAATCCCGGTCAAGGCGCCGCCGTAAGGCTCCAGGGCCGAGGGGGTGTTGTGGGTCTCCACTTTGAAAACAAGACTCCAATCTTCATTGAAGCTGATCACCCCTGCATTGTCTGAGAAGACCGAAAGGCACCAATCCCTCTCCCCTAAGGATCTTCTCACCTGGCGGGTGGCCCCTTTCACAAAGGTTTCAAAGAGACTGTCTATAATCTGGGTTTTGCCTGCCTCGTCCGTATAACGGATCAGGGCATTGAAGATCTTGTGCTTGCAGTGTTCTGACCAGGTCTGAGCCAGTGCCTCCAGCTCCACGTCGGTTATCCTGGCACCCAAGGCCACTTTGGAGCGGGCGGCCAGGACCTTGGGATCCCTCAGGTAGTCTTGGATGGCTTTCATTTCTTTTAGATCCAGCACCAGGATCCTTTTTTGGCTGAGTTCCAAAAGCTCCTGCTCCGGGATCTCCAGGTCTATCTCCTCAACTTGAACTTCCCTTACCTGGGTCACCCTGGGCACCCTGGGCTGAATCCTGTCTCCCCTGAGCCAATCCTCTTTGCTTCTTATCTCGAAACGCTGAATAAGGGTGTTGGCCAGAAGGCCTGTGGCTATCTGCTCCACCTGTTCCCTGGTGAGGCTGCCCTCTATGAGGTATTGCCTGGAGGTGTAAACCCCTGAGGGATTCCCAAGGCTTCTTCCAAGGAAAGTCTCCACCGTCTCTCTGGCGGTTCTCCCAACGTTATCTGTGACACCCGGCAGAAAGCCCACCTCCACCAGCCAGTCAAAACCCTGGGCAAGGGGTTGGTTTAAGGAAAAACTCTGCGTTACAGGATCTGTAAAAAGAAGCTTTCCTATCTGCAAGGCCTCTTTTTCTGAAAGCTCTCCCTCCAAAGTGAAAACCTCTACGGTCTTCACAGAGCTGACCTCCAGCCCCAGATGCTTTCCCAGCCTCTTTCTTATCTTCTCACCCAAAGCATCTCTGACACTTTCCTGAAATCCAACCTCTATGCGGTGAATCATCTGGCCTGCCTGGTCATGTTTTTTGGTTTAGGTATTCCCAACTTATACCAGATGAGCTAAGCAGGTTCAACTTTATCTTTCCTCTGGAGATGGGACCTACATTGAGCTTGGCAGCCACTAAAAACGGCTGGTATAATTGGCACCATCAAGGTAGAGATCGGTGCAGATGGCCTCCCTTCGCCGCCGCGAATTCCTCAAGATGGTGGGCCTGGCCGGGTCCGCAGCCGCTTCTGGTTGCTCCCCGGATTCTGGTCTCAAACTCATTCCTTACCTAGTGCCCCCTAAGGATGTGGTCCCCGGCCTAGCCACATGGTATGCCACCACGTGCCTTGGCTGCCCGGCGGGTTGCGGAGTTTTGGCCAGGAACAGGGATGGCCGGGTCGTGAAGCTGGAGGGGAATCCGCTTCACCCGGTGAACAGAGGGGCGCTTTGCGCCAGGGGACAGGCGGCTCTCCAGGGTCTTTACGATCCGGACCGATTAAGAGGGCCCATGCTCAGGCACCAGGACGGCTCTCTAGGGCCGGCGGGTTGGGGGGAAGCCGAGAGGCTGCTGGGAGAGTGGATCCAGGAGCTAAGAAAAGGGGGAAGGGGGCACAGGGTTGTGTTCCTGACCGGGCTTCTCACGGGTAGCCTCCTGGAGCTGGTGGTTGAGTGGAGAGAGAAGCTGGAGCTGGGCGAGCACCTCATGTACGAGCCTCTGTCTTACGAGCCCCTTAGCAAAGCCACCTTAAAGATTTTCGGCCTACACGGGATCCCCTCTTACCGCATGCACAGGGCGGATCTGATCATATCCTTTGGGGCCGATTTCCTGGGCACTTGGATCTCTCCTGTAGAATACGCGAGGCAGTTCGCAGCCTTTAGGTCAGGAGAGGGCGGGCACAGGGGGTTTTTTGCCTACGTTGGCCCCAGGCTTTCCCAGACAGGTGCAAATGCCGACATATGGATTCCGGCAAGTCCCTCTTCCCAGAGGCTGGTGGCCCTTGGGATTCTTGTGGCCCTGAGGGATATGGGAGTCCTTTCTGCCAATAGAGCTTCATCAAGTCAGCTCGCCTCACTGCTCAATGGGTGGACTCTGGAGCGTGTCTCGCAAGAGGCGCAGGTGGAGCCTGGGGAGATTTCCAGACTGGCAGGGCTTTGGGCCTCGGCCAAGAGACCCTTGGCTCTGGCCTCGGGGCTCCAGTGTGTGGACCCCCATGCAGAGGAGACGGCTCTTTTAGCTCATCTTCTTGTTTCCTTGTCTAGCCCTGAAAGCCTTCAGGCAGTGGATCTAAGTCGCCTGTGGTCCCTTGGCAGGGCTTCCTCGTACCAGGAGGTGCGCTCCCTGGTCCGGAGGATCGCAGAAGGTGAAGTGGACCTGCTGCTCGTCTACGGGGCTGACCCACTATTCTTCCTACCACCGCAATGGGGCCTCCAAGAGGCCATCCGCAGTGGCAAGGTGCGGGTGGTGAGCTTCTCCCCGGCTCAGGATGAGACAAGCTCCCAGGCGGCCCTGCTCCTGCCCAGCAGCACCCCTCTTGAGTCTTGGGGGGACTGGGAGCCGCGACAGGGGGTAAGGGGGCTCATCCAGCCGGTGATGGGGAATCTGTACCAGACCAGGCCCCTGGGAGATATCTTGTTGAGCTTGGGGAAAAAACTCAGGGGAAACTCCTTTATTGAAGAGGATAATTTCCAGGAATATCTGAAGAGAAAGTGGATCAGGATCCACGCTTCGAGGGCGGCTGATCTCTCCTTCCCTGCTTGGTGGGTGGAAACCCTCTCCAAGGGGGGGATATGGGAAGATGAGGATGAAAAGCCGGGGGCAGGGCCCACGGGAGAGGGGAGTTTTGTGGGTGTGGCCCCCGCCGTGGCGAATCCTCAAAGGGTCGGCCCAGAGGAGTTCCAGGTCATGGTATACCCCACGATCCAGCTCCTGGACGGAAGGGAAGCCAACAAGCCGTGGCTCCAGGAACTGCCGGATCCCATAACACAGATCACTTGGGGTTCCTGGGTGGAGGTGAACCGGGCCGAGGCTTCCCGCCTGGGCATCCGGAGGGAGGAGCTTCTCAGGCTGGAGACACCTGGAGGAAGCCTGCAGCTTCCCGCGTACCCCACCGACGGGGTGGCCCCTGGCACGTTGGCCATACCCATGGGGCAAGGGCGCAGGTCCATGGGCAGGTATGCAGGCCTGGTCCCGGGGAATCCCCTGCTTCTTTTAGAGCCTGGGGACGGGGGGTGGTCCGTGTGTTCCTCAGGGGTTCGGTTGGAGACCACGGGGCGAACCTCCCCTCTGGCCAACACCGACGGGAGCCATAGCCAGCACAGGAGGGGTTTGGCCCTGGCCCTGGAAGCACAAGAGTGGGAAAGGCAGCTGGCCCAGGGGGCAAGCCCTGAGCTTCGACTTCCCCTCCCGGAGGCCTATGATCCCAAGGAGGACTTCTACGCTCCCCACAAACATGTCAAGTACCGCTGGGCCATGGTGGTGGATCTGGATCGGTGTGTGGGCTGCGGGGCCTGTGTGGTGGCATGCATTGCCGAGAACAACGTGGCCATTGTGGGGCGCAAGCTAGTGCTGGAAGGCAGGGAGATGCACTGGCTCAGAATAGAGCGCTACTGGGAGGAGGAAGCCCCACGCATAAGGTTTCTCCCCATGCTCTGCCAGCACTGCGACGTAGCACCCTGTGAGTCGGTCTGCCCTGTGTACGCCCCCCATCACAGCCCCGAGGGGCTCAACAATCAGGTCTACAACCGCTGCATTGGGACCCGCTTCTGTTCCCAGAACTGCCCCTACAAGGTCAGGAGGTTCAACTGGTTCACCTTTACCAGGCCAGAGCCCCTCAACCTCCAGCTGAACCCTGATGTGACAGTGCGCCAGAAGGGGGTCATGGAGAAATGTTCCTTCTGCGTGCAGAGAATAGTTGAGGCCAAGGACAGGGCCAGGAGGGAGGGTAGAGGGGTAAAAGACGGGGAGGTGACCCCAGCCTGCGCCCAGACTTGCCCCACCCAGGCACTGGTCTTCGGGAACCTCATGGATAAGGAGAGCCGTGTATCAAGGCTTGCGGAGGATGTGCGGGCATACCAGGTCCTGGCGCACTTGAACACCAAGCCTGCGGTGATCTACCTAAAAAGGGTGGTCAGGAAGGCATGAGCGGGGAACCGAACCAGCTCCAGACAGGAATTCTCACATACGCAGAGGTTCAGGATCTCGTTTTGGGTGCCTTGGGCAGGCCTGGGAGGCTTTACTGGGCGGTGGTGGGACTCTGTCTCCTGGGGCTTCTTTACGGGGCCTCGTGCTGGGCCTACCAGATCCTGACAGGCATGGGTGTGGCCGGGATAATGCACCCTGTCATGTGGGGCATATACCTTGTGAACTTCGTATTCTGGGTGGGAATAGCTCACTCCGGGACGCTCATATCGGCGATCCTGTATTTGCTGAGGGCCAGATGGAGGACCTCCATAGCCAGGGCGGCTGAGGCCATGACAGTATTCGCTGTCATGATTGCCGGGCTCTTCCCCTTCATACACCTGGGGAGGGTCTGGATATTTTACTGGATAGTGCCATACCCCAATCAGAGGGACCTCTGGCCCAACTTCCAGTCCCCCTTGGTCTTCGACTTCCTGGCCATCTCCACCTACCTCACGGTGAGCAGCATGTTCTGGTACTCTGGCATGCTCCCCGACCTGGCAGCGGTGAGGGATCGCGCAACAGGGGTGAGGAAAAAGATCTACGGGCTTCTTTCCCTAGGGTGGCAGGGCACTCACCAGCAGTGGAACCATTACGGCACGGCCTACCTGCTCTTTGCGGCCTTTGCCACGCCTCTTGTGATCTCGGTGCACAGCGTTGTGTCCTGGGATTTCGCCCTTTCCATAGTGCCCGGCTGGCACAGCACCATCTTCGCCCCTTACTTCGTGGCAGGGGCCATCCATTCGGGGCTTGCCATGGTGCTCACGCTGCTCATACCCCTGAGGAGGATTTTCCACTTCGAGGCCCTCATAACCCTCCACACCCTGGAATCCATTGCCAAGACCATAGTGCTCACGGGCCTAATAGTGGGCTACTCCTATGGGGTGGAGTACTTCATGGCCTGGTACAGCGGGAACATGTTCGAGTGGGACACCTTCATATGGAGGGCCGTGGGAAACTATGCGCCGCAGTTCTGGATCATGGTGATATGTAATGTGCTGGCCCCGCTCCTGTATCTCTTAAGGTCAATACGCAGGAGCCTGGGATGGCTCTTTGGGATAGCCATCCTTGTGAACATCGGTATGTGGTACGAGAGGTTCGTGATCATAGTGGGATCCATGGCCCACGAGTTCGTGCCTTACGCCTGGGGGCTTTACAGTCCCTCCTGGGTGGAGCTGAGCATTATGGGAGGCTCCTTCTGCATGTTCTTCTTCCTATTCCTGCTTTTCAGCAAGTTCCTTCCCACAGTCTCAGCCTCTGAGATGAAGGAGGCCTTGGGGCCGCCTCTCAGGGGAAGGCTCGTAAGGGGGGAGCCATGAGCGCAAAGGTTTTGGGAGTATTCGTTTATTTGGAGGATCTCCTGGGAGCCATCAGCCTTGTCAAGGACAGAGGGGGCCGCATCCACACGGTCTACAGCCCAATCCACTGCGAGGAGCTCCTCAAGGCTGTGGGCAGCAGGCCCAGCCCGGTTCGCCTCGCCACTTTGTTGGGTGGGGTCACCGGCCTTCTGGGAGGGTTGGCCTTGGCCATCTATACCTTCCTGGAGTGGAAATTCATCACCAGTGGAAAGCCGACACCCCCGGCGGTCCCCCTGGTCGTGGTGGGCTTCGAGATGACCATCCTGGTTGGTTTTCTAAGCACCCTGGTGACCATGTGGATCCTGTGCCTCCTGCCCAGGTTGGGGCTCCCGGATCATTATGAGCCGGGTTTCTCCCAAGATCGATTCGGGCTCTTGGTGAGCTGCGCCAGCATGGACATGGAGGATTTGGCCTTCTTGCTCAGGCAGGCTGGGGCAGAGGATGTGAGGAGGGTCAGTGGCTGAGAGGCTCCAGGGAACAGGGATAGGGGGGTTAGGCCTGCGGTTGCTCCTCTGGGGTGGGTTTCTGGCCGGATGCCTGTCTTTCGGATGGGCCATCCTCTCAGGAGATCTCCTTAGGGCCTGGCAGGCTTACCTGGTAAACCTTGTCTTTTGGCTTGGGGTGTGCACCGGCTCTGTGACCCTGGTGGCCATCATGAATATGACCAATGCCAGCTGGGGCAGGCCTCTCAAGAGGCTGGCCGAGGCCGGGGTGGCCCCATTGCCCGTTCTCTGGATGATGCTTCTGGGACTCTACCTTGGCCACCAGGAACTCTATCCCTGGGCCAGGGAGGCGCCCCACGGCAAAGGGTTGTGGCTCAGCGCCGGGTTTCTCTTCCCCAGGGACGCCTTGGTGCTGGGGGCCTTGGTGGCGGTGGCGGTGGCAATGGTGTACAACTCTGTCAAGGCTGACAGGGACGCCATGGAAGGCTCTGAGCAGGGGGTCCAGACTCGGTGGAGGGCGCAGGTGACCCTCTCTCCTGTGCTGGGCATCCTGTATGGAATCGGCATGACCATCCTGGCCTGGGACCTGGTCATGTCCTTGGACCCCCATTGGGTGAGCACCCTTTTTGGAGCTTACTATTTCATGGGGAGCCTCTATACAGGGATCGCCTGGGTGAGTCTCCTGGCAGCGCTTCTTCACGGCCGGGAGGAATTCCAGGGCCAGGTTGGGGCCTCTCAGTTCCACGATCTGGGAAAACTCATATTGGCCTTCTGCCTGGTCACAGGGGATTTCTTTTACTCCCAGTTTCTGGTCATTTGGTACGGGAACATACCTGAGGAGACCAAATACGTGATCCTTCGGGTGCGCACAGCCCCCTGGAACACCCTTGCATGGAGCGTGCTTGTGGCCAGCTTTGGAATCCCTTTTTTGGCCCTCTTGAGCCGCAAGCTCAAGAAGAGCCCCAGGATGCTCGGGGCTCTGGCCGGGCTTGTGCTTTTGGGCATGTGGCTGGAGAGGATGCTCCTGGTGGCGCCGTCTGTCTGGTCACCCGGGGAATTACCCCTTGGGTTGGCGGAACTGGGCATTGGCATGGGTTTTCTGGGGCTTGTGGGACTATTGCTCTTGTGGTTTCTCTCAAGGGTCCCCTGGCTTCCAACAGGGGATCCTCTATACCAGAAATCTTGGCAAATTGGGATCGCCCAGGGGGCCCTGGCAGGGCAGGGGCTCTCTTCCCAGCTCGGAGGGGGCCGTGGCTGAGAGGCCCAGGGGAAGGGGATACGCCTGGATAGGGGTGGCGGCACTTCTCACAGGGGCGGCCCTCTATTTCTATTTCTTCTTCCCCCAGAGGGGTATCGGCGTGGAGCAGCCCATCTACTTCAGCCACAGGGTGCATGCCGGGGTCAAGGAGATAAGCTGCCGTTTCTGCCACCCCTTTGTGGATCGTTCCCCAAGGGCCGGCATTCCGGAGATGCAAAAATGTTTTTTTTGCCACGATCACATAATCCCGCAGCACCCCCAGATTCAGAAGGAGCGATGGCATTACGAAAACGGGGTTCCGGTGCCATGGGCCAGGGTGTACTACATCCCGGACCATGCCCACTTCAACCACGAGCCCCACATCCGCTTTGGCATCGACTGCACGGTGTGCCACGGGGAGGTGGCCAGATGGGACAGGCTGGCCAGGGTGGATTTCAAGATGGGCTTCTGCATAGGATGCCACAGGACCCTGGGAGCCCAGGTGGATTGCTGGTTGGCCTGCCATAGATGATGGGAAGTGGAGATGGGATGGGCATGACGAGCACTGGTGCACAGGCAACCGCCAAACTCTATTTCATCTCCTCGGCCTTCTGGATGGTCCTTGGGGCCCTGGCAGGGCTCACGGGGGCAGTGGAGCTCATCGCGCCCGATCTTTTGGGCAACATCTCCTGGATAGTCTTCGGGAGGATCAGGCAGGTGCACACCAATCTGGTGATGTTCGGCTTTGTGGGCTCCGGCCTTTTGGGTGGGGCCCATTTCCTGGTGCCCAGGCTTGTAAGGGCGCCACTTCACAGCCAGAGGCTGGGGGTGGCATCTGCCCTGTTGTGGGATTTGGCCATTGCGGTGGGGATTGTGACCCTATCCCTAGGATACACCCAGAACAGGGAGTATGCCGAGTTCATATGGCCAGTGGACATTGGAGTGCTGATGGTCTTGGCCATGATCTTTTACAACTTGCTCAGGACCGTGATGGCCAGGCAGGAGAACCTGCTCTATGTCTCGGTGTGGTACGTTTTTGGGGCAGTGATTTTCACCTTTTTCAGCTATTTTTTCGGGAATGCTGTGTGGGAGCCTGACACAGGTTCCATCACCGGGATACCGGATGCGATTTTGGCATGGTTTTACGGTCACAACATCCTGGGGTTTTTCTTTACTCCCCTGTCTGTGGCAGTGGCCTACTATGTGATCCCCATTGTGAGCAGGAGGCCTCTTTACAGCCACACCCTATCCTTGGTGGGCTTCTGGTCGCTGCTGCTTCTTTACTCCCACATAGGCACCCATCACCTGCTCCAGGCCCCTGCCCCCACATGGCTCAAGGTGGTGGCCATAACGGGGAGCATCGGCATGCTGATCCCGGTCATGACCGTTTTGGTGAACCTCTGGTTAACCATGCGGGATAGGGTGGGGGTGATCCACCAGGACATAGGCGGCAAGTTCGTCTTCGCCGGCACGGTCTGGTACCTCATGACCTGTCTGCAGGGGCCTTTGCAATCCCTCCCTTATATCCAGAGGGTCACCCACTTCACCAACTGGGTCGTGGCCCATGCCCACATGGGGGTGCTTGGTTTCGCTGGGTTGACTGCCCTCGGGGGGATCTATTTCATGATCCCCAGGATCACGGGCAGACCCATTCACAGTCAGAGGCTTGCAGACATCCAATACTGGCTCGTCCTGGTGGGCATGACGGGCTTCTTCACGATCCTCACAGGGGCCGGTCTTGTGCAAGGCCACAGCTGGCTAAACGGGGAGACGGTCTACAGGGTTCTCCCACAGCTCCACGTGTACATGGTGGCCAGGGCAGCATCCGGTATCCTCATCCTGGCAGGGGCCATGGTGGGCCTCTACAACATAGTCATGAGCTTCAAGACAAGCCCGCAGACCACCTCGGTGCAGCCCCCGGAGGGAGACCGTCTGGCATGAGAATGACCCCATCTTTCATCTTGGGAGGTTGTCTGATCCTGTTCGCATCGGTCTTCTTCGTGGCGGTGGTGCTTCCGGCTCTGACAATGACCGAGGCCCCCTCCGAGATCTTCAGGGCCCGAAGCGCCCTGGAAGAGGAGGGAAGGCGCATTTACGTCCAGAACGGCTGCTCCTACTGCCATACCCAGTACGTGCGTTTCCTGGATTGGGACTTGGGGGCCGAGAGGGTGGCAAGAGCAGGGGATTACGTGGCGGACCGCCCCCACCAGCTGGGCTCCGAGAGGACCGGCCCTGATCTCTCCCAAGCCGGGGGCGAGCATCCCGATGACTGGCATTTGGCCCATTTCGTGAACCCCAGGTTCACAAGGCCCGAGTCCATCATGCCGCCTTGGGAGTTCCTGGGTCCCGAGAGGATAAGGGCCCTGACAGCATACATACAGGGTCAGGGTTTCAGGCAGGCGGACTACCGGATGGAGAGACAACGCCACTGGAAGCAGGAGGCTGTCAGGGCCTACGAGGCTGGCCCTGAGGCCAATGTGGAGTGGCTCCACAGCCATGTCCCAGAGCCCTGGAGGAGGCTCCCCAATCCATACCCCACCACAGAGGCGGGCCTCCAGAGAGGACATCGCATCTACCAGAGCTTCTGTATCGGCTGCCATGGGCCCATCGGGGACGGCATGGGCCCTGCCCAGCCATATCTCTACCCGCCGCCTCTGAACTTCACCATTCTGAGGGGAAGGGGGGTATCTGGAGGGATCCTCTACTACCAGATCATGAACGGTATCACCGGCACAGCCATGCCGTATTTCAAAAGGGAGCTGGAATCAGAGAAGATCTGGGATGTGGGCAACTACGTGGCGGTTTATTTCATCGGGCAGAGCGATGCAGGTGGGGAGCCCAGGGGCATAGACGCCTCGTACGTGGGGCCCCATCCTGGGAGGCCGTGAGATGTACTATGTGGGATGGTTGCTGCTGATCCTCTTGGGGGTGGGCCTTGGTATCTGGGCCTTCTTGTGGGCCTTGCGTTCAGGGCAGTTCGCGGAGCAGGACAGGGCCAGGTTCTTGCCCCTCAGGGAGGAGTCTGTGGCCTCGCAGGTGGAGCCAGCCCCAGGGCGCAGCCCTGCCACATACTTCCTGGGTTTTGTGGGGGGGCTTGTCCTGTTGGCCATGGCCGCGGCCCTTTGGTTGACCGTGACCTCAGGGAAAGGGTGAGGCAGGGCATGAGGTTCTTCCCTCTTCTGGACTTCCAATCAGTGATCCTGGCACTCTTCATGGGACTGGGGGCCCTTCTGGTGCTTTGGATAAGCTTTAGGGGTTACCACCATGGCCAGGAGGTAAAGGAGCAGGATCTGGAGAATTATCCCGACGGGATAAGGGCAGGCCGGGGTCCCATTCCCCCGGTGCTGCTGCTGATCTATGTGGGATTTCTGGTCTGGGCCCTAATCTATGTGCTCAAGGTCGGGGTGGCGGGGCCTCCTTTCTGAGGTGGGCACCGGGTGCTATGGGAGCTTAGGTCAGCGCATGGGAAAGGGTAGCCTCAAGGGCTGGTTGATAGTCGCGGCTATGGCCGTTCTCTTCATTTGTTGGGGGCTCTTCCTGTTCCTGGTGGTGGGGGACAAGGGACCCCCCCCTTGGGATTTCGGGGTGGTGAGGGATGTGCCTGGGGAGTCACCCCACTCCACCCTAGGACCAGGCAAGGCAGGCCCGGCCGTTCCACAGCATGTGGACAGGTGAGAGGTTTGGATAGAGACTCATGGGATACCTAGAGGGGGAAAAAGAAAGAGGGTTGGCCGGCTGCCCGTCAGAGGTGCGCTTGCGTATGGCTTTGAGGCTATTTTTGGCCCTGACAGCCCTGTTTACTGCTTTGGCCGGGTGCGATTATGGACGTATGAAGGAACAGGAGTCTGTCCGGACATACGAGATCAAACTCCCGGAGATGCCCTCTGGGACCGTGCCTGTGGAGGGAGGAGTGGCGAGGCTTGAAGGCCAGGAAATGAGGCGCCTCCAGGATCCCCTTGGGGAGGATCCCAGATGGCTCCAGAGGGGCAGGGAGGCCTACGGGTTTTACTGCGCCATGTGCCATGGCCCCAAGGCGGACGGGCTTGGGACAGTGGGCCAAAGCTTCCATCCCCTTCCCTCTAACCTGGCATCAAAGGATGTGCAGGAGCTCTCGGACGGGGAGATCTTCGCGGTCATAACTTTCGGCTCCAAAAGAAGCCCTCCTTTGGGTCACACCGTCGCCCAGGAGGACAGGTGGGCCATAGTGCGTTTCGTGCGATCCCTGGGTGAGCGGGGTAAATAGGATGGGCAGTGGGTGCCCGGGCTGCAGGATTTGATAGCCTTTGTAGGTGGCAGTTCTTTCTGAGAATTCGGTCAGGCTGAAAAATCGCGCCAGAGCCAGATATCGAGAGGACTTTCCGGACACTGGTAAAGGGAGGATATGCTCGAACTCCTAGCCCCTTTTCTCGTGGGACTCGCAGGCAGCCTGCATTGTGTTGGCATGTGCGGGCCAATAGTCCTGGCCTTTTCTTTGCAAGCCCCTCCCTCCGGAACTGGGATGACGGCTGTCAGGGTCAGCCTCGGCCATCATCTGGCCTTCCACGGGGGAAGAATCCTTTCGTACATGTTTCTGGGGGGAGTGGCCGGGGTTGTGGCCCACCTTGTCAACCTGCAGATGTTCATGGGCCACCTTAGGGCCACAGTGAGCCTCCTGGGTGGCATGGCCTTGCTATTAATGGGCCTGGTTCTGCTCAGACTCATCCCTCTTCCCTCATGGGCTCAGCCCACCTCGGGCTCCTCTCCATGGGTCTCCAGGTTTCTAGGCTCCAGGAGCCTTTCAGGCAGAATGGCCCTGGGGGTTGCCACCGGTTTCCTGCCTTGTATGCTCCCATGGGCGATGATGATAAAGGCAGCCTCGTCCGGGGGGATGGTAGAGGCCCTCTCCACAATGGCCCTGTTCGGGCTGGGCACAGTGCCTGCGCTTTTGGCCCTTGGCGTCTCGGCCACGGCCATCTCCACCAGAGCCAGGCTCCTGGGAGAGAGGGTGGCGGCCATTGGAGTCATGTTCATGGGAGCTGTCCTGTGCTACAAGGGAGGCAGGGCGCTGCTTCGCCTCCACGGGCTTCTGGGGTGAGGGCCAGGGGCTCCATGAGCGTGGCTGCCAAGGGAAAGAGGTGCTCCTTGTGCGGCCTGCCCTTGGGTCGCTCAACCGTGATGGACCGCCTGCAAGGCAGGGCCTTCTGTTGCCCTGGATGCAAGGCGGTGTATCAGATTCTGCTTGCCCGCCACGGGGAGATCCCCGAGGATCCAACACAGACGGAGCTATACAGGGAATGCCTCAGGGCAGGGATAGTCTTGCCCGGGGGATTCAGAGAGGATGAGGAGACCCCGCCCCAGACTCCATCCGGGATGCAGGACACAGTGGAGCTGACCCTTCATGTCTCTGGCATGGGCTGCCCTGCCTGCGCCTGGCTCCTGGAAAAGGTGCTTAGGAACACCAAAGGCGTGGGGGAGGTGAGAGTCTCTTTCGGGTCGGATAGGGCAAGCATCCTCTACGATCCTTCCCTGGTGGCTCCACGGGAGATCCTGGCCCTCATAGCCTCTTTCGGGTACCAGGCCTCCACCCCATCGGAGGGACAAGCAGGGGACCGCGAGGGAGCTTCCTGGGTTCGCCTGGGTGTCTCGGCCGTGCTCACGGCCCACGTGATGATGATCTCCTGGGCCCTTTACGCTGGTTTCCTGGAGGATTTATCCAGGGAATCGGTCCTGTATCTTTCCATCCCGATATTGGGTCTAAGTAGCCCTGTGGTCTTCTGGTGTGGGCTTCCAGTACTCCGAAAAGGCTTCTCAGGGTTGCGCCATCTGTTCCCAAATCTGGAGAGCCTGGTGGGGCTGGGGGCCTTAAGTGCATATTTTTACAGCCTTGCACAGTTCCTCTCAGGGAGTCTTCACCTGTACTTTGATACAGCCTCCATGTTGATCACCCTGGTGCTTCTGGGAAGACACTTGGAGCAAAGAGCAAGAGGGTCTGTGGGGAAGGCCTGGCTGGAGAGTGTTGGAGCTGGATTCCAGAAGGCCCGCCTCCTGACAGAAGGCTCCCCCCCCAGGTGGGTTAGCACCCGCCAGCTCAGAAAGGGAGATCTGGTCCTGGTGGAAGAGGGTGAGGGCGTCCCGGTAGACGGGCTGGTGGAAAAAGGAGCCGGCACCTTGGATCTCTCAATACTGAGCGGAGAGTCAAGGCCCGTGGAGATTCGTGAGGGAGAGAGGGTGCTTGCAGGCTCCTTTCTTCTCAGAGGAAGCATCAGGATCAAGGCACAAGAAGATGGGGACAAGAGCCTCCTGGCCTCCATGGCCTCCATGGTGGAGGAGGCTCTCGCACGGCCCTGGAGTTGGGAAAGAACCGCAGACCAGATCTCCAGATGGTTCGTGCCTTTTGTGGCGGCCCTGGGGATTGGCACCGCGGCTTGGATCTGGGGGAGAGGGGGCCTGCTTGGGGATGGGCTTCTGAGGGGGCTTACGGTCTTGGTTGTAGCTTGTCCTTGCGCCCTTGGAGTGGCTACTCCCCTGGCTAAGGTGGCAGCAATAGGGCTAGGCCGAAAGTTAGGTATTTTCATAAGGGATCCTGAGGTCTTGGAACTTGGAGGCCGCATCCAGAGCCTTGTGTTGGACAAAACAGGGACGCTCACCAAGGGGATTTTTTCCGTCCAAGAGCTTATTTGTCCTGATGAGAAGCCAGAATCGTTGCTTTTTAAGGCTTCTTCGGTGGAGCTTTCCTCCGAGCACTTCCTGGGCCAGGTGGTGGTGGCTCATGCTCGCTTTGTGGGTATAAAGCCTGCTCAAGTGGAAGAATTTCATGAGGAGCCTGGACAAGGGGTATGCGGGCTCCTGGATGGAACCAAAATATGTGTGGGCAATAGGCTCTGGATGGCCAGGTGTGGGATGCAAATCAGCCAGGATCTGGAAAAAGAGGCCTCCATTCGTGAGTCCCAAGGCTATACCGTGGTGTTTGTGGGATGGGGGCACAAAACCCGGGGAGCCCTGGTGCTTGGTGATTCTCTGAAGCCAGGGGCCTTGGAAACAATCTCGGCACTCAAGGGGCAAGGCTTTGAAATATGGCTGGTCTCGGGGGATTCACCCATTACCACATTCTGGGTTGCAGGGCAACTTGGTTTGGAGGGATTCCTGGGGGGGGCGCTGCCCAAAGACAAGGGATCTTTGGTTCAAAAACTTTCCGGCCAGGGGAAAAAAGTGTGTGTGGTGGGTGACGGCATCAATGACGCTGCGGCTTTGGCATTGGCTCATTTGGGTGTCGCCCTTGGGAACAGGCTTTCTCCTCCGAGTAAAGCGGCCTCTGTTCAGACAACTCGAACCGATCCAGAGGTGATTCTGGATGTCTTGGAGATCTTAAGGAGGGCCAGGAGGACCGTTTTGCAGAACCTTCTCCTTTCCTTGCTTTATAATCTAAGTGCAATACCTGCGGCCATGGCAGGATATCTGAACCCCCCCTTGGCTGTGATCCTCATGTTCGCAAGCAGCCTCACGGTGATAGGCAACTCCAGGCGGCTGTTCAAAAGCAAACCAAGAAGCTGAAAAAAAGCAAGTACAAAGAACCCTGTTTCTTAGCCAGGATTGTTTAGGATCAGTAAATGATTCGGGCTATATTATTGACATATTTGGATAAAACACTCCATACTCAAGAACATCCTTATTCCCAGTTCCAGATTTGGCCCTGGTTTGGAGTCGGATTATCGAGGGGTTGGGGGGCCTAGCGCGTAAAGTCAAGGGCTTTGCAGTGTTATCCGGGCTAGGTTGTCCCCCAAGTGAACCTCCCGGTAGGCTTCCAATCTGTGCCGGGAAATGGTTTACTGCTTTCCAAAAAAAGAGAGGAGATGAGGGATGAAAAAGAGGATCACAGCCTGCTTGGTTTTTCTTGCAGCCTGGAGTTGGTCGCTTTGCTGGGCTCAGGTTGAGTTTCCCAAAGCTTTGAAGGAGGTTGTTCCACTGTACCCAAAGGCCAAAGTGGTTACGGCCCTTGAAACCGCAGATGCATCACAAGCGGTCCTGGAGGCTTCGGGAAAGGCTAAGGAGGTTGTCTCCTTTTACAAAACAGCTCTGGAAGGTAAGGGCTGGAAGATGGAAGTGGAGATGCACCAGCAGGATAACTCCATGGCAAACTTCAAGAGAGGGAAACAGGTGCTCTCCATAGTGGCCGATTCATCCGACAAGGCAAAGACAAACGTTGTTTTTACACTTGGGAAGGAGTAAGTGCTTTGCAGGCGCGGGTTTTAGGGGCTAAAGTTCAGAGCTTACTCAGGCGAGCCAGGGGAGGTACCCCCCCCGCTTGCTTTGAAGAGGCTTTTGAAGCTTAGTTGCCCAGATCAGCCATGATCAGGGGAGAGCAAGGGCTAGCTTGAGGGTATCTTGGGGGAAAAGGATCCATGCCCCAAAATACCCCGCTTTTCGGTTTCAGGTCCGGCTTTGGTTTGAGCCTGAATAGCTGGAGGCTTACCCAGGCTCTTGGGGCCTATGCCCCAAAGCCACAGGCTTTGGAGAATTATCCGGATCAGGATTTCGTCTCCTCCTACATTGTTCACCGTTGCTGAGTAATGGGGGTTGAGCTCTGTGCCATGGGAAACCTGGGAACAAAGGCAGAAGCAAGAATCTCCAGGCCGGATGAGGGAACCCTGGTGCTTCACCTCACAGGGCGCTGGAAGATGGGGGATCCGATTCCCTCTGCAGAGTTGCTTGGAAAGGGTATTGGTGAAAATCAAAGGGAGCTTAGGTTGGTCTTTGACTCAAGCGGGTTGATTGGTTGGGACAGCTCCTTGATCTCATTTGTTCGCAGATTGGATGCAGTCCTTGAGGGGACGCACCTGAGCATAGAGTTGGAGGGGCTGCCCAAAGGAGTGCAAAGGCTGCTCAAGTTGGCCTCGGCAGTGCCTGAAAGAAAGGAAAGAAAGGAACTGAAAGGGGACAGGATTACTCACCCGTTGCTTTTTCGGGTGGGTGGGAAGGCCCTTGAGATATGGCAAGGAGTTTTGGAGGCTCTTGTTTTTCTTGGTGAGCTGACAGTAGCCTTGGGGAGGCTGGCCAGGGGTAAGGCTAGGTTGCGCCTCCTGGACCTTCTGCTGGTGATGCAGCGTTGCGGGATCCAGGCTCTTCCCATTGTTTCTCTTATCAGCTTTCTGGTGGGTCTAATCCTGGCCTTTGTGGGGGCCGTCCAGCTCAGGATGTTCGGTGCTCAGATTTTTGTGGCTGCCTTGGTGGGCATAGGGATGGTGAGGGTCCTGGGTGCCATTATGACCGGTATAATCATGGCGGGTAGGACAGGGGCAGCCTTTGCAGCAGAATTGGGGACAATGCAGGTGAACGAGGAGATAGATGCCCTCAGAACCCTGGGCATTTCACCTATGGAGTTCCTTGTGTTGCCAAGGGTGCTGGGCCTCAGTCTCATGATGCCGCTTCTTTGCGCTTACTCGGATCTCATGGGAATCCTGGGCGGGATGGCTGTGGGTCTGGCCATGTTGGATCTCAATGTGCAGGAATACCTCCGTATGACTCAGGAGTCCGTGAAGTTGACTTATTTCTGGATCGGACTCTTTCACAGTCTGGTCTTCGGGGTGTTGGTGGCCTTCACAGGCTGTCTTCAGGGGATGCGCTCCAGCAGAAGCGCCTCTGGTGTTGGAGAGGCTGCTACATCCGCCGTGGTAAACGGGATAGTGGCCATCATAGTGGCCACAGCCGTCATCACCTATCTTTGTGAGATTTTGGGGATTTGAACAGATGGAGGAGCCCGTAGTCGAGGTCCAGAATCTAACCATGGCCTACGGCAGCACTGTGGTGCAGAAGGAGCTGAGTTTCCAGGTCAAAAAAGGGGAAATCCTGGTGGTGATGGGAGGGAGCGGCTGCGGAAAAAGCACTCTTCTGAGGCACATGGTGGGGCTTCGAGCCCCTTGGGCAGGAAAAGTGCTTTATTGGGGTGAGGATTTTTGGGCGGCCGATGAGGCTGGGAGGGAGAACATTCTGAGGCGGATAGGAATACTTTACCAGAGCGGGGCGCTTTGGAGCTCCATGACCCTGGCCGAAAACGTGGCTCTCCCATTGAGAGAGTTCACCCGGTTGGGGGAGGAGGAGATCAGGGAAATGGTTTCTCTGAAGCTGGCTCTTGTGGGTCTGGCCGGCTTCGAGGAGTTCTATCCATCGGAAATCAGCGGTGGGATGCGCAAACGTGCAGGATTAGCCCGGGCCATAGCCCTGGATCCTGAGGTGCTTTTCTTTGATGAGCCCTCGGCCGGCTTGGATCCCGTGAGCGCCAGGCGTCTTGACGAGCTGATCCTGGAGCTTAGGGACAGCCTGGGTGCCACCATCTTGGTGGTGACCCATGAGCTTGCCAGTATCTTCACCCTGGCGGACAATTCCATCTTCCTGGACTCCACAGCCAAAACCATGATAGCCCAAGGCCCCCCCAAGGAGCTGCTGGCCTCATCCCAAGATCCAAGGGTCAGGGAATTCTTGACCAGGGGCGGCTCAGCACCAATGGCTCATCCACAGGGGACGGCATCATGACGAGCAAAGGGAAGGAGGAGAGATGAGCAGGGGGGTGAGCAGGAGCGCCATAGGCGGCTTCGTGCTTGGTGCCCTGGCATTGATCGTGGTGGGTGTAGGTGTCCTGGGTTCAGGCAAGCTGTTCAGACGCTCCCAAGAGTTCGTTATGTTTTTCGAGGGTTCGGTAAGCGGGCTCAACGAGGGAGCCCCGGTGGTTTTCAGGGGTGTCAAGATCGGCTCTGTCAAGGACATACAGCTTGTCTTCAACCCTCGTGATTCATCCTTTAGGATTCCAGTTATAGTGGAGTTGGAGCCCCACAGAGTCACCGGAGTCGGCAAAGACATGCCTCCACAGGAGCAGTTCAAGAAGCTTGTGGAGAGTGGTCTTAGAGCCCAGTTGGTGACCCAGAGCTATGTCACGGGACAGTTGATGATAAGCTTGGATTTTTTGCCTGAAAAGCCAGCTGAGTTCAAGGGGGACTCCACGCTCCCTGAGATCCCCACCGTGCCCACGGTAATGCAGCAGCTGGCCAGAAAGCTGGAAGATCTACCCCTGGAAGAAATGGTGAATAAGATAGTAAAGAGCGTGGACGGGATCGAGGCCCTCATCAACTCCCCCGAGCTAAGAGGCAGTCTAGGCTCCATGGAAAAGGCCTTGCAAGAGCTGGCCGAGTTGGCCAAGAACCTAAACAGCCAGGTGGGCCCCCTGGCCTCCACCCTGAAAGACACCATAAGGGAGTACGGGAAGTTGGCCAAAGAGGCCGATGCTCAGGTGCTGCGCACAAGCAACGCAGCTCAAGATGCCATCAGGGAATTGGGGAGGCTGGCTCAGGAGGTGGAAAGAGCAGTTTCAGCAGTTTCCATGAACATGGGGAGAACTTTGGAGAGCGCCGACTCGGCCGCAGAACAAGCCAGGAAGACATTGGATTCCATAGAGAGAATCACCGAGGAGAACTCCCCTTTGGTCCAGGGATTTACAAGCGCCATGGAAGAGATGGCCTCTGCGGCAAGGTCCATAAGAGTGCTGGCAGATTACTTAAGCAGGCATCCCGAGGCCCTCTTACAGGGCAAGGGTTCGCCCAAAGGGAGATAATCTTATGAGAACCGCTCTGGTTCCGCCTAGGGCTGCAGTTGGGCTGCTGATGCTGGTATTGGGGGCTTGCGCGGTCACGGCGCCCACACGGTTTTATGTGCTTGAGTCGCCCCCCAAGCCCAGGTCCCAGGATCAAGACAGGGGCTGCGTGGTTCTGGGGGTGGGTCCTGTGGAGATCCCGGCTTACTTGGATCGGCCCCAGATTGTGATTCGGGTAAGCCCGAATGAGATACAACCCTCGGATTTCGAGCAGTGGGGAGAGCCTCTTGCCCAGGGCATAGCAAGGGTTATGGGGGAGGCCATAGCCGGGGAGGTTTGCGTAAAGAGGGTGGAGTATTTCCCGTGGAAGTCCTTTGCAGGGGTGGACTATCAGGTGACCCTGAGGGTAAACCGGTTCGAAGCCATCCCAGGCCAAAAGGTGGAGCTTCTGGCCCACTGGAGTCTTTATGGACAGGACCTCAGGAAGCCTTTGGCAGAGGGAGACCTGGAGATTACAGAACCCCTATCCAGCAAAACCTACGAGGAGATGGTGGCGCTCCAAAGCCGGGTTCTGCAAAAAGGGGCAGGCTCCGTGGCTGAGGCCATCACAAAACTGAGGAAATAATGCGGCATGAGGACTCCTCTCTCAGAGGTGGGTGAATTCGGCTTTATAGATCGTATAAACCGCCTGATGATCTCCAGGCCCGAGGGGATCATACAGGGTATTGGGGACGATGCCTCTGTGTTCGAGCCTCCATCCGGCTCGGTCCTCTTGATCACAACGGACCTGCTTGTGGAAGGGGTTCACTTCCTGGTGGAGTCAACGAGCTTGCGGCTCCTGGGACGAAAGAGTCTGGCCGTGAACCTAAGCGACATGGCCGCCATGGGGGCTGAGCCTCTGGACGCATATGTTTCTTTGGCAGTTCCTGAAAAACTAAGCCTGGAGGATTTGGAGGAGCTTTATGAAGGCTTGAGGGAGATGGCTTGGGAGCACAGGGTCAATATTTTGGGGGGGGATACCACGAGATCCGGCGGGCCTTTGGTGATAAACGTGGCTTTGACAGGCTGCTCTCCCAAGGAACAGGTGGTGTTTCGGTCAGGTGCCGGCCCAGGGGATTTCATCTATGTGACCGGGACCCTGGGGGATGCAGGGGCCGGTTTGGACCTCCTGCTGAGAGGAGGCGGTTGGCCCAACGAGAAGAGCCGTTTCCTTCTGGAAGCCCACTTGAATCCCAAGCCCCAGGTTTTGGAAGGAAGGTTTCTGGCCGGGAGAGGATTTCCCACATCCATGATGGATTTGAGTGACGGGCTGGCCTCGGATCTGCGCCGTATCTGTGAAAGAAGCGGGGTGGGAGCTCTTGTGATGGAGGAGGCCATTCCCCTTTCCGATGCTCTACGCCAGTATGCGCTGGAATTCGGGTTGAATCCCTTGTCCTTGGCCCTGGGAGGCGGAGAGGATTATTGTCTGTTGCTGACAGTGCCGGCCCAAAGGGGTCCGGAGGTGGAGAGAGCCTTTGAAGGTGAGTTCGGGAAGCCTATCTGGCGCATAGGGAAGATCACTGCTGAGCCGCAGATGCTGTTCTTGAGCAGGGAAGGCCGCAGCCTTCCCCTTCCTAAAGGGGGATGGGATGCCTTTTCCTGCCCTCAAAGATAAAAGGGTTTCCAGTCTGAATTTTGAGGCTGTTTATTGTGCCCTGGGGGGGCTTGTGCGGGCATCCAGAAAGGTTGCTAGATGGGGTAGGGGCTGTGGGATTTGACCTTGCAATGGCTTGGGATCTATAATGTAATCGGTTTGCAATATATAAAAAGGGAAGAGGTGTTTTATGGCCCGCGTTACAATTGAGGATTGCGTGGAGCATATACAGAACCGTTTTCTCCTGGTGCAAGCGGCGGTCAAAAGAACAAGACAGCTCATGGAGGGTTCCAAGCCTCTTGTGCAGGCCAGGAATCGTCCCAGCGTGATAGCCCTCAGGGAGATTGCATCGGAAAGGGTCAAACCAGTGTTGGACCCCTCTAGGCCGCCTGAACCCAGAACTCCGGTTTCTGAGCCTCGGGAGGAGGAGTTGATCTTGGATACCGCCATCGAGGAAATCGGCATAGGAGACTTCCCCCACAGGGGCTCTCTCAGTGATCTGACCGAGGTGGAAGGGCTCCCTGAGGATGGCTTTCATGAGATCTCAGCCGAGGAAGGGGAGGGGGACGAGGAGGAGGTATGATCCGGGAAAGCCCCGGTTTTTGCCCGAGGAGCTCCTCGGGCTTTTTTTTCTCGTTGTGTTCGGGAGTCAGAATGAGCAGAGATTGGTTCAGTGAGGTAGAGGAACTCTTGCCCACGGTAAGCAGGCCCAGCCGCTATTTAGGCAGTGAGATAGGCTCCGTAAAGAAAGATCTGGGGAGGATTCCTCTCCGGGTTGCCTTGGCCTTCCCCGACACATACGAGATCGGTATGTCCCACCTGGGCTTCAGGCTAATTTACGGGATTCTAAACGCAAGGCATGAAGTGGCGGCAGAGAGATTTTTTGTGCCTTGGCCCGACATGGAAGAACAAATGATCCTCAAGGGTATCCCCCTTTTTTCCCAGGAGTCCCGCGCCCCTCTGCAGGATTTCCACGTTATTGCGTTTTCCATCCCCTATGAGATGGGATACAGCAACGTGCTCCACATGCTCAGGATGGGAAGAATCAATTTACTGGCTGAAGATAGGCATGAGACCTTTCCGCTGCTTATCGCCGGGGGGACCTGTTGCGTGAACCCGGAACCCCTTGTTCCTTTTTTTGATGCCTTTGTGCTGGGGGATGGGGAAGAGGTGGTGGAAGAACTGGTGGATCTGCTCCTGCAGGCACGCAGCTCAGGCTGGCCTAAGGAGCGTTTGCTGGAAGAAATGGCGGGCCTAGAGGGGGTTTATGTTCCTAGGTTTTTCCATGTGGAGTATGCCTGGGATGGTTCGGTAAGTTTCATCAAGAGCCGGATACCGGGTTTGGAAAGGGTTGTCCGGAGGGTTGTGCGGGATTTGGACAAGACACAGGTGCACGGGGACACCATTTTGCCTTACACCCAGGTGGTGCACGATCGAGCCTGCGTGGAGATCGCCAGAGGTTGCACCCGAGGATGCCGCTTTTGCCAGGCCGGGTTCACTTACAGACCAGTCAGGGAAAGGGGCTTGGAGAGGGTCTTGGAGCTGGCACAGAGGTCTCTCAGTAGGAGCGGCTATGAGGAGCTCTCGCTTCTTTCTTTGAGCTCAGGAGACCATAGCTGTTTGACCCGGATGGTGTCTGAGCTTTCTGCCAGATACGTGCCTGAGAGGATCGCACTGTCTTTCCCATCCCTGAGGGTGGGTGGCCTTTCAGACCAAGTGCTGGGAATGGTCAGGGAGGTTCGAAAGACAGGTATTACCATAGCCCCAGAGGCGGGCACCGAGCGGCTCAGGCGGGTTATTAACAAAGACCTGACCGAAGAGGAGGTTATGGATACGGTCCGCAGGGTCTTCTCCATGGGTTGGGTTTCCTTGAAGCTTTACTTCATGGTGGGTCTCCCCACGGAAACCATGGAGGACTTAGAGGGGATCGTGGAGATGTGCCGGAAGATACTGGCACAGGCAGGAGGTCCCAGAGGCAGGGGCAGGCTTGCTGTGGGGGTTTCCACCTTTGTGCCCAAACCGCATACCCCGCTGCAATGGAGTGTGCAGATCCCTCTGGAGGAGACCCTTAGACGCCTGGGCTGGCTGCGCAAGGAACTGCGCAAAAGGGGTGTACAGGTGAAATGGCAGGATGCCAGGTTGAGCCAACTGGAGGGGGCTTTTTCCAGGGGGGACAGGAGATTGGGGGATGTCTTGCTGAAAGCCCATGAGTTGGGTTGCAAGTTGGACGGCTGGAGCGAGCACCTGCGCTATGAGCTTTGGGAGAAAGCTTTCCGGGACAGCGGGATAGAGCTGGAAGAATACGTGGGCAGAAGCCTGCCTTTGGACAAGCCTCTTGCTTGGAGTCATCTGGATGTGGGGGTCTCGACCCAGTTCCTGCTGCAGGAGTATAGAAAAGCCGTGGCAGGCGAGTTTACTTCCGACTGCAGGAGCGGGGAGTGCCATGCATGCGGGGTCTGCCAGGGCGGTATTCACACTGTTCTGGCTGCAAGAGACTCCGGTGGCTTGTCTTTCCCAGGGATGGGGGTTTTTTCTGGGGTGTACCACCGTGGGAAGGGACGGGACTTGGTCAAGAAATTCAGGGTCCGCTATGCCAAAACCGGGCAGGCCAGGTTCCTGGGGCACCTGGAGTTGGGCAATGTTCTGACCAGAGCCCTTCGCAGGGCAGGGATCCCCCTTCGTTTCAGTGAGGGACATCATCCAATGCCCAAGGTGGATCTGGGGCCGGGTCTGCCTCTTGGGGTGGAGAGCCTGGCCGAGTTCATGGACCTGGAAACCTTTGGTTTCTTAACCCATCAGGAAATCTTGGAAAAACTCAAGAGGGAGCTTCCAGATGGGGTAAAGCCCCTTGAATGCCAAGAGGTGGCAATCCATGAGCCCTCCCTTTTCAGGGAAAAGCTCCGGACTCGTTACAGGGTTCAAATTCCAGAAGGGTTGGGGCCCAGGGGCCAGGAACTGAGGAAAAGATTGGATCTGTTCCTGAGTTCAGCCCAGTGGCTGGTTAAGAGAAAGGGCAAGGAGGGCTCCAAAGAAAAGCATGTGGACATAAGGCCTCATTTGGAAGGCGTCTGCCTTGTCCAGGAGGATCTGGTGAGCTTAAGAATCCTGAGCTTTCCAGAAGGAGGCACCAGGCTCGTGGAGATCATTGGGGGCCTCCTGAACCTTGAAGAGCCCCAGGTCAGAAGGTTGAGGATATGCAAGACCAACGTGGAGTTATTTGAACCCAGGTCTGATGGAATGCTCAACTCCATCTTTGGGGGGGAAGGAGGCACGGCAAAGCATGTCCTCGGAGCTTGTTGTAAATGTGACCTCCATGGAAACTAGGGTGGCCTTGCTGGAGCATGGGACCCTGGCCGAGCTTTACGTGGAGCGGGAGTCAGATAGAAGCCTTGTGGGGAACGTTTACCTGGGTCGGGTGGTGAAGGTTTTGCCCGGCATGCAGGCATGCTTTGTGGACATAGGACTTCCCAAGGCCGCGTTTCTGTATGTTGAGGATGTGAGAAATGACTCCAGAGAGCTGGGAGGGCTCCTGGTGGTGGAGGAGGGTTTGGACCCCAACGGGGAGACCAGAAACTCCCGTTCTTTTCCCAGCCATGCCATAGAGGAAATGATCAGCGAGGGTCAGCGGATCATGGTCCAAGTGGCCAAGGACCCCATGGGCAGCAAGGGGGCCAGGGTCACAACTCACATTTCCCTGCCTGGCCGAAACTTGGTGCTGCTCCCAACAGCCTCCCACCTAGGGGTCTCAAGACGAATAGAGTCGGAGGGGGAACGCTCCAGGCTTCGAGATTTGCTTCGCAGGATAAGGCCTGAGGCCTATGGCTGCATAGCCCGCACAGCCAGCGAAGGGGTCAGTGAGGAGGAGATCCGGGCCGAGATGGACTTTCTGGCTCAGGTCTGGGAGTCCATAAAAAGAAATGCGGAGCGGGGCCCTGTACCCAGGCTCTTGTACGCGGAGCTGGACATAACCCTAAGGGCTGTCAGGGACTTAATGGTCGGCGAAGTAGACAGGCTTGTCATAGATTCCCAGTCGGAGTACAGAAGAATCCTTGGATTTTTGGATGCCAACCTCCCGCAGTTCAATCACAGAATCCTCCTTTACGAAGAAGATGAGCCTATTTTTGATGCGTACCACATAGAGATGGAGATATCCAGGGCACTGGAAAGAAAAATATGGCTAAAGTCCGGAGGTTACATCCTTATTGAAGAGACAGAGGCCTTGACCACCATAGACGTCAACTCCGGTCGCTACGTGGGCAAACACAACCTGGAAGAAACCATACTCAAAATCAACCTGGAGGCTGCCAAGGAAATAGCTTATCAAATAAGGCTTCGTAACCTGGGCGGGATCATCATCATAGATTTCATAGACATGGAGAAGGAATCCAGCCGGGAACTGGTATTGCAGGCTTTGAAGGATGCTTTGAGGAAGGATCGCAGCCCCACCAACGTGCTCAAGATGTCTGAGCTGGGTCTGGTGCAGATGACCCGTAAGAGAGTCAAGGAGGGGGTTGGGAAACAGCTGTGCGAGCCATGTCCTTATTGCGAAGGTCAGGGCTGGATTCGATCCACCACCACCTTGTGTTACGAGGTTCTGAGGGAGATCCAGAGGGAGATGGCACACTCCCACCACCTAAGCGGGGATGTGTCGGTGGAGGTACACCCGGATGTGGCCCACGTGCTTTGTGAAGATGAAAGGCCGGGCCTGGAGGAGTTGGAGCAGCGGTTTCAGAGGCGGATCCTGGTGAGGCCCAACCCCAGGCTTCACAGGGATCAGGTGGAGGTAATAGCTTCCTGATCCCCCCAGGCTGAACCGTTTTCCAAGGCGGCCGCCAAGATTTCTGCTATGTCTTCAGGGATCTCCCTGGCTTTCATCTGAGAGGGGTCGCTCACATCCAAACAGATTCTTCGCTCCCACCCCTGGGCCATTAGTTCTTCCTGCGGCATACGTTTAAACCTGTATCTCATAAGCAGGGTCTTTGCCTCCATCTGGGCCAAAGAGGTTTGGATCCTGATGGTATCGTGGTATTTACCAGGCAAGTAATATTGGCACTTGGTCTCCACCAAAGCGAATATGATCCCTCGTTTTCTCAAAAGCTCTTGCATGGGAACCCCGAGGCTTTCCATGAAAAGATGAGCGCAACCGTCCATCCATCGGTAATAGTTGGGGTAAAAAACAATGCCCAGGGGGTCCAGGTCTCCCCACATGATCATGCGGTCCAAGACGTGTATTTTCATGATTGCGACTCCCTTGCGGCAGCCAGAGTGACCCCTTCAACAGGGCCGCTGGAGGAAAGGCTCAACGGGTCTTTCTCCTGGCTTTCTTGGCCTCAACCTGGGATCTGATCTCCTGCGGCCTGTCAAAGTAAATGCAGTGGGCCATGCAGATGTTGTCGGCGCAGGCGGGATAAAGCCCATGGTCCACCCTGAGATGACACATGTCGCACTTCAAGGCTTTTCCTGTGGAATCATTAATGATTATAGCCTGGTAAGGGCAGGCCTCCAGGCACAAGCCGCAGCCGTTACAGCGCGCCTCATCCAGCAGCACTATGAGGTCCGGCCTTTGGTATATGGCCTCCTGGGGGCAAGCCGGCAGGCAGGGTGGGTCCTGGCAATGGCGGCAGATGCGCACCCGAAACTGAAAATTGTAACCTTTCTTGTCCATGTGGGGGCCTTCCTCCATGACCTTCAACAGGGGCGGAGAGTTAAACTCATGTTCCTGTTGGCAGGCCAGCTCGCAGGCTCTGCATCCCCAGCAGGCCTCTTCTTCTATGAAAAGCTCATAAGGCCTCATCTGGTCTCCTCCTTGCGGCTGGGATCAGTCACTCTCAACCTGCAAAGCAAAGTGCGCACAGGGGTGGCCCCCATGGCAGGATCGCAGCTTTCGTAGTCATTTCTTGTGAGCAGGTTGATGTTTGAGTTTTCCCACCCGTGATCCGGCCCGGGCTGCTCTGGAAACCACCAAGCATGCTCTGCGCTTATTATCCTGGGGTCCATCCCTTCAAAGAGCCTGGCCTTAAAACTGGCCCGGCCTCTGGGCGATTCCACCAGAACCGTGTCCCCCTCCTGGATGCCTTCCCTGGAGGCTGCTTCAGGATGAATCTCCAGGAGCGGCTCTGGGTGAAGTTCTCTCAAGGGCCTCACCTGGCGGTTCTCGGTGTGGAAGAAACCAGGAAGCCGTCTTCCTGTGATGAGGATGTAAGGATACTCCTTGTAAAGCTCAGGGCTGCTCAGAGGGCTTTCGGGAGGCTCCCTGAATTGAGGAAGGGGATCATGCCCCCATTTCTCCAGGAGCGTGGAGAAAAGCTCGAACTTGCGTGTGGGAGTGGAAAAGCCTTTGGACTCGTATTTACGGTAGCGCACCTCCCCCCTGAGGTCTTCTCCTTTCTGCTTGAATTCCTGCCAGGTCATACCCATGGGCTCCAGGATCCAATCAAGCGCGCCTTCAAAGCTCTCCCACCAGTAAGCCCCTTGACCCACCTTTCGGGCCAGTTCGTTTAGCATTTCATGGTCGGATTTGCACTCTCCCACCTGCACAACCTTGTGTCTGGGGAGAATATAGCCATGTCGCTTCCAGAAATCCCCTATGTAGTCCATCTCCAGCCAGGTGGCTGCGGGCAACACCACATCGGCCAGCTCGGCCGTGGGGGTGAGGAAAAAGTCGGCCACCGCCATGAAATCCACTGCTTCCAGAGCTTTTCTCACTTGAGAGGCATTGGCCCGGGTCAAGAGAGGGTTGGAGCTTATAAAAAAGAGCATTTTCACAGGATAGGGACGCTCCTCCAAGATGGCTTCCCAGACGCAGCCCGGATTGATTATTGCGAAGTTTCCGGCCAAGCGGAATCTATCCCCTCCCAATCTCTTGGCCCTTTGCTCTTCTGAAAGCATCTTGTGCGCCCCGAACTCCCCTACGGTTCTTACCCTTGGGGGTGTGAAAAGCACCTGTCCGCCCGGGACATCTATGTTTCCTGTGATTCCCATTAGGGCGAGCAGGGCACGGTTTGTGTCTGCAGAGGTGTTCTGTTGCTCTATGGCCACCCCCCATTGAATAACTGCGGGCTTGCTCCTGGCAAAAAGCCTTGCAGCCTCTTGGATCTGAGCTTTGGGCACCCAGGTGATCTGTTCAACCCTTTCCTCGGGATACTGAGACACCCTCTCCTTAAAGGCCTCCCAACCATAAGTGTGATTCTCTACAAATTCCGGGTCGTAAAGATGCTCCTTTATGATCACATGGGCCATGCCCAGGGCCAGGGCCGCATCGGTGCCCGGCCTTGGGCGAAGCCAAAGGTTGGCTCTGGCCGAGATCCTTGTGAGCCTGGGGTCTACGGCTATGAGTTGGGCTCCGGCATCCAGAGCTTGGGAGAATCTTTCCCCTTTGTACTCATCCGGGTTGCTTATGACCAAATTGTTTCCCCATACCATGATGCAGGCCGGGTTGTTGTCATAGTCAGCCACAGGCACTGACCCGCAGGTGATGATGCTGGTGGCCACCCTGGGACCGTAGCAGAAGTGTCCTGCCGTGAGCACGTTGGGGGTACCCAGAAGATTGGCAAAGCGATATATTACCGCCTCGTTTTCCCTGCCTGTGCCGTATCCCATGACAATGGATTCGGCCCCGTATTTTTCTTTGTATTCAAGAATCCTTTGGGCTATGAGATCCAAGGCCTCATCCCACGAGATCCTTTCCCACAGGCCTTTTCCCTTGGGACCTTTGCGCTTGAGGGGATACAGGAGTCGGTCGGGATGGTACAGGAGCCTGGAGGATGCGATTCCCTTGCTGCAAAGGGTTCCATGGTTGATGGGGCAGTCAGGATCCCCAAGGATCTTCTTGACTATCCCCTCTTTGAGAAAGACCAGCACACCGCAGCCGCCATGACACATTCGGCAATGAGTTCTTATCACCCGGTCATAACCGTAGAGTCTCATCTCCTTTTCCACATGGGCATGGCGAAATCCTTCCATTTGAGACCTCCTGTTCCTCAATACTCCCCAGTCCCTTGGATCCGCTGCCTTTGAGGGGAAAAACCCCAAATTTACATGAGCACGGCCCCAAGAAATACCATCTTGAAAAGATTAACTCAACAGGTCTATCCCGCCTGTGGGCTGGCTTTGCCTCCCAGAAGGGGCTTTTGACTCAAAGCAGGTTTTTCAGGACGCGGCCTTCTTGAAGGATAAGGGTTACGGCCTCCTGGTAGCGCTGCAAGAGGCTGATGTCTTTTAAGGGATCCCCGTCAACCAGGATAAGATCAGCCAACTTTCCTGGCTCAATGGTTCCCAGCTGTGTCTCCAGCCCCAGGAGGCTGGCGTTTGTGCTGGTAGAGGCCACTATGGCCCCCATGGGCCCCAAGACTCTGGCCTTTAACTCCAGTTCCAGAGCCTTTAGGTTTTGCATTGGCCCCAGGAGGTCTGAACCGGATGCGATCTTCACCCCAGCCCTATGGGCTATGGAGAGAGCTTCCAGGGATCTTTCCCGGGCTAAGTGAATCTTCCTCATGTTGGCCTGCGGGATTCCCAGATGAGGACCCATGCGGCCCAGGGCTTCGTAAGTCGCAAGGGTGGGCACCAGAAAAGCACCTTTATTTCTGATGGCCAAAGCCGCCTGCTCGTCCAGTAGGTTCCCATGCTCCAGTGAACGGACCCCTGCTTCCAAACAGTGAAGGATGCTTTTGGCGGAGTAAACATGGGCCATGACGTACTTGCCTGCTGCTTGGGCTTCCCAGACCACTGCTTTCAGCTCCTCGGGGCTGAACTGCACGGCCTCCAGCTCGTCCGAGGGGGACATGGCCCCTCCTGCTGCCATGACCTTGATCTGGTCCACCCCTTGTCTTAAGAGTTCCCTGGCTGCCTTGCGAACCTCCTCCACCCCATCACAGACCCAGGTGGACAGGCCTGCGGGGTTTTCCAAAGCAGGGGCCTTTTCTGCTGGCATTCGAAAGTCCCCATGCCCGCCTGTTTGGGAAAGGGGTCTTCCTGACACGAGAAGCCTGGGGCCTTTGATGAGGCCCAGCCTCAAAGCCTCCCTGAGGCCCGGATCTGCTCCCCCTGCGTCCCTCACGGTTGTAAAACCCTGTTGAAGGGTTTCCTCCAGAAGCTTTATGGAGTGCACCAGGAGCAAGGAGGGGTACATCTCCCTTTGCTGTTTGCGAATATCAACTTCCACAGCCCCAATGTGCACGTGGGCGTCTATGAGGCCTGGCATAAGAGATTGCCCTTTCCCGTCTATTACCTGTGAGTGCGAGGGAGTCCTTCTAGGGGGGCGCTCCATTACTTCCAGGATCCTCCCTCCTCTTATCAGGACTGCCCCATTGGGTTTGGGATCTGCCCCGGTTCCATCCAGGATGACCACATTTCTTATGAAAATGTTCTCCATTCTTCCCCCAAGAGCTCATCTGGTCTTCTAACTGAATCTTTCGAGGCCCATGGGTAACATATCCCGCTTCCAGGCTCAAGGGGAAAAGAGGATTGATCCGGGCAAAAATATTTAACGAGCTCTTTAAAAAACAGCTTGATTTCTTAATGTCGTTAGGATAAGGTCAGTTTATCCGAAGTAGCAAGTCTAGTATATGAGCAAAATCCACACTGGCTGTCATGATATGGGAGAAGCCATGGCACGTCCTCGCCGGTTGGGTCAGCGCAAGGAACAAATCCTCAAAGCAGCGGAAAAGGTTTTTGCCAGAAAGGGTTTTCAAGAAGCCACGGTTTCAGACGTGGCCCGTGAGGCAGGGCTTTCTGAGGCCACCATATACGAGTATTTCCCTTCCAAGGAGGAACTGCTCTTCTCCATCCCCGGAGAGACCACCCGAAAGGGAAAAGAGATCCTGGAGTTCCATTTGCAATACGTAAGAGGAGCGGCCAACAAGCTCCGAAGCATCATCTACCATTACCTCTCCTTTTATCAAAACAACCCCGACTACGCCTCCATAGCCATGCTGGTGTTGAAGCAAAACAGGAAGTTCACCGAGACCGAGGCTTATCAAACCGTTAGGGAAGGCTCAAGGGTGATCCTCAGGGTGGTGGAGGAGGGCATAGCCTCTGGGGAGTTCCAGGAGAGCACCAACCCATACCTGGTACGTTCAGTGATCTTCGGGACCATTGAGAACATACTCATCAGAAAGCTGCTGCACGGAAAGCCGGAGGATCTGGTGGCCTTCGTAGATCCTCTCACGGATCTGGTCATCAGGGGCATAAGCCGTCAGCCTTTACCAGGCACCTGGAATTTGAAGCTGGTGCTGGAGCCGCCCCAGGCCGGGGATGCCCAAGCAAGGAAAGCCCAAAGCGGTTCAGGGGCTCCCAAGAGGAGGTGAAAATGAAAAACAATAATAAGAAGTCACTGGTCTCCATTGTGAAGTATGAAAAACCGCTCGAGTCGGTGCGCAAGGCCGTTGAGCTTTGCCATGGACTGGAGCACATGCCCAGGGGAGCCAGGGTTTTCATCAAACCCAACATAGTCTTTTGGACTAGGTTTGTGCCTTTCCCCAAGTGGGGGGTGATAACCACTTCCAGAGTAGTGGAGGATGTGGTGGTGCTTCTAAAGGAGAGAGGCGTGCAGGACATCACCATAGGAGAAGGCACAGTCACCTCCAGACCCGAGGACAGGGAGACCCCCTCCCACGCATTTGAGACTTTGGGTTACACCAAGCTGGCGCAACGCTATGGGATCAGAATTCTAAATGTGTTCGAAAGGCCTTTTAAGAAGGTGGATCTGGGGGCAGGGGTTGTCCTGAATTTCAACCAGGACATTTTGGAGAGCGATTTTGTGGTGAATCTGCCGGTGCTCAAGACTCACGCCCAGGCAGTAGTCAGCCTTGGGATAAAGAACCTAAAGGGCATGATTGACATTAACTCCAGAAAGAAGTGCCACGGAGCTGACCCGGTAAAAGACCTCCATTACATGATCGCCAGGCTGGCCAACAAGATCCCCGCCTCCCTCACCATTCTGGACGGTATATACACCAATGAGCGGGGTCCAAGTTTTGACGGCCGCATAAGGCGAATGAATCTCCTGGTTGCCTCTGCCGACGTGCTCTCCGCAGACATGGTGGGAGCCATGGTCCTTGGCTACCAGCCCTCGGAGGTGCCTCACTTGGTACATGCCGTTGCAGACAGGGGAAGAGCCCTTGACCTCTCGGATGTGGAGGTGGTGGGTGAGCCCCTAGAATCAGTGGCCTCCAAGCATGAATGGAGCTTCCCTTACACCGAGGACAACTCCCTGCCTCTTCCCATGGCCAAGATGGGAATTCAGGGGATTTCCTATCGCAAGTACGATCTGACCATGTGTACATATTGCTCGGGGCTCACCGGGGTGGTGCTTGCAGCCATAGCCCAAGCCTGGAAAGGACAGCCATGGGAGGATGTGGAAGTGCTCACAGGAAAGATTATGGAGCCTACGCAAGGCAAGAAAAAAACCATACTCCTGGGCAAGTGCATGTACCTCAAGAACCGCAAGCATCCCAGTATCAAGGAGATGATAGCAGTCAAGGGGTGTCCCCCCTCGCCCAAGGAGGTGGTGGAGGCCTTTCACAAGGCAGGCGTCGAGCTCAACCCGGCCATCTTCGAGAACATGGAGAAGACTCCGGCCTTCTTCCTAAAGCGCTACGAAGGCAAACCAGAGTACGATGAGTCTTTTTTCAGTGTTCTTTGAGGGCCCACAGAGGCCTCAACCCTTCTTTCCCCAGCGGGGGAGCATTGAAAAAGAGAGGAGATCTTCCATGAGGACATCTGAGCAGTACCGTGAAGGGCTTCGCAAGATGCGACGGAACGTCTATGTGGGTGGAGAGCTTGTGGACAGGGACGACGAGAGGATGATGGGCGCAGTCAGGACCCTTTCCACCACCTTTGACCTGGCGGCAGATCCCCAGTACCAGGATCTTACCACAGCCACATCTCACATCACCGGGGAGAAGATCAATAGGTTCTGCCATGTGCACCAAAGCGTGGAGGACCTTCACAAGAAACAGGATATGACAAGGCAGTTGTGCACCCTCACAGGGGGGTGTATTCAAAGATGCATGGGCATAGACGCCACCAACGCCATCTCCGTGATAGCCTACGAGGCCGACCAGAAATACGGTACCGAGTATTACAAGAATTTTCTGAGCTGGCTCGAGAGATTTCAAAGAGAGGATCTGGTGGGATGCTGCGCTCAGACGGATGTTAAAGGGGACCGCTCCAAGAGGCCTCACCAGCAAGCCGACCCGGATCTCTACTTGCACGTGGTGGAGAAGCGAAAAGACGGCATAGTGGTAAGAGGAGCCAAGGCCCACAACTCAGAGGCAGCTCAAGCCGATGAAATCTTGGTACTACCCACCCGTATGCTTACACCTGAGGAAGGGGAGTGGGCAGTGGCTTTCGCCATACCAGGGGACTGGGAGGATGTGCACCTGGTGGTGAGGCCGGCCTCCCCAAGGCCCAGAAAGCAACTGAAGTCCCCGGGTTCCCAATTGGGAATGACAGACTCTCTAACCATCTTCGACAACACCTTCATCCCCTGGGAGAGGGTCTTTCTTTGCGGTGAATGGGAGCTGGGAGGGCAATTGGGCCTGCTGTTTGCCCTTTACCACAGGCACAGCTACTCAGGGTGCAAACCAGCCATCAATGAGCTGCTGCTGGGACAGGTGGCTCTGGCTGCGGAGTACAACGGCATAGCAGGAGCCCATCACGTGAGGGACAAGTTGGCTGAGATAATAATGGTCACCGAGCTGGCCTACGCCGCCGGTTTCACGGCCTCGGCCAAGGGTATCAGGGCTAGATCAGGGACCTACATCCCGGATGTGGTCTATTGCAACGTGGGCAGGTGCCTGTCAGGGGAGAACGTTTACCATGAGCTTCAGACCCTGGCGGACGTGGCAGGAGGGCTCCCTGCGACCCTTCCTTACGAGGAGGATTTTTACAATGAGAAGGTGGGACCCTTGCTGCACAAGTACATCATGCGAAACCCCAAGATCTCGGCCGAGAACCAACACAGGCTCTTCCGCATGATTTCTGACACGCTTTGTTCCTCTTACGGCGGAGCTGCTGCGGTGGGAGGGCTGCACGGGGGCGGATCCCCCATAATGGAAAAGATAGCCATAACCGCCCAGTATGACATCGAGGCCAGAAAGAAAATGGTCAAGAGGCTGGCTGGCATCGTGGATGAGTGAAGGCAGGGATGAAGAGTGAGGAGGGGGTGAGCTATGCCCGAGGCACGTCTGCAAGGGAAGGTGGCTGTTATCACAGGGGCCTCCAGCGGCATAGGAAGGGCCACAGCCCTTCTTTTTGCCAAGGAAGGAGCTCAGTTGGCCCTTGGAGCCAGGAGGCAGCAAAGGCTGGGGGAGGTTCTCCAGGAGATCTTGAGACAAGGAGGCAAGGCCATAGCCAAGACCACCGACGTCTCCAAAGAAGAAGAGGTCAAGGAGCTCATAGAGGCCGCCTTTTCGGCCTTCGGCCAGATAGACATCCTGGTGAACAACGCAGGCATAGCCGGAGGCTTGAGCCCTCTGGAGGCCCAGCAAGAGGAAGAGTGGCTCAGGGTGTACCGGACCAATGTGCTGGGCACTGTTTTTGCGACCAAGTACGCCGCCCCTTACATGGTAAGGCGCAAGAAGGGCTCCATAGTAAACGTTTCCTCAGTGGCTGGAATACGTTCAGGGGCTGGAGGCAATGCTTACAGCGCCAGCAAGGCGGCCATCATCAATTTCACCATGACCTCGGCCTGTGATTTGGGAGAGCACAATGTAAGGGTGAATGCGGTTTGTCCAGGTCTTATAGAGACGGAAATGACAAAGCCAGTTTTTGATTTGGCAAGAGAAAAGGGAAAGGAGTGGAAGCTGGGAAGCCGCTGCGAGCTCAGAAGGTACGGCCATGCCATAGAGGTTGCCCATGCCATCCTGTTTCTAGCCAGTGACGAGGCCAGCTACATAACAGGGCAGGCCCTTGCGGTGGACGGGGGTAACACCGCATCCCTTAACCTTCCGGGGATGAAGGTCTAGCCCGAGTTGTTCAGGATCAGTGGATAATGCGGGTGTCCATGAGAGATTCGAGGAGAAGCCTTTCCATGCTCCAAAACACCCTGATTTTCGATCTCAAACTTGGGCTTGGTTTGGGTAGGAACAAGCCAAAGGGTATAGGGGGGTGGGGCGTAGCCTCCAAAGTCAGAGGCTTTGGGGAATCATCCGGTCTGCCCGACTTTTAGGTGTGCCCGGGGTTTCCAAGAGAGGACTTGCAGGCTTTAAAGCTAAGAGCCTGGGGGAGTTTCCGAGAGATAAGCCATGGAAAGGACTCTGGAAGAACTGGAGAGAAGAAGAGCCAGGGCCAGGCAGATGGGGGGCCCCCAGAAGGTGGCCCGCCAGCATTCAAAAGGAAGGCTCACTGCCAGGGAACGTATTGAGAAGCTTCTGGATCCTGGGAGCTTCCTGGAGATGGGCATGTTTGCCCACTCAGACATGCCGGGCATGGAGGAGAAGACCCCTGGGGACAGCAAAATCACCGGGTTCGGGAAAATAGAGGGCAGGGAGGTGGTGGTAATAGCTAATGATTTTACTGTCTTGGCCGCCACTTCCAGCAGGATCGCAGGCCGCAAGGAGGCAGACCTGAAATTGGTCTCCAGAAGGAGGGGGCTGCCTCTGATTTACTTGGGGGAGGCGGGCGGGGCCCGAATGCCTGACATAATGGGCTCAAGAGGTTTGGCTTCTTTTGGAGGAGGCGGTTTTGACACCTACTTGCAACTCATGAGCCGTGTGAGAGAGGCCCCCATGATTACTGCCATAATGGGGGAGTGCTATGGCATGCCCACCTGGATGGCCTGCCTATCTGACTTTGTGGTGCAGGTGAAGGGAAGCGCCATGGGGGTTTCGGGTCCCAGGGTTTTGGAGTACGCCATAAGCGAGAAGGTGAGCGACGAGGAGCTAGGCGGCTGGAAAGTGCATGGAGAAATAACCGGCATGGCCGACAGAGTGGCCGAGGACGAGGAGGATTGCTTCAGGATCATTAAGGGATTCTTGAGCTATATGCCCTCCCACAAAGATGAGCTGCCCCCCAGAAAAGAGGTCCCGCCAGGCTCCGGGGAAGAGATGGGCAGGATTCTGGAATTCTTGCCTCAAAAGAGAAACAGGGCCTACGACATGAACAGGCTCCTTTCCTGCATAGTGGACAAGGGTAGCCTTTTTCCCATCAAGCCACTTTTCGGCAGGACCGTGATCACCTCTTTGGCCAGAATAGAGGGCAGGGTGGTTGGGGTGATTGCGAATCAACCCATGGTGAACGCAGGGGCAATGGACACTGACGGCATAGACAAGGTGATCAGTTTCTTGTGCCTGTGCGACAGCTTCAATATCCCACTGATTTTCTTCCATGACATACCAGGTTTCATGGTGGGAAAGGAGGCTGAGAGGAAACGGGTGGCGGCCAAGGTGATGAACTACATGAACGCATTGGGGCTGCTCAGCGTGCCCAGGATCTCCATCATAGTCAGGAAGACCTACGGGATGGCTTTTTGGAACATGTGCGGTTCGGGCTGCGGGGCGGATTTCCTGGTAGCCTGGCCCACAGCGGAGATGAGCTTCGTGGACCCAGAGATAGGAGCCAATGTGGTCTTTGGAGGGAAGTTGGGAGCCCAGGAGTTCTCATCCGCCTCAAAGGAGACTTCAGCCCAGTGGGAATCTATGTTGGAGCGTATGGTGGAGGATGCCTCACCGTACGGGGCTGCCGGGCACTACTATATCCAGGATGTGATAGACCCCAGGGAGACCCGCGGGTTTTTGGTCAGGGCACTGAAGATATGCCAGGATTCCAGAGGCAAAGGCTTAGGAGAACACCGGTTGGCCAACTGGCCCACTAAATTCTGAAGAGCAGGGTGTGCGCAGCCCTTGGGCTCAAGCCGGTTTTGACCCGGTATTTTTGCACATGAGGAGAATCCTTTGGGAGGTGAGAAGATGAGGGACGTGGCCATAGTGGGATATCTGAGGACAGCTCTTTCGCGCTCCAGGCCCAATGAGCCTGGGAGGGACTGGTTTCACAAATTGAGGGCCGATGACCTTCTGGCCAAACTGCTTCCCGAGCTGCTTCAAAGGAGCAAGGTGGACCCTAAAGAGGTGGAGGATTTCATTGTGGGCACGGCCCTAGGGGTCTCGGAACAGTGGACCTACGGGGGAAGGTTTCCCATATTCTTGGCGGACCTGCCCGAGACAATCGCCGCCAAGTTCGTGGATCAGCAGTGCGGTTCCTCCATGGCAGCCATCCAGATCGGATTCCTGGAGATAGCCTCGGGGTTTGCCGACACGGTCCTCATAGGGGGTATGGAACACATGACCCGAGTGCCCATGGGAGGCGCCCTGTTGCAAAAAGGGGCCATCAGCCCGAACCCCAGGCTTTTTGCTGATCCCGGCTTAAAACATTGGGACATGGCCAATGCCATGAACATGGGCCTCACGGCGGAGAAACTTTTTTCCCAAACCAGCTTCACAAAAGAGGATATGGACCGCTGGGGTGTAAGGGCCCACGAACTGGCGGCCAAGGCCCAGAAAGAGGGCTTTTTCGCAGGAGAGATCCTTCCCATAGAGGCCGAGCAGGAAGACGGCTCCAAGATTTTGGTGGACAGGGACCAGGCCGTAAGGGAAGGCACCAGCCTCCAGGACATGGCCGCCTTGAAGCCTGCCTTTAAGCCGGACGGTGTGATTACGGCCGGGAATTCCTCACCACTGAATGCCGGGGCTACGGCCATGGTGCTCATGTCTAAAGAGAGGGCAATGGCCAAGGGCATAAAGCCCATGGCCTGGGTGCGCTCCATTGGTTTTGCGGGTGTGGACCCCACCATAATGGGGGTAGGTCCTGTGCCAGCCACCAGGAAAGCTTTGGAGAAAGCCGGCCTTCAGGCCAAAGACATAGACTACTGGGAGATAAACGAGGCTTTCTGCATCGTGGCCCTGAACTGCATACGGGAGTTGGGCATAGATCCGGAGAAAGTTAATGTTATGGGGGGCGGCACTGCCATTGGGCATCCCTTGGGGGCATCCGGGGTGAGGCTGGTGGGCACCCTGGCCCGGATCCTGGAGCTGAAGGGAGGCCGATGGGGCTGTGCGAACATGTGCTGCGGGGGAGGCCAAGGGGTTGCCGTCATAATAGAGAGAGAAGGAGGAGTTAAGAGTTGAGAGGGAAGAGGGGAGAATGAAGAATGAAGAGTGAAGAGTGAAGGGTGAGCAGTGAGTGAAAGGGGGTAATATGGGAGCTGAGGGAATCAGGAAGGTGGCGGTCATAGGTGCGGGGGATATGGGCCACGGAATAGCCGAGGTGGCCCTGCTTGCAGGCTACACAGTCTTTTTGAGGGACATAGAGCAGCGCTTTGTGGACAGAGGTGTTGAGCGGATAGATGAAAGCCTCAAGAAGCTTGTGGAAAAAGGCAAGGTCACCAAAGAGCATTATGAGCTTATCCAAAGGGAGCTGCTTCGGCCCTGCGTGGATCTGGGGGAGGCGGTCAGGGAGGCGGATCTGGTGATCGAGGCCATCCCCGAGATCTTGGAGCTAAAAAAAGAGACGTTTAGGGAAATGGACAAGCTGGCCCCCCCTCATACCCTACTGGCCTCTAACACCTCCACCATGCGCATCACAGAAATAGCCGGGGCAACCAACCGGCCTGAGAAGGTCCTGGGGCTACACTACTTCAACCCTGCGGTGCTGATGAGGTTGGTGGAGGTGATCCGGGGGGAGCAAACCTCGGAGGAGACCATGCAGAAGGGCTATGACTTCTGTCTCAAGACAGGCAAGGTGCCGGTCCGTGTAGAAAAAGACGTGCCCGGCTTCATAGTGAACAGGGTCCAGGCCCCGGGAGGGGTTCTTCTGGGCTGCATCCTGGACCACGGGATCGCCCAACCAGAGGAGGTTGACGCCCTGCTTAAGAAGCTGGGGCTTCCCATGGGACCCTATGAGCTGATGGATTATACGGGCATAGACATCAACTACCACGCTGGCCTTTACTTCGCCCAGACCGTTCATCCCGACTTTGCCCCTGCCAAAGCGGTGCAGGAAAAGGTCATGGCCGGGCAGCTTGGGAAAAAGACGGGTAGGGGTTTTTATGACTGGTCCCAGGGAAGACCAGCCATTGACCCGGCCAGGGCCACTGACAAGGTGGACCCCATGGACCTGCTGGCGGTTCAGATAAATGAAGCCACCAAGCTGTTGGAGATGGGGGTTTGCTCGGCGCAAGACATAGACAAGGCCATGGTGAACGGGACCGGAAACGTGGTGGGTCCCATGGCTGTCGCCAAGAGCCAGGAGCCGAAGGCCTTGGCCGCAAGATTGGAAAAGCTGGCAGAGCGCTTTGGTAAGGAGATCTTCAGGCCCACCCGCACCATCAGGGAGGGTGCTTACAGATAGCCTAGCCCGGATTCTTCTCCAAAGCCTGTGAATTTGGGGGCTACTCCCCCAAGCCCCAGGTAAACCAAAAGTATGATAGCCCGCATCATCCGCTGATGGCAAATCATGCGGGATAGGGACTGCAAAGGAACGGGGGGGCTCAGATCGCCCCCCCCATTTCCACACAACCTCATTGACCTGTTCCTATGACAGACCTGCTTGTGCCGCCTCCCCCGGTGAAGGTGAGCGTTCCTTGGAACGAGCCTGAGGCAGTGGGCGTAAATTCTATAGTCACAAGGGAGCTCTGGCCTGCTGAAAGGCTGTAAGGGCTTCCGCTTATGACCGCAAATCCGTCTCCCTCCACGGTGGCCTCCCCATCCAAAATCCCGGCTCCTATATTGGTGACGGTGAAGGTGCGCTGGGAGGACTCACCCACCTCCACGGCCCCAAAGTCAATGGACTCGGGGGTCACTGAAATAATGGGGCTTACAGGCTCTTTCAGCTTTGCTGAGAGCTGAAACTTCCGGTCAGCCCTTATGGAAGCATTGAATTCCGGGGGCTTTGAAGCAGACTTGCGCAGGTTCCCCACTAGCGGGCCTGCCCCGATGGTCATGTCCGAGGTCTGCAGCCAGCCAAAGATGTTGGTCTTGCCGGACCCTGCCGCCGTTGGGCTTCTGCCGAAAACACCAAGTATGATAACATCCTGGTCGCTTCCGTCCACGCGCACAGATCCCCCGCCTGTGACAACGAAGAATGGAAATTTTAGATCCTCCTCCTCTCCCACCACCACATCCAGGGTGCGACTCAAGAGTCCCCGGCCCTTAAGAAGCCCTTCCTGGATGCTCCTGCCGGTCAAAACCGGGAGGGACTCAGGCATTCTTTCCCCCTTGATGCGCACAAACACAGGATCCAACCCGTCGTATGTGAGTAGTCCCTTGAGCCGCAGCTTTTTGAATCTGGTGTCAGTACCCCCTCCCGTCACCTCCAGCACCCCGACAGGGCCTACCCCCTCCATCTCCAACTGGAGCGTGCCTGTGATTCTTCCCTTGAAATCTATGCGCAGGGCCTGGCCTGCAGCCAGACTCACAGGGAACCCGCCCCCCAAAGTGATCAGGCTTCCCGAGGCCTCGAACACCCCTGTGGCTGGCACCCCGAAGGTGAGGGCCCCGGCGCCTTTGTCAGCCCCTCCTATGCTAACCCACCAGTCTCCTGCCAACGAGGTCTCTTGAGCGGCCGCCTGCGCCGCCCCCAGCGAAAGCAGGATCAAGACCCCGACCGCCCATCTTCCCATGCTTCTCATGACCTTACCCCCTGTTTCAAAACGGTCTGCAGAGGTTCTTCCTGCCACCTCCCCGTGTGGAACGCACCCTAGCAGAGACTCTCCCTCAGTGTCAAGCTGGAAGCCTTCTGCCGGTTGATTTCACAAGGAGTTTGTGCCACCATAAACCCCTGACCCTAGCTGAAATAGTAAGCCCCAAAAAGGATGACAGGGGAGAGATGGGCGAGGAAAACCTGGAGGCGCAGGCCATAGTTGTGGGGGCTGGTCCGGCCGGACTAATGGCTGCCCACAAGTTGGCCAAGGAAGGCCTTGAAGTAATAGTTGTGGAACGGGGGCAGTACGCAGGGGCCAAGAACTTGAGCGGACTGCTTTACTCCACAGTGCTCTCAGAAGCTGTACCGGATTTCCCTTCCAAGGCTCCCCTGGAGCGCCCGGTGTGCAAGAGGGCAATGGGGTTTTTAGCCCCCGAAAGCTTCACACTTCTCTCCTTTGGATCCAGCAAATGGAGCGTGCCTCCTCACAACCAGACTTGGGTTGTGTACAGGGCTCAGTTCGACAGGTGGCTGGCCTCCCAAGTGGAGGAGGCCGGGGGGACAATCCTGGAAGGGACTGTTGTGGAAGAGCTCTTCTATGAAGAGGAGGGCTCCATGACCAAGGTTTCAGGGGTTAGGATTAGGGGTGAGGAAGAGCCTTTTAGAGCCCCTGTGGTTATTTTGGCAGAAGGGGCTGTGGGGCTTGTCACAGAGCGGGCCAGGTCCCGCCTGAAAATGCACTCTGGGGAGAAACCCCAAAGCTATGGTCTCGGGATAAAGGAGATCTGGGCTCTCCCAGCCTCCACCATAGAGGATCGCTTTGGGCTGGATCCTGGGTGCGGGGCTGCCATGGAGTGGGTGGGGAGCCCGTTCCAAGGGCTGGTGGGAGGCGGGTTTCTTTACACAGGAAAGGAAAGTCTTGCCCTGGGCCTGATAGTGAAGCTGGAGAGTATGACCAAAGCCAAGGTCTCCCCCCAAGATCTCATGGAGGGATTCAAGGCCAACCCTGAGATCCGCAAGTACCTAAAGGGGGGGGAGCTTCTGGAGTATGGGGCGCACCTGATACCTGAGGGAGGTCCAAGGGCTGTGGGGCAACTCTCCCAACATGGACTTCTCATAGTCGGGGACGCTGCAGGGCTGGTGAACGCTTCCATGTACCACGAGGGGGCAAACCTGGCCATGCTTTCAGGGCGGCTGGCTGCCGAGGCAGTGATCCAGGCCCACCTTCTGGGGGATTTCTCAAGGGAATCCTTGTCCCTTTACGATAGGATGCTCAAGGAAAGCTTTCTAATGGAGGATCTAAGCAGGCTCAAGAACATCGAGAGAGCCCATATGGTCTTCCCTAGACTCATGGCAGAGCTGCCCAGCAGGTTTGCAAATCTTCTGGTTGATCTTTTCGAACAAGCGCCTGTACCCAAACGGGAAATAAGAAAACATGCTTTTCAGAGAGCACTGGATGGGCTTCCCAAGCTTCAAACTCTCCTGGATCTCTGGAAGATGAGGGGGATGTTGGGTTGAGCCGAGACGAGGCGGAAAACAGGCCCTGGGAAGGGCCGAATTTGGCCCTGGAGGAAAAACTCTACAGGGTTCGATATGAGGTGGATCCTGACCACCCTCACATAAAGGTGGACCAGAAGCGCTGCAGCAGCTGCAGTAAGCGGGTATGCACCTTCATCTGCCCTGCAGGGGTTTATACTGAAAGCCCCAGCCACCCAGGGCAGATACAGGTCAGACATGAGAACTGCCTGGAATGCGGAACCTGTAAAGTGGCCTGCGGCTGCGAAGGGATTATCTGGGATTATCCCAATGGAGGTATGGGGGTTCGTTACCGCTTTGGTTGAAAGGCCCTGGTTTCCTCCCTTTCCGCAAACATTGAATCAAGGGATTTCTAGAGCTTGATGGGTTGGGGGAAGGCAGGGGGTTTCTTACGGGATCCCTGTTGGGGATGGGATTCGGTGGGGCTGTCAAAGCCATGAGCCCTCAGAAGGAGGATCGACAGGATGAAAGCGGCGGTTTGGGTTCGAGAGATACCTGACACCAGGGATCTCATAGGAGAGCTCCTTGGAGCCGATTCCATGCCCAAATGGAGTGAGTGGGACACCAGGTTGGACCCCGAGGACCTAAACAGCCTGGAAATGGCGCTTCAGTGGAAAGACAGGTATCCCCAGCTGAGCATTACGGCTTTGTCTGTGGGGGAGCCTAAGAAGCTGGATGTGCTTAGGGAATGTCTGTACAGGGGTGTGGATCAGGCAGTGAGACTTTCAGGGGAGAGTACAGGGGGCCTGGTGGGGGAGGCGCAGCTTGTGGCTGCGGCTGTAAGAAAGCTTGAGGCACAGGTGGTATTCACGGGGGTCCAGCTCAACGAAACCGAATCCGGCCACAAAGGGGTGTTTCTGGCGCGGGCTTTGGGCTGGCCAGTAGTGACTTATGTAGAGGCCATGGAAGAAGGCGGCTTAGGTGGCCCATTGAGGCTTAGAAGAGCCATGGAGCAAGGGGTGGAGCTTTTAGAGGCTGAACCCCCTCTGGTGGTATCTGTGGGAGTGGCGCTTCTGAAGGAGGATCCCAGGGCCCCTCGCAGCGCCAGGGCCAAGCTCAAGCTACAGCACAAGAAGACTCCCATTCCCCAGTGGGGTTCCTCGGATCTGGGGGGTCTCCTGAAACAGGGGGCCAGCGCTCCTAAAATTCTTTCATTCCGAGCCCAGCCTCAGAGGGATTTTCCGGCCAGACGAGTGGACGGCTCCAGCCAGGAGGAGCTTAGGAACATGCTGGAGGAGCTTCGGGCTCAAGGACTGCTGAGGTAATCTCATGAACAAGAGCATTTGGGTTTATCTGCAAAATAACAGCGGATCAGTGGCCGAGGAAAGCCTGATGGGGCTTTCTCTTGGCAGAAGGCTGGCAAAGGAGTGCTCGGGTGTTTTGGAGGGGGTTTGTGTAGGGGAAATAGATTCGGATTTTCCTGGAGCCTTGGGAAAAATCTACCAGCTCATAGGAAAGGATCTCCAGGCAGCTTATGATCTTGCCACGTACGGAGAGGCCATCCGGTTCTTGTGGGAGAAAGAGCATCCCTCCTTGATCATCTTCCCTTCCACTACCCAAGGCCAAGATCTGGCTTCCTGGTTGGGGGGCTGGGCCGGGGCCAACAGCCTTGTGGGGGCCAGGGAAATCAGCTTTAGAGACAACTCTTTTATGGCAGCACGTCTTGAATTCGATGGAAAGGTGCTTGTGGAGTACTCCCTGGAAGGCTCACCCCTTGCGGTTTCCCTGGAACAAGGGGTGGGGGAGGTTTCTTCAGCCCAAGATCAGAGTAAGCCTGATCTGCTCAGGGTGGAGGTGCCGGGAGGTCTTGGGAAGGGCTCCATAAGACTCATCTCCTCCTCTGGAGGAGGCAAGAAGGTGGATCTTCGCTCGGCCAAGACCATAGTGGGTGTTGGAGCCGGGGTTGGTGGAAAAGAGGGCTTTGAGCAGGCCCGTACCCTGGCATCTCTTCTGGGGGCGGAGTTGGGAGCCACCAGGGCTGCTGTGGATGCGGGCTGGTTGGGTCATGAGTACCAGATAGGCCAGACAGGTGTAAAGGTAAAGCCCGATCTGTACGTGGCCTGCGGCATAAGCGGGGCTGTTCAGCACAGGGTCGGGATCATGGATTCAGGGACCATAGTCTCCATCAACCTGGATCCTCAAGCTCCCATCTTCAGATTCTCCCACTACTGCGTGGTGGGGGATGTGAAGCAGGTGGTTCCCAAGCTTTTGGAATTGCTCAGGAGGTGACAGGAGGCAATGGCTTCCCAGAATTTCTATTTGGACAACCGGGATCTCAAGTTCCAGGTGGAGAAGCGGGTGGATTGGCTCACCATACTGGAGGCCAGAGGGGATCTGGGTCAGCCGGGTTGCGCGTACGAGAGCCTGGAAGAGGCGGTGGAAACCTTCAGAGACCTCTTGACTGACCCTGTGGGCAGCCTTGCAGCAGAGCGTATTGCGCCCAGGGCGGCTCAGATAGACCAAGAGGGCTGCAGGCTTGAGGAGGGAAGGGTGATCTTACCCAAGGCCATGGAGCAAAATTTGAGGGATCTTGCCGAGGCTGATCTCATGGGAATGACCCTTCCCCCCCAATACGGCGGGCTGGGATTCCCCACCACGCTTTACACAGCCGCCACAGAGATAGTCTCCCGTGCAGACGTCTCCCTCATGAACCTTTTCGGCCTGCAGGGAATTGCCGAGACCATAGCCAGATTCGGGGATGAGGAGCTAAAGTCCCGCTATGTGCCTCTTTTTGCCAAAGGAGAGGCCACCGGCGCCATGGTGCTTACAGAACCGGATGCCGGAAGTGACCTCATGGCGATTCAGACCAGGGCACTGGAGGACCCCTCTGCACCGGGGGGCTGGAGGATCAGGGGGGTCAAACGGTTCATAACCAACGGCTGCGGCGACATCCTCTTGGTACTGGCCCGAAGTGAGGATCCGGAGCGTTTCTCAGGGGCCAGGGGGCTCAGCCTTTTCTTGGTGGAGAAGGGCCCGGAGGTTAAGGTGCGCAGGGTGGAGGAGAAGATGGGGATTCACGGCTCCCCCACCTGTGAGCTCTACTTTGAAGGGGCTCCCGGTTATCTTATAGGCAGGAGGGGAAGGGGTCTGACCCAGTATGTGAACTGGCTGATGAACGCGGCCAGGCTGGGGGTGGCGGCGCAGTGTTTGGGCATAGGGGAGGCGGCTTACAGAGAGGCCCTCAGCTATGCCGGGGAAAGGGAGCAGTTTGGTTCAAAGATTATTGAGTTTCCTCCTGTGGCGGAGATGTTGGTTGAGATAAAGGCCACCTTGGAGGCCATGAGGTCTTTGGTTTACAGGACAGCCGAAGCCGTGGATCTGGAGGATGCTTTGGGGGCCAGGGTGGAGCTTCTGGACCGGAAAGAGGCCTCATACGCGGAGCTCAGAAAAAAGAGGGACGCAGCGGCCCAGGCTGCCGAACTCTTGACCCCAATGATTAAGTTTTACACCTCCGAAGCCTGCATCCGCATCACCAATTTGGCGCTCCAGGTGCACGGTGGCAACGGTTACATGCGGGATTATCCGGTGGAGAGGCTTTACAGGGACGCGCGCATCACCAGCATCTACGAGGGCACTTCCCAGATGCAGGTGGACAGGGCCATGGCCAAAATCACCAAGGGAGTTTTGGAAGAGCTCCTAGAAACCTATTCCTCAAAGAAATTTGGAGCTTCGAGACTTGGGGAGCTGAGCCAAGAGCTGGGGGAAGCAAAGGCTATATTTCTGGAGTGTTTAGAGAGGGTTAGATCCCAAAAGGGAGCAACCCCTCAGTCAAGTGAGGAGGCTGGCGCTCTTAGAAGTCTTTTTGCCAGAAGGCTTACCGAGATGGGGGCTGAATTGCTCATGGGGTATCTGCTTCTGGAAGAAGCTGAGCTTTGGGAGAGAAAGATGCCTGTGGCGGCTCATTTCATCGGGGAGGCTGTCTCCAGGGTGCACATGCATGCTCAGGTCATCCGCAAAGGGCAGGCCGTGCCCATAAGGGAGGCCCAGGCCGTACTGCTCGAGGGGTTTTGATGAAGCGGGCGGTTAACCCAGGGGGTAAGATCTTTGCCATAGGTGATATCCACGGGTACCTCAACAAGCTGGAAGCCCTGATGCACAAGATACACCCGGACCCAGATAGGGACGAGCTGGTTTTCCTAGGGGACTATGTGGACCGGGGCCCCAACTCCAAGGAAGTGGTTGAGATGGTCCTGGAGATCAAGAAGAGTTTTCCCCGCACAACATGTTTGATGGGCAACCATGAGTTCACCTTGTTGGACTATCTCACTTACAGAAAAGACCCGTGGACTTTTTTCCTAAACGGAGGCATAGAGACCATACACTCCTACGACTTAACCGGCGAGGACATAGAGTCCAAGATTCCTTCTGAGCACCTCGCTTTTTTCAATTCCTTAAGGCCATATTATGAGACCGAGCATTACATCTTCGTGCATGCAGGTCTTAGGGAAGGGGTGCCTCTGCATGAGCAGACCCTGGACGACCTGGTTTGGATCCGCAGAGAATTCATAGAATCCAAAGAAGATTTCGGGAAGCTTGTGATCTTCGGCCACACACCCTTTCCAAAACCGCTCGTGCACTCCAACAAGATAGGCATAGACACAGGAGCCGGCTATGGAGGGACCCTCACCTGTTTGGAGCTGCCAGATAGGATCTTCTACTCCACCTACGGTGTAGAGCCTTGAGCAGCGGGGGAAAAGAAAAGCTCTCGGTCTCCTGCCCGAGCTGCGGGAAAAAAGTGCTTTGGGAGGCGTCTCCACACAGGCCCTTTTGCTCTGAAAGGTGCAAGCTGGCGGATCTGGGCAAGTGGTTGGATGAGGATTACAGGATCACTTCTTGCCTGGAGGATGAATCAGAGAAATCCCAGGAGAGTGAAGACCCCTAACCCGGATTATTCTCCAAAGCCCGTGACTTTGGGGGCTTGAGCCCCCAAAAGTCAAAGGCTTTGAAGAACAAACCGGGTTAGATTTTCCTCGGGCACGCATAATGCCTTTGTTTTCAAAGCCTTTTCAATGGATTTAGAACTTGATCCAGCATGCCATGGGTCTTCAAGGGCGGGAAGGAGCGTGGAAGTATTCCCTGATGCGGCCCAAGACTATTTTTGGGATGTCTTCCTTTTTTTCCACAGAGAAAATTCCCACGTTTTTCCTTAGAGCCATGGAACGGCGGAAAGTTCTTACATGTTCGTTGTCTCCTATGTGAACCGCCGTGACCCTGTTTTTCCTCTCATTGAAATACTGTATCAAGGCCTCCAGGTTTGTTATCTGCATATCGGTGATCAAAAATATGTCAGGGGTGGAACTGGTTTGAAGGGACTCCACGTCTTCCACCAGAAGCTTGGTGCCCCCTCCGAAATAATGGCAAATGGTCTTGTATATGGACATGCGGTGTCTTGTGAAGGGAAGGATCTGGCTGCCCCCTGCCTTGGCGTCGCTGAAGTTGTAAACAGCCACCTGGGAGTCGTTCCTGAGGTAAGCATCGCAGGCACAGGCAGCTCCAAGCACGGCATAGGAAAGGCTCTGGCGGGGGTTTGTCATGCTCCCTGAGGAGTCAATGAGCACTATGCAGTCGGGTGTGCCTTCTTCCCTGCCCAGCACTTCTCCTTCCCTGCGCTCCCAGGTCTGAGTTATGCCCGGCATTATCTTGCCAAAACTGGTCCAGGGATCTATGTCCTGAAAAGGCCTGCCCACTTCCCATGGAACATGGTGATGAGGATAGAGGGCCCCACTTTTTTCCATGGGTTTTCTTCTTACAGGCAGGGCATAGTTTTCGGCCAGTTTCATGTAGTAAAGGATGTCAGCGTCCAAGGAACGGCCCGGGCCAAGCCCCATACCTTTCTGATTGGGCTCCAAGGCTTCCAAGAGTTCCTCTTGGAGATCCTCCACTATTTCTTTGAACTCGGCCGGGGTGGCCGCGTCCCTGGCGAACTGTTTGAGGCCCTGTTCTATCTCTTCTGGAGAGTACTGTTGCAACCCGTGCTCTCCCATGGGGTTGGGGCGGTCCAACCCTCCGAAGCGTTCCTCCACCTCCAGAAGGGATTGCACTATCTTGGAGAACTTCCTGACGGTCTCTGGCCATCTCCCCCTGTCCAAGTACGGAAGCCTGGAAAGTTTCCGAGCCACCTCCTCGTAGCCCCTGACCCCCAAGTCCAATCCCCAGATCTTCTGGTATAGGGCGTGGACGGCCTCGTCCATTATTCCCCTCTTAAGGTGCTTGTAGAGCTCCGGGAGCATGCTTTCCTTCTGGCTCATGCATACTGTATCGGCCACCACATCCATGAAGTAGCCCGAGGCCTTTTGGGCCATCTGCTTGTCCTTGAGTACGAGTTTTGCCTCCCTGTAGAGTTTCAAATGGGTGGATAGGTCCCACGGGCAATGCAGATAATGTGATACCGCGTGGTCCAAGAGCCCCGAGGCCGCCTCAGTAGGCTCCATGAACTGAGAAAGCTCTTCCACGAAGGGTGCTGAAACCGAAATGCGCTTGTCCTTTATGTCTATGGCAACCCGCTCTTCCTCCTCAGCCCACTTGGGTTGGGGAAGCTCGGGATAGAGGTGCCTTTTGCGCACCTGCGCCCAAACCTCTTCCAGCATTCTTTCCCTTTCCTCTATGGTCTGCATCATTGGACCCCTGAGGCCCCGGCCGCATCAGAGAACGCCACCGGCAGGGTTGCACTAAATATCCGGTTCTGTTTCCTGGGGCATCACCAGCTTGCCCCTTTGGAAAATTCGGCCTCCGAAGAGGGTCTTCCCAACGCTTCGGATCCTTCCTTCCACGTGGATCTCCCCGCCCCTCATCCATTCCCCTGTGTTTTGGCCCGAGTTCTCCATCACCTGGATCTCGCCCTTCATCATGCCGGCCCCGCACCAGTTCCCTACAGAGCCTTCCACAACTAGCCTTCCCCCTGAGAGCCCTGCCCCCACAAAATCCCCAACGTCGCCTTGAAGTATGAGGGTTTTCCCGTCGGGCAGGCGATAGCCTACAAAATGGAAGGTGCGTTGGTAATCCTTCAGGGGAAGCACTATGCGGTCCTCCTGGGCGTGGTTCACAAGGGCTGAGAGGTATATGCCCGCAGGTCCGGAGATCATGTATGGAATCTTGTTGGAACTGTCCAGTTCCGCACAGAATTCTTCTATATCGTCAGCATCGTACTGAAGATCCCTGATGGACTTCACCGCCGCACTGTAGGCCTTGACAACCCGGCTGTGCTCCACCAGCCAAACAAGGTCCTTGACCTCTTCCTCCACCAGCTTGAGATACCCATGGACCATTCGCTCCATGACCTCTTCCCGGGCCCGCACTATTCTCTCCAGGGGGAGCTCCTTTCGCTCCACAGACAGGGAGCCGAAATCCTGGAAGGGGTTTTTCATGGTTCCAGGACCTCCTCTCCAAGATCCCGGCGGATCTCCCAAAATATCGGGTGATCCCCCTGGATGGGTTCCAAGGAAGCCCCATCCGCCACCTGACAGGCCACAGCCAGGGCGTTTTTGACCTGAGGACCCTGCTCCATGTAACGCCTGTGCATGTCCCTGACGCATTCCTTGGCCATGTAGATGGGAAGGGGATCTTTCCTGGGTTCTTTCTCACGCTGGGCCACCACATCCTCCTTCCACTGCAGCCTGTGGGCCAATGTGTATGGCAGCACGGCCTTGAGGTGTTCTATGCCCACCGTCTGGTCCCCCAGGAACCAAGCCACAGCCTGGGCCATGCTTCTAACACTTATGGGAAATCTATTGGAGATGCAGTTGCGGATCCCGTTACAGACATACCCGGTGAAGTGGCAACCCTCCTCACAGCTCTCGTGGGAGCGTTTCTGGCCGAAACGGTGGCAAAAAGACAACTCAGAGATCACCATCCTCAAGAAGGCATTGGAATCCAAATCAAACTGGATTTCGTCCATCTGGTTTCTTATGGTATCCCTCTCGGCTCTGGAGAGGCTTCTGATCCTGGCCGTGTTCATAATCAGCTCGCCAAATTTCTGGCACAGGATCTCCAGTTTGGCCATGCGCGCCTCATAAGGAGTTCGCTCGGCCAGGGTTTTGTGAAACTCGCCTTCCAGCTCCTCGTCTCTGAGGGCCGAGGTGGCGGGGCCTCTGGTGCCTATCATGTAGGCCAAATTCGCCCCAGGATGCTTTGACTCCACCATCAAATCAAATCTGTCCACAAGGGGCGCAATGATGGTGTTGGTGCCCCGGTCCTGGTAGTTGGCCGTAGCAAAAAGGCAATATTCCCTGTTAATGATGGCGTCGTTGAGATACTCCCAATTGCCCCTGTCAACCCCGTCCAAGATCATGCTCTGCTTGGTCTCTGGAAGGCGATTTATCTCGTCCACTATCTTCACAGGCAGCATGGCAAAATGAGACCAAACCACCACCTCCTCGCCCAAATTCAGTTTGCCCAGATCCGGCCTGCCTATTATCTTCTCCTCTGTTTGTTCTGGGTGGCCTGCCACCTCGCTGCCCCAGATGGTTCCAAGAGGGACCCTGTACAGCAGGGAGCAGACGTACTCGGCGGAAGTGGTCTTGCCCAGTCCCGGCTCTCCGATAATGAGGGCCTTGCCTTTTCGAAGCCCTGTCATCAGGCTCAGAAGAAGGGCGGAATTGTAACCCTTTCCTCTAAGGGAAAGGTCCGAACGGTTAAAGTAAAGATTCTCCCTTATGTAGTCGTGAATTTCATGTACGGCCTCTCGCAAGGCCCCGTTGGAATTGGCTGCCATTACCCCTTTGCTCCCTTTTTAATTGCAGTGTCCGGACCTGGCTCAAACTTTTGCTACATGTCTTGCTTCAGGCTTCCGGTGCCTCTGTTTAACTCCAAAAACCCGAGACTTACTTATAAGATTAACATATGGCCAGGTACCAGACAACGAGCTGTTGTGAAAGTGAAATGCTTTTCCAGGGAGTATAGAATCTGGAACCAGGTTTTCCAGGGGAAAACTCCAGGTCTCACAATTGCTTTTTGCACTCGACCTTGACACAGCCAGCCCTGAGAAGATAAAATAGAAAAGTTGCGGGGCCGATCACGCCCTGTCAGATAAGCTTTGGTTTTGGATACAGGTGACGCGGGGTGGAGCAGTTCGGTAGCTCGTCGGGCTCATAACCCGAAGGTCAGTGGTTCAAATCCACTCCCCGCTACCAAAAAACTACAAGGGGTGAGGCTGAAGCCTGACCCCTTTTCTTTTCCCCCCAAGTATCCCCCTAAATAAGAAGCGCCTTTACCTTAACAGGCGCGTGGGCATTAAGGCATGGGGCAGGCAAAGCTACTAGCCCGGACTATGCTCCAAAACCCGTAATCTTGGGGGCTCAAGCCCCCAAGCCCCCGGTGCACTTCAAGATATTCCGACTCAAACCAGGACCAAATCTGAAATGGAAAGTCAGGTTGCTTTTGGGTGCTTACCGGTTTGTACACATATGTCAATAAGATAGCCCGCATTATCCACTGATCGTGAAAAATGGGGGCTAGGGGCTCTGGGCAGAGGGTTGAGGCATTGATTATGGGTTTTGTAGGGGGAGCAGCTCGGCTTCAGGGAGAGCTTTGGCTTGTGGGCGTTGACCCTGATAGGGTTTTCTGGTATGCGTTACCCATAGGGGGATGGACGGCAATGAAAGCGGAGAGAGAAAGTCTGGAGAGCTACGAAGAGGAGTTTACTCTTTGCAATAAATTGGGGCTTCACCTCAGGGCCGCCAACAAGGTGGTCAGGGTGGCCAGTAGGTTCTCCTCTGATGTCTGGCTTTCCAGGGAAAACCTGGAAGTAGACGCCAAGAGCATCATGGGGCTTACTCTTTTGGCTGCTGCATACGGGACCCGCATCAAGGTGAGAGCCAAGGGAGTGGATGCCAGGGCTGCGGTAGAGGCCTTGGGGGCCCTCATCCAAAGCAAGTTCGAGGAGGAGGATTGATGACCCAAGGCTTCTCAGGAGAACAGGTTTTGCAAGGGGTTGCGGCCTCCCCGGGCATAGCCATCGGGAAAGCCTACTTGGTGGACCGCCGCAAGGCTGAAATCCCCAGGTTTTTCCTGGTAGACCTTAGGTATGTGCCCGAAGAGGTGGACAGATTCCATGAGGCGGCGCGGCGCTCTCAGGAGGAGCTCAGAGAGATCCAAGGCCGCATCCGGGACTCTGTGCTGGAAGAGCATGCTCACATCCTGGAGGCCCATATCAGAATGCTTCAGGACAGGAGCCTTACCCAGGAAACAGTTCGCCGCATCCGGGAGGAACGCATCAATGCCGAGTGGGCCCTCAGTAAGACCTTGGAAAGATTCAAGGCAGTGCTCATGGCATCTGAGGACGAGTACCTTCGCTCCAGGGTGGCCGACCTGGACTTTGTGGGGGAGAGGATTATTCGAAACATGGCGGGCCTGACCCAGGAAAGTGTGGCCCATATCCAGGAAGAAGTGATAGTTGTGGCCCATGACCTATCCCCCGCTGACACAGCCCAAATGAATAAGGAGGTAATAAAAGGCTTTGTGACGGACATGGGGGGCCGCACCTCCCATACAGCCATCATAGCCAGATCACTGGGGATCCCAGCGGTGGTGGGCCTGGAGAAAGTGGTGGAGGGGGTTCACACAGGAGACACCATAATAGTGGACGGGTTCCGGGGGGTGGTGATCATCTCACCGAGGGCCGAAACCATAAGGGATTACCTGGACCAAAGGAGCCGCTACCAGATAGCTGAAGAAGAACTCCTGGCCTTTGCCCGACTGCCCGGGGAGACCCTCGACGGGCATCGGGTGACCCTCCACGCCAACATAGAGATGCCTGACGAGATCCCCGTTGTATTGGGGCACGGGGGGGAGGGGATAGGTCTTTACCGCACAGAGTTCCTCTATCTGAACAGGGCTGATCTGCCCTCAGAGGAGGAACACTACCAAATTTACAAAGAGGTGGTGGAGCGCACTGCTCCTTACCCGGTCACCATCCGCACTCTGGACATTGGTGGAGACAAGCTTCGAGTTGATTCGGGCGGGACGAGTGAGACCAATCCTGCACTGGGCCTAAGGGCCATAAGGTATTCCCTGCGGGAGGTGCAGGTATTTAAGACCCAGCTGCGGGGCATTCTAAGGGCCAGTGTGCACGGAAGAGTAAGGATCATGTTCCCCATGATCTCGGGACTTTCAGAAATTAGAGAGGCCAAGAGAGTACTGGAGCAGGTCAAGGAGGAACTGATAAAAGAGGGGGTGGATTTTGACGATCAGATCCCGGTGGGGGCAATGATCGAAATTCCCTCTGCGGTGTCCATAGCTGACTTCTTGGCCAAGGAGGTGGATTTTTTCAGCATTGGGACCAACGATCTGATCCAGTACTGCCTGGCAATAGACCGTGTGAACGAGCATGTGGTGTACTTGTACGAGCCCCTCCACCCGGCGGTATTGAGAATGGTGCGCAGCACGGTTGAGGCAGCCCACCGCCGCGGCATACCGGTGGCCATGTGCGGCGAGATGGCCGGGGAGTCCATGTACATTCCCATCCTGCTTGGGCTTGGACTGGATGAGCTGAGCATGAACGCCATGTCCATTCCCATGGCCAAAAAGGTTATCCGTTCCGTCAGGATGCAAGACTGTCACACACTGGCCCAAAAGGTGTTCGAGTTCGGCACTCCCGAGGAGATCCACCGCTGTGTCAAGGAAGCGGTGGGGTCCTGGTTTCCCAACGGGATCCAAAGCCTTCTTTGCAATTGATAGGCTCGGATGCCGGGAAAAAACATTTTGTGCAAAGAGGGGTTTTCTTAATCTAGGCCAGGAGGATTCTTGTGTCCTGAAAGCCCCGGACATCCATGGGGGGCGCATGACTTTGATGTACTTGGGGGGCTGTCTTAGTGAGGTGTTTGGAGGAACCCGTCTATACTCAAGACACCCTGTTCTTTCGTTTCAGATTTGGTGCTGCTTTGAGTCGGAACATGTCGGGGTTTACCGGGGGCTTTGGGGCCTGAGTCCCCAAAGTCAAGGGCTTTGGAGCATAATTCGAGACAGGAATGTGACCCGGTAGGCTTTTTGCTTCAGGGGTGGAAATGGAAACTCAAGGGAGTTTTTCCTCGGTGGAAGAAGTGGTAAAGATTCTGGCAGCACAGAGATATGTTTGCTCCAAACAGGTGGCCACCACGGTTTTTTTGGCCGAAAAAATGGGAAAACCCATCCTGGTGGAGGGTCCTGCGGGCGTGGGCAAGACAGAGCTTGCCAAGGCTTTGGCCGGGGCACTGGGCCAGGAACTCATTAGGTTGCAGTGCTATGAGGGTTTGGATGAGAACAAGGCGCTTTACGAGTGGGAGTACGCCAAGCAGCTGCTCTACACCCAGCTCTTGAAGGAGAAGCTGGGGGAGCTTTTGGCCGGGGCGAAGTCCCTATCAGAGGCTGTGGGAAGACTTCTTTCTCAGGAGGATGTTTTCTTTTCAGAAGCCTTTTTGCTTCCAAGACCTCTTCTTAGGGCCATCCGATCAGAGAGACCCACGGTGCTTCTGGTGGATGAAGTGGACAAGGCAGAGCCTGAGTTCGAGGCCTTCCTCTTAGAGGTATTAAGCGATTTCCAGGTGAGCGTGCCCGAGCTGGGAACCCTCAAGGCCAAGCATATCCCCATGGTGATCCTCACAAGCAACAATACCAGGGAGATAGCCGATACCCTAAGAAGACGTTGCCTGCACCTGTTTATAGATTACCCGGGCTTGGAGCAGGAAAGAGAAATTGTCAGGGCAAGGGTCCCGGAGATATCAGCCAGGCTCCTGGCTCAAGTGGTGGGCTTTGTGCAGTCTCTTCGGAGGTTGGAGATCCGCAAACCCCCCAGCATAGGGGAAACCCTGGATTGGGCCAGGGCCCTGGTGGTGCTGAACGCGCAGGAGTTGGAAGCTTCCCTGGTGGAAGAGACTCTGAGCCTGATCCTGAAGCATCAAGAGGACCTTCAGAAGGTAAGGGGAGAGATCCACAGGCTCGCGCGCCAGGCGGCGACACTTTGAGCAAACCAAGGGCATAATAAGATATGGAGACCTCCATTTTGGAGTTCGTTCGGACGCTTCGCCGCTCTGAGATCCAGGTCACAACCGGTGAGACTCTGGATGCCTTGAGGGCCGCTGCCGAGATATCTGTTTCAGACAGAGAGCTCTTCAAAGAAGCGCTTCGGGCCACCCTTGTAAAAAAAGCCGAGCAGTTTGCGGAGTTCGATAAACTGTTTCGGCTACACTTCTTTTATCTGGGAGAGAAGTCAAGCCCGGAAGGCCCGGATCCGGGATCCTCCCAGGAGTTCAAGGCGGCGCCCAATCTGGAGGGGTTAAGGGAAAAGCACATGCCTTCCTTGTCGGGCTTGGCCCTGGGCCTTATGAGCGGGGATGGAGCTGCATTGGAGAGGTTGGCTGTAGCAGCCGCCAGAGGCGTTTCTCTCTTTGAAATCGAGTTTCCTTTGCAGGCAGGCTCCTATGTGAGGCGTATGAACGAGCACTTAGGCTGGGAGAGAGTTGGGAAGGAGCTGGAGCAGGCCCTGGGGGAGCTTCGCCAAAGGGGGGCAGGGGAGCATGAGCTGGAGCTGGCACGGGAGGCCATCAGGCATAACAAGGAAGTCTTTCAGGGACTCTTGAGAGGGCTCATAAGAAGGGAAATAGAAAAGGGGGCCCGTTCAGTAAACGAGCGTTTCGTGAGGGACTCTCTTATGGGCAAGAGCTTCTCCTCCCTCTCAGACCAGGAGATCCGTGAGATGAGGGAGGTGGTGGCCCGTCTGGTCAAGCGGCTCAGAAGCAAAATGGCCCTTTTGGAAAGAAAAAGGCAAAAAGGCAGAATGGATATACGCAGGACCCTGAGGCGGAACCTACAGCACGGCGGGGTGCCCCTGGAGCTGGTTTTCAGGGTAAAAAGGAGAAGAAAGGCTGAGGTGATGGCGCTTTGCGATGTGTCCTCCTCTGTGTGGAACGCTTCCCGTTTCATGCTGAACCTGCTTTACGCCATACAGGACCAGTTCTCAAAGGTCAGGAGTTTTGTGTTCGTAAGCCAGATTGGGGAGGTCACTCATTTTTTCGAGCGGTACGAAACCAATGAGGCCATTCAGAAAGCTCTCAGAGAAGCTCCCATAAGGTACCATAGTTACTCTGATTACGGGGACGTCCTGTTGGAGTTTTACTCCAAGCATCTGGGGGAGACCACCACCCGTACCATCCTGATCCTCATAGGGGATGGAAGGAACAATTACCTTCCCACAAGGGCCTGGGTGCTCCAAGAGCTGCGGGAGCGTGTCAGGAAGCTCGTCTGGCTGAATCCTGAGCCGCGCTCCATGTGGGGCACTGGGGACAGTGCCATGCTGGAGTACGCCCCCTTCTGCACCTGTGTGGAGGAGTGCAGAAATCTCAGGCAGCTCTCTGAGTTCGTGGACAGGCTTATGGTATGAAGAAACCGGGAAGAATCGGAAGGATCCGCTCCAGGAGTCTCGGGCCAAAGAGGCCTCGGGTGGTTTTCCAAGACAGGGACATCCTGGTGATAGACAAGCCCTCGGGGCTGCTCTCAGTGCCCATTGCAGGCTCTTTAGCCCCCAATGCCCAGGAAATGCTGGCAGAGGAAATGGGGAAGGAGGGGAGGTCTGTTTTGCCTGTGCACCGTATAGACAGGTACACCTCCGGCCTCATGGTTTTTGCCCTCAGCAAGACAGCCAGAAAGGAACTGGTAAGACAGTTCCTGTCTCATACACCCCTTAGGCTTTACCTGGCGGTGGTGCGCGGGGCGCCTCCAAGCGAAGAGGGGGAACTTCGCCACTTCCTAAAGAAGGTTTCATGGGGGTTCAGGCAAGTGGTGGTGAAAAATGAGAAGCAAGGCGGCACTTTGGCCATAACCCGCTTTCGAGTGCTGGAGTTCCTGGAGGGTGCGGCCTTGGTGGAAGCCCGGCTGGTCACAGGCCTCAAGAACCAAATAAGGGTGCAATTCGCCCAGGCCGGCATGCCCATCTGGGGAGACCGTCATTACGTTTTGGAGGAGAAAGGGGCAGCAATAATGGATCGCCAAGCCCTGCATGCCTTCAGGCTGGGCTTTCAACATCCCAGAACGGGGGCCCACCTGGAGTTCCAGGCTGATCCTCCCGAGGATTTCCAAAGACTTCTGAGATTTCTTAGATCACATCATTCACGAAAAGTGGAGAACGAGGGCTGTCTTAATGACATATTCAAAAAAACCGGCCCATACTCAAAAATACCCTAACTCTTGGTTTCAGGCTTTGCTCGGGGTTGAATCGAAATATGTGGAAACTTACCTGGGGCTTGGGGGCTTGAGCCCCCAACGTCACAGGGCTTGGAGAGTAACCCAGGCTAGGCAATCAAAGCCAGGGGTAGGAGGCTTAAAAGGCCCCTGAGAAACCCTTGGGAAACAAGAAAGGCCGAGCTTGACAGGAAACAATCCACTTGTTATAGGATTGCGGGCCGGATAGAGGGCCCCAAAGGCTTCAGTGGTTCAGCCCGGGGGCATGACCATCCCCAAATATCACTTTGTGGATGTTCTTACATCGCGGGGCTGCAAGGCCGGAGGAAATTGCCCATGGAACGGGACAGAGCGTCTGCCAAGAGATTGGAGAAGATTCTGGAGCTCTTCGGTGAGATCCAAGACAGGGAGGACCCGCCCGCTCCTCTTCTTAGCCAGTTTCAGGGACTCTATTCAGAAATGGCCCGGGAGGAGCGCCCCGGGTTTTTCATTGAACTGTTGAGACGTTTTGAGACCAAGAGGTCTGAGATAGAAACCGATCTTCGGGCAGTCCTAAAAGATGAGGGGAATGACCCTGTGGGATGGAGCAGCTCTTTGAGCGGGCTTCGCCGCAAGTTGGAGTCCCCCAGAATGAGGGCTTTCAGGAGGTTCATGAACATCTCAGGAGGGCTCAAGTTTCTCCTGGATTTCAGAGCCGATGTCTTAGCGGCCCAGAGACAGAGCCAGGTGAACTTGGGGCCTTTGGACGAGGAGATAGCGCACCTTTTTAACTCCTGGTTTCAGCAGGGTTTCCTCTTTCTGCAGGAGATAACACAGGACTCCCCCTACAGGCAGATCAGGTTTCTAAAGGATCATGACATGGTGCATCCCATGGCCAGCCTGGAGGAGATGGGGGACCGCCTCGGGGAGGACAGAAGGTGTTTTTCCCTGTACCACAGGGCCATGCCTGAGGAGCCCGTGGTCTTCATAGAGGTGGCCTTGACAAAAGGCATAGCCCGCTCCATTCACGACATAATCGGGGAGGAGAGGGCCAAGCTGAAGAAAAAGGGAGAGCCCGACACAGCCATATTCTATTCCATAAACAACACGCAAAACGGTTTGGCAGGCCTTGGGCTGGGCAAGGTGCTCATATTCCAGGTGGTAGACGCCCTAAAGAAAGGCAACCCCGAGATCAAGACCTTTTCCACCTTGAGCCCCATTCCTGGCTTCTGGGAAAGGTATCTGAGCAGAATCCTCAAAGGGGGAAAGCTTCCTTTTTCCCTTACACAGGAGAAACTGGAGAATTACTTTTCAGCAAAGGCCCGCCAAAGAATCCTGGAACTCTCTCTGGAGGAGACAGGAAACCCCACTGAGAGTCTAAGCCAGGCCCTTCTGGGAGTACTTTCCAGGCCGGACTGGATCCAGGAACCCCGTTGGGAGGATCTGCTCAGAAAGCCCCTTACCGAAATCACTTATTACTACATCACACAGGAAAAAGATGCCCAGGGAAGGCCCCTGAACCCGGTGGCCAATTTTCACATGGGAAACGGAGCCACGGTAACGATCCGAAACATCAATTTTGGGGCCAACAGATTCAGAAGGGGCCTGGAGGAGTCCTGCAGCATGATGGTCAATTACGTCTACTCCATGAGCTGGCTGCAGCAGATAGGACGCACCATGAAATCTTTGCTGCCTTGGAAAACGTAATGTCGGCCTGGAGTGGGGGCTTGCTGGTAAGTCAGTTTTCCTGAGGGTCCCCAAGAATGTCTCTGAGAGTTTTAAGAAGGATTGAGATATCAAAGGGTTTTCTTAGAACCGCCATGGCCTTCAGGTCTGCTTCCTGTCCCAGGAACTGTTCCTCCGTGTAGCCGGTGGCAACTATGACATTGGCCTGCGGATCCGACTCCAGGATCCGGGCCATGGCCCATTTCCCGTCCCTCACCGGCATGGCCAGATCCAGAATCACAGCCTGGAAAGGTTCCCCTGAGTTCATGGCTCGCAGATATGCGGTTACGGCCTTTTCCCCATCTGGGACTGTTTCAACCCGGTATCCATGGGTTTCCAAGGCCTTCTTCAGGATTTCCCGGATCCTGATTTCGTCGTCAGCCACAAGCACACGTTCTCCACTTCCCAGGGGAGGAGGAACTCCCTGGTCTCGCCTGGAAAGCGGCTCCTGGGTGATTTCGGCCGGAGGAAGCAACACCCTGAAGAGACTTCCTTTCTCCTCACTAGGCGGAGGGCTCTGCGCCAGGATGAAACCTTTGTGGGCCTTAATGATGGAGTAAGAGACCGAAAGACCCAATCCGGTTCCTTTCCCGGCCTCCTTGGTAGTGAAGAAAGGCTCGAAAACGCGCTCAAGGTGCTCCTTGGGGATCCCAACCCCTTGGTCCTTAACAGAGATCTCCACAAAAGAGCCTGAGGGGATGTAAGGATACCGGCTGCGCAGCTCGGCATCCGAAACGCTCAAGCCGCTTGCGAACCTGATGGTTCCCCCTTGCGGCATGGCATCCCTGGCGTTCAGGGCCAAGTTCAACAGCACCTGGTTCAACTGGGTGGGATCCGCCATGACAAAGGGAAGTTCGTCTTTGAGATTCACTTCCACATTGATGTTAGGGGGCAGGGTCTGAGAAAGGAGCCTTTGGGTGCTATCAATGACTTGATTCACCTTCACGGGGTACCTCTCCCCGGCCTCCACCCTGGCCAGGGAGAGCATTCGGGCCGTAAGGTTGCCAGCTCTTTCGCAACTGGAAATGATCTCACTTATGTATTCGGAGCCTTCCTGGCCTTCTTGGATGGTGAAGCGCAACAGCTCGGCAAAGCCCTGGATGCTGGCCAGAAGGTTGTTGAACTCATGGGCCACGCCTCCTGCCAGGGTGCCCAAGGCCTGCATTCTCTGGGAATGTTGAAGCTGTTTTTGCAGCAACTCTTGTTCTGTGACGTCCCGTACCACGGCTTGAAGTACCTGTCTGCCCTGGTAGTACACAAATGCCACTCTCACCTCCAAAGAAATTTCGGAGCCGTTTTTTCTCAAGGCCTTGACTGAAATAGGGCCCTGGGGAAGAGGCTTCCCATCCAGAGCCTCTTCCAGCAAGCTGCGGAGCCTGGGTATCTCCTCCTGGGGCAACACGTCCCAGATTTGGAGCCTTAAAGCCTCTTCTGGGCTGTAGCCCATGATTTCACACATGGCGTTATTGACAAATGTGACCTGTGTGGAAGGCACTTCCGCCATAAAGATTCCGTCAGGGGAGTTCTCCACCAAGGAGCGGTATCTCTCCTCGCTCTGCCTCAGGGCTTCCTCGCTTTGCAGTTTCTCGGTGATGTCTGTCAGGAAGTTTAGAGTCGCCTGCCTTCCCTCCCAAAGAATGGGGACCGCCCTTATCTCCACCCACCTTATCTCATTGGCTGCCCTTAGCACGCGAAATCTGTAGGCTCTGGGTAGGGTCTTGTCTCCCTGAAGCCTGCGCTTGTAGCGCTCCATGACCATTGGCCTATCCTCAGGAGAGATGAACTCCGAAAAAGGCCGTGTGGTCAACTCCTCCTCTGAGAATCCTATGAGATCCAAGACTCTGGGGTTTACGAACTTAATAAAACCGTCTTGCGCCACCAGAATCGCATCCTGGGCGTTTTCCACAACCAAGCGGTAACGCTCCTCGGATTGCCTGAGCGCCTCCTCCATCTGCTTGCGCTCGGTTATGTCCTTGGCCAGGTGAACGCAACCGGTCAGATTGCCTGATGAGTCCCTGATGGGGGCGGTAGTGACAAGCAGTGTCTTACCCAAAGCAGTTTGTTCAGAGGTTTGCACCTCGCCACTCTTCATTGTCATCACATGAGGACAACCCACAGGCGGGCTGCCTGTGTTGTGGACCAGTTGGAAACAATGTTTCCCTACAAGTTCTTTCTCCTCCAGGCCCAGCAGAAGGGAGCCGGCCTGATTGACCCTGAGGATTCTCTGCTCTGAGTCCAGAAGCCATATGGGGTCAGGAACCGAATCAAAGGTGCGTTGCCAGGTCTTGGCTGCCTCACCCAGGGCCTCCTCCCTCTTTTGGATCTCATCCACCATTTTTTCCAGCGCCCGGTGGAGCCCTCCCAACTCCCGAAACCCTGGGGGGCTGATTTTTTCCCCATACTGGCCCTGCGAGATTCGATTGAACGCCCCGGTGAGCAACCTGAGAGGGCCTAAGAATTCTTGCCCCAATGTGAAGGCCATGACCAGGGAGAGCACCACACCCCCAGCTATGGCAACTAGGAGTGCTGCAATGAGCCCCATTGTGGAGGCCATGACATGGGATTCACTCTCGATCACCGCAACAGGCCAGTCCAGTTCGGGCACCCTGCTAGCCCCGCCTATCCAGCTCTGCTTGCCCTCTTGGAATCTGGTCTTCCCCTAGCCACCTTCCAGTACCATGGAGATGGGGGGAAGGCCTCCAAGGTTGAGCCTTTCAGCCACGACCAATGGGTCTTTGTGGGAGATTGCCACACCTGCCCGGTCAGTGAGGATCAACCGCATGGCCTCTCCATGGGCCGAAAGCATCTGAATCCTGTTGTTCAAAGGCGCCAGCGGGATCAAGCCCAAAATCGTTTTGGATCCACGGGGTATGGCCACACTGACCATGGGCTCCATGAAGCCAGGCGGGATCTGCACGGTGGAGTAGGCTGGCCGGCCGGTTCCCATGGCTTTTTGAAGTTCCGGTCTGTTTGATACATTCAGTCTGAAGGGCTCTGCATGCCTTGGGTAGAGGTTTATCAACCTGCCTTCTTTATCGAGCGTTGCAAAGGCCTGGATTCTTACTCCTTGAGCGGCCAGGGCTTCCATGTGGTCCGCCAAAATGGATTCTTGAGGCCCGGATTCAGAATCCGGTTCACCCAGGAGCCCGGCCAAATGGCCCAAAGCCACTTCGTGGGCTCTCAGAGTCTCTCTTATCTGAAAAGCAAGTGACTCCGCCAGGATTAAATGTCTTGTCTGAGAGTCATTGAGGGCATGCTTCCAGACAAGCCATATAGCCGCTGTGCCACCGCCCAAAAGGGGAAGCATTCCGCTTAAAACGAAAAAACCAACCAGTCTTCTCCACAGGCTGGGTTCTTTGGGCATCACCAGGCCCTCTCCATCTTCGCGCCTTTTATAACCACCTTGAATTTCTCCCTTTGGGGGTCGCCGAAGGGGTCCATGACTATCTTGGTCTGAAGCCCCTGGAACTCCCCTATCTCTACTATGGCCTCTGCCAGGGCTTGTCCTGGGGAACCGGCCTTCTCGTAGGCCGCAAAGAGCACCTGGGCCGCCTCATAGCCGCATACGGCCGGAAAGTCAGGCTCTCTCCTGAACCTCCCCAAAAAGGCTCTTCTGAAATCCTGGTAGCGCGGTGAGTTGTGATCGGGCAGGAATGGCACAATGCTGTGGAGCCCTTCAACGGCATTACCTCCCTGCTCCAGGATTTCTTTGCTCATGGACCAAGGAGATGCGAAAGCCGTCCCTTCCCAGGCGGCTTTTCTGAGGGTCTCCAGGATCAAGATCGTGTCCAGAGCGTTGTGCACTATAAGTAGAGCATCTATGTCGAGGAGCCTGAGGCTTTCTGCCATATCAATAATGTCTTTTGGGTTGGAGGACTCTGTGCCAACCGTGATGAGGACATGACCTCCCATGGTCCTGTAGGCTTTCTCGAACCTCTCCGCATAGTCCTTGGCATAGGCGGCGTTTTTGAGGTCGTATGTAGCGGCCATACGCTTGATCTGCTTGCTCTTAGCAATCCAGAAAGCCAGGTCCCACACCTCCTTGTCTATGGGCTCGTACACCCTGAAAAAGAAATCCTTTTTCCCACTCAACAAAGGTGAGGCAGTGGTGGGGCTCAACATTACCGTCTGGGTTTTGTCCAGGAGGGGCAAGGCGGCCATGGACATGGCCGAGGTCATGTGCCCGAGAATGGCTATGACCCCGGAGTTGATGAGATCCTGATCCACCTGGAGAGCGACTTGAGGGTCCTGCCTGTCGTCTCTTGTGAGTAGCTCTACGGGCCTGCCCAGAAGCCCGCCCAAGCGGTTTTTCTCCTCCACGGCCAGGATCACCCCGTCCCTCCCCGAGACCCCAAGGTCCGAGTAGCGGCCCGTGAGAGCTCCCACAAAGCCGATGCGGATGGGCTCTTGTGAGTCGTGGCAGGAAAATAAGGCGGGAAGGCTCAATAAGAGAAGAAGGAAAGGAAACCTTCGCCGCAGGGATAGCATTTCACCCCTCCAACCCCAGGATTGGATGGTATCACATGGGTTGGAGGGGTCAAGATTTCTCGGTGGCCCAACTGATTTGGCTCATTGGTCCCTGTTCAATATCCTTAAGAGAACTGGTGTCATACACCGGCCCTCTTCCCACGTGACCCACTGTCAGGGCGACAAAACCCCACCTTTCCTCTTTCACCATAAGGCCTCAAGCCTTGCAGTTCGATCTTTGCCCTCAAAACTCCCTGAAGTGGGCTTCGTCCTCGTCAAAAGGTATCACTTCCTGGGGTCTCCTGCTGGGTCTTTGCCTGCCGTTACCCTTGGACCGGGCCGGTTGGGCAGGGCGAACCGGGTGTTGTGGGATTTGGGGTTCCTTATTCTTCATTTCCCCTTGGCTGATGCCAATTGCCCTTTTCTTTTTGCCCTCTACCAATGCCACAAGCTCCCCCACCAGTTCCCTCATGGCCTGGGCCTGGGCCTGGAGCTCCTCTGAGGCAGAGGCGCTCTCTTCCGCATTGGCCGCCGTGGCCTGCACCACCTTGTCCATCTGGGCCACAGCCTGGCTTATCTGCTCTATGCCCCTGGCCTGCTCCTGGGAGGCTGCTGCTATCTCCTCCACCAGTTGAGACACCTTCCCGGCTATCTCCACATTCTCCTGGAAAGCCTCCTGGGTGTTGGAGGTGAGCTCCCTGCCTTGCCTTACAGCCTGTATGGTTGACTCAATGAGGGCAGAGGTGTTCTTGGCCGCCTCTGCAGCCCTCTGGGCCAGGTTTCTGACCTCATCGGCCACAACCGCAAAGCCGGCCCCCGCCTCCCCCGCTCGGGCAGCCTCCACAGCCGCGTTGAGGGCCAAGAGGTTGGTCTGGAAGGCTATCTCGTCAATGGTCTTTATGATCTTGCCCGTCTCCTCGCTTTGCCTCGTTATCTCCTGGATTGCCCTGGCCATCTCCTCCATGTGCTTGCCCACCTTCTCCACTATCCCGTAGGCCTCTGTCATCATGGTTTTGGCCTGGAGGGCGTTGTCCGCGTTTTGCCTTGTCATGGAGGCCATCTCCTCCAAAGAGGAGGATGTCTCCTCCAGGGATGCCGCCTGCTCCGAGGCGCCCTCTGCCAAAGATTGACTGGATGATGAGACCTGAAGCGCCGCAGATGCCACCTGCTCGGAGCCGGTGCCAAGGCTTGAGGCCATGTTCCTAAGACTTCTGCTTAGGCTTCGGGTAATTAGAAGGCCAAGCCCTATGGCAAGAAGTACCCCCACTGCCAAAGCCCCCAGGCTAAAACTCTTTGTGAAAGAGGCCTGCTTCAGACCCGACTCCGCAGACTCCTTTGCCACTTGGGAGTTAATTGCGACGATCTTGTCCAGGAGTTGGTTGGCCTGAAGCTGGGTTTCCCTGGCCTTGACCATTAACTGCTCTTCCATCTCCCGGTAAAGCCCCTCCGCCTCTGTGGCCAAGGCCAAGAGGGCATCAAAACCCTTGAAAGTTCCTTCCATGCTAGGGAAAAGCTCCCTTTGGATGGTCCTTTGGGCTTCCCCCAAGTCCCCGGACTCCCAGAGCCTTTTGGCTTTCCCGACAGCCTCGTGGAAAGCCTTGTGGGGATCGGCAATGCCCTGGAATATAGTCTTCACTTTCTCGTTGCCGGTCTTAAAACTTGCCATCCACTTGCCAAACCTGCAGGCTGTGTGGTCTTCGCCACCTTCGAACTTATTCCCATCCACAAGTGTCCTTTGGACCTTTGCAACCAAGTTATAGTGATCTTCTCTGAACATATGGATATGCTTAGCAAAAGAAGATGGATCCCCAATATCTAAAGAATCCACTTTACGAGACAACTCCAGGAATCGATTGTTCTCTTCTCTCCACTTGTTCCAAGTTGGCACAAACTGCTTCCAAAGCTCAGCCTCTTCCGGTGTCTGGGGAAGTGGTTCATATATGTCCCAGCTTTTCTTGTAGGTCTCTCTGGCCTTCTCTATGATATCGTATTGGCGTTTCCTCATTGCAGCATCCAGGCCCATATCCAAGAGGGTCCTGGTTGCGCTTTTGATCTCATTGGATTGCGCTTTGATGACCAAAAGATGCTCCACAGAGGGGAGCCTCACAAGCGAGATTTCCTTGACGTTTTTCTCGCTTTCCCTGGCCGACCAGTAGCCAAGAACCCCCAACCCGGCAGTTAGAAGTGCAACCGCCCCAAAACCTAGGACCAGTTTTTTGCCCACAGTCAATTCCTTGAACATGGTCCACCTCCCAGGCGGTTTTGTAATTCTCGTATATCTTATCGGAAACCAATATGGTTACCTTAAGTGGCAAGATTACTCGTTGTGAGCTTATGTGTGCCCGGGTTTTGGGGCTTGTAAGAAAGAGCATAAGGATCCCACCAGCCAGACGGTGGAACCCCTTGAGTAATCACAAGAAGGGAGACTCGCCTTGGGCTTGGACACCAGCCTATTTCTCAGGGATTGGCTTGCCACCCACATATTTGGGAATGAGAAAAGAGTTGGGGAGATATCTAACCCGCATTGTTCACGACCAGTGGCTAATGCGGGTTATCTCAATGACATTTTTGGACAAACCGGTCCACACTCAAAAGCACCCTGACTTTTGGTTTCAGATTTGGTCCTGCTCTAAGCCGGAATATGCCGAAGTGTATCGGGGGTTTGGGGCTTGAGCCCCCAAAGTCAAAGGCTTTGGAGAATAAGCCAGGCTAACCAGAAAAGGCGTGATCCCAGAGGGCCAGAGAAGGCCTTCTCTGGAGAAAAACCCTGTGACGGGCGCAACTGGCTTCATAGTGGTTTAGAGGTTCGAGTGGTGAGAAGATGGCAAGACATTCACGCTCTCAGGAAGCAGTGGCAATCTTCAGGATGCAGCTTGGGGTTCCGAGGAGCTGGTCCTGGGGGGAAGGCTCCTGAGCACCCGTTTAAGCGTCCGCGATCACCATCTGGATGTCCCCTCTGGACTCAAGGATCTCCAGGGCCTCTTTCCCGTTGGAGGCATAGATAGTCTCGAGCTTCTTTTTTCGGAGGTTGACCTCTATTATCTTGGCTGAGAGTTCGCTGTCATCCACAATCAGGATGCTCATGAATCAGCACCTCCAAACCCGAACCTGATCCCAGGCCAAGTACCCCCTTTGGCTCAGGAAAAGGTTTCTCAAAACCGAACTATACTCTCGGCTCATCCAAAACCTCATCCAGGGCATCCCTTACTGTTTTCAGCAGCAATTCCAGTTCAAAGGGCTTTTCCATTACCCCCACAGATCTTTGCAATTCCATTCCCAAATTCTCTCTTGGAAGAGCTGCCCCGGTAGAGACCAGCACTTTTGCCTTGGGGTCTATCTCCAGGATGTGGGATAGGAACTGGCTTCCATCCATAACCGGCATGGCCATATCAAGGATCACCAGCAGGTACGGATCCCCCTCCTGCAAGCCCTTAGCGTACATGGCCAACCCCTCTCTGCCTTCGGAAGCGGTATCCACCCTGTAGTTGAGGGAGGCCAGCATTTTTTTCCCGATATCCAAGAGTTGAGGTTCGTCGTCTACAAGCAGGATCCGCTCCCCCCTGCCCTTGGGCGCTTTTTGTTTTTCCTCTTGTTCCTGCTGCAGTGCCATTTCCTGTTCTTGGAGCACCGGCAGGAACACAGTGAAACTGGAACCTCTTCCACAGGGAGCAGGGCTTTCGGCCAAGATGTACCCCTTGTGGGATTTCACTATTGAATAGGCTATGGTAAGCCCCAGCCCTGTTCCCCTACCCGGCTCCTTGGTGGTGAAAAAAGGCTCGAAAATACGATCCAGGACCTCTGGTTCCATTCCCAGCCCGTTGTCTTGGACCTGCAGCTTCACGTAGTGCCCTGGCCTGGCCCATGGGTGAGAGCGGCAAAAGCTCTCCTCCAGAAAACAAAGAGATGTGCACAATCTGATTTCCCCGCCCTCTGGGAGAGCGTCTTTGGCGTTCAAACAAAGATTCAGAACCACCTGTTCCAGCTGGGCGTATTCCCCTGATATAAAAGGAAGTCCGGACTGAAGGTCCAAAATGATTTGGATCTTGGGCGGAAGGGTTTGCCTTAGCATCTGTGCCACCCCCTCCACCACCTGATTGAGCTTGACCGGGAGTTTTTCGCTCTGATCCATCCGGGAGAAAGCAAGCATCTTTCTTATGAGACCCGCGGCCCTTTGGCAGCTGGCCTCTATTTCCCTGAGATAATTCTCGTTTGCGTCCCCTTGGGGTATATTGAAACCCATGAGCTGGGCATAGCCCTGGATGGCAGCCAGGATGTTGTTGAATTCATGGGCCATACCTGCGGCCAAGGTGCCTACAGCCTGCATTTTCTGGGCATGCTGAAGGTGTTTTTGAAGCTCCTCCCTCTCGGTGATGTCCTCAAGTGTCTCTATGGCGCCCAGAAGTCCGCCTTCTGAATCCGTGATTCTGGCAGCAAGGAAGTGCAAGCTTCTGGGCTTCCCTCTCAAAAGAAAAGTCCCTGTGCCCTCCAAAGCCTCTGGAAAGACGGGATGGGTTGATATGGCGCCTGGTCCATAAAGTTGCTCAACAGCCTCAAGGTCCATGTCCAGGACCAGATCCAGCAAGAGGGGACGGAGAGGGCCAGGGTAAAAGATCGAGGAGTCCGCAGGCTTACCTAAAACCTTGTCTCTGCTTACCCCCGTAAGCACTTCCATGGCCCGGTTCCATAGAGTCACCCTGTGTTGTGTATCTATCATGAAAGCCGGAAGAGGGGCCTTGTCCAGCGTGTGCTCCACAAGCTCCGCAGTTCTATGAATTGGTGTGACATCCGATAGGATCAGCATCCCCCCCGATCCATTGGCCCGAAAGGGCAAACATTCGGCCTCAAGCTTCCTGTTACCTATTCGAAGTGGGCCTGCGGCCCTAACCGGCTGTTTTTTTAGGAGGCCTTCCTCCAGCAGTCTTTGAACTTTATCTGCCGCCTCCTTCCCCATCAGATCCAACAAGTTTTTCCCCAGGAGATTCAGCTCAGAAACCCCAACCATCCGGGCCGCGCTGGGGTTGGCGAATACTATCTTGCCCTCGCCGCTTAACTCCAAGATGCCCTCGGACATGTGCTCCAGAATAAGCTCCAAATGGCGCCTTGTGGCCAAGAGCTCCTTGGTGATCTCTCTTGGGTGAATGGTTTCTGCGCCAAGCACCAGGGGAGGGTGTGAGTTCCATGGCACACGGTCCTCCAAGACCGCCTGCACGTGAAGGCTCATCTCGGGTAAGGGGCCTTTGGCTATGCAAAGGTTTGCCCCTAGGGAATCCAAGTTGGGCGCCTCCTCTGAGGCTATGGCCGAAAGGATAACCACTTTGGTTTCCCTGAGCCGCGGGTCGCTTCTGAGGATTCTACAAAGTTTTTGCCCGTCTATATTGGGCATGACCAGATCCAGGAACACCAAATCCGGCTTCACTTTTTGAAGAGCTTCCAGAGCCTCCAGGCCGCTTGAGGCCAGCACAGGCCTGTGGCCCTGTTTATCTATGAGCTCCTCCATAAACTTGAGGATGAGGGGTTGATTGTCCACAACCAGAACCGTCTTCATGGCTCCACCTGCGGGGCTCCCTATTCTTGGAGCAGACCTTGCTCCTGGAAACAACTTCTTAGCTTCTCCAGTTCCCTGGCCAGGGAGTCTATCCCCCTTAGGATCTTCCCTCTAGCACCAGCCCTGGCCTCCATCTCCAGGGACTTTGCTACACTGGAGATCCAATCCAGCTCCAAAGTGAGAGCCGCTCCTTTTATGGAATGGGCGGCCTCGGCCACACCGGCCAGGTCCTCCTCAGCCAAAGCTTCTTTCATTCGAGTCAAATCCGTGAAAGCCACATCCAGAAATAAAGATGCGAACTGGGAGAACTGCTCCCTGTCCAATCCCAGCTCTTCCCACAAGGCCTCCAAGTCCATGGCTATGTCCCCTTGTTGTGAGTCCACTTGGCCACCATCTCCAACAGTAAATCCTTTCTGATGGGTTTGCTCAGGTAGTCGTTCATGCCAGACTCCAAACACCTTTCCTTGTCCTCCTTTAGGGCGTGAGCCGTCATGGCCACAATTGGCACATCCGCATGGCCCAGGGAGCGGATTCTTTTGGTAGCCCGAGGTCCGTCCATGCCGGGCATTTCCACGTCCATCAAGATCATGTCGAATTCCCTGGATTGGGCAGTGAAAAGCTTCAAGGCCTCCCAGCCGTCCTTGGCGGTCTCCACGCTGTGGCCTGCCTTGGTAAGAATGAGTCTGGCAAGCTCTGAATTCACCGGGTTGTCCTCCACCAAGAGGATCCTGGCAGGCCTTGGGCTTGCGGCTTCGGGGTGGGAGGGTCGGTGCTGCTCTGCTTGGGTTGAAAAGGGTCTCCTGGAATCTTTCGCGGCCCGGCCAGCCAAAGAGGCCTGGGGAGCTTCTTGAAACCAGGCCCTGAAAAAGAAGGTGCTCCCAACCCCCTCGGTGCTGGAAGCCCAAACATCTCCTTGCATCAGACGGGCCAGTTGTTTGCAAATGGTGAGGCCCAGCCCTGTGCCCCCGTGAAGGCGGCTGGTGGAGTCCTCGGCTTGGCGGAAAGGCTCAAAGATGATCCGCAGCTTGTGCTGGGGAATTCCTATCCCGGTGTCCCTCACGCTGAAGAGCAGTTGAAAGTTCTGGTCTTGCCTGCTGGCCACATCCACCTTGAGGCATATCTCTCCTTTGTTTGTGAACTTGGCCGCGTTGCTAAGCAGATTCAAAAGCACCTGCCTGGTGCGAACAGGGTCTCCAAAGAGGGATTCCGGCACATTATGGGCCACCTGGTAGGAGAGCTCCACTGGCTTTCCCTGAAGCCTGGGTCTTATTATCTCGCAGACTTCCTGCAAGAGTTCCGGGAGAGAAAAGCCCACAGACTCCAGGTGCATCTCTCCTGCCTCTATTTTGGAAAAATCCAGGATGTCCTCAATGAGAGCCAAGAGGGCCTGGCCGCTTCTGTGCACAAGCCTGACATAGGCTTTTTGCTCCTCCTTTAGATCCTCTTCCAAGAGCATTTCGGTATAGCCCAGCACGCTGTTAAGCGGGGTTCTTATTTCGTGGCTCATGCGGGCCAGAAAAGCGCTCTTGGCTATGTTGGCTGCTTCGGCCTGGAAGGCCAGCACATTGGCCTTCTCGATGGCCGAGGTCAACTGGCTGTTGGCGTCTTCCAAGTGTGTGTTTAACTCCTCCAGTTTTCTCTCTATTGTTTTCTCTTGTGTCACATCTTCCCAAGTCAGAAGGCAAAGCGGATCCCCCATTAGAAAGTAGGGTAGGGGAGTAACCCAAAAGCGAAGATACTTAATAGCAAACCCTGTGGGCGGCCATGGGAGCTCCAGAGGGCCTGAAGGGCTGGCCGAGCTGAAAGACCCGGCCACGAATGAGGCCAGGTGGCACTCGGGGCAAGAGCTTGTGCTGCAGCACCCTGAAGCCAGAGCCGTGCAGCCCAAGGCAGCCCCCAAGGGCATAGGGGCTTGGGGTTCTGCCTGTCCATGTGAATTCAAAGTGGTATTGCAATAAAGGGCCTGCAGGTCAGGGGTCACAATGATTACACCTACTTTCACAGCTTGGAGAAATGTGCGCACCAAGTCCATCTGGTGGACGATTTCAGATCCAAAACCTGGACTGATAGGCTCGGCCGGATCCATTGCTTTTGTCCCGGCAAGAAAATCAGGCTTCGGGTTTTGGAGAAAGCCCTCTTTGAGTTCAACAAAGCGCAAACTGGCGCTTCCTATGCGGATCCAGTCCCCTGGCTTGAGCACTTGGGATGAGACGCGCCTTCCGTTTACAAAACTTCCATTTTTGCTATCCAGATCCTGGAGGATCCATTTCCCGTTTCTAGGAGTTATCTTGGCATGGAAACGGGAGACCCCTGGCCTGGAGATGCTCAGGGTGTTGCTCTTGCTTCTACCCAGGCTGGCTTCTCCGAGCAGCCCCATCACCTTTCGCCTTAGCACCCCGGGGAAGTATTCAATACCGTACAACTTCATGCCTTAAGGCTCTCCTGGGGCCGCCCGCCCAGGGGGGCAGGCGGCCAGGGATGCAGACAAGACTGCAATTCTCTAGAATTCTCTGAAGTGCTCCTCCTCCTCATCTAGAGGAATCACATCCTTGGGCGAGGTCCGGGGCCTTTCTTGGCCATTGCCCCTCTCCTTGCTTTTTGATGTGGCAGAGCTTGCAGGCCCTCCAGAGAGCTCCAGGTGTTGGGCTGAGGGCTGGGATTTGGAAATGCCCGCTTCTTTCTTAGAGCTTGGCTTCTTTGCTATTAATTTTGGGCCTTCCCTTTTGAATTCGCTGGAGCCCTCCACTAGGCTCACGAGTTCTTTCACAACCCCCTCCAGAATCTGAGCCTGAGCCTGAAGTTGCTGGGCTGCAGAGGCGCTCTCCTCCGCATTGGCGGCGTTTTGCTGTACAACCCGGTCCATCTGGGCCACGGCCTGGTTCAGCTGCTCTATGCCCTGGGCCTGTTCCTGTGAGGCCGCCGAGATCTCTCCCAGGAGCTCCTCCACCTTGCCGGTGCCCTGGGCCACACGCTGAAAGGCCTCGTTGGTGTTGCCCACCATTGAGGAGCCCTCTTTGATCTTCTTGACCGTCTCCTCAATAAGGTTGGCCGTGTTTTTGGCTGCCTCTGCAGCCCTCTGGGCCAGATTTCTGACCTCGTCCGCCACAACCGCAAAGCCTGCCCCTGCCTCCCCGGCGCGGGCAGCCTCCACAGCGGCGTTAAGAGCCAAGAGGTTGGTCTGGAAGGCTATCTCGTCTATGGTTTTGATAATCTTTGCAGTCTGGTCGCTGGCCTTGGATATCTCCCCCATGGCTTGTGTGAGCCCCTCCATGGCCTCCCTGGCTTCCGAAACCACCTTGGCTGTTTCTTTCATGAGGTTGTTTGCCTGCCGGGCGTTCTCCGCATTTTGTCTTGTCATGGAGGCCATTTCCTCCAAAGAGGAAGAGGTTTCCTCCAAGGACGCGGCTTGCTCGGAGGCTCCCTCAGCCAGGGATTGGCTGGCCGAGGCCACCTGGCTGGAGGCAGAAGCGCTTTGCGAGGCAGCCTCTGTGAGCCCTCCAGCCACCTTTCGCAGGGGACCTGCTATGGAGCGTGCCACAAAGAATCCGCACATTCCTACCAGGAGGGCGGCCAGGGCCACACTAAAGAGGGACACGTTTCTCATGCCCACAAGCTGGGCCATTGCCTGGGATTCTTCCTGCTCGGCCAAAAGCCCGTAGAAGTTCTCTCCTATCTTGAGCACTGCATAGCTTGTAAGGAGGTTGCGGCCTTCTTTGTCTGTGGCAACCATGACACCCGAGAAATCCGCCTTGCCCTGTTTGACCCCCTGCTCCAAAAGGAGCTTCACAGGCTCTGTATCCAGCTGGGTTTTGAGGATATCGTTTTCTTTGAACCTCCTGGAGTTGCTGACAAGCATGCCTGATGGGTTCACCAGATATGTGTCTCCACCCTGACCCAAGCGCTCTACTCCTTGGAGCACCATCTCCGAAATGGGTTTGGAGGGAAGGGTCACCAGGAAAACCCCTACGACCTCGCCCTTGTCTCCTCCCCTCAGCACAGGGCCTGCCAGGACCATGACTGGTTCGTTCAGTATGGGAGATTGAAATATGGGGCTTAGGGCCACTTTGCCCTGGGAAGCCTCCTTGAAATAGGGCCTGTCCGCTATGGACTTGCCCTCCCCGGAGCGCTCCCCTTTGGTGCTGTCATAAATCACTGTCCCGTCCATCTTCACCACAGCTGCGTTGCTGTAGCCCTTTTCCTTTATGAAGTTGACCAGCAGTCGTTCCAGGGCCATGTATTTCATGGTGAAGATGGCATCCCCCATGTCCATTTGCATCAGGCTCATGGCGTAAACGCTTTCATAAAGGACTGGGATGCGCAGCATCATCTGCACCTCCGAGGCCTTTTGGGCTATCCAGTCCTGCAGTATCCTGGCCTTTTGCTCCACGTACAGGCTGTTCTCGTTGAGTACCCTCTCCTTGAAGGCAGCCTGTGTTTGAATGTAGTTGTAAAGACCCGTTGCAAGCATAGGCAGAAGCCCTGCAGCCAGGAAAACCGCCACCAACTTTGTCCCCAACTTAACACCTTTGAGCATAATTTCCCTCCCTTTGATCAGTTCCTGTGATTCTGTACCTTACGAAAACTGGTTTTCAGGCTGCCCTCTGTACTGCCAGGATTTCCTGGGTGTTTAGCACCCTGTCTATGTCCAGTAGTATCTTTATGCCACCGTCCATCTTCCCGATGCCCAGAATGTAGTCTGCCCTGAGGTTCCCGCCCAAGTTGGGGGTTTGCTCTATGTCCGAGGACTTCACATTGAGGACCTCTGAGACGGCATCCACCACTATCCCCATGGGGATCTGGGAGCCGCTTCCATTGATCTCCACAACTATGATGCAGGTGCGCTCAGTCACCTGCGCTTCCTCCATCCCGAACTTGCGCCTGAGATCCACCACCGGAATGACTTTCCCCCTGAGATTGATGACTCCTTTTAGGAATTCGGGGGCCAAAGGCACTGGGGTGATGGGCATCATCCCGATTATCTCCCTGACCTTCAGGATCCCGATGCCGTATTCCTCACCGGCCAGTGAGAAGGTGAAATACTTCCCCTCCCGGGCCAACCCGCCTCCGGACTCAGTGGAATTTTTTGTGCCAGCCATGTCTTCACCCCTCCTTAAGTTTTGTGAGACCCGCTTTTGGGGAGAGGTCTCCCTCGGCCAGGTCTGCTCACAAGGTATGTTTCGGCAGACAAGCCCCTCTACTTGAGAGCTTGGCTTGGAGGGTGCGGGCCCTTTTTTAGAGGGCCCGCTTTAAGGGGAAGGAATCGGGGGTGGGATGCTTGGAGAGGAATGGTCTATTTCTGATTCAGGATTCCAAGGTGTCTTGTTCATCGGTCTGCCCCAAAGACAAGAGGCCCGCAACATCCAGGATAAGGGCCACTCTTCCGTCCCCCAGGATGGCTCCCCCTGAAACCCCCTGGGAGCGCTTCAGCCCCTCGCCCAAACTCTTTATCACCACCTCCTGCTTCCCCAGGACTTGATCCACAAGCACACACCAGCATTCACCCTCGTTGTCCACCACTATACCGAGGGCTTCCGAGGCTCTGATGCGGGCTGTGGGGATCCCGAAGACCTTGTGGAGCCTCATGAGGGGGAGAAGCCTGTCACGCACTCGGATTACCTCCCCGCGGCCGTGCACCGTGGAGACGGAGCCCTCCCCAGGCTGGAAGGTTTCCCTTATGTTCATGGTAGGGATTATGTAACGCTCTGTGCCCACCCGAACTATCATTCCGTCAATTATGGCCAGGGTCAGGGGGAGCTTGACCACCATGGTGCAGCCCTGGCCCGGCTGGGAGAAAATTTCGATTCTGCCCCTGAGCTTCTCAATGGCCTTTTTCACCACGTCCATCCCCACCCCGCGGCCTGAGACGTCTGTGACCCGCTCTGCCGTGGAGAAGCCGGGATGGAAGATGAGTTGATAGATCTCGTGGTCCGATGGGGTGTCCTCGGTCCTCACAAGCCCTTTCTCCCTTGCCTTGCTAAGGATCTTTTCCAGATCCAGCCCCCCGCCGTCATCCTGGATCTCTATGATCACATGGCCCCCCTTGTGGTATGCCCTGAGGTAAATGGTTCCCACAGGAGGTTTTCCCCTCTGCTCACGCGTCTCGGGGAGCTCTATGCCGTGGTCCACGGAATTGCGGATCATGTGCACCAAGGGATCGTGGATGGCGTCCACCATGTTTCTGTCTATCTCGGTTTCTTCTCCTGACATCAGAAGCTGGACAGCCTTGCCTGACTTTCTGGAAAGATCCCTCACCAGCCGAATCATTTTCTGAAAGGTGTTCCTGATGGGCACCATGCGCATGGACATGGCCGTGCGTTGGAGCTCCGAGGTGATACGTCCCAGGTGGCCGAAATCCTTGCTCAGCCGGTGATCCATGGCCTCTTGTATTCTGGGGTTCTGCCTTATTAGGGATTGGGCGATCACGAGCTCCCCCACCATGTCCACCAGGTTGTCCAGCTTAGCCATGTCCACCCTTATGGTTCCCGAGGCTGAGGCGGATCGCGATTCCTCGGATACCTGGGCAATGGCCTGCTGCACCTTAAGGGCTCTGTCCACGTCTTTTGGGGCCACTTTTCCCTGCTCCACCAGGATCTGTCCCAATGGACGGTCTGGAGCTTGGGACTCCTGCAGATGGAGAGCCTGGGAGATGTCTTGCGAACTTACTTTTTGTGTTGCAATGAGGATTTGGCCAAGGGGAGGAGGCTCTTCCTCGGGGAGGGTTTTCTCCTCGCCATCCAGCTCTCCCAAACGCTCAAGGAAGTCTTGCACCCGCTCGGAGCAATCCTGGTGGGGCTCTCCGGCTGCTTCTTTCTCTATTGCGTTCAGGAGTGCCTTGAGAAGGTCAACGGCCTCCAAGACCATGTCTATGACATCCTGAGTCATGGCCATTGTGTTGTTTCTGGCCCTGTCCAGCACGTCCTCCACGCTGTGGGAAAGGGTATGCACCTGCTTTAGATTCAAGAAGCCGGAAACCCCTTTTATGGTGTGAAAGGGCCTGAAAATGCGGTGAATGACTTCCACATCTGAGGGGTTCTCCTCTAGTGCCAAGATTTCCACCTCTATGGAATCCAGGTTTTCTCTGGCCTCTGCCAGGAACTCTCGAAGAAGCTCCGGATCAGAGATGGACTCCTCGTTTTGAGCAGCTGCCTCCTCAACGAGCTCACTGGGCTTTTCTGGGGGCTCTTGGCTGCAGGATGGGGAATCCGGGCTGGGGTTTTGTATTTTCTCGGGGCCGCCCTCACCCGAGATCCTTTGGATCGCCACTTCCAACTCAGGCATTAGTTCCTGTAGGGAACTGCTGCCCATAATGCAGGACTCAATTTTTTCGCGTAGTTCCTTTAGTAGGGGAGGCAAGTGAGCCTGTTTTGAGGCAAGTGGGTGCTGCTCTAGCCCCTCCAGAGCCCTGAACACTGGCTGAAATGTGCTTAGATCCCCTGGGTCGGCCAAGACGAGACATGCTGCCAGCTCCTGGGTCAGTTCCTGGAATTTTGCCTGATGAGAAGATTCCTCAGCCACTTCGACTCCTCCTTCTGATCACGGCTTGGCGGGGGCTGATCCTAATTGGGACTTCAGCCTATTGTTGAATTCCCGTTAGGGCCCTCTTTCCGAATCAAGCCTGCTCATAACAGATTCGGTTCTTCCCTTTGCCCTTGGCCTTGTAGAGAGCTCTGTCTGTTTTGTCCAAAATGGACTCCCACTCGGGAGCCTGAGCTCCTCTCCAGTGGGTGAGCCCTATGCTCAAACTTACGGTCGGCTCATCCGCCTGCACCCAAAAGCTGCGCCTCCTCACAGCCTCGATGATCCTACTGCAGAGGCTGATGCCGCTTGCAAGGCCCGCCCTGGGCAGAATCATCAAGAACTCGTCTCCTCCATACCGCCCAATATGATCGGTTGCCCTCGCTGTTTTCTTTAGGAGCTCTGCCAGTTCCACCAGAAGCTGATCTCCCCTGAGATGGCCCAGAAGGTCATTGACCTTCTTGAACCCGTCCAGGTCCAGGAGGGCCACGCAAAAGGGATCTCCGTAGCGTCGGGACCTTGATACCTCCATCTCCAGGAGCTTTTCCATGAAGAACCTGTTGTATAAGGATGTGAGAGGGTCCAATATGGCCATCTCCCCCACCTGTTTTAGAAAAGAGATCATGCGCCTTCTTTTCAGGCCTTCTTCAAGGGCTTTGGAGAGGGTTTGGGAAACCCTGGCCTCATCCTTCAACATGTCTCCAGCCAGGTACCCCACAAAGCCTTCCCCCAAGCACTTGGCTGCCAGATCCTCATGACCCCTGCGTGTCACAAAAACAGAGGGAGTCCAGATCTTTCTTTCCTTGAGGCATCTTATCAGTTGGAGCCCGCTGCCCTGCTCCAGGGTGTCTCCGGTAATAAGAAGCTCAAAAGGTCTTGAGCAAAGCTCCCCCAAAGCCATGGGAAAGGATCGAGCAAGACGCAAGGAGACCTGAGGCCCCAAAGCCGAGCGCACCAGGGACTTTAACCAAGGCGAAAGAGGCCTTTCATACGCCCAAAGAACCGAAGCTGCTTGGCCATGAACTCCCGGCTGTTGGGAAAGGAGCTTCCAGACCTCCAAATCCGGCAAGCAAGGGGAGATCTCAGGATAGAGAAGGTTTTCCCGCTCACTAGAAGGCTGCTCAACATACTGCAATGTTTCCAATATGGCCGTCTCAGGATACATGCTTCTTCCTCCTCGAAAACTCTGCTTCTAGCAGTTTTCGTGCCAGTGCGGCCGGTGCTTCATTTCTTCTGCTTAGGGGATGCAAGAGGATGATTTTGCCCTTGGTGACATGTTTTGACAAACCGGTCTATGTTCAAAAGCAGCCTGATTTTGGTTTCCAGACTTGGTGATACTTTGAATCGGAGCATCTAGAAGTGTACCGGGGTTTTGGGGGTGTGGCCCCCAAAGTTAAGGGCTTTGGAGAATAATCCGGGTTAGCCCAATAGGTAACTGAGGTGGAAGCAGTCTTGTTTGTGCCGGGGGATTAGATCTTGGGACTTGACAGGAGCTTTGCTTTGGGGGCGGACTCTCCTTGTTTTTCCAAGGCTTTGTTTCGGTACCCGGATCTGAGATGATGTAGAACTTCTGTCATACGGTAGGTCTGTTTCTGCAATTCTTCCAGGCTGGAGAGCACCATTTCCCTGGAGGACTCACCTTGTTGTTCTATTCTGAACTTAAGGAGCTGGCACTGGGCTGATATGGCGTTTAGGGGCTGGGCCAGTTCGTGCACAATGTCCCTGGTGATCTCCCCGAGGCATCCCAGACAGCCCGCGTCCAACACCTGGGCTTCTGCATCCAGGACCTCTGAGACGTCCTCCATTAAGACAGCTAGGTTTCTGTTGCCTGGGCCCAGACCATTGCCTGGGGGGAGCACCAGAATCCTTGTGTGAAAAAGGGATTGTTTCCCTTCACCTTTCTGTTTGAGCGGCATGCTGCACACAAATAGCCCTGAGGAGCGTTGCTCTCTTGCAGCCTTTTGGAGCCTGTCCCACATCTCGCAGGGGCTGGAGCAAGGAGACCTTGACCCCAAAGCACACCCTACCGCCTTGCAAAGTTTGCTTCCTGTTGTTTGCGAAGCCTTCCTGGAGAAGGTTTTGAGGAATCCCTCGTTCACATCCAAGACGGTTCCCTGGGAATCCACCAGGGCCAAAGCTGCCCCCATCGAGGCAAGCACTTGTAATTCCTTACTCTTCAGTGAAAGAGACTCTTCTTGGTGGGCCTGGTTCAAGGCTTTGGCCCCCCTGGTACCCTCAGCCTTGGGTTTGCCGAGGCCCTCTTTTACAGCCTCATCTATTTTTTTTCTTAGCTCCTGCAATGAGAAAGGCTTCCGAAGGACGGCGAAAGCCCCATGCTCCAAAGCCTCCAAAGCGGCCCTGGCACTGCTCGAACCGGTCATCAGGATGACTTTGGTTGCCGGGGAAATGTTTTTGGTTGCCCTTAAAAGCTCCAAGCCGCTTGTGCCGGGCATAGTAATATCAGAGACGACCACACAGAAGTGGCGCTCTTTTATCAAACTGAGAGCCTCATCCGCGCTTCCAGCAAAGGTTGCACTGTATCCACAACGGGCTAAATACTCGGCCATTAGTTCCGAAAGTTGGGGTTCGTCATCCACTACAAGTAATTCCATGCGGCCACCTCCCCCTCGGAACTTCTTGGAGCTTTTCCGGGATTTTACTCAAGCAAAGCGTGAAGGTAAAGGGAAAACAGCACTCAGCTTCTCGTGCGGCAAAAATCCATTATGCTAGCACCCTCATGACCAGTTTCCCAACTCCTTTTTCCACCATGTTGAGTCTTCTGGCCAGACCATAGGAGAGATCCACGTCACGGCCTTCTATGTAAGGCCCCCTATCGGTCACTACTGCCATAACTTTTTGGCCGGTCTGGGGGTTTTTCAATTCCACCTTTGTGCCCAGTGGGAGTTCTTTGTGGGCGATGGTGGCTGCGTGCATGTTAAAAGGCTCACCGTTGGCCATTGGCTTTCCGTGGTGCTCCTGCCCGTACCAGCTGGCCACCACAGTCTGCTCCGGAGAAGCAGTGCGAAGCGGAACTCTAAGGCGCTGCCCGGGCTCAAGCCTGCGTGGGTTCTCGATGGAGTTCTCTTTGGCCAGCAACTCGGGATCTACAGCGAACTTCTTTACCCCCAGCCCCCAGAGAGTGTCTCCCGGTTTCACGGTGTACTCCATGTACCTTTTGGGTGGAGCCGTTGGGGGGTGTGAGGCCGGGCTCTGGGGCAACACACTGGGCTCTTGTCTTGTGGTTGGGGCTGCGGCCACGGCCTGCGGCCTTACTGAGTTGGATGCCTGGGCTTCCTCCAACAAGGCAGAGAAAGCCGGCATCTTCTGTAGAACGAGTCCCCTTGGATGGGAAGCAGCCCCGGCTGCCAGGGCCTGAGTCCTCACCGGATTGGCAAACCTTTTCAGTTGGGCGCTTAGGCCTGAGATGAAGCGTTGGGCCAAGGGCGCCAGGTTTTTTCTCAAAACCATGGGAATCATCTTCACTGTCTCCTCTTGCTGGTTTTGGGGCCGTGGGTTGTGAACTTGGCCAAAGCCACATCCGCCAGCAGGCTTCCCACGGTTTCGATGGTTTTTCGAAAAGGTGTGTTTCTGACTGTGGACCAGCGCGAATCCCTCCCGTAGCGCTCGGGCAGTTTCAGATTGTAAAGGATCGGCGGTATAAGTTCGTTGCCATTTACCTCAAAGGCATGGACCCGCATCCAGGCCTCCCCCGAAGGCAGGCAGTCTGTTATGTAGTCTATGAGCACTTGGCCGTTGTCGAACACCGTGGTCACAAGCTCCCTCCCCCCGGGAAGGTTCCCGATGGTTGCGTCCGGCACCACCTCCAAAAGATTCCAAGCCGCTAGGGCTGCATCATCCAAGACGTGGATTGCAGAAGATGGTAATCCCAAGACCAGGTCGTCCACCAAGGCCTCCCCCACCACCTTTTGCCAGGCAAAAGACAAGCGCTCCAGGATGTTTTTGGGTTCGGGTTCTCCATCTGGCCTGAAAAATCCGAAGCTCAAGCCGCTTGCCAGATCCTTGAAGAATTCCAGCACGGTTCCCAAGAGACCTCTTCTTTGAGCGGTCTTCACCTCCTGGTTCTCGTCAACGTATCTGTAAGTGGAGCCGCCAAAGAGATCCTTGAAAAAGTTGACCAGGTTGGCTGCCGCATCCTTTAGGTCTTTCCCGATCCTTTGGAAAAAACCTTCTTGGGGGGGAGGCGACTCAAGAGGGTTTGGGGCTTCTAAATCCACCAGATCCCCGCCGGGATGCGCCAGAAGTTGGTCCTCCTTGTAAAGTCTTAATTGCTCCTGCCAAGAAGCAGGTGAGGATTTGAGTGAGGAGCTAAGCGTTTCCAGACCATGGATTGCATAAGGGGCTGGCGCCAAGGCCCGAATTTCCTTCACTGGTACCCCTCCTGAGGTGGGGCTGAGCGCCTCGGCCTGTCCCAGGAGCTCCTCAAAGCGCAAATTCTCCATGCGGCCTGAGGTGGTGTTTTCCCCATGAGACACCGGGCCTGTCACTTTCCCGCCACTTCTGGTCACATGTGCGACACTATCCAAGGAAAGCTTTGCCTCCCAGGGGGAAAGCTTTTCCCCCTTCTCGGGGGAATTGAGTGCCTGGAGCCCGACTCTTGGAAAGGCTCCTCAAGGTACAAAGCAATGGACGTGCCAGGTGTTCTAAACCGGATTATTCTCCAAAGCCCGTAACTCTGGGTGCTCAAGCCCCCAAGCCCCCGAGCACGCTTTGCTCTATCCCGACTCAAATCAGGACTAAATCCGAAGCCGAAAATCAGGGGTTTCTTGAGTATGGACCGGTTTGTCCAAACATCTCATTGAGCTAGCCCGCATTATCCAGTGATCCTGAGTAATGGGGGTCAAGCCGGCCTGCACTTGGGGCCCTAGGTGCACCCAAGGCATGTGTGTGACCCGCAATAGGGAAAACCAGGCAGCTTCACCCCTTGGTGGCAGAACTCAGACTTTTTCTTCGGGATCAAAGAGGCGTCGGTATTCCTCCAGGGCGAAACGGTCGGTCATACCGGCTATGTAATCGCAGATGACCCTCTTGAGAGGTTCGGAATCTGCCTTATGCTGCTGGCGAATGGGAAGAAGGGTAGGGTGACTCAGATAGGCTTCAAAAAGTCCCTGGATAACCCGCTTGGCCTTTATCCGCATGCGTTCCATCTTATAGTGCCTGTAGAGCCTCTCTTGCAGAAAAAGCTTAAGCGCGTTGTTCCTGGCCCCAATGGAGGGAGAGAAACCTATGAGATTGCCTTCGGCTTTTCTTACATCCTCAAGGCTTTCTATATTTTTCTCTTTGAGCCTAAGACGCGTGGATTCAACCAAATCCTCAATGAGATATCCTATGAGATGGCTGATGGTCTGGTATTTGAGGCGTTTGCCCGAAATGCCCGGATACTTGCCTTTCACCATGCCTTCCAGCTCCTCCCAGAGGTCCACTTGCTCCAGCAGCTCTTCCTCTTGCAGATAGCCGGCTTCCAGGCCGTCGTCTATATCGTGATTGTTGTAAGCGATCTCATCGGCCAGCTCGATTATCTGCGCTTCCAGGGTGGGAGCTTGATCAGGTTGAAACTCCTCGGGTATTTTTTTTGAGCCGTCCCTGGCCTCGGCTGAGCGCTTCACAAGACCTTCCCTGGTCTCCCAGGTCAGGTTGAGGCCAGGGAAAAGGGGATAACGCTCCTCCAGTTCCTCAACTATGCGGAGGCTCTGCAGATTATGCTCAAAACCGCCTGAATCCTCCATAAGCCTGTTGAGGGTCTCCTCCCCTGTGTGTCCAAAAGGGGTGTGACCCAGATCGTGGGCAAGGGCTATGGACTCGGCCAAGTCCTCGTTGAGACCCAGGCGACGGGCAATGCCTCTGGAAATCTGGGCCACCTCCAGAGTATGGGTCAGACGGGTTCTATAGTAATCTCCTTCGTGGTTCACAAAGACCTGAGTCTTGTATTCCAGTCTTCTAAAAGCCGCGCAATGGATCACCCGGTCTCGATCCCGCTCAAAGTGAGGCCTGTTGTCTTTCAATTCCTCGGGATATCTTCTGCCTCTGGAAAGATGGCTGCGGGCCGCATAGGGGGCCAAATCCTCGCGCTCACCGTTCAAGCCTGGATTTCCTCCCAACTAAGATCTGCCTGGAGATCCGGACAAGGCTTCAGGGTCCCTCTGAACTGGTGGTAATCCGTCCAGTTGTTCCAGAAGTTCTCTGAAGAAGTCCATGAGCCCATTTACCACAGCAGGCCACGAGAAACGTTGGGCCCGCTTGAGGGCTTCGGCTCCCATTTTGGCCCTCCAGTCGGGGAATTCAAGCAGTTCCAGAACAGTCTCAGCCAGGAGCTCACTGTTTCCCTCCGGCACCAGCACCCCTGTCTTTCCGTCCGAAACCGTGTAGCTCAAACCGCCCACCCTGGAAGCAACCACCGGTACCCCGCAAGCCATTGACTCCAACGCGGCCATGCCAAAGGATTCATACCGGCTGGGGAGCACACAGGCCGTTGAGGCCGAGTAGTAAATCGGGAGACTGTTCTGGGGCTTGGGACCCAGGAAATGAACCAGCTCCTGTATACCCATGGAGCGAACCTGTTGGGAAATTTCCAGGATCTCTGGGGGAGGCTCCCAAGGGCTCTTCCATGGGGGCCCTCCTACCACCATTAGGGCAGGGCAGGGCTTGCGGGAAGTCCTGGTTGATTTCAAGATGGACATGGCTCCCAGAAGAGTATCCAAACCTTTGATGGGGTCCAGCCGGCCCACAAAGATAAGCCAAGCTCTGTCCTCCAAGCCAAGAATCCTCTGTGCCTCCAGCCGATCCATGGGCCTGAATAGGGAGGTGTCCACCCCGCAAGGTATGACCCTGATTCTTGCTGGGCAGGCCTTATATTGCCAAACCAACTGAGCCCTCTCCAAGGGATGGGGAGCCACCAGAGCGTCAGCCTGTCTGGCCACCCGCTCCTCCCAGTAAAGCCGGACTTCCCCCTCCTGCTCGCTGCAGCTTCTGGCCACCAGGTTCTTTATCCAGCCCATGGTATGGAACATGTGCACCATGGGAATCCCCCATCGGGCCCTCAAGCTCAGAGCAGCCACTCCCGAAAGCCAGTAATGAGAGTAAATAAGATCATAGGGTTTGGAGGCCAGGGCCAGGGTCCTCTCTACAAACTCCTCCACGTGCTCCACCAGCCTCTCCTTGGGATAGGGGCTCTGGGGGCCTGCAGGCACGTGATGCACAAAAACTCCAGGAGCCAACCTCACTTTTTTGGGAACCGCAGGATCCTGGCTTCTGGTGAAAATATCCACTTCCACACCACGCAGGCCCAACTGGGAACAGGTTTCCCTCACGTAAACATTCATGCCTCCGGTCTCCTTGCCTCCCAAGGAAGCCAGAGGACAAGTATGGAAACTTAGCACAGCCAGTCGCATCAGGACGGCGCCTCAGGGCGAGGTTTTAGTCTGAGCCTGAAAAGAAGGCGGTCTTTGGCACCAAAGTCGTATTTGTATATCTCACGACCACGAAGGAAATCATACACTTTCAGCTTCTCCAGGATGGCCCTCTTTATGGTGTGCGCCACAAGCACTATACCGGGACTGTATTGCTTGTAACGCGGATCAAAGCCCGAGTTGTACAAGGCCCAGGTACGCCCCTTGACAAAAGATATGCTTGAGGCAATTGGGCCTTGCGCAGAGCGAAGTTCTGTAAGCCTCACCAGCCCCTCAGTTGCGAGGATCTTAGCCATCTCGCAGAAGAAAGACTCTCTTTTCTCGTCCATAAAGACCGCCTTTTGAGGCTGGCTCAAACGGTGAAGACGAAAGAAATGCTCCATGGCCTTGTCCCAACCGTCTTCGGGACTCACCATGGCAAAACCAGCTTCAAGGTCTTTCTCGGCCTTTCTCATCTTCCGTCTGATTTCATGGCGGTGATGAGAGGTAAGGCCCAGCAGGAATTCTTCCCAGGTTTCCGGAAGCTCAACCCAAGGCGAGAATTCTTCAAGATCTATGCGCACGTCCCAGCCCTGGCTCAACATTTCGTTTAGTTCTTCTAAGGTTGGGGAGCCCTCGGCCACGCAGTGAAGATCCAGTTGGTGACCGGCCGGAAGCAGCTTCCTCAAACCTTTTTCCAAGGCTGCCATCACCTGCACCTCCATGCCGGAGCGAACCAGGAAATCCATAGTGTCCGATAGCTCTGTGTTGCCTATCCATTCCAACACCTCTGGAGTCGTCTGGGTATGGCAAAGAGGGGCCAGCCCCGCCAGGGTGCCGGCGTCATCCCATACCAAGATCAAATAGGGTTCCCTGGCCTGTCCATAATGATCCCACCATGAAAGAGCCCACAGGGGATGAAGAAACACCTCTGGGTTGCGGGCATGGCTCCAAAGTTCAAGCCAAGGGGCTTCCAACTCCTGCAGGGAGGAGACTCCTTGTCTAAGCTCCACTTGCAACTAGGACCCTATCCTCCTTTAGAAGTATACATATTTTGACGCTATCACAGGGATTCCAAGCACGTCAACGGGCTGACCCAGCCCGCAATATTCGCCGATAGGTGGATAATACAGGCCATCTTAATAATATCTTAGGGCAAACTAACCCATACTCAAGAAGTTCCTGTTTCTCAGCTTCAGGTTTGGGCTCTGTTAGAGTCCCAATATGCCAAAGCGCACCAGCGGGGGCTTGGGGTCTTTAGCCCCCAAAGTCACGCGCTTTGGAAAACAATCCGGGATAGGATGGCTCCAGGAAATCAAAAGCCGCCTGGAAGGCGGCCTTGTTTCGGGCTAAAGTTAGCCCGGATTATTCTCCAAAGCCCATAACTTTGGGGGCTACGCCCCCAAACCCCCGGTACACTTCGAGATGTTCTGACTCAAGGCACGACCAAAGTTGAAACCGAAAGGCAGGGTGCTTTTGAGCATAGACCAGTTTGTCGAAATATATCATAAAGATAGCCCGCATTGTCCACTGATCGTGAATAATGCGGGTTAGAGTTCAATCCGCCCTAACATTCTGGATGGAAGATTTCTCTCCTGAGATTCCCGTGTCTGTAGCCACTACACTTATTCTCAAGCGATCCGGTCTGGGGGGCAAAGCATCCCTTTCCAGAAAAACCCTTTGCACCGGTGCAATGGATTCTATCTGCTGTACAACCCTAGAGTAACTCTCCATGGGGATCTCCAAGAGGATTCTGCTCCTTATCACCTGTCCTGAGTCCTTATGCCTGACCCCCATTAGAAACATCTTTCCCCTGGATTCCCTGAGGATTCCTTCGATACGCTGGAACACTTCTTCAGACCCTGTGAGATCCAAGACCATTTCATCCTGGATCATCACCTTTCCCCGAAGGGGCCAATCCAAATCCGGATCCATCGCTTTCACCGGGCTAACCAGGTTGTCCTGGAAAAAGGGAGTCCAAGCCTGCTGCATCTGATGCTGATGGATGGCACCGGAATCCTGCAAAAAGGCTGTTTGAGGCGGCTCCTGTTGCCTGTTCTCCCAGGGTCTCCACTGTCCGAGACCGCCCAAGAGCAACAGCACGCCCAAAACTGCCATGGCAGGCACCGGCACCCTCCAGGGGTGAAGCCTAACCCAACCAAAAAGTTTCTGGAATACAGACTCTTTGTGTATCCGCGCCCTTATTCGCTCCAGGACGCCTTCTGGAACCTGCAGTTTTTCCAAAGAGTTAAGCGCCGCTACTGTGGCCCGATAGTGTTCCCAGTGTTCTGCGCAGCTCCTGCAAGCCTTAAGATGCCTCTCCAGTGAGCTCAAATCCTCACCAGCCAAATTCCCATCCAACAGGTCCAAAAATCTATCTGTGAACTCCTGGCAAGCATTTGATCCTGCTTTAGGTTCCATCATCCGCTCCTATGAATGCCTAGCCCGGCTAAGAGTTCCTTCAGCTCCCAGCGGGCGCGGTGAAGCCGGGACTTTATGGTTCCTTCCGGCAGGCCCAGCACCTCTGAGATCTCCTGGTAGGAAAGCTCCTGGATATCCCTCAGAACTATGATCTCGCGATAATCCGGCCGAAGCCTTTGAACCGCCTTTTGGACAAGCCTTTGGACTTGCCGTCGGTGAAGGGCCTCTTCCGGCATATCCGCCTCGTCGGGCAGCTCCCGCTCCAGATCCCCCTCTTCCCCCTGGAACGGATCGTCCAGAGATTCCGTGCTTTGATGAAATCTTCTCTTGAGGTACTTGAAGCGGTTTCGACAGTGATTGAGAGTCACCTGGTAGATCCAGGTGGAGAACTGAGAGTCTCCACGAAAACTGGGAAGATGCTTGTAAACGTTTAGGAAGACTTCTTGGGTGAGATCCTCCGCCTCTTCCTTGTCCCCCAAGAGGCGAAAGGCCAGATTGAAGATCCTTTGCTGGTAGGCGATGACGATCCGCTCGAAGGATTCGCTGTCTCCCTTCTGCGCGGATTGGATCCATCGTCTCTCCCACTCCTCAGGAGTCCAGGGGTCTTTTTCTTGCCCTTGGCCTTCCTCTTCCTTATTTAGACAATGGATTGGGAAAAGAGTTTCCAAGCCGACTCCACTTATTTTTTCCCAGCCCCTCATGAACCTTTGAGAACCTGTCTTGCTATGACCATCCTTTGCACCTCTGAGGTGCCCTCGTACACGGTGGTAACCCTGGCATCCCGATAGATCCTCTCCACCTTGTGGTCTTTCATGAAGCCGTAACCACCGAATATTTGTGTGGCTTTGAAAGCCGTCCTGTTTACCATCTCAGAGGCATACAGTTTGGCCATGGAAGCCAGCATGGTGAAGGGCTCCCCCCTGTCTCTTTGCGCTGCCGCGTGCAGGGTCAACAGAGCGGCCGCCTCTATCTCAGTGGCCATATCCGCCAACATCCATTGGATGGCCTGGTAGCTGCAGATGTACTTGCCGAACTGTTTTCTCTCTTTGCTATATCTGACAGCTTCGTCGAAACAGGCCCTGGCCATGCCCACTGACTGGGAGGCAATGCCTATACGGCCGCTGTCTAAGGCGGCCATGGCCATGCGGAAACCATCTCCCTCCTGCCCCAACAGGTTGGATTTGGGCACCCGGCATTCCTCCAAGACCAGTTCAGCTGTGTTGCTGGCCCTAAGACCCATCTTGTCTTCCACAGTGCCCACTGAAAAACCAGGGAAACCCGGCTCCACCAGGAAACCGCTGATGCCCCTGTGGCCTTCTTCGCTTGTTCTGGCGAGCACCACTATCACACCAGCATAACTGCCGTTAGTTATGAACATCTTGGTCCCGGTTAGATGATAGCATTCTTCCCTGAAAGTGGCTTGCATTCTGATCCCAGCAGCGTCGGAGCCGGCTTGGGGCTCGGTAACAGCAAAAGCTCCCAGTTTTTCCCCTCGGGCTAAAGGAAGAAGATATTTTCTCTTCTGATCCTCGGTGCCAAAGGCCACCAAGGGCTCGCAAGCCAGGTTGCACACCGCCATTGTCACGGCAGTGGAAGGGCAGGAGTAAGCTATCTCCTGCATGGCCAGGCTGTAACTCACCGCGCCCACGTTGGATCCCCCGTATTCCTCCGGCACCATCATGCCCATCAATCCCAATTCAGCCATTTTTCGAAGAATCTCCCAGGGGAACGCGCCTTCCCGATCCAGACGCGCAGCAACAGGCTCGATTTCCTTACGGGCAAAATCACGCACCATGAGCTGGATCATGTGCTGCTCGTTGGTGAGCTGGAAAGCCATGGCAACACCTCCCCCAGAACTAGCCGTCCAAGCCAAGCGGACTGGCAAGAGCCCTGCAAAGCCTGTCTTTTACTCCAATATCAGAGTCATGCCCCCAGTCATCGGAGACAGGCCTTTCTGTGGTAAAGAAAAAGTTAACCTTCTGCTCCTCCCCTAGGGGCTTCCTCCAGGAGGCGGGCCGCATGGTTTCAGAGAGCTTAATCAGGCTAAGGAGTGTAAACCACAACTATTAACTCCATAGCAACATCGCTTAGGTTTCTCAACTGGTGAGGGATTCCCGAGTTGAAATGAATGCTTTCTCCCTGCTCCAGCACGCGCAAATGATCTCCCACTCTGATTTCCAGCTTTCCCTTCAGCACATATATGAACTCCTCCCCCTCGTGCTGATACTCAACCATATCATGAGCTGAACGCGGGTCTATCTGCACCAGAAAGGCTTTCATATGTTTGGTCTTGGCTCCGGGTGTGAGGGGGGTGTAGGAGTACGCTTCTGTGCGCTTTCGGTAGGCCTCTACCTTTCTCTTATGGGACTCCTTTTGGTCTGCGCTCAAAAATGATCCCGGGTCCACACACAAGGCCTTGGAGATCCTTATGACCTCCGAAACCGTGGGGAGCACCTTGTCAGCCTCTATATTGAGAAGCCTTTGAGTGGAGCAACCTGTATCGCCAGCCAGGGCTTCTATGGACATTTCCGCTTTCTGCCTGAGGGCACGCATTCTTTTCCCGAAGCTTCTCTTTGGTTTTGTTGCACCAGGCTTGGAGGGCATAACCATTCTCTCCTAAAGAAATTTTTCCCAAACCCAAGCTTCCAACGCCTTTTGTGGTTACAAAACCAGCTTGGGCCAATAATGATCGCCCGGGAAAACCAGACATCAAGGTTCTTATCTATATATCACAAGACGCTGACCCGGGCGGATCTTCTCCTGTGCACTCAGCTTATTCCACTCCTGGATAGACTTCACCTGAACCCCGTATTTCCTGGCTATATCCCAAAGACTCTCCTTTTCCTGCACCTTATGAACTACTGGCTCAGCACGGGCCTGCTTTGGAGGCTGCGTCTTGGCTGCCTCGGGCTGCGGCTTTGGTTTTGGAGCTGTGGAGAGAGTTTTGTTCCCGGCGAATTCCTTGGCGCAATTCCCTGATCCCGCTGGAAGGTACATGCGGTATTTTCCTTTAGGCAGCCAGGAATCCCTCAACTGAGGGTTCATATTGCGTAAAGCCCTGTACGTCATGCCGCATGCGCGGCCAAGGGAAACCAAATCCAAGTCTCCTCCCAGCTCAACTTCCACAAGCTCCACTTTAAGGGACTCATACAGCTCGTCGGGGCTCAGCTCGAAACCATAGGCCCGAGGATCAGAAAGAATGACTTTGGCCGAAGCGATTTTGAAAATATAGCGCTCAGTCTCAGAGGGAAGCATAAGGTCGTAGAAAGAGCTCACCTCTTGCCGTGCCATCTCCTTACGAACCCTGTCCTCTCCGGCGTTGTAGGCCGCCAGAGCAAGAAGCCAGTCCCCGAACTTGGAATAGAGGTACTCTAGGTAACTCAAAGCCGCCTCTGTGGAGAGAACCGGGTCCTGCCGCAAATCCACCCAATTCGTGATTTCCAGCTGGTACAAGGATCCTGTGGTGGGCATAAACTGCCAAATCCCCACGGCACCGGCGCTGGAGCGGGCCTCAGGTCTCAAAGAGCTTTCCACTATGGCCACATACTTGAGGTCTTCAGGCAATCCACGAAGCCTTATGCGCTCCTCTATCAAAGGGAAGTACCTATTGGCCCTTTTCATCCAAAGCAGCACCTGAGGCACGTCATTTACAAGAAACAAGAACTCCCTGTCCATGCGCTCCCAGAGATCTCTTCTCTGGAGTGGCAGACTGACACCTAGCAGCTCCATCTGGTTGGGAAACCTATAGTGCGCCATTCCCCTGAGTCTTTCCAGTTTCTCAATCCTCTGAAGTGCTTCCTCCAGTTTTTCTCTCAGGAGTTTGAGCTCAGCCTGTGTTTCTTGGAGCAACTGCTTTTTTGGGTTCTCCCGGCGCACTTCTTGGGTAGAGCCTTGTGTGCTGCAAAAAAAGACCCCCCAAAAGACTATCAGAACTGCAACAGAAGTGCGGATCATCTTTTATGGCCCCCGCTTTTCAAAAACAAGTTTTGCCGATTAACCACCGCTGTTCTCCAAAGCCTGTGACTTTGAGGGCTACGCCCCCAATCCACCTTTTGCTTGGGGCATATTCTCCAGCCCCAAGAGCGCGAAATTTCAAACAAAAAATAGGGCGTTTTCGAGCACGGAACGGTTTGTCGCAACATATCCCCAAGATAGCCGTCATTATCCACTCAGAAATAGTAATTCTAGCCAAAGGGCCAGCGGCAGATAAATATCAAAGAAAGCCGGTGGAATCAACCTGGAAGGCTTCCTAACCTGGACTAACCTGGATTATTCTCCAAAGCCCGCCAGTTTGGGGGCGCAAGCCCCCAAACCCCAGGTACACTTCGGCGTATTCAGACTTCAACCAGGGCCAAATCCGAAACCGGGAATCAGGGTGTTTTCTGGCATTGAGTGTTTTGTCCTGGCATATCATGAAGAGAGCCCACATTATCCACTCATCCTGAATAATGCGGGTTCAACCTTTTTTGGGGTCCAAAACCGAGCCGCACCCAAAACGGGAAACGATCAGACGCAGAAGGATCCGTGAAGCGCACTTGGGAAGAGAACTTTCCGTCCTTAATTTTAGTAGCCTCGGGTTGGAAGCTCAATGCACCGGCTCTTCCGTATCCGGGGCAGGCAAGGCCAATTTGAAAAACTCCACTCCCTCATCACGCAGCATTTGTTCTTCGGCCTCGGTGGTTGTCCCTCTTATGTTACGAGGCTCCTCCACCCCATAGTGGATTCGAAGTGCCACCTTGGCAAAATCGCTCCCCACGTTTTGGAAATGCTTCTCAACCACTGTCTGGATCGCATGAAGCAGGTTTTCGGGATCTTTGGATGGCCCGGTTTGCTCAGAAACATGCCCTCTTTGGCGAAGAGTCCCTCCGGTAGAGAGTCTTTGGCTTACCTGGGAAGTCCCGCAAACAGGGCACTGTACAAGACCTGTTTCCATTTGCTCTTGAAAACTTGGGCCGTCCTGAAACCATCCTTCAAATTTGTGCCCTTGCTCACAAACGAGGTCATATATGATCATGTCGCTTTTCCCTGTTTTTGGAAGCCAACTGGATTTGACTCAAGGATCCGCTTCCCTTTGAACTTATTTTGTTTCTGAAAATGACCTTTGTACCCGCCCTGGTGGATCACTGCGTAAGCCATGGGCCCGGTGACCAACTACATCACTCCCTTCGCATCTCTCTGAGAAACTTCTTGAACAAGCCCTTACACTCCGTGCAGCGCATGGTGCCGCCTTTTGGATAAAGATTGCTTCTCAAGGCAAAAACCATCACTTTTCTGCAATAGGGGCAAATGATCTTGTGATAGATTTCCCCTTCGCGATCCAAAACCTCGATGCGCACAGCCTTCAAAGCGGTTTCCTGCTCCCTGCGCACTAACCCCTCCTTAATCCTGGCTGCTCACCAGCGCTTTTCCATTGGCTCATAAGCTTGGCAGCCACGACCCGGTCGGCTTCCAAAAGATCCATTTCCATCAAATCCCTGAGGTCCGTCCACCTGAAAGCGCTGTGCGCCCTGAGCTCTATTTCACCCCGGTTCCATCTGCAAAAGTATGCCAGAAGCAGTATAGAGCGATCCCCCAGCTCTTGCTCCACGGCATGGAAAAAATCTGCCACCTCGGCCTCTATGCCCAGCTCCTCTTGGAGCTCTCTTCTGAGGCATTCTTGGGGGCTTTCTCCCTTGCGCAGCTTGCCCCCGGGGAACTCCCAACGTGGGCCTTGAGGATCTCCTTCTGATCTGCGGGCCAGAAGCACTTGGCCTTCGTCATTAAGTATTATGGCCGCAGCCACCGGCACAGCATCCAAACCAAGCCTCACTTCCCATATACTATTCCAGCATAACCCACGAAATCCTCCGCCTCCATCACGTCTTTACTGGTGGCATAGGAGACCAGTTGGGCCCTAGTAGCTCCTAGAGTTTTCAGACAAGCTAGGGCTGAGGCAGCAGCCCCAGGACAACAAGCGTTTTTCTCTTTCAGGGCCTCCTGCAGGACTGAGTCGGGATCCATGGCCAGCATCTTATCTATGACGGCCCGATCCAACACCTCTCTTACCCAAGGCTCAGCTTTAGAGGCCGCTCCTTTGGGGCAAAAGCCGTATCCCGGCCCATAATGGGTAAGATCGGTGGAGCCCAAAACCAGGGCTTTTATTCTCTTTTCCAGGATCAGCTCTGCGCATCTGGAGCCTATGGTGATGCCCTCTTTGGTGGGGGCCACCCCCAAAGGCAGGATGCGGGCTTTAGGGAAAAAATAGCGAAGTATGGGCAGCTGTACCTCTATGGTGTTCTCTGGCTGGGCGTGTCCTGGGAGCTCCCTCCTGATGGGAAATTCTGACAGTAGTTCCTTTGCCAAATCCTGGTCCACCTCCATGGGCCCCAAGGGGGTCTCCCAGCTACCTTCCGGCATTATCCAAGAAGGATCTTGAGGGCCCAGGTGACTTCCAAAAATCACTATGGTTTGAGGATCCTCCGAGGCCTTCAAGAGCCCAATGACCCATCCGGCTATTCTACCGGAGAAAACCCACCCGGCGTGAGGAACTATGCCGCCCAGGGGTTTGGCCACGGCAACAGGCAGTCTGGGGGCCGAACTTAGGAAAGTCTCTATCTGCCTCCTGCATTCGGCCGGATCCGAAGGATACCAGCTTCCGGCAAAAAAAGCGCGTCTTAGCTGCACCCTTGATCTCCTTGGATTGATTGCCCTTGCAAAGTATATCCTTTGGGTCTTCCCAGTGCAACGCGCAAAAGGCCAGCTCCGGGCCCGGCTTGCTCTGCGGTGGCTCCGGCTGCTGCTTTTGGCCTTGGCATCCCAAAAGAGGCCGGTGACCCCAGGGCTTCGTGAATTACTTAAAGAGGCTCAGCCCACGGCCCGATTCTAAGAGTTCTTTTTAACGAGCAGGCTAGTAGCGAAAGCCTTCTTTTCAATGCATTTGCACTATCCCGGATTATTCTGGAAAGCCCGTAACTTTGGGGGCTACGCCCCCAAACCCCTGGTACAGTTCGAGATGTTCTGACTCAAAGCACGACCAAAGCTGAAACCGAAAGGCAGGGTGCTTTTGAGTATAGACCAGTTTGTCCAAATATGTCATAAAGATAGCCCGCATTATCCACTGATCGTGAATAATGCGGGCTATGCAGTTGACATGTTTGGAACTGTTTTTCTATAATGCCGCGTATTTCCAGGGTAAGAGTCTAGCAAGAGAATCGTCCCACCGGGACGACAATTCCATTACGGGGTGAGGAGGTGGAGGATGCCGTTGGATCCAACCAAGTACGCGGATTGGCAGATAGCAGAAGAGGCAGAGAAGCACATGAAGCCTATTGTGCAGATCGCCGAGGAGCTCGGGATCACCAAAGATGAGCTCTTGCCCCACGGCCACTATGTAGCCAAGGTGGATTACCAGAGGGTTTTGAACAGACTAAAGGACAGGCCGGACGGAAAATTCATAGAAGTTACAGCCATCACACCCACCCCTTTGGGAGAGGGAAAATCCACCACCACCATGGGCCTACTCCAGGGCATGGGCAAGAGGGGGAAAAAAGTGGTGGCCGCCATAAGGCAGCCCTCAGGTGGTCCCACTATGAATATAAAGGGCTCGGCCGCTGGAGGAGGGCTCTCCCAGTGCATACCCTTGACCGAGTTCTCCTTGGGGTTAACAGGAGACATAAACGCGGTAATGAACGCCCACAACCTGGCCATGGTGGCCCTCACCTCCAGAATGCAGCATGAAGCCAACTATACGGACGAGCAGCTTGCCCAGAGAAAGCTTCGCCGCTTGGACATTGATCCCAAGAACGTGGAGATGGGCTGGGTAATAGATTATTGCGCCCAGGCTCTTCGAAACATCGTCATAGGCTTGGGCGGGAAAATGGACGGAGTCTTGATGCCGTCCAAATTTGCCATTGCGGTCTCCTCAGAGGTGATGGCAATTTTGTCGATTTTCAGCGACTTGGCTGATTTCAGAAAACGCATGGGCGGGATTGTTGTTGCCTATGACAAGCAGGGCAACCCCATAACCACTGAGGACCTTGAAGTAGCCGGTGCCATGACAGCCTGGATGCGGGAGGCCATAAACCCCAACCTTCTGCAGTCCATAGAGGGTCAGGGGGTTCTGGTGCATGCTGGTCCCTTTGCCAATATAGCCGTAGGACAGTCTTCGGTGGTGGCTGACAAAATAGCGCTCAAACTGGCTGATTACCACATCACGGAGTCGGGCTTCGGGGCGGACATCGGCTTTGAGAAGTTCTGGAACGTGAAATGCCGCTATTCAGGCAATATCCCCAATGTCTCTGTTATTACTGCTACCATCAGGGCCCTCAAGAGCCATGGGGTGAGCGCAGGTGCTCCATTGGTAATCCCTGGGAAGCCCATCCCCAAGGAGATCTTCCAGGAAAATCTCAAGTGGCTGGAAGCGGGGATGTGCAATGTAATACATCACATCAACACTGTGAAGAAAGCTGGGATCAATCCAGTGGTCTGCATCAATGTTTTTCACACAGACACTGAGGAGGAGATAAAACTGACCCGCAAGATGTGTGAAGCGGCCGGAGCCAGGGTGGCGGTTTCCCGCCACTGGCAGTATGGTGGAGAAGGTGCCCTGGAGTTGGCTGATGCGGTCTTGGATGCCTGCAACGAGAAAGTTAATTTCAAGTTCCTGTACGACCTGAACACCCCCATTCGCAAGCGCGTGGAGCTCATCGCCAAAGAGGTGTACGGGGCTGACGGAGTCAGCTATTCCCCGGAAGCCACTGCCAAAGCGGAGAGGTTTGAGAAAGATCCCAAGTTCAACGAGTACGCAACAATGATGGTAAAGACTCACCTTTCCTTGTCCCATGATCCCAACCTAAAAGGGGAGCCCAAGGGCTGGACCTTGCACGTAAGAGATTTCCTGACCTACGGAGGGGCCAGGTTTATTTGCCCTGTGGCAGGTAACATAAGTTTGATGCCCGGCACAGCCTCGGACCCGGCCTTCCGCAGGGTGGATATAGATGTGGAGACCGGAAGGGTGAGGGGATTGTTCTAGAGCATGGTTTGAAGATGATCCGGAAGGGGGGCCTCGTGCCCCCCTTTTTTTATGTGGGCTGGGTCGCAACAGGGTTCATGGCCAAGGCGGCCTGGGGCAGGCTCACTTCCAGGAGCACCTCCCCTGGGGAAGCCCCGCGGCTCACTCTGACCAAGGCCCCATGCTTGTATAGGATAGTCCTGGCCACCGGCAGCTCCAGCAAAGAGGGGTCTGGACTCTCCTGAGCCAGGAAGGGGTAGAAGTAGTGCTCCAGGTCGTCTGGGCCCAGGGATGGTGCCCTGTATCGGAGCCGAAGTAGGATCCTGGATTGCTCCTGGGAAAGGGATACCTCCAAGACCCCTTTCCCCTCCATGTGGAAAAGGGGCCTGCGCAGCAAGGTCTCCAGGGCGCGGCGCATGGCCCTGGGATCCAGCAGGGCCGAACCCACCGGCTCCTGGATTTGCCATGAGAGTCCCATCCCGCGGGATTCGAACTCCGGGGCCAGATCCTGGAGTATGTTGCTCAGTATGCTGTCCAGTTCCCCCTGGGAGAGCTCCACATCCACAGGTTGTATGTACGCCAGAACCATGTGTAGCATGGCCTCCAGCCTCTGCACCTCATGCACTATGGCCTGGGCCAGCTCCCTGGCCTGATGTGCCTCCCCGAGCTCTTTGAGGATTCTGCGGGATAAGCCCCCGATTGAGGTCAGGGGATTTCTTATCTCGTGGGCAAGCCTTGCCGAGATCTCCCCCAGGGTCTTTAGTTCCTCGGCCTGAAGGGTCATATCCTGGAGCCGCTTCTGAAGTGTTATGTCGGCCAGGATCCCCTCCATCCCAATGCCCCGACCCTGCTCGTCCTTTACCGGGACCGCTTGTTCCCGGACCAAGAGATCCCTGCCATCCGGGGTCCTCACCCTGTACTCCTGGATCCATGGCTCTCCCTGGGAGACAGCCCTGGCGAAACCGGATCTCACTCTTTCCAGGTCCTCTGGGAATATGAACCGGTCCCACCCATCAGGGCTTTCCAGAACCTGGGCAGGCGCCAGGCCAAGCAGCTCTGTGGCGAAAGAGCTCGCGAAGCTGAGGGATCGGTTCGCTTTCATCTGGTACACCAACAGGGGCAGCCTCTCTAGCAGGTTCCGGTAACGCTCCTCCGAAGCTCTAAGTTCCTTTGTACGCTTTTTTACCTCTATTTCCAGGTTACGGGCATAGTCCCTTGTGCGCTCCCTGGAGGCCTCCAGATAACCCACCATGCTTCTCAAAGCTTTGGCCAACTGCCCCAACTCGTTTCGGCCCCCAGGGGGAATATGAACCCGCTCCCCGGATGCGATCTCAGTGGCGGATTTTACTATCTCTCTGATAGGCTTCAAGAAGCGCTGCACCACCATCCAAACCAAAATGGCTGCAGCCAGGAGTCCGACAAGCTCCACAATGAGCATTTCCCTCAGATATTGCTCCATCAGCTCCAAAACCGGCATGCGTGGAAGACGGATCTCCACCAAAGCAGCTATGTCCCCCAAAGGCCCTAGGATGGGCCCCAGCGCAGCCGAGGTATCCTGCTTGCCAGGAATCGGAACCATGATCACCGGCCACTGTGAAGCCTTCAAATCTTGGAAGCTTTCCCAATTCACAGGCTCAGGTGCCTCCAGAGTGGAGGCCAGCACAGAGGCCCTCTCCCTCTTTTCTCGGGGAGGCAGATACAGGGTTATGTCGCAGGCCCATTTGTTCTTGAACTCCTTGAGAAAAGAAGCCTCAAGGGATAGCCCTATTTCCAATGTGCCAATCCTTGCTCCGGCAAGATCCACCGGTACAAGCGCCCTCATGCTGTAGCCTGTGGCCCCTTTGACCAATCCGCTAGCCTCTTGGCCACTTTCATAAACCTCCAGGATTTCTTTTCTGGACTCAGTCAAAAGATCCCCGTAACGCTCCGGGGAGTGAACCCTAAGAAAAGATACGCCGGCTGGCTTATGGAAATGGATCTGGGTCACCCCGATTCTGGGGTGCAAGGTTTCATACAAAGGACTCAGGTGATGCAGGAGCCCCTTTCTGTCTGCTGAGGCCAGAAGCTCTCCAACGTAGGGATCCTTGGCCACTGCCCAAGCCAGAACCGAGGCCTGCATCCGCATGCTCTCCAGGCTATGCAGGAACTGACGGTAGTGCCCCTCCAGCAAAGAGTACTCCCCTTTGGCCACCAGGACTTGCTGGGATCTGTGTGCCACCAGGACCAAGGCTGTGGTTCCCAAGAAAGAAAGTAGGAGGATGGGAATGAGGAGCTTCCATTTCAGGCTAAGATCGCTCAGTGCCATGGGTGAGGGGCTACCCCCCCTTTTTTAGAAAAAATGCTCCAGATCTTATATCAGCGCCTGTCGGGTTTTGACAAGATTCCAATGAATCCCCTCCGTTCAAGAGGCTTTGGTCAAGGGCTCCTTGCTTGAACACATGGACCCGGCTGGAACTGATGGTTTCTGTAGCAGCTCTTTGGGGGCGCACTTGGGCTTAGGGCGTGCTCTTGGTGTGTTTTTTCTCTTGACAGCCCCAACATGTTGGGTATAAAAAAGCAAAACATACAATATGAAGAAGGAGGGGAGCAGATGATCTACTCCATGCAGGAGGCCAGGGAAGCCTTGGAGAAGGGCATTGACACCACCGACATGGCCCTTTTTGTGAGGACCTCCAGCGAGGATATGAAAGGATGGGATCGTCACAAAATAGTGGAGGCCCTCCTTAGGGAGACCCGGGTTGACCCTGAAACCGCCCAGCAAATCAGTCTGGAAGTGGAGGAGCTCATTAGGCGCTCCCGCATCTCGGTGGTGACCGCCCCCCTCATAAGGGAACTTGTGGATACCAAGCTCATAGAGCGAGGGCTTGAAGAAGCCCGCCGCATGCACACTCGCCTTGGTGTCCCCCTTTACGATGTGGAGCAGCTCATCTTGCATCCCAACAGGGAAAACGCCAATGTGCCCCACGGGCCAGAGGCCACCAATTTGACTCTGGCCGAGAGGATCAAGAAGGAGTTCGCGCTGCTTAGGGTTTTTTCACAGGAAGTTGCTGACGCCCACATGAGGGGCGACATACATCTTCATGATTTGGGGTTCATGGACAGGCCCTATTGTTCGGGACAGTCCTTGGAGTACTTGAAGCGTTTCGGCCTTAATCTTCCCAACTCCTTGGCTGTGGCAAAACCAGCAAAACATCCTGAGGTGCTTTTGGCCCACATGGTGAAATTCGCAGCCGCACTGCAGAGCCACTTCGCTGGGGCCATAGGTTGGGACGCTGTGAACCTCTTTTTTGCCCCCTATTTGAGGGGTTTGAGCCACAGGGAGGTGGAGCAGCTGGCCCAGATGCTGGTCTTTGAGTTCTCCCAGCAGGCCGTGGCCAGGGGAGGGCAGGCGATCTTTACGGATATCAACCTTTACTGGGAGGTACCCAAACACTTTGAGAAGGTTCCTGCCATAGGCCCTGGAGGCACTTTCACAGGACTCACGTACGGAGATTATCTGCCTGAGGCGCAACGCTTTGTTTGGGCCATTTTCGAGGTTTTCAAAGAAGGGGACGGGATAGGCCGGCCTTTCTTCTTCCCAAAGCCCTTGGTGCACATGACGGAGAAGTTCTTCAGGACTCCTGGACACGAGGAATTTCTGGCTCATATCTGCGAGGTGGCTGCAGAAAAGGGAAACACCTATTTTGTCTTTGACCGTGGAGAGACGGCCAAGATCTCCGAGTGCTGCAGGTTGAGCTTCAAGCTCCAGGAAAGTGATCTCAAAGACGCCGAAGAGCCCTGGCGCATGCGTTACTGCGCGCTTCAAAACGTGACCTTGAATCTGCCACGCATTGCCTATCAGGCCAAGGGAGATGATGCAATTCTCTTTTCAGAGATCACCAGCAGGATGGAGCTGGCCGTGAAGGCTCATCTTCAGAAGAGAGCCTTCATCGAGAAATTGCTGTCTCTGGGAGAGGGTGGACCATTGGGGCTTTTGACCATGAGACAGGACGGGGAGCCTTATCTTAGGCTGAAAAGGGCTTCTTATCTCATAGGTATGGTAGGCCTCAACGAGTTGGTCCAGGCACATCTAGGCCAGCAGCTTCACGAGTCCCCTGACGCCCTGCGCTTCGGGCTCAAGGTCATAGCCCACATGAAGCTTCTGGCCGACAAGCTGAGCCAAAAACACGGCATGCACTTCGTGCTGGAGCAGACCCCGGCCGAAAGCACTGCCTACAGGTTTGCCAAGCTGGACCTGGAACAATATGACGGGGCCGCATCCAGATGCACCAAGGGGGATCCTGAAAGAGGCCAAGTATACTACACCAACTCCACGTACCTGAACGTGGGGGCTGCCCTAAATCCCATTGAGCGGGTGCGCCTTGAGGGACTCTTTCACCCCATCATAGAGGCAGGGGCCTTAAGCCACCTCTGGCTGGGAGAGCACAGGCCCTCGGCGGAATCCCTGGCCAATTTCGTGAGCAAGGTATTCCGCTGGACCCAGAACGACCAGATAGCCTTCAGCCCCGAGTTCACAGCCTGCCTGGAGTGCGGCCGTACCCAGAGGGGCCTGAAAGACTCCTGCGGCCGTTGCGGCTCCTCACGGGTGGAGGGCATAACCAGGATAACAGGCTATTTCAGCAAGACTTCGAGTTGGAACAAGGGAAAACTGGGGGAGCTCAGAGATAGGCACAGGACAAACCCTGACGGCTCTTTTTAGTCCCCTCTGCTCAGGATGGGTGGGTAGGCCCTGATTTTTGGTTTTGGGCTTTTTCGGGGTTTGAGTGGGATATCTTGCATTTTGCTGTGGACTTGGGGGCTCAAGCCCCCAGATTTGAGAGCTTTGGAGGTGAGCCGTCACCCACGTGAGCAACCGCCTTTTTAGAGTAAGCAGGGTCGCTGGCCCGGGGCTTGGCAAAATGATCCTTCGGATTTCCCCCAAGGAGGCGTGCAAATGACTCTTTTCACAAAAGAAGGTTGTCCCAAGTGCGATTACCTCAAGGGCAAGGTGGATCTGGCCCGCCTGGGAGTGAGGGTGGAGGTGTTGGGGCCGGAGAACCCAGAGGGATTGGCCCACCTGGCCTGGCATGGGTTGGTCTCGGTGGCCGAGAGGCACTTGCCTATCCTGGTGTTGGATGACTGTTCTTATCTGGCTGACGTGGTGCCCATTTTGCGTCATCTGCGTGAAATGGAGGCCCAAGGGCTGGTGGCCTGAGGCATGGGGAATCAAGTGGTGAGTTCAGGATCTTTGGGCTTGACTGGGATAAAGGGCTTCCTGGAGACCTCTTTTCTGGATTGGCCGGGCAGGATCTGCGCGGTTTTGTTTCTGGGGGGCTGTAACTTCCGCTGTCCTTACTGCCATAACCCGGAGTTGGTGCTGGCCCCCCATGAGCTGGAGGATGTGAGCTGGGAGAAGGTGAAAGGCAGGCTCCTGAGCCTAAAGGGTTGGGTGGATGGGGTCTGTATCACGGGCGGGGAGCCCACACTCCACCCCAGGCTCGTGAGCCTCTTGGAGGAGATCCGGGGGCTGGGCTATGAGGTTAAGCTGGATACAAACGGCTCCAGGCCACAGGTCATGGAAGAGCTTCTCAAAAAGAATCTGCTCAGTGGGGTCTCCATGGACCTCAAGGCCCCCCTGAGCTTTTTGCCGTACAGGCGAGCGGCTGGGGTTGACCCACCCCTGGAAGCCATCTCCAAAAGCCTGGAGATCTTGGGGGGTTCCTTCCTGGAGCTGGAGTTCCGGACCACCCTGGTCCCAGGGTTCCTGGGGGAGGAGGAGATTCTGCAAATAGCCTCCCTGTTGCCCCTTAGGGGGAGATACACTCTTCAGGGTTTCAGGCCTGGAAGGACATTGGAGCCCTCACTTAACCGAATGAGGGCATTCCCTGAGGAGGAGTTGGAAAGACTGCGTGGAGCGCTCAATAGGCTTGGAAGGTTGGGAGTCCCTCAAGCCCGAGAGCCCTGAGCCAGAAGCAGGCTGATGGACTCCAGGTGGAAAGTTTGGGGGAACATGTCCAGGGGTTGGATCCTCTCCGGAGTGTAACCTCCATTTGAATTTAGATGACTCAGGTCCCTGGCCAGGGTGGCTGGATCGCAGGAGACATAGAGGATGGCCCTTGGTTTGAGGGTCAAAAGAGGCTCCAGGAGCTCCTTGGCCCCTGATCTGGGTGGGTCCAGGAGCACCAGATCGAACTTCTGGCCACTGGAGAGCATCCTGTAGAGTTCCCTGGATGCCTCCGCCCGGATCCATGTAACGTTGTGGATCCCTAGGCTCAGGGAGTTGGCGATTCCATTGGCCACAGCCCTGTGGTCCACTTCCACCGCCGTGACATGCTCTACCAGGCCGGCTAGGGCGAGGCTCAAGTTGCCCATCCCAGCATAGAGATCCAAAACCCTTCTGGGGCGCAGGTCTCCCACCCAGGAGGTGAGGACCTGCACCAGAATCTGGTTGACCTGTGGGTTTACCTGAGAGAAAACCCCAGGCCATGCCTCCAGACTGAGCCCCTGCTTTCCCTCACCTGAGAAGGGAATCAGGACCCCCAGGGAGAGTTGCGGGGCTTTCCATAGGGTCTCAATCCTTCCACCCCTGCCTCGTCCCAGGCAGATGGAGCGCAGCCCCTGGATCCTGCCGGCCGCTTCCGCCATGGCTGTGGAGGTCTGCCTGGGTAGAGGGGCCGAGGCCGAAAGAAGAAGGGTTTTTCCGGGGCCAGGGCTGTCGCAGGCAAGCTCAACGCGCCTTATGTTTGAGCGGCTACAAGCGGCCAAAAGCTCGCTGAGCTCTTCTAGGAATTGGTTGAGAGTCTCCATTGCCAGCAGACAGCGCCTCACCGGAAGCAGGCGGGAGGAACCCCAGGAAGCAAATCCCAGCCTGGGGGGATTCCCTGGAAGCAGCTGAAGATCTAGGCGGGACCTGTAACCCAACTCCATGGAGCCTGCCTGGATGGGAAGCACCCTATCCTCATCCAGACCTGCCTGCCTTCTTAACATCCCCCTCAAGAGCCGCTCTTTGTTGAGGCGCTGAAAGCCGATCTCCAAGTGCTGGAGCTGGCAGCCCCCGCAGCTTCCAAAATAGGAACAAGGGGGATCCCGTCTCTGCGAAGAGGGTTCCAAGACCCTGAGGATTCGGGCTTCATCGTAGCTCTTGTGGGAGCTGACTATCTCCACCTCCAGCTTGTCTCCTGGAGCAGAAAAGGGCACCATAACCACCTTTCCTTTATGGCGGCCTATCCCAACAGCTCTGTGCCCTAGACTCTGGATCTCCAAAACCAGTTTCAAGAAAGCTCTCCCCAGCCGGGGGAATGCCTCCCCGGACTCATGAGATTTTGGATTCTGCCTAATGATCATGCTTGTCCGGTTCTTTGTCCAGGATCCCTTTCCTCAAAGAGTGGGTTGTAATCGGCTTTACATGAAAAGCTCCCCGTGTTAAGTTGTGCCCGCTTCTGAAAAGGAGATCCTTGCAGCCTAGTTTTCCCTTTAGGGTCTTGGGAGAAAGCCATTGGCTGGGAAGAGCTTTTTTAGACCTGCAAAGGCTTTCCACAGGGCCTGAAAGGGCATCTGGTTTGAGGGAAAAGGGATGAGGCTAAAGGACAGGGTTGCCGTTGTGACTGGGGCAGGGCAGGGCATAGGAAAGGCTGTCGCCCGCAAGATGGCTTTGGAGGGGGCTTGGGTGGCTTTGGTTGAGTGGAATCCTCAGAGCGGATCCCAAGTTCTGGCCGAGCTTCAAAGCTTAGGCTCCAGGGCTTTTCTAATTTCCTGCGACGTGGCGGATCGCATAGGGGTTGAGGCCGCGGTGCAGGAGGTTCTGGAGAAGTGGGGAAGGCTGGAAATCCTGGTCAACAACGCTGGGTTCGACAGGCCAGCTACTCTTCTCAAAGTTACAGATGAGGATTTTGAGGCGGTACTGGGGGTGCACCTGAGAGGTAGCCTGAATACTATCCGGGCCGTCTCCCCCCACATGATGGAGAGGTCTTACGGGAAGATAGTGAATATTTCTTCCATCTACGGCAGGACGGGGGCCGTGGCAGCCATAAGCTACAGCGCAGCTAAAGCAGCGATCCTGGGCCTGACCAAATCTCTTGCAAGAGAACTCGGCAAACACGCCATAAACGTAAACGCAGTGCTTCCAGGGCTCACGGCCACCCCGACCATCCTAAAGATGCCTGAGAAGTACAAAGACATGATTCTCAGAGAGACTCCTCTAGGAAGGATGGGGGATCCCATGGAAATAGCCAATGTGGTGGCCTTTCTGGCCTCTGACGAGGCCAGCTTCATGACAGGGGCCTGCGTGGAGGTGACCGGGGGCTGGAGGATGTGAGTAAGGGGGATCTTTTAAGACTAAATATGGGATGGAGTGAGCTGAAGCTTGGGGGCCCAAAGGGCCTTAAGGGGTTAACCTAGTTAGGATTTTTTGGGAATCTGTGGGGCGGATGCTGCACTGAAAGGGGGTGATGGGTCTGGCAGGGGTTTCGGAGTCGGAAGGGATATTCCCGTTCATGATCCCAAGGAGGCACAGAACCATGCACAAAAGGGTGGCGATCGTTGGAGTTGGCACAACGGGTTTTAGGCCCACCACACCGGATGTTTCTTTCCGGGAGCTGACCCACGAGGCTGCTGTCCGGGCTTACTTGGATGCCAGTGTGGAGCCCAAGGACATAGACGGCTTTGTGGCCACATCAGAGGATTTCCTTGAGGGCTACAGCATTTCCGATGAGTATTGCAACGATCAGTTGGGGGCTGTGTTGAAACCCATAAGCACTGTCCCCGGGGACTTCATTCAGTCCCTGGCACAGGGAGTGATGATGATCCGCTCCGGGGTCTGCCGTATAGTGGCGGTACAATGCATGAGCAAGGCTTCCAACATGTTGACCATCCCTCAGATGGTGGGTTTTGCTTTGGACCCTGTTTACAACAGGCCTCTGGGAATCCATCCGGACTTTGTGGCCGGTATGGAAATGAACAGATTTCTTTATGAGACAGGCACTAGCCTGGAGCAGTGCGCAGCAGTGGTAGTGAAGAACAAGCGTAACGGGCTGCTTAATCCTTTGGCAGGCCATGGAGCGCTCTTGGACATTGAGGATGTGATGAACTCAGAGTGGGTTTCTTATCCTTTGCGCAGGCTGGATGTGGCACCCACCGCTGACGGGGCAGTGGTTATGGTTCTGGCCTCTGAGGATGCGGCCAGCTCCCTCAACGAAATGCCCATATGGATAAGGGGGATCGGTTGGTGTTCAGACACCCCGACTCTGGAAAGCCGGGATTGGGGCTCTGCGGTTTATACCAGACTCGCAGCTGAGATGGCCTACCGCATGGCCGGGATCAGGAGCCCCCGCTCCGAGATAGACTTCGTGGAGCTAAGCGACGAGTACTCTTACAAAGAGCTGCAACATCTGGAGGATCTCAAGCTTTGCGGCCCAGGAGAAGCCGGATATTTGGTTGAGTCGGGCGCTACTGAGATGGACGGTGAGCTTCCTGTGAACGTCTCAGGAGGTTGTCTGGGGGTGGGGCATCTTTTCGAGGCAAACGGGGGCCAAAAAGTCCTTGAGGTGGTGTTACAGCTGAGGGGAGAGAAAGGCAAGGCCCAGCTTCCAGATGTTAGGACAGGTTTGGCGCACAGCTGGCGCGGAGTTCCCACCACCACAGGCGCTGTGGCCATTCTTTCCAACGAGTAGGAGGTAAAGAGCATGGGCTTTCGAAGGGTAGCCATTGTCGGTGCTGGAATCACCAAGTTCGTTAGGCGTGCGCAGGAAACACCCAAAGAGCTGGCCTTTGAGGCTGTGAGAATGGCCCTGGACTCCTGCGAGATGACCATTAAGGACATAGACTGTGTTGCCTTGGGCACTGCCCCGGACGCCTTTGATGGGGTTCACATGAACGGGGAGTATTTGGTGGACGGGGCCGGAGGTTTCCGAAAACCTTACATGAGGCACTTTGTTGGAGGCGGCACCGGGGTCTTCTCGCCCATTCACGGTTGGTACCATGTGGCCTCCGGGATGTTTGACACCTGCCTGGTAGTGGCCGAGGAAAAGATGTCCACTTGCTCTCCACACCCTGCCGGGGCTTTCTTGACCATCTTCGACCATACCACAGAGCAACCTTTGTACCCCACCTTGATCTGGATCTTTGCTCTGGAGATGCACAGGTACATGAGCACTTATGGCATCTCCAAGAGGGACATAGCCTTGGTGTCGGTCAAGAACAAGAAAAACGCTCTGGACCATCCTTCGGCACAGGTCTCCCAAGAGATAACTGTGGAAGACGTTTTGAATTCCGAGGTGATGGCTTATCCAGTTAACCGACTGGACATAAGCCCCACCTCTGACGGGGCCGCAGCCATAATACTGGCTGCAGAGCATGTGGCCAACCGCATCACTGACAAGCCTGTCTGGATAGACGGGATAGGTTATTCGTTGGACAGCGCATATTGGTGCAACCGGGATCTGGCTTACCCCGACTACGTGGAAAAAGCAGCCCGCATGGCCTACCAAATGGCAGGTATAAGGGAGCCTCGAAAGGAAATTCACGTGGCAGAGCCTTATGACCCCTTCAGCTACAAGGAATTGCATCACATGGAGGGGTTGCTTCTTTGTGACAGGGGTGAGGCTCCCCAGCTTCTGGTGGACGGTGTCACCCAAAGGGACGGGGATCTGCCCATCTGTCCCTCTGGAGGGGCCTTGGGTGTGGGAAACCCCATTGCAGCCACCGGGCTCATGAAGATCATAGAGATATTCCTTCAGCTTCGGGGGGAGGCCGGGAAAAGGCAGGTTCCCGGAAAACCCACATGCGGGCTTGCCCAGGCCTGGGGGGATCTCATGCAGGTGGGAACTGTGGTTGTGATGAGAAGATAAGGAGGTATGCGAAATGTTGGATGCGAACCGGATAAAGGCCACGGTCACTCCCTTGAGCGATAAGGACATGAAGCAAAACAAGGTGCTCACCGTTCGATGGGTTCCGAAACTTCAATACGCATGGGACAACGGGATCGCCATAGGCAGATACCTGGCGGAGTTGAAAAACGGCCGTATCATCGCGCGCAAGTGTCATGGCTGCAGAAGGGTTATGATTCCGCCCAGGATGTTCTGCGAGCTTTGCTGGAGGCCCACCGACGAGTGGGTGTACGTACAGGACACAGGAACCATAAACACCTTTGTGGTGAGCCATGTGGACTGGAAAGCCAGTCGGGTGCCCAAGGGAGAAAGGTACTTTACTCCTGCGGTGATCGAGATAGACGGAGCATCGCCTGGGATGGGCATTCTGCACCACATAAACGAGATAGAGCCTTATGACATAAAGATGGGGATGCGTGTGAAGGCGGTTTGGAAGCCCGCCAAGCAGCGTGAGGGTGCCATAACAGATATCAGGTACTTCAAACCACTGTAGGAGGGTGCCATGGCAATCACGGAACGGATAGCCAAGACAACCGAGCAGGGTGTCTGGAAAGGGGAAATTCCCCTGGAGTTCGTGTACACCATGGGCCGGGCAGGGGAAAAGTTTTTCCGCAACATAAAGGAAAAAGGAAAGTTCCTGGGCTCCAGGTGCCAGCGCTGCGGGATTCTTTTTGTGCCTCCCAGGATATACTGTGAAGAATGCCTGGCCCGGCTGGAGGACAACTATGTGGAGGTGAGCACAAGAGGAGTGGTGCATACCTTCACGGTTTGCTATGAGGACATGGATGGCCTCAGGATGGATCAGCCCAAAGTCGTGGCCATGGTGGTCCTGGACGGTGCAGACGGCGGCCTGGTTCATTTTCTAGGAGAAGTGGACCCCCAGGAGATATACATAGGAATGCCGGTGGAGGCGGTTCTTAAGGCCAAAAAGGACAGGCAAGGAAACATTCAAGACATCCTTTACTTCAAACCGCTTGCCTGATACCAACTAATTGGGGGGGAGGCGCCATGACCGTTTAGCCCGCATTATTCGCAATCAGCGGATAATGCGGGCTATCTTAATGACATGCTTGGAAAAACCGGTCCATACTTCAAAAGCACCCTGCCTTTCGGTTTCAGATTTGGTCTTGCTTTGAGTAGGAATGTGTCGAAGTGTACAAGGGGATTGGGGGCATAGCCCCCAAGGTTGCGGGCTTTAGAGAATAATCCCGGCTAAACCAGGGCGCCTTATCAATCCTCTCCGAGCATTTGACACGGTTATCTCCCAAAGCAACAGTTCTTCAGCCGAATCGGCCTTCTCCTTGACAGCTGTTTGTGGAATGTGCTATCAACACGCGAATGAATGATCGTTCATTCGGGTGAGGTTTAGATTGCCACGCCAGCGTAGAGACGGAAAACATCAGAAGATTCTCAATGCAGCCGTCAAGGTCTTTGCCCAGAAGGGTTTTTTTAACGCCAAGGTCTCGGAGATAGCCAAGGAGGCCAGGGTGGCAGACGGCACAATCTATCTCTATTTCAAAAACAAGGACGACATCCTGATCCATCTGTTCGAAGAGGAGATGGAGAAGATCATCCGGGGTATGAGGGAGAGGTTGCAGGCCAGTGCTGACCCATTGGAAAAACTCAAGATCTTCATCCACACGCACCTGGGATTGGTGGAGAGCAACCCGGCCATGGCCGAGGTTATTCAGGTGGAGCTCAGGCAGAGCAACAAGTTCATGAAGGACTATGACAACAGGAAGTTTCACGAGTACCTGAACATCCTGGCCGAGATAGTCAGGGAGGGTCAGCAGAAGGGCTTGATTAGGCAAAATGTTTTGCCTTCGGTGGCCAAACGGGTCATATTCGGGGCCCTGGACGAGATGTCCACTTACTGGGTGTTTTCCAAGAGACGCTCCAAGCTCCTGGAAGAAGTGGCAGCCCAAGTCTGTGAGATCCTGATCCGAGGCCTAGCTGAGGGCTCTTCCTCCATGGCGGCCGAGGCGGCTGCCTCTGGAAACTAGCCCGAATGCTTTTGAGGCCCCGGTCCTCAAGATGGAATTGCAAGGTGTCTTGAAAACTGTTCCTTCAAAGGAGAGGGTTTGGCTCAACCAAGGAACTGTTAGCAACACAAGAAGATCTGGATAAAACCAAGAGGGAAGGGGGATGGCCATGGCAGAGCAGAGGATCAGCTACAAAGTGGAAAACCGCATTGCGTACGTCACCATCAACAACCCGCCTATGAACGCCTTGAGCCGGGAGGTTTTCTTGGAAATAGAGGAGACTTTCAAGAAGCTGGAGGCTGACGACGCGGTCAAGGTTGTGATCTTCTCTGGTGAAGGAAGGGCCTTTATAGCTGGGGCGGACATAAGGATGCTCCAGGCGGTCAAGGATGCCAAGGATTCCAAGCAGCTCACGGTCATTTTCCACAGAACCCTCAATCGCATAGAAGAGATGAGAAAGCCTGTCATAGCAGCCATTCACGGCTACTGTTTGGGAGGGGGACTGGAGTTCGCACTGGTGTGTCACATGAGGGTGGCAGGTGAGAAGGCCCAGTTCGGGGTGCCGGAGATAAAGCTGGGGGTGTTCCCAGGGGCAGGGGGCACACAGAGGCTGCCCCGTGTGGTGGGCAAGGCCAAGGCCCTGGAGATGATCTTGACAGGGGACTTCATCTCCGCCCAGGAAGCCCTGGCTCTTGGCTTGGTCAACCAGGTGGTCCCACAGGATCAGGTCCTTTCTGCTGCCAGAGCCCTTGCCGAGAAGATCGTTTCCAAGGGGCAGTTGGCGGTGCGCTATGCCATGGAGGTGGTGATCGAGGGGCTGAAGAAAGATCTCTATTCAGGGCTGGAGCTGGAGGCCGAGTACTTTGCCAGGCTTTGCGAGACAGAGGACCGGGCAGAGGGCATGGCTGCGTTTCTGGAGAAGAGAGAGCCCAAGTTCAAGGACAGGTGAGCTGATCCTCCAGGCCGTGGTGGCAGGCTCGTCCACTGTGCAGTTGGAGCCTCGGTGGTTGGGGGTGAGGGAAGTGGCGGTGGGAAGTTAGAGTAATCCAGGAGGGGAAGGGGGATAAGAGCAGATGAGCGATGTGTGCGTGGTGGCAGGGGTCAGGACGGCCATAGGGGATTTTGGGGGTGCTTTCAAGGACGTCTCGGCTGTGGATCTGGCCGCAGCGGTCATAGAAGAGGCCATCCGGAGGGCCGGGATTCAAAAGGATCAGGTGGAAGATGTGATCCTCGGCTGCTGTCTGCAGAAGCCCAATGAGCTCACCTTGGGCAGGCTGGCGGCCCTGAAGGCGGGCCTGCCAATAGAGGTACCGGGCGTGACCATTCAGCGAAACTGCGCCTCTGGTATGCAGGCCATAGCTTACGGGGCCCAGGTCATTCAGGCAGGGGATGCCGAGATCATAGTGGCAGGCGGGGTGGAGGCCATGAGCGATGCCCCCTACTACATAGAAGGGGCTAGGTGGGGCCTTAGGCTTCGCCCATCCAGACTGGGCGACGGGGTGTGGGATGGTTTGACCGATGCCTGGAGTGGGCTAATCATGGGGCTTACGGCAGAGAATCTGGCCGAGAAATACAATATAAGCCGCCAGGAGCAGGACGAGGTGGCTCTTAGAAGCCACAACAATGCCGAGGCGGCCATCAAGTCGGGCAAGTTCAAAGAGGAGATAGTGCCTTTCAAGGTGCCCCAGAAAAAAGGAGAACCCAAGGTAGTGGACACAGACGAGCATCCACGCCTGGGTCTGACCATGGCGGATTTGGCCAAATTGCAGCCCACATTTAAACCCAACGGCACGGTCACGGCGGGAAACGCCTCCGGGATCAATGACGCCGCTTCGGCGGTTGTCTTGATGACCAGGAAAAAAGCCAGGGAACTGGGAATTCAGCCCATGGGAAGGCTTGTGGCAAACGCTGTGGCAGGGGTGGAACCAGAGCTCATGGGATACGGTCCGGTGCCTGCCACCAAGAAGGTGCTAAAGAAAGCCGGCATGGATTTGAGAGACATCCAGCTGATAGAATGCAACGAGGCCTTTGCTGCCCAGTATCTGGCTTGCGAGAAACTTTTGGGCTGGGACCGTTCCATAGTGAATGTGAACGGAAGCGGCATCGGGCTTGGCCACCCAGTGGGGGCTACGGGATGCCGTATAGTGGTGACACTGCTGCACGAGATGAGAAGAAGGGACCTGAGTGTTGGGCTTGCCACCCTTTGTGTGGGTGGGGGAATGGGAATGGCTACAATCTGGGAGCGGCTCTAGGGAGCGGCCTTGAGAGATCCGACTCCTAAGAACTGGAAAAAGGAGGGCTGAAAGTGGAGATCGTGGCTTTGATGAAGCAGGTGCCGGACACGGAGACCCAGATCAAGGTCAATGCGCAGGGGACCTGGATCGTGGAAGATGACATCAAATGGATCATGAACCCCTATTGCGAGTTCGGGGTGGAGGAGGCCCTGCGCACAAAGGAGAAGCACGGGGGCACAGTTACCATTGTTTCCATAGGACCCGCCAGGGCCGTGGAGGCCATCCGTACGGCCTTGGCTATGGGGGCGGACAAAGCGGTGCATGTGGACGACGCGGCCCTGGCCGGAGCCTGCGACAGCCTGGGGAGGGCCAGAATCCTGGCCAAGGTGCTGGAGTCAATACCCTTTGACGTAATTTTTGCGGGCAAACAGGCCATAGATGACGACATGGCCCAGACTGGGGCTGCAGTGGCAGAGCTCTTGGGCATACCTCAGCTCACCTTTGTGAACGGCTTGGAGTGGGTGGATGCAAAGACAGTGAAGGTGAACCGTCAGGTAGAAGGGGGGAGCCAGGTGATACAGTGCCCCCTTCCTGCGCTGATTACCTGCCAGAAAGGCCTTAATGAACCTCGTTACGCCTCTCTTCCTGGCATAATGAAAGCCAAGAAAAAGCCTCTTGACACCAAAAATCTGGCAAGTTTGGGCCTGGATCCGGCCCAGGTGGGCAAAGCGGGGGACACCATTGAGATCTTGAAGGTGGAGCTGCCTCCTGCGCGAAAGGCTGGAAAAATAGTTGAAGGGGAGACCCCAGAGGAGAAGGCTTCCAAGCTGGCTGCTTTGCTCAGGGAAGAGGCGAAGATTATTTGAGAGGCAACACTCAACAGGTAATCGGCAATCAGTAGATGAAGAAAACAGTAGAAGGCTGTTAAGAAGCCTTTAGGGAGGTTGAGATGGCACAGGGCGTACTGGTAGTTGTGGAGCAGCGTAATGGAACGATAAGAAAGGTGAGCTGGGAGGTCTTAAGCGAAGGAAAACGTCTGGCCGACCAGTTGGGACAGGAGATGGCGGCTGTGCTGGTGGGAGGGGACGGCATCTCATCCCACGCAGAGGCGCTGGGCCCATGGGGTGCCAAGAAGGTATTCGTGGCCGAGCACGTGGAACTTGGGGATTACAGGACTAATCCTTATACCAGGGTGGTGGTGGACGTGGCCAAGCAATTTGAGCCCAAAATAATCCTCATGGGCGCCTCTTCCACCGGGAAAGACCTGGCTCCCAGGGTGGCAGCCAGGCTGGGTGTGGGAATGCTTTCCGACTGCGTGGCTTTCGAATTGCAAGACGGAGCCCTTGTGGGTAGGAGGCCTATGTATGCCGGGAAACTCTATGCTTACGTGGCCTGCAAGGGTGTCCCCCAGATAGCCACAGCCAGACCCAATGTGCTCTCCAAGGCCGAGCCAGATCCCTCTGCCAAGGCCGAGGTGGTGAAGGTGTCTGTGCAGCTGGAAGAGGGGGATCTCAAGGCTAAAGTTCTGGAACTAAAGGAAGAGGCCGGCGGCAGACCTGACCTCACGGAGGCTGAGATCATAGTCTCCGGAGGCAGGGGCATGAAAGGACCTGAGAACTACGCCATGCTTGAGACTTTGGCTGATTTGCTGGGAGGCACTGTGGGGGCTTCCAGAGCAGCGGTGGATGCAGGTTGGCGACCCCAATCAGACCAAGTGGGACAGACCGGCAAAGTGGTCACACCCAATCTCTATATTGCATGTGGTATTTCCGGTTCGATCCAGCACCTGGCTGGAATGGGAACTTCCAAGGTAATTGTAGCCATAAACAAGGATCCGGATGCACCCATTTTCCAGAAAGCAGACTATGGGGTGGTGGACGACCTTTTCAAGGTGGTGCCCCCTCTAATCGAAGAGGTGAAAAAGCTCAAGGCCGAGTGACAAAAAGCAGCCCAAAATAAGATTCTGGTTTGAGGCTATACAGTTGGACTTGCCCAAGGGAAAAAGTTTTCTGGTGGGCATATCGGCCCTTGGAAATAGGGAAAGGCTCAGCCAGGAGAATTCAGGCTCTGGGGTAGGCGGGAGGGCTGGGTGAAGCTTCGCTCTGTCTTGACGGGATTCCTGGTGGTGATAATGGGCATGGCTGCCGGGCTCCTATTGTCCATGTTGTTTTGGCCGACCCCACCCCAGACCCCTCCTGCTCCTCAGGGACTGGTGAGTGCAAGGGTTCCATCAGAACCCTCGCCTTCCCCGGAGGAAACCCCCCAACGGGCAATGCAGCTCTCCAAAATGGAGCTCACGAAGGCTGAGCCGGATCTGGAAGCTTCTTTGACTCAGGCCTCCTTGCCCGTTTCAGAGGAGAAGATGCCCGAAGGTGAGGAAGTCAAACAAGAGGGAGCGATTGCAGAGTCCACCCAGGAGCCTGTGAGGGCCAAGCAATCCCCTCCCCAAAAGGAGAGGGTTGCCTCCGACCGGGCGGGTAGGGGTTCCAAGACTGCAAAAGCAGCCCCGGGGAGAGATTCCTTTTCTTTCACTCTTCATGTTGAGTCTTTCAAGTCTGCCGAGGCTGCTGCAAGAAGGGTCAATGTGTTTAGGGAGGAAGGCCTGGATGCCTTCACTCGTCCGGCCGAGGTTCCAGGCAAAGGGCTTTTCCACCGAGTGTTCGTAGGAAAGTTCCAGGACCGAGCATCGGCCTCCAAATTCCTTGAGAAACTCAAAGCCGAAAAGAAGGTTCAGGCAGGAAGGGTCCTGTCCCGCTCTGAGACAGGGGGATAGCTTGTCTGGATCGGGACATTGATAGGGCAAAAGGAGACCCTTGGAGTCTAAGCCTGGCTTGACTTTTTTTTGAAATCAAGATAGAGATTCTGCCTGTAAGATTTGACAAAGACTTTAGGGAGGGGCTTATGAAGGTCGGGGATTGGATGGTCCGGGATGTGGTGTCTGTAACCCAGGATCATACCATCCAGGATTGCGTTGACCTCATGAAGAGACACTCCATAAGGCACCTTCCTGTTCTTGAAAACGGAAGACTTGTGGGGCTGGTCACAGAGGGGGATCTTAGGCAGGTTTTTCTGGCCTCCCTGATAGAGGAATTGAGCTTAAAGGACGTGATGATCAATGACCCCATCACGGTCACACCTGATACAGAGATAGAGGATGCGGCGAAAGTCATCTTTTACAACAAGATTGGCGGGCTTCCTGTTGTGGATGAGCAGGAGAGGCTTCAGGGCATCATCACAGTGGCTGATATACTGGCAGCCTTCATAGAGCTTATGGGGGTTTTGAAATCCAGCTCCAGGATAGACGTTGTGTTGGGGGAAGATCCTGAGGCTTTTGAAAGAGTCTCGGGCTTGATCAGAAGCAGGGGAGGGGAGATAGTAAGCGTGGGGATCTCAGGCCACAGGTTGAGAAGAAAGAGGGTTTACTACTTCCGTCTGAAAAGATGTAACGTGAGGCACATTAGTCGTGTTTTGAAAAAGGCCGGGTATGAGGTGGTCTCTGCAGTGGCATAAGCCCTTTTCTTAGCCAGGATTGTTATCCAAAGACCGTGACTTTGGGGGCTCAAGCCCCAAGCCCCCGGCACACTTCCACATAAATCGACTCAAAGCAGGACCAAATCTGGAACCAAAACCAGGCTGCTTTTGAGCATAGACCGGTTTCTTAAAACATGTCATTAAGATCGCCCGCATTATTCACTGATTGCGAATAATGCCGGCTAGGATCGCAGCCGGTCTCCCTGGAAAGCCAGTTTTGCAAAACCCTCCCATCCACCCCCAAAGCCTCGGCTCGTTCAAGACACTCTCTGGCCTGCTGAGGCCTGCCGGTTAAGGCCAGAAGGGCCGCCATGGCATAAAAAAAGGGGCCATTTGAGGGATCCCTGTTCAGGGCCTCTTCCAAGGCTGCTATGGCCTCTTGCAGAATTTCCTGGCTTTGGTTCATGGAGCGGTTATGGCCCTGATGAGACATTCCACTAGACGGGGATCCAACTCGCGACCGGCTTTATCCCTCAGGGACTGAAACACGTGATGGGGAGGTCTTTGGGGAGCGCCGAGGCGGGCGCTCAACATGTGATGGTAAGCGTCAGCCACGGCCAAGATCCTGCCTTCAAGTGGGATGGCTTCCCCTTGCGCCCTGGCCGGCCGTCCGGTTCCATCAAAATGGGCGTGATGGTAAAGCACTCCTCTAACTATTGCAGGGGAATTTATCATATTCTTTAGAATGTAGGCTCCTATGGTTGGGTGGATTTTTAAATTCAGGGTCGGAAGCTTTGAATATCTTGGTTGTATTCCCCCATTGGCGTCGGGCAGGGCCATTTTTCCCAAGTCGTGTAACCAGCCTGCGATTCCCAGCTCTGTCCTTTGCTGAGGGCTCAAGTTTAGTTCGTTGGCAATCAGGGCTGCGTATCTGGCCACTTCCCTTGCGTGAAGCAAAATAAAAGGATCGCTTTTGGCCTGGGCTGTCAAGAGGTCAAAAACCTCCGACAGAACAGGATAAGTCCTGGTTATTGCCTCGGGGGTAAGACCATCTAGTTCCATGCGACCTGTGGGGAAAAGCCTGATCTGATTGGGTCCCTCTCTGCTGGCAAGAAAGGCCGAGAGTTCGGCGTTGTCCAGCAACTCCTTGGGTTGGCTTGCATGTTCAGGGTATGAAGCGGCCCCTATGCTCAAATGCACCGCCTTTTCCCCTATTCCTTCGATGCGGGCAGTAGATAATCTTTCCAGAAGCCTCCTGGCTATGGTAAGAGCACCTGAAGGGCCTGTGTCCGGAAGAATCACAGCGAAATCATTCAACTTGTACCTGGCCGGCACGTCCACATTGCGTATGGACCCGGCCAGCTCTTGGGCGATGGCCCGAAGGTAGGGCTTTATCATCATTTGATCTGCCTGATCCATGGCCCGCTCGGCTTGAAAGGTCAGATAGAGAAGTGACAAGGGGGATTCGTGTCTAGCAGCCCTTTTCAACTCGGCCCTGAGCCTGTCCAGAAAGTACACATCGTTGTAAAGTCCGGTCAATTCGTCGCGAATCAGATTCTCCCTTATATCCCCGAGTGCCCCCGCGCGCTGAAGCACCCCCCCCAAGAGCCCTGCCAATACTGAGCAGAACCTCAAATCCTCCTTCTCGGGGAAGGCCGGCTTGGCCGGGAACAATGCCAAGGCCCCCCTGATTTCCATCTCCCCCAATATTGGGATCAACATGAGGCTCTTAAGTCCTGAATCTTCAAAGAAATTTCTGCAAACACCCATTTCGCTGCCGGTGGTCTCCTTAATCCAGACAGGGCTTCTCTCTTGGGCCAGTTTCATGAAAGGGCCCGGATCTGTAACCTGGGGGTGACAGGCCTGAACCGACTGTGGAAGCCCTAAGCCTCTAAAAAACACGAATCTATCCTCCTCCCGAAGCCAAAGCCCTGCAGCCAGGGCATCGCAGGTTTCTGTGGCCTGCTGAAGCACCCTGGAGCAGAAAGCCCCTACATCCATGAAGCCGGTCAGCATCCTGGAGAGATCCCCCAGGATTTCCGTCAGAGCCCTTCTGGCCGTGGCCTCCCTACAGAAGGCCTGCAAAAAGGACGGGGTTGCCGCATGCACCACCTGTGTTCTGTCAGGTTTGAGTTGATGAATGATGGCCTCCACAGTCTTGTCTGGGATGAGGTTCAAAATCAGGTCCAGGTCGGGCATCTCTATGAGCTCTGTGTAATCCTGGGACACCCGTATTCCCTTGGCCAAAGCTTCTTGAATCGACTCATGTCGCAAATCGAAGTCGGCTACAGCCTTGACTTCCAGGCGAGTGCCCTCCAGTTCTTTAAGTAGATTCGGATATTGGGAAAGCCCAATGATGCCTAACTTAATGGAACGGGTTCTGAGCCCCACTGCAGCTCCCTGCTTATCAGCCATGGGAGGATCCCCCTAATTTATAAAGTGACTTCCAATCTTTTGTACTCCAACCCAACCATAAAAACAACAAAAAATCCAATCAGATGTTCCAAACAGATCCCTTTAGGCCCCCTTCCCCTGGCAGCCTAGCTCTCGGCCCAGCTCCACCTCCTAGTCGGCTGAATGAGAAGCTGCAGCCTTGTCAGATATTTTCAAGCAAAAGAAATGCCAAGACACTAGATTGAATATGGGGAAAGAGCCATGACCTGACAGCGCACTTTGATGTTCAATAATGCGGGCCAAGCGATGCGGTTTTTCTGAGTTTTCTTTCGGAAGCAAATGGGCAGCTTAAGGATTGGCCCCAGGGGGCGGCTTTCTGGTCCGCCACCTGAGGCCCATACTGCTCACGCCGAGCGAACCTCTATCTTCCTGGGCTTGGCCTTGCTCACCTTTGGAAGCGTCACTCGCAAGACTCCTGCCGACATCTGGGCAGAAATCTTCTCTTGATCCACAATTTCCGAAAGAATGAACTGTCTGTAATATCCTCCTTCCCTGTATTCCATGTACACAGGATTCATTCCCTCGGGTCTAGTTTGTGAGCAATGGCCTTGCAACGTGAGCACATTGTCTTTAAGGTCTATTTCCACCCCTGAGCTGTCCACCCCCGGCATATCCGCCACAAGGGTCAACTCGGTTTCTGTTTCATATATGTCCACTGCCGGAGAGAAATAGGGGATACCTCTTGTGCCCTCAGCAGCGGTGCCTGCAGCTTCTCTTTTCTGGGTCGGCCTAAGCTCCTTGTCGCTCATATCTTCTCCTCCTTTCGAGGTTGACCGCAAAGGTTGGGATCTCAGTCAACTTCTTCCATATAACTCATCAATCCGAGCTTTTCACCTTAATCTGCCTGGGCTTAACATCTTCCGCCTTGGGAAGAGTCAGGTACAGAATCCCATTCTTGCTGGTAGCCTCCACTTTGCCGGGATCCACCCTGTCCGGAAGGCTTACTACCCTGCGGAAAAACCCTGACTCCCTCTCTCTTCTATGATAACCGGCTTTTTCTCCACCATCCTCAGGTTTTCTCTCACCTTTTATGGTAACTGAATCCTCTGTTGCCGTTATCTCCACATCTTGGGGTTTAACACCAGGCAACTCCGCTGTCAGAATGTACCTGTCTTTGTCCTCGTAGACATTCACAGGTGGAAATACACCTGTGGCATCCCTTCCAGAGACTCCTGAAAAACCTTGGTGAAAGACACGATCTATCTCGTTGCGGATCCTCTCCATCTCTGAGAATATATCACTCATGGGCCTGTTGAATCTGATGAGCGCCATCTTACTCCCTCCTTATTCTTATTTGCGGGCGCGCCCCATTGCCTTTGTTGTATGAGTAAGCATGGTTTTGTAACGTGTCAAGCCGGCAGATGAGGTTTCCAGTTTAATTCCCCTTGCGGGCAAAAGCTGGTGGGATTTGGGGCCTAGGCAGTGTAAACAAACCCATGGAAAACTCTGTCTCAGCAAACAAGGAGCGTGATTTATGGGTTCCTAGCGATGGCCTGGAGGAATATAATGAGTTGCGTAGTGCATGATAGATCGGGAGGTCTTGAGGGGCTTCTCAGGCTGCGGCGTTACCCCGACCAGCCCAGACCGAGAGGAAATCCTCCTGTGGAGCCCAGGAAGGCAACACGGGGTCGGGGAAAAAGGGGGTACGGCATGAAAATTAGAGTGATGGCTGGTTTGGTTCTTCTCAGTATGTTCGGGATTTTGAGTTCTGGTGGGGTTCAGGCCCAGTCCTCTCAGCAGCCGCCCCCGCTTGTGGCCAGGGTGGCTTACGTTGATGGGGAGTTATTGAGGTACGTGCCAGCAGAAGAGGACTGGGTGGCCACAGTGGCGGACAGTCCCGTGGGTCCCAAGGACGTCTTTTACTCTGACAAGGCAGGGAGGGCCGAGATCTCGTTTCCCAATAGAACCCTGGGAAGACTGGGGCCTGCCACCCAGATGGAGGTGGTGGGCTTGGAGGACGACCTCACGGACCTTTATGTGGCATCAGGCCAGGTGAGGGTGTACAACCGAAGCTCAGATACATACATGAGGGTTTCTACGCCCTTCGGTTACATGGTGGGCCCCAGAGGGACCGTGGCTGACCTTTATGTAGGGGACGAATCCGCGGAAATAATAGCTCTCCAGGGCACGATCCAATTCATCCGGACCCGTGACGGGTACGAGGCCAAGTACGACGTGGCAGCAGGAGGCAGTTCCCTGCTGGTAGACAGGGACGGGGCTGCCCGAGGGGAAGGCACTGTGGATGCGGATTGGGATCAGTGGAACCGCGACAGAGACAGATTCTGGGGACAAAGGCAAAGGGTGCGTTCTGAATACCTTCCGGAGCCCCTTCAGGATGACGCGGCTGTGCTGGAAGAAAGCGGGCGATGGGAGCGGGTCTACTATGACGGGGAGTACAGAACCCTTTGGAGGCCCACCGTGGTGGAGGCTGGCTGGGCTCCTTACACAGTAGGTCGTTGGGCCACATGGTATGATGAGCAGGTATGGATACCCTATGAGCCCTTCGGATATGTGACCCACCATTACGGTCACTGGGTGCCAGTAGGTGGGTTCTGGTACTGGATGCCTCCTGTGGTGACGGTCTCAGTTGGGGTGCCCTGGCCAAGGCTTTACTGGTACCCTGGCAGGGTGGCCTGGATCCACACCGACGTGTATGTTGGCTGGGTGCCCCTGGCCCCCTGGGAACCATACTACGCGGTCCATGCCTGGGGGCCGGGTGTCACAATTTGGGCAGGGGGTGTCATGCCTGCCATAGCCATAGGCTCTCTGGCCTTTGTGGACTATGCCATTTGCGTGCACCACCATCATTTCTGGGGAGTTCACCATCACCATGGATATTACGGGGTTAGGGTAACCAACATCAACAAGACAGTGATAATAAACAATTTCAGGGCAGCCCCGGTGGTTCACAAGACGGTTTTTAAGAACGTTGCCTTTGCCAAGAACCAATACCGTTTTGTGGACAGGGACGTGCATGTGAAGCCCCACAAGATGGTGGTGAACCAGATAAAGGAAAGGCAACAGAAGCTTCAGCCCGTGAAGGCCTCTGTACTGAACGAAAAACTCCAGAAGGCGCCCAAAGGGGATCTGGCTGCGGGTAAACGCATCGCTGAACCCAAGATAACCAACAAGATGGTCAAGGCGGAAATGGCTGGAAAACCGGAGGCCCGGTTTGAGGAGGTAAAGCCCAAAGCAAAGCCCGGCAAACCCAAGCTGGAAGCTGTAGGACCAGCCCAGACCAAGCCGGCTGTCACAGCTGAGCCAAAAGGCAAGGCCGCAGGGGAGAAACCCCCCGGCTGGGACAAGGGCCGTAAGCAGGGCTGGGAGGGAACTGTGCCGCCCGGTCAGGAGAAGCCCAAACCGGGAGCACCTGGAAAGCCTGGGGTTGCAGGTAGGCCTGATAGACCTGAGACACAAGAAAAGCCCAAGACTGTTGAAAAGCCCAAGGCAATAAGCCCCAAGACAAAACCAGAGGGTATAGAGCCTTCAGAGAGCAAGCCACCCCGGCCTGGAAGCCTTGATCGCCCCAAGCCTCCCGTAAAGCCTGAGGGCATGGAAGGGCCCACCAAAAAGCCCCCTAAGCCCGAGACTCAGGAGGGTTTGGGAAGGCCCAAGAGGCCCAAAGCACCTGAGGAAACCACTCCAGGTACCCTTCAAACACCGCCCAGGCCCGGAGGGCCTGCAGAGGGGAGAAGACCTGGTCCTGACAGGCGAAGGGAGCCTGGACCAGCTGTAGAGGGAGGCCCACCAAGACCCGGTGCAGTGGGGCCTGGCCACAATCAGACTCAACAGCCTCCTAAGGCGGAGCAGAAAGGCAAGGCCAAACAGCAAAAAGGGGAAAAGGACAAAGATTGAAATAGGTTGGCACACAAGCCCCGTTCAGGTTATCCTGAGCGGGGCTCTTAGTTTTTACCGACTACTGTGGGGGTTAGTCATGGAGGATTCAAGGCTCAAGGAAATACTGCAGTCATGCCGCATTGTGGCTGTTGTGGGCCTTTCCCCGAAAGAAGATAGGCCCAGCTATAGGGTGGCCTCCTACCTTCGAGCACAAGGATACAGGATAGTGCCTGTCAATCCTGCTGTGGGAGAGGTCCTGGGAGAAAAAGCTTATGCCTCTTTGTTGGATATCCCTGAGGGGCTAAAGGTGGATATAGTGGATGTTTTTCGCAAATCCCAGGATGTGCCCCCGATAGCAGAAGAGGCTGTGAGGCTTGGGGCAAAGGTCTTGTGGCTTCAGGAGGGCATAGTCAATGAAGAGGCGGCCCGAAGAGCCGCGGATGCCGGGCTTGAGGTCGTACAAGACAAGTGCATGCTAAAAGAGCACAGAAGGCTCTTGGGCTCTGCAGGTTAGGCCGCATTATTCTGGAGCAGTCAAAAACAGTGTCTGATTCCTTTGGATCCTAATGTAAGTCGGTTAATGTCTCAACAGACCCGTAGGTTTTTGTTTGGGGGTTCGGCCCGGGTTGAAACCAAGAAACAGATCTCCTAGGGGCTTGGGGGTGTTGCCCCAGGACTAAGCAGTCTTAGGGACAAGTCCGGTTCAGAGGCTCATGCGGTAAGCGGAGAAAGGGCAATGGATGAGATACGCAAGGCTTACAGGACGGTTATGGAAGACCATTTTCCCCAGGAGATGAGCATTGTCTTGGGGAGCCAAAGACTTCTGTTTCGAAAGCGCACTTGGAGGATTCAAGATCCGGATCTAGGTGAGCTCATAGAAAAGGGGCTTCGTTACGGGGAGAACCCCGGCCAGGAGGCTGCCCTGTATGAGTGGGTCGGGGGAAACCTCAGCCTGGGTGGGGCCCAGTGGCTGGAGCCGGGTAAAGGGCTTGTGAGTGCCGTTTCCGACCAGGATCTACTGCAGGGTGGGAAACATCCTGGGAAAATCAATCTGACCGACGTGGACCGCGCCCTTCAAATCCTTAGGTTCTTGAACAAAGGCCCGGCCGCCGCCATCATGAAGCACAACAATCCCTCCGGGGTGGCCTATGGGGACTCACTCCAGGAGGCCTATGAGCGGGCCTTCATGGCGGATCGTATAGCGGCCTTCGGAGGAGCGCTGGTGGTGAACCGGGCTGTGGATCGAGCCACTGCAGAGGCCATTGGATCCCAGTACCTGGAAGTGGTGGCTGCACCCGAATATGAGGAAGGAACTCTGGAGGTCCTGGGTAAGAGGAAGAACCTCCGGATACTTCGCATTCCCAGGATGGACAGGTTGGAGGAATACGCTGGAGTCCGCTTCCTGGAATTTACATCCCTGTTGGATGGGGGGATCATATTGCAGCAGTCTGCTCTCAACGCGATTCGCTCTGCAGGGGATCTCAAGCCGGCAGTGGCCCGGCACGAAGGGAAGGAGTTCAGGCCCAGGAGGGAGCCGACCCCAAGGGAGCTGGAGGACATAGTCTTCGGGTGGGCTGTTGAGCAAGGCGTCACATCAAACTCGGTCCTGTTTGCCAAGCAGGGGGCCACCGTGGCCATTGGTACCGGGGAACAGGACAGGGTAGGGGTTGCAGAGATAGCCATATTCAAGGCATACACGAAGTTCAAGGATGGTCTGTGTTACAAGAGCCATGGGATACCCTACAAGACCCTGGAGACAGATGTGGCCTCTGGGAAAAGGGACAGGTCTCTCTTGGAAGAGATAGAAGAAGAGACCCTCAGGCAGAAGGCCGGGCTCAAGGGGGCCATCATGGTCTCTGATGCCTTTTTCCCCTTCAGAGACGGGGTGGATGTGGCCATTGCCCAGGGCGTGACAGCCATTGCCCATCCAGGGGGATCTGAGCGGGACTATGAGTCAATCCAGGCCTGCAACGAGGCCGAGCCTCCTGTGGCCATGGTCTTTACGGGGCAAAGGGCGTTTCGACATTAAGCAGGTTGGCCTTCAGCCAGCATTAGTCTTGCCCAGGAGGTAGGTTTGTACCGCACCTTGTTTCTGGAAAATCAGGAGGGGATTTTCACCCTGACTCTTAACCAGCCCCATAATCGAAACGCCCTTAGTTATGAGATGGCAGAGGAGTTCCAGAGGGTGATAGAAGAGCTGGCCGAGCGGCAGCAGGCAAGAGGCCTCATCCTGACAGGGGCGGGCCAGGCCTTTTGCGCAGGGGGAGATTTCCACAGTATTATTTCAGAGTTCACCAGGCCGGCAGTGGAACTGCAGCCTAGATTAAGGAAATTCTACTCCCGATTCCTAAGCTTAAGACGGCTTCGCATCCCCACCTTGGCTGCAGTAAACGGGCCTGCCGTGGGGGCTGGGTTCAGTCTGGCATTGGCATGCGACCTGAGAATAGCCAGCACTCAAGCTTCATTTCACGCCAATTTCGTGCGCATAGGGGTACACCCTGGAATGGGGGCCACATATTTTTTGCCCAGGCTGGTGGGTACCTCCAAGGCCCTGGAAATTCTCTGGAGAGGGGAGATTTTAAGCGGCCAGGATGCTTTGGAGCTAGGCATAGTAAGCAAGCTAGTGGAGCCTGAACAGCTCATGGCCCAAGCCCATCTAATAATGAAAGAAATAGTGCAGATGTCTTCCACTGTCTTGGAACTTACCAAGGATTCGGTTTATATGGGGGTGGAAAGCTCCCTGGAGGAGATGTTGGAAAGAGAGTCCCAGGCGCAAGCTCTTTGCGGGGAGACAAAAGAGATGAGGCAAGCCCTCAAGAAGATCATGGGAAAAAGCCCTGCTTCCAGGGGGAGGGCTTAAAAATTGTAGTTGGTTGCAGGGTGATGGCTTACCAAAAATTTGTAAAGGATCAGCCCTGTGAGCAACTAAAACATTCTTAAGGCCAAGACCAGGATGAAAATTAAGGAAGGAGGAACATGGGAAAAGAGTCCAAAAGATCCCGAAAATCCCAGGTGGATTCGGTAAAAAGGGCCATCATGTTGGAGGTGCATGGGCTTAGGTTTTACGAAGTGGCGGCCAAGAGGTGCACAAGCCAGGCGGCCAGGGAACTGTTTCTGGATCTGGCCAAGGATGAGGAGCGCCACAGGCAGGAGTTGGAAAAACAGTTCAGACATCTCTTAAAAGGGGAGAAAGCGGAGTTTCTCCCCCAGGAATCTCACAAAGACCTCAGGTTCCGGGATCCGGTCATAGGGACCGACCTGAAGCAGCGGATTGAAGAGGCCTGGTTCGACTCGGCTGCCCTTTCCATCGGGGTCATGCTAGAAAAGAAGGCCATGGATTACTACCGCAAAAGGGAGCTTGCCTCCTCGGAGCAGGCCACAAAGGAGCTTTTCGGGTGGCTGGCCAGATGGGAGAAGACACATCTGGACAGGCTGACAGCCCTGGAACGGGCAATGCGGGAGGAAATATGGCACGAGGCCCGTTTCTGGCCCTTGGATTAGGTAACCCTGCCCTTTTACTCTTGACCGGGTTTCGCTCCCTGTGGTAAGCAATGATGCGTCTCTGGGCATGTTGGTTCTCCCTTGGGTAGCTGTTTTCCCCCTTTGGGCTTTCCGTTGGTGAGGCTTGGCCGCTTAGGCAAAGCCTTGGCAGAGCGGTTTTTAGTTAACCTCTCAGGCATCAAAAAGGAGGAAGCCATGGCTGGTGGGATCAAGAGAAGGGAGTTTTTGGTCAGCTCAGGGTTGGGCGCATTGGGCGCAAGCACTGTCTCTGGCCTTGGCCTTGTGGGCAGGGCTCACGGAGCCTCCAAGAAGGACATTCCCAAAGGGCCTTTGCGCATAGCGGCTGTTAGTTTTCTAACCGGTGCTGCGGCCGCCCCTTTTGGGATTCCCGGGGACAATACCTTCAAGATGATGGCGGATGTGTACAACCAAAAGGGCGGTATTTTAGGCAGAAAAATTGAGCTCAAGAGCTACGACGAGGCTGGTGGGGCCGACGCCCAGGTGAAACTGGCCCGCAAACTTCTCATGGAGGACAAGGTGGATGTGATCCTGGGGTACATTTCCTCAGGGGATTGCAAGGCTGTGCTGCCCCTCTCAGACGAGCTGGGCGGGCTCATGGTGGCTTATGATTGCGGTTCTCACGAGCTTTTGGAGGGTGAAAAGAGCCCCTTCAAATACCCCAAGCACGGCCTGGGGTTCAGAAGCGCGGCTCATCTTGGGATAGACAACATCGGGATGGCCTTGATGATCAAGAAGTATTTACCAAACACCAAGAAGATTGCCGGCATAAACCCGGATTATGCCTGGGGCAGGGAAAGCTGGAGGGTCTTTGAGGTGGCCATGAAGAAACTCTTCCCTGGAATAGAGATTGGGGTTACTCTCTGGCCCGCCTTGGGAAGCACCGATTATACTGCCCACATAACAACCCTCATGAACTCCGGGGCGGACATTGTTCACTCCTCCCTGTGGGGTGGTGATGCGGTAACTTTCACCAAGCAGGCTTTGGGTATGGGTCTTTTTCAAAAGACCAGAATGGCTTACTCCAGAGGAGAGCCTTACCCCCAAGAGATAGGGCAGGAGTTCCCAGAAGAGCAGGTCATATGCTGTGCAGGAACGCATTATTTCCTTTACCCAGCCCACGCTGGCCCCTTAACAAATGGTTTGTGGAGGAGTACTACAAGCGTTACAACAAATACCCCACCTATCCCTGTTATCATGCATACCAGTCCTTTGCCGTTTACAAGGCTGCTGTGGAGAAGGCCTCTGCCCTGGTTGGGGGGTGGCCTACTGCGGAGGAGATAGCCGCGGCCATGAAGGGCCTTTTGGTGGAAACCCCTTCCGGCTATCTCCATATTGATCAAGACCACAATGGACGGGAGGATGTTCTGGTGGGTTTTTCCAAGAAGGTGGAGGGTTATCCTTTCCCCATCTTGGATCCCAAGAGGATGGAGATCTTCCCCGCACACATGGTCAATGCGCCTGCCGGCATTCGAACAGAGGATTGGATCCAGGGCTGGAAGGTCTGAAGCCGCAAACAACTGGTTCATGATTCTCAAGGGGCATCCTTTGGGGTGCCCCTTAAACGGGGGTCCATGGGAATCGTATATGTTCTCAACGGGCTTTACTTCTCGGCTTTCCTTTTTCTGACCTCTTTGGGCTTAAGCATCATATTGGGAGTCATGGGCATCCTGAATCTGGCCCATGGCTCCCTTTTTGCCCTGGGCGCCTTCATGGCCGCCTGGGTCATAGGTGTCTGTGTTCACACCGGACCCACCGCAGGAATGATAGGCGGCTTAATGGCCGCAATGGTTCTGGCCGGGGTTGTGGGATTTGTTTTGGAGAACACAATCATCAGGCCTATGTACAGGCGTCCTCTCGAGTACCAACTGCTTATCACCTTTGGAGCTCTTCTGCTCATAGAGGACCTCATAAAGCTCACCTGGGGAGGTGAGGCCTATTACGCCTCAGGGCCGTTTGACATGATGGGTCGAGTAAGCCTCTTGGGTGCGGAGTACCCGGCTTATTTCCTCTTTGTTATGGGAGTAACCGCAGTCTCCGGGCTTTGCATATGGCTCTTCATGGCCAGGACAAAGGTGGGGATAATGCTCAGAGCAATAGCCATGGACAGGGACATGGCAGAGGCCATGGGCATTCCCATGCGCAGGCTCACCACTGTGGCCTTCATGTTGGGGGCCTCCCTGGCTGGCTTGGCAGGGGGACTCATGGTACCCACCTCGCCGGCTCTCCTGGGCATCGGAATGGAGCCTCTCATAATGGCCTTCATAGTGGTGGTCGTAGGGGGGCTGGGGAGCCTCAAGGGGGCGGTACTGGGCTCCCTCATAGTTGGGCAGACACGCTCCTTCGGGGTGGGGTTTTTCCCAGAGCTGGAGATGCCAGTGCTGTTCCTCATAGCTGTGTTGATTTTGGTGGTACGGCCCCAGGGGCTGTTCGGGAGGGCTTGAGATGGGGCTCAAGGCGGGCGGTTGGTGGCGTGGGGGTGTATTGCTGCTTGGGGTGCTTTTTCTTGGGATGCTGCCTTGGTTCCTTCCGACATACCAGCTTATTCTCCTGGAGACAGGCCTTTGCTTCGGAATAATGGGCCTTGGCTTCAACCTGCTTTTGCGTCACACGGGCCTCCTATCTTTCGGACACGGGGCCTACTTTGCCGTTGGAGCTTACAGCGTGGCCATGATCGGCAGGTACATGCCCGAGCTCTACAGGGTGGAGATACTTCTGCCGGGTGCTGTTGCCGCCTCAGCTCTGGTGGCTGCGCTGTTCGGTTTTGTGTGTGTGCGCCACACCCGTATTTTTTTCTCCATCCTGACCCTTGCTCTCTCCATGCTGGTCTTCGCGCTTCTGGTTAAGCTGTATTACCTGACCGGGGGCTCCGATGGGATCAGGGCCCCCATCCCCTCCGTCCTGGGACACACCTTTCAAGGCATGAGAAGACCCCAGTTTTTAAGCGGCTTTTACTACCACTTCCTCCTGGGGATTTTTCTAATAGCCACAGGCCTCATGTACCTAGTGATCCATTCCCCCTTTGGCAAGGCCCTCCAGTCCATCAGGGACAATGAGGTGAGGGCCGAGATGATAGGTATCCGTGTAAGGCAATTCCGCTGGCTGGCCTTCCTGATCTCAGGGATGTACGCTGGACTGGCTGGGGGTCTCTGGAGCTTTGTCAACGGGCACGTGACTCCGGAGGTGGCTCACTGGGTTTTTTCAGGGGAGGTAGTGTACATGACTCTCCTGGGCGGATTTAAGACTTTTGCAGGCCCAGTGGTAGGTGCCGTGCTTTTCACCTTCTTGAAGCTCTATGCCATAAGCGGCACCGAGTACTGGATGCTCATCATAGGGGCCACCTTGATCGGGTTGGTGCTACTCTTGCCATCTGGCATCACAGGAGCCGTGGCCTCCTTGGTTGCCCGGCTACAGCTCGGGAGGGTAGGGGGGCGCTGATGCTTCAGGTGAATGATCTGGTCAAGGATTTCGGGAAGATGAGGGTGATCAACAAGGCATCCTTCCAGATAGGGGAAGGGGAAATCGTGGCCCTGGTGGGACCAAACGGAGCCGGGAAGACCACTTTGGTGAACCTCATAAGCGGCCATATTAGGCCTAACAAGGGAAAGGTGGAATTCCTAGGCCGGGATATCACAGCTGCCCCGCCTCATGTAAGAATCCGTATGGGCATAGCCCGCAATTTCCAGATCACCCAGCTCTTTCAGGAGCTTTCGGTCCTGGACAATGTGCGAAACTGCGTTTTTTCCATTCGCCGAATGAGCCGACGCTGGCTCAAGCCGGCGGGCTCCTACCAAGAGGCCACCCAGGCGGCCAGAAGAATCTTGAAGATATTCCACATAGACCATCTGGAGAAGGAACTGCCCCTAAACCTCTCGGAGGGGGATCGCAAGGTGCTGGACATCGCCATGGCCTACGCCCTGGAGTCCAAATTCCTGCTCCTGGATGAGCCCACAAGCGGAGTGGCCACAGGAGACAAATTCAGGATCATGGATACCATAACAGGCGCCATAGACCGCACCAGGATGGCCACTATGATAGTGGAGCATGACATGGACATCGTGTTTGATTACTCCGACAGGGTCCTGGTGCTAAGAGAAGGAACCATAATGGCCGACGGGAAACCCCAGGAGGTGATGCAAGACAAAGAAGTAAGGGCGACCCTTTTCGGTATAGAGGAGTGAAACATGCTCCTGGAGGCTGAAGCACTGGAGTTCCAGGTAGGCAAGACCCAGATTCTCAGGAAAGTAAACCTGGGGGTGAAGGCTGGTGAGGTGGCCGGCCTGCTTGGAAGAAACGGCTCGGGGAAAAGCTCGATTCTCAAGAACATAATAGGGCTTTATAGGCCCACGGGTGGAAAGGTGAACTTCAATGGGAAGGATATCACCCATTGGCCTGCCAGAAAGAGGGTGATGGAAGGCCTGGCTTACTCCCCGGAGGACACCCGTGTTTTCCCGGATCTGACAGTGGAAGAGAATATAAAGCTGGGCTCCTGGGTGTTGGAAGGGGCGGGCAGAACACCCCAACTCACCATTGAGACGGCCTTGGAGATCTTTCCAGTGCTCAGAAAACTACTCCACAGGAACGGGACTCAGCTAAGCGGTGGGGAGAAGAAAATGGTCTCCATTGCCAGGGCCCTCACCTTGAGTCCTTCCCTTTTGTTGCTGGATGAGTCCTTTGAAGGGCTGGCTCCTTTGGTGGTAAGACATTTCATGGAGGCCATGAAGCAGATAAGGGGAAAAGGGGTTTCCATACTGCTTGCCGAATCCAACCTTGGTAACGCCTCCTTGGTGGCTGATCGAGCTTATGTGGTGGAGAGGGGTGAGCTCATCTTCGAGGGACCTCCGGAGAAGATCCAGGAGGACAAAAGGCTCATGATGATTGTGGGAAGGTGAAAAAAGGGGGATCATATGTGGGCCAAGATAAACATGTTCCGCACAACACCTAGAATTCTCATGGGCCCCGGGGCTGTGAGCCGCACCGGCGAGGAGCTCTCAAGGCTGGGGGCCGGGATGGCCTTGGTGGTAACCGACCAGGGGATCCTCAAGGCCGGGCTCTTGGAGAAGGTGGAAAAGGCCCTGCGCTCTTTTCGCATAAAGAGCTTGGTTTTCGACGCTGTGGAGCCTGATCCTCCCTACGAGCTCGTGGAGAGATGTCTGGAAGCTGCGGGAGGCCGGAAAATCCACTGCGTGCTGGGTCTAGGTGGCGGAAGTGCACTGGATATAGCCAAGGCCGCCTCGGTAATGGCCACAAACAAAGGGAAAATCTCCGATTATTTTGGCATAGAGCTGATTCCCAAGGCCGGTCTACCCTTGGTACTGGTGCCCACCACTGCCGGCACAGGCAGTGAAGTGACTCCCATCGCCATTCTCTCGGATGAGCAGGAAAAGTTGAAAAAGGGTATTGTGAGCTCCCATCTGATACCCTCTGTGGCCATCCTGGATCCTGAACTGACTTTGGGGCTGCCTCCCCAGGTAACAGCGGCCACCGGGATGGATGCCCTCATCCACGCCATAGAGGCTTACACCTCCTTGAACGCCAACTCCATGACCGATCTTCTGGCCAGCCGGGCCATGGAACTTCTCTACCACAACATACGCACTGCCTTTGCCCAAGGAGGCAACCTGGAGGCCAGGGCCAGGATGCTGGAAGGAAGCCTTCTTGCAGGCATGGCCTTCGCCAATGCAGGGGTCACCGCCGTGCACGCCTTTGCCTATCCCATAGGCGCTGAGTTCCACATTCCCCACGGTATCGCCAACTCCCTGATGTTGGCCCCGGTAATGGAATTCAACATGCTGGGGGATCTGGAAAAATTCGCCCATATGGCCCGTATCTTTAAGGAGGAAACACCCGGTTCCTCCCCAAGGGCCTTGGCCCTAAAGGCGGTGGAGGCAATGGAGCAATTAAGGCGGGATTTGGGGCTTCCAGGACACCTTGGGGATTTCGGGGTGGGAACCGATGACATTCCCAGGCTGGCTGCCGGAGTCATGAAGGTGACTCGATTACTGGCCAACAATCCCAGGCCCGTCACCCAGAGGGATGCCGAGGAGATTTACAGAAAAGTCCTTTGATCATTCTGGTCTTAAGTCGGATTATTCTCCAAATGTCGCGACTTTGGGGGCTTAAGCCCTCAAGCCCCCGATACACTTTGCTCTATGCCGACTCAAACCAGTAGCAAATCTAAAAACGAAAATCAGTGTTTTTGAGTACAGAACGGTTTGCCCTAACATATCATCAAGATAGCGCCCATTATCCACGGATCGTGAATAATGCTGTTTGATTGGAATGCGCGCCGCAGAAAGGGGAAGAAGACCAAAAGTTTTGAGGCTGACTGGATTTCTCGGATCAAAGCACCAGGTACTTTCTTACAACCTGTTCGTTCCGCCAAATTTCCTCCATTGGGGCATGGTACTGCACTTTACCTTTTTCCAAAATGTAGCCGGTGCTGGCTACCTGTCGGCAGAACTTGAGGTTTTGATCTGCCAGAAGTACCGTCACTCCCTCCTGGCGTATGCGCAAAGTGACCTCCACCAGGTTTCTGACTATGAGGGGAGCCAACCCCTCAGAGGGTTCATCCAATAAGAGCAGAAGCGGGTTCACGATGAGCCCCCTGGCTATGGCCAGCATCTTTTGCTCCCCTCCGCTCAGGTGGCTTCCTTTCCTGTCTCTATAGCTCTCCAGTATTGGGAAAAGCCCGAAGATCTTCTCGTAACTCCAGGGGCCGTTTCTGCGTCCCCCGTTTCTTCTGGCTATCTCCATGTTTTCGTATGTGGTGAGCTCTGCAAAGATCCTGCGATCGTCAGGCACGTAGGCTATTCCCATCTTGGCGGTTTCAAAGGCGGGTTTGCCCGCTATGTTCACGCCCCGAAGGAGAATCTCACCCCTGCGCGGGGGGACCAGGCCCATTATGGTGCGAAGGGTGGTGGTCTTGCCTACCCCGTTTCGGCCGAGAAGTCCCACCACCTGGGCCTCCCCGGCTTCCAGGGAGACCTCCTGGAGAATATGGCTGCTGCCGTAATAGGTGTCGATATTCCTGACCTGAAGTATCACAGGAATTCCTCCCCGAGGTATATCTCCCTGACCTGCCTGTTCTCCCTGATCTCCTCAGGGCTCCCGTCGGCGATAACCGCCCCGCGGTGAAGCACAACTATTCTGTCCGATAGGGCGAAGACTATGTCCATGTCGTGTTCCACTATTACAAAAGTTATGCTGCGTCCCCGGGAGAGCTTTCTTATGTTTTCCAGTACGCGCACCCTCTCCACCGGGTTCATGCCAGCTGTGGGTTCATCCAGGAAAAGCAGCTTGGGCTCCGGCGCCATGGCCAAAGCGATCTCCAAGAGCCTCTGGTCCCCATGGGAGAGGGAGCCAGCCAAAACATCAGATTTCTCCTGCAGACCCACCTCCTGCAAAAGAGCCTTCACCCTGTCTCGGACCCGTGGGTGTGTCTCTGTGGGTTTAAGAAAACTCATCCCGATCCCCAATCGGGCCGCCACTGGAATCTGCAGGTTCTCTTTGACGCTCAGCCTGGGGAAAATGTCCCCCACCTGAAAAGAACGGGAGATGCCCATTTGGACCCTGGCGTGGGTGGGAAGCCGCGTGATGTCCTCCCCCTGGAACAGGATGCGGCCCCTGTCGGGCCTCACATACCCTGTCAGCAGGTGGATGAAGGTTGTCTTTCCAGCTCCGTTGGGTCCTATGATGGAGGTGAGCACCCCTTCCTGGAAACTCAAATTGATGTCTGCCGCGGCGCTTACCACCCCGTAGTACTTCCTCAACCCCTCGGTGCGAAGCAGCTCAGCCACGGCCCACCTCCTGCACACCCTGGGGCCTAAGCTTGCTCAAAACCTTCTCCTGGAAGAAAATCACCAACCCCCCTCTGAAGAGCAATACCAGCAGTACTATTATGGAGCCGAAGCAGATGAGCCAGTACTGGGTGAAACGCACTATCAGATCCTTGAGCAGGTAAAAGCAGGCGGCTCCCACTATGGGCCCGGAGAAGCTGTAAATCCCCCCGAGAAGGGTTACCATGACAGGCTCGGCCGAATGGGTCCAGTGGGCCAGAGGAGGCGTGACGGTGTTCTCCAGAGGCGGCACCAGTGAGCCTGCCAGAGCTGCGTAAGCCCCGGCTAATACGAAGGCTGTGAGCTTGTACCTGCGCACAGGGATTCCAGAGAAAGAGGCCCTGTTTTCGCTGTCTCTAATGCCTTTGAGGATCAGCACAAAGGGGGAGCGCACCATGCGCCTGAGAAGCAAGATGGCTCCTATGCAGACCACCAAAACAAAGTAATAATAATTGGTCATGGAGCTCATGGGGATCTCCAAGATCCCCGGAACTCCCACAGGAGCCCTTGGAATACCCACAAGTCCGTCGTCTCCCCCTGTGACCTCCCTCCATTTCCAGGCTAGAGAATAAATCATCATTCCAAAGGACAGGGTGAGCATGGAGAAGTAAATCCTGGTGTGCCTCACGCAAAGCACCCCTAGAAAGGCCGCCCCCAGCGCTCCGGCCAGGACCCCTGCTGCAACCCCCAAGAGTAAAGAGGGCACAACCAAAAGCACCTTTGCGCATGCGTACGCCCCGATGGCGAAAAAACCGGCCTGCCCGAAGGATAGCAGTCCCGTGTAACCCAAAAGTAAATTGAAGCCCATGGCAAAGACGGCCAGTATGAGGATCTGTACCACCATGTAAGGCAAGTACCTACCCGAGAAAAGGGGAATAAGCAAAAGCAGGAGCATGAGCCCTCCCAGAGGCGCCTTCCCCAAACTTTTCGTCCACATGCGCATCCTCCTGCAGGGCTCACCTGGCAAAGAGTCCCTCGGGTTTTACCATTAGCACCACTCCCATGACCACGAATATGATAAAGAGCTCGAAGACCGGGAAGAGCAGTATCCCGTAAGAGGTCAGAACCCCAACGATGAGCGCCCCCACAAAGGCTCCTTTCAAATTCCCCAGACCGCCTATGACCGTTATCACAAAGGCCTGGATGATCATGGCGGTTCCTATTCCCGGAGCCACTACCCTAACTGGGGTGCCCAAGGCACCTCCCAAGGCGGCCAGCATGGCCGCCAAGACAAAAACCAGGGTAAAGAGCCTGGGAATGTCCACCCCTATGGCGCTGGCCATTTCCCTGTCAAAAGCCGATGCCCTCACGGTTCTTCCCCACCAGGTGCGTTCCAAGGAAATCCATAGCAGTACTGCCACGGCTATCCCGAATAGAATTATGAAAAGGTTGTAAACAGGGAAGGGTCTGCCCATGACCAGCAGGTTTCCGTCCAGAAAGGCAGGCATGGGCGGAATCATGGCCACTCCTCCCCATATCATCTTCACCAGGTCATCGAAGATGAGTATGAACCCGAAAGTGAGGATGAGCTGGTAGGGAACCTCCAGGCTGTAGATTCTTCTAAAGAAGAAACGTTCCAACAAGGCCCCTATGAAACCTACCCCCACAAGGCTCAACATCACCGAGAGCCCGAAACTCCAGCCCAGCTTCCCGTACAGGGTGAAAGCCAAGTAAGCCCCCAGCATGAAGAGGCTTCCATGGGCGAAGTTGAGCACCCCCAGCACACCGAAGACCAGCGTGAGGCCTGCAGAGAGAAGCCACAAATACATGGCCAGGCTGAGGCCTATGAGTCCTTGAAAAACAAGCTTTTCCAGCACGAAACTCCCCCCCTCCTTTAAAGAAACCAATAAGAAGCCGCCCCTGGGTTCATGCAAGGGCGGCTTTTTGGCTACTTGGTGGCGGCCACCGGCTCAAAGGGAGGATTGCGGAAGTAATCCTTGGCCGGCACCACCTTCAGATCCCCCAGCACCGGGACAGGATAATCAGGGCTCTTCATCACCTTTCCCCCCGGAACCGTGTAGACCGCTTGGTGGTCCTCCTTGCGGATGAGCCGCGGGCCTGCCGGGGTCTTGAGTTCCATGCCCTCCAAAGCAGCGGCCACTTTGGCTGTCTCCAGACTTTGCGCTTTCTCTACCCCTGTTTTTATGGCGTATATGGAGGAATAGCTGCTTTCCGCAGAGTAGTTGGGGAACTTGCCCCAGCGCTTTCTGAAGGCCTCCACGAATTTCTTGTTCTCAGGCGTGTCCGGGTAGTTATGGATATAACGGGCCGTGGCCCAGAGCTTTCCCTGGAACTTGTTACCCTCTACTTCCCTGGAGATTCCCTCCAAGAGATCCACTGAGCCACCCATGGCCTGCCACCAGACCTGGATTTTGTCAAAGACCCCGAGAAGTAGGGCCTGCCTTAGTAGCATTACCCCCTCTCCGGCCCATGGGGTGGCGAAGATGGCGTCGGGCTTCTCAGCCATTACCGCCGAGATATGGGAAGAGAAATCCATGGTCCAAAAAGGCGCCCAAGCTGCGGCCACGAATTCCACGTCGGGGCGGAATTTCTTTATGGTCTGTTTGAAGAGGTTCCAAGCCACGTAGCCGTACTCGTAATCACAGTTGATGCCTGCCCAGCGCTTAATATTGGAAGCATCCTTGAAAACCCAGGCAGCCAAGGCGTCCTGGTAAACCGGGGCCACCATACGGAAAATCTGCCTTATGCCCTTTTCGGCAACCAGTTCTTCTGTGAGGCGGTGGGTGGCGGCATGACAAAAGAAGCAGAGTTTGTTCAGCTCAGGCAGCACAGGGCCCACAGCCATGGCGCTGCCGCTGGAGTCAACCCCGAAGAGAAAGTCCGCCCCCCAGTCTGTGACCAGGTACCTGGCGTTTTTCACCGCTGTGGCGGGCTTCAACTCCTCATCCATGAACTTGAGCTCCAGTTTCCTACCCAGCACTCCCCCCTTCCCGTTTATCTCCTCCACAGCCAAAGTGGCCCCAGCCATCATCTGCCACCCGTAGTCCGCGTGCGCCCCGGAAGTGGCCCCTTGTCCCCCTATGCGGATAGGCTCCTTGCCCTTGGCCGACTTGCCGTAGCTTATTTTGAACCCGCCCAGGCCGGCACCCAGCACCAGACCTCCTGCCAAGCCTCCTTTGATAAGAGATCTCCTGGTGATCCGTCGAGCCATGACGCACCCTCCTTTCTGGTGGGCCCCTAGGGGGGCCTTTCTTTGGAGATGAATCAGGGAATGGAGCAGGATGTAGCAGAGCCCGAGGATCTTGTCAACATGAAATGGAGGCCCATATGCCTTGGGGGTGTATTGTGGACAAAAGGGGCGGGGGTAAACCCACACGGGAGGGGGTAAACCCCGCCCCTACGCCAAACCATTCTCATTTCCATAGGTTGGGTGTTGGGGGTCGTAGGGGCGGGCTTTATGCCCGCCCGTAATGGGTTTGGGGGTTTGGTTTCGAATGGTCGCATTTCATGTGCGCCCGTAAAACGGGGCAAATCCAAACCCCAAAAACCTATGGGCGGGGGTAAACCCACACGGGAGGGGGTAAACCCCGCCCCTACGCCAAACCATTCTCATTTCCATAGGTTGGGTGTTGGGGGTCGTAGGGGCGGGCTTTATGCCCGCCCGTAATGGGTTTGGGCGTTTGGTTTCGAATGGTCGCATTTCATGTGCGCTCGTAAAACGGGGCAAACCCAAAACCCGAAACCCCGAGGGCGGGGGTAAACCCACACGGGAGGGGATAAACCCCTCCCCTACGCCAAACCAATCGTCATTTTGATAGGTTGGGTGTTGGGGGTCGTAGGGGCGGGCTTTATGCCCGCCCGTAATGGGTTTGGGGGTTTGGTTTCGAATGGTCGCATTTCATGTGCGCCCGTAAAACGGGGCAAACCCAAAACCCGAAACCCCGAGGGCGGGGGTAAACCCACACGGGAGGGGATAAACCCCTCCCCTACGCCAAACCATTTTGATTTCCATAGGTTGAGTGTTGGGGGTCGTAGGGGCGGGCTTTATACCCGCCCGCAATGGTTTGGCCCTTGCCAGCTCATTCCTTCCGGCCCGGTGGGGAAAGGTTGAAATCCCGGCCGCTAGGCAATAAGCTTGTGATGCTCCATTCTCTCCGAGGGGGGTGCTTCATGGATCTGTTCGATCTTACGGGTAAGGTGGCGTTGGTGACCGGGGCTTCCAGGGGGCTTGGCCGGGCCATGGCCAAGGGGCTTGCCAAGGCCGGGGCTGATCTGGTGCTTTGCGCCAGAAACGAGGCTGACCTGGCCGGCGCGGCTCAAGAGATAGCGCACCTGGGCAGAAAGGCCATTTCGATCCATCTGGATGTGCTTGATGCCCAAAGCGTGGAGCGGGCCGTGAGTATGGCGCTTGAGGCAATGGGAAAAATAGATGTTCTTGTGAACAACGCCGGGGTGAATGTTAGAAAGACTGTGGTGGAACTGGCCGAGGAGGAATGGGACAGGGTTCTGGATACGAATCTGAAGGGTTATTTTCTTGTGGGACGCGCTGTGGGCAAGCACATGATTTCCCAGGGCAGCGGCAAGGTCATAAACGTGGCATCCATCCTGGGGGCCGTGGGGCTGCCAAACCAGGTGGCCTACGCTTCCAGTAAAGGGGGAGTGATCCAAATGACCAAGGTCATGGCGCTTGAGTGGGCGCCCTATCACATAAACGTGAATGGGATAGCACCAACTTACTTTGAGACCCCCCTGGTGGCAGCCCTAAGAAACGACCCAGATCGCTACAAATTCATCCTGGAGAGAACCCCCATGGGCAGATGGGGTCAGCCCCAGGAGCTGGAAGGTATAGTGGTTTTCCTGGCATCCCGAGCATCCGACTTCATAACCGGGCAAACCATTTTCGTGGACGGCGGTTGGACCATATGGTAGGAGGTGAGCCATGGTTTCTGTGGAGATCACAAGGCCCTGGATCCGATCCTATCCCCCTGGCTACGAGCCCGAGCTGAGACCAAGAGCCCAAACCCCCCTGGAACACCTCAAGCAGGCCCTGGAGCAAGGATCTGAACGACCGGCCATCCACTACTTCAACAACACCCTGTCATACGGAGATCTGGCAGAAATGAGCGATGCCTTTGCCTGCGCCTTGCTGGACAGGGGACTCAGAAGAGGGGACAGGGTGGCCCTTTATCTTCAAAACGTACCTCAGTTCGTGATAGCCCAGTTGGGGGTCTGGAAGGCGGGGGGGATAGTTGTGCCTCTAAACCCCATGTACAGGGAGCGGGAACTGGAATACTATTTCAGGGACTCAGGGGCAAAGGTTCTCCTCAGCTTGGAGTCCCTTTATAGGGATGTGGCTCGAGATGTGGCCCCAAAGTGCGGCCTTGAGAGGATCATAACCACCTCTGAACTGGATTTCCTGGACCCAGCAGGCCCTGTGCCCGGATCGCTGAAAGCCGTGGTGAGAGCCAGGGAGGCCCAGACAGAGGATTTCGTTTCATTGCTTGAATACTACAGGGGCAAAAAGCCTCAGGATCCGGGCTTGGAACCCCAGGATGTGGCATACTTGACTTACACCTCAGGAACCACAGGTCCTCCCAAGGGGGCCATGAACACCCACGGAAACGTGGTTTTCAATTCAGAAGTTTACCGCCACTGCTGGAAGTTGGGGCCGTCGGATGTGCTTTTGGGGGTGGCCCCTTTGTTTCATGTCACCGGCATGGTGGCCCACATAGGGGCGGCTTTGTGCTCGGGCATACCCCTTGTGCTTTTTTACAGGTTCGACACTTCCACTGCCTGGGAGATGGTGGAGAAGTGGAAAGTGAGCCTGATCATGGGCTCTATCACGGTTTTCATAGCCCTCATGAACGACCCGGGACTGCAAAGCAGGGACATTTCCAGCTTGAAAAAAGCCTTCAGCGGAGGGGCTCCGGTGAGCCCGGCCATAGTGGAGAGGTTCGAGTCCCTTACAGGCTGCTACATCCACAACGTGTACGGTCTTACAGAGAGCACTTCTCCAACGCATCTGGTCCCCTTGGGTCTGAGGGCGCCTGTGGATCCTTGCACAGGAGCCCTCTCCATAGGTCTTCCCATTCCAGGGCATGCGGCCAAGATAGTTGATTTGGAGGAGCGCTCCCAAGAGCTTCCCCCAGGGGAAGTAGGGGAGCTGGCTGTGAAGGGCCCAGGCATAGTGGCCGGATACTGGAACAAACCCCAGGAGACGGCTTATGCCATCCGGGACGGTTGGCTTTTTACCGGAGACGTCGGTACAATGGACAAAGAAGGCTGGTTCTATATTCTGGACAGAAAAAAGGACATGATCATCGCCTCGGGTTTTAAGGTTTGGCCCAGGGAAGTAGAGGACGTGCTTTACTTGCACCCTGGGGTGAAAGAGGCCGCTGTGGTGGGCGTGCCGGACCCCTATCGTGGGGAGACAGTTAAGGCCTTTGTGGCCTTGAGGGAGGAGTTCAAAGGGAGGCTCAGCCCAGAGGAGATAATAGCTTTTTGCAAGGAGCGCATGGCGGCGTACAAGTATCCCAGGGCCGTGGAGTTCGTGGAAGAGGTGCCCAAGACCCTGACAGGTAAGTTTTTGAGAAGGGCCCTGAGAGAGAAGCCCATGGAGGGGGGGAAGTATGAATCGGATAGTCACCGCTGAGGACTACATCCAGAGTCTGAGGGAACAACATCACATAGTCTATTACAACGGCCGCAGGGTGGACGACGTGACCGAGCACCCTGCCCTTAGGCCCCACGTGAATGCTGCGGCCATGACCTATGAGTTGGCCCAAAGGCCGGAGCACGAGGATCTGATGACTGCAGTCTCCCACCTGACAGGAAAAAGAATCAACCGCTTCACCCACATTCACCAAAGTGTGGAGGACCTCATAAAAAAGGTCCAAATGTTGAGGCTCATAGCCCACGAGACAGGAACCTGTTTTCAAAGATGCGTTGGTTTTGACGGGCTAAATGCTGTGTACATGACCTCTTACGACACTGACCAGAAGCACAAGACAGAGTATTTTAAGCGGTTCTGCGACTACCTGAGGTACGTGCAGGAGACCAATATCATGCTGGTGGGGGGCATGACAGATCCTAAAGGTGACCGCTCTTTGCCCCCGGGGCGCCAGCCTGACCCGGATCTTTTCACCCACGTGGTGGAGACCCGTTCTGACGGGATAGTCATCAGGGGCGCCAAGGCCCATCAAACAGGAGCCGTTAATTCCCACGAGATACTCATCATGCCCACCCAGGCCTTGAGGCCGGAGGAGAAAGATTACGCCCTCTCGTGCGCAGTGCCGCTCAACGCCCCGGGGGTGGTCCTGATTTTCGGCCGCCAGACCAATGAGGAGCGCAAGTTTGAAGGTGGAATTGATGCCGGCAACCCCCGTTACGGCCTGGTGGGCGGGGAGGCTTTGGTCATATTCCAGGATGTGTTCGTGCCCTGGGAGAGGGTCTTCATGTGCGGGGAGACGGACATGGCCTCCATCTTGGTGGAGCGATTCGCCACCCTTCACAGGCAGAACTACGGGGGATGCAAGGGGGGGGTGTCGGACGTACTGGTGGGAGCCACGGCCCTTGCCGCAGAGTTCCAGGGCACGGCCGGAGCCTCACACATAAAGGAAAAACTGGCCGAAATGATGCACCTGGCCGAGACCATCTGGTCAGGCTCTGTGGCATGTTCTGCCATGGGATCCAGGACCCCTTCCGGGGCTTACTACCCGGATCCACTTCTTGCCAACACCACCAAGCACAATGTTACCCGCCACATTTACGAGATCGCCAGGCTGGCCCACGACGTGGCCGGAGGAATCCTGGCCACCATGCCTTTTGAGGGGGATCTCAGAAGTAGCGAGGTAGGCCACCTGGTGCGCAAGTACCTGGCAGGGGCCGAAGGGGTTCCCGTGGAGGCCAGGATCAAGATCTTGAGGCTCATAGAGAACATGAGCGGGGGCACGGCTCTGGTGGAGTCAATGCACGGGGCAGGCTCTCCTCAAACACAAAAGGTCATGTACGCCCGCTTGGGAAACCTGGAGCAGAAAAAGCGTTGGGCAAGGAAGATAGTGGAGATCGAGTGATGGGAAAAAGCTTGAGCTGCCCCCAAGCAGGCCCGGGGGATAGGGCTTGGGGGGAATCATCCGGCGAGTGCGTGGGTTCTTGAGCCTATGTTTGTGGACTCCCACGCTCACCTGGAGATGCCCCAGTTCGAAGAGGATCTGCCTGAGGTCTTGGAAAGGGCCAGGGAAGCAGGTGTGGAAGCTGTGTTGAGCTGTGGAACCAACCTGAGATCCTCCAAGAGGGCTTTGGAGATTGCCGAGCAGTACCAGGGGGTGTTCGCGGCAGCCGGAATTCATCCCCACGACGCCAGAGAGTGTACCCAGGAGGGACTGGCTGTTTTGAGATCCTTGTGCTCCCACCCCAAGGTGGTGGCAGTAGGTGAGATGGGATTGGATTTTTACCGAAACCTCTGCCCTCGTGAGGTTCAAATCCAGGCCTTTCGAAGCCAGATCCGAGTTGCCAGGGATCTGGGAAAGCCCATAGTGGTGCACGACAGGGACGCCCACGGTTTGGTGCTCAGGATCCTGCAAGAGGAAGAAGCGAAAGAAGTTGGCGGGGTCTTGCACTGCTTCAGTGGGGATGTTTCCATGGCCAAAAGATGTCTGGATATGGGAATGTACATCTCGATTCCAGGCTCTATCACCTTTCGTAATGCCACTTTGCTCAGAAACGTTCTCCTGCACGTTCCCATGGATAGAATGCTCTTGGAGACCGACAGCCCCTTTTTGGCACCTGTGCCTTTCAGGGGTCGGCGAAACGAGCCCTCCTATCTCAGGTACACCGCAGAAAGGTTGGCAAAGACCCTCAAGACCCCCTTGGAGGAGGTGGCCCGCTCTACTCGTAATAACGCATTGGAGCTTTTGGGTATTAGGTTACCAAATGATTGATGGAGCGATGTACCCCAAGTTTAGAATCAATAGCTTCCTATCATCCATTGCTTGTGAATCAGGGGGGGCAGGGGGAATTCGCTTACATGTGAAGGAGACAGCGATGTCCAAGGATCTGAAGGAGAGAACAAAACGGGTAGCCTCCTTGTACTTCGAGGGTTGGAAGGAGGAGAGGCCCTTTGAGCTTTGGAATTCCTTTGATGAGGAGTTGGCCAGGGAATTTTCCCTTTTCATTACAGGCCAGCTCTACGCAAGAGAGCGGATCCCCCATAAGCTTCGCCAATTGGTTACAGTGGCAGCATTGACCGTGCTTGAAAGGCAGGAGGAACTTAGGTTGCACATACATGCGGCTCTCAATGTGGGGTGCACTGCGCAGGAGGTGGCTGAGGTCATCTTCCAGATGGCTGTGTACGGAGGGGTGCCTGCTATGAACTCGGCCTTGAAGGCTTTGCGGGAAGTTCTGCAGGCAAGGGGGGAGTGGCCGCCCCCCAAAGCTTCCAATGAGGCTCCCAAGCTTTAGGGCCTGGCTTGCGTTTCTCTTGCAAAACATAATTCACAATGAGTGGATAACAGGGGCTGTCTTTAGGGTATGTTAGGACAAAGAGCTCCATGCCCCAAAACCCTTTGATTCCCGGTTTCAGATAGGGCCCTGGTTTAGCCCGCATCATTCACGATGAGTGAATTATGCGGGCTATCTTAATGACATCCTTTGAGAAACCGGTCTATGCTCAAAAGCACGCTGATTTTCGTCTCCAGATTTGATCCTGCTTTGAGTCGGAATATGTAGAAGTGTACCGGGGGCTTGGGGGCTTAGCCCCCAAAGTTACGGGCTTTGGAGAATTATCCGGGCTGAGGCCTGGCCTGAAGCGTGAGTTTGTCCAGGAACCCCAAGGCTGGGAAAGGGTCTGATCAAAGTACGGCTTCCCAGGCCTGGTCAATGGCGGCTTGAAGCTCCCCCCAGCCGCGGGACATGGCCAGGGGCCTTTCTTGGGGAGGTATATTGTCCCAGCGGGGAGCCGGGAGTCTCTCCAATATGGGGTGCATGATCTCACCCCAGTGATCTTTGGGCCTCCACGCCTTTTGCTTGGCGCTTAACCAAAGCAGCACTGCCCTCATACCTGTTCGCCTTGCCGGAATGATGTCGTTGTCCAGCCGGTCTCCCACCATGAGGCTCTCATGGGGATCCACCCTGGCCTCTTCCAAGGCTATGCGATATATGGCTGTGCTGGGTTTGCTCACAGGATGCTGTGAGTCCAAAACAACCACTTCGAAAAGATTCAGGAGGCCCTGTTGCTCTAGGAAATCAAGGGCTTGAGGGGGTTGATTGGCTATTATGCCCAGCCTGAAACGCTCGTGAAGCCCTTTTACAGCCTCCAAAGCCCCAGGCACCCTTCTGGCAAGCTGCCACCAGCGTCTCTCCAGCTCCAACTGAACATCCCTTCGCACCTTGGGCCACTGCCTTCTCAAACAACGAATTCCCATGCGCTCCACTGCCATGTGCCCATGGGAGCGCAAGGCCCTGTCCACATCTCCCAGGAAGCGATCCATCCTGGATCTAGGGCTTTCTACGGGCATGGCCTTGTGGATCAAACGGAAGGCCTCGCACAGAAATGGGTCGTCGTCGATGAGGACATTGCCCACGTCCAAGAATATGATCCGACCGCCACGGGGCATCTCCCCCCCCTAGCACGCTGTGGGTTTGGGCGGGGTTTCCCCCCGCCCATGGTTTTCGGTTTCAGCCCGTTTTACGGGCGCATATAAAATGCGCCCCTACGACCCCAAGGTACAACCCATCGAAATCAGAATGGTGTGCGTAGGGGCGGGGTTCATCCCCGCCCGTAGGGGTTCATCCCCGCCCGTAGGGTTTCCCCCCGCCCATGGTTTTCGGTTTCAGCCCGTTTTACGGGCGCATATAAAATGCGCCCCTACGACCCCAAGGTACAACCCATCGAAATCAGAATGGTGTGCGTAGGGGCGGGGTTCATCCCCGCCCGTAGGGTTTCCCCCCACCCGTAGGGTTTCCCCCCGCCCATGGTTTTCGGTTTCACCCCGTTTTACGGGCGGACATAAAGTCCGCCCCTACGACCCCAAAGCCAAACCCATGGGCGGGCGGGGATCCCCGTCCGCGGCAGACCCCAAGGCTTCGGGGCGTCGCCCGATATATTTGGACTTGATGAGTAATCCGGGCTAGCTGGCAGGCTGGCCTTGCGCCGGGCTCAGCGTTCCCGCTGTCTTCTACGGGCGAGCATCCTGTTTCTTCGCCTGCGGCTCTCCCTTTCCTTTCGTCGACGGTACTCGCTGGGCTTTTCGTAGCTTCTCTTGAGTTTGAGGGTCTTGAACAGTCCCTCGTCGTTGATCTTTTTCTTGAGCTGGCGGAGGGCCTTTTCCACGTCGTTGTCGTGGACCTCCACTTCGAGGGCTCTATAGGATGTCAAACTGTTCACCTTCCTTTCTATATTGGGCATCCCGGCAAGGCCTCGATCCTGCAGGAGGACCTCCGCCACAGCGGGCCGGTCTTCAGCGGAGGGCTGCATGCCCCTTTTGCCCATAAAAATGGGAGTACTCCCCCAAGGGGTGCCAGACACTATAACCCAGATGCGCGTCCTGCGCAAGGATTTTTGAAGGCCGGTGGGTCAAATTTTCCCGGATCTCCGGGGAGCATAGAAGCCCAGGGAAGACTCTTTTAGTTTCCATTTAGGCTCGCAGGGGCCCGCCAGGATCATTTCTTAGGGCCTCTGAACCTGGGGGCCAAGCTTAGACCGAGAAATGAGAGTGCATTTTAGCTTCTGAACAATAAGGACCTAACCCGCATTATTTCACGACCAGTGGCCTGTGGATAATGCGGGTTATCTCAATGACATTTTTAAACAAACGGGTCCACACTCAAAAACAGCCTGGTTTTTGGTTTCAGATTTAGTCCTGCTCTAATTCGGAATATGTCCAAGCTTACCGGGGGGGGCTTGAGCCCCCGAAGTCAAAGGCTTTGGAGAATAATCCGGGCTAGTAATCAAGGGATGGGACTTGGAGCATTTCCACAGGCAAGGGCATGGAGCAGAAAGTGGCTGGTCTTGGAGACTTGGGCAGGATAGGATAAAACCCTCGCATGAGACTACAAAAGATTTTGGGGGGGGATCGTGGAATCCAAAGTTTACCTGATCCAGCTTCAGGATGGGGCCTCTGCCAAGGAGCAGGCCAAAGCCATAGGAAAGCTTTATGAGACTGCCGGAGTCTCCAGGTGCATCTCCAAAAGGGATCTTGTGGCCATAAAGGTGCACGTGGGGGAAAAAGGCAACACCACCCACCTCAAGCCCGAGATAGTGGCCGAGTTGGTCCGCAGAATCAAGAAGGGCAGGGCCTTCCCCTTCTTGACAGAGACCGCCACCCTTTACCGAGGACAGAGGGAAAACGCCGTAAAACACATTTTGTTGGCTCACGGGCACGGCTTCTCCATAGAGAAGGTGGGAGCCCCCTTTATCTTGGCCGACGGGCTTGTGGGGAATACCGAGGCAGAGGTGCGCCTTCCGCAGGGAGGCAGCGTGAAGGTTGCAAGAGAAATCCTGGCTGCAGACTCTCTCTTGGTGGTCTCCCACGCCACCGGGCATCCCGGCACGGGCATGGGTGGGTGCATCAAGAACCTGGGCATGGGCTTGGCCTCCAGGGCAGGCAAGATGCGGCAACACTCGGCCCTTATGCCCGAGGTGATTGTTGAGCGTTGCGAAAATTGCGGGAAATGCCGTAAGTGGTGCCCGACAGAGGCCATCCTGGAAAGGGAAGGCGTTTCATACATATTGAGAGAGCGTTGCATAGGCTGCGGGGAATGCATTGCCGTGTGCCGTTTTGATGCCGTGAAATACGACTTTGGGAGGGAATCCCCTGAACTGCAAAGAAGAATGGCTACCCACGCCATGGGGGTGATTCTGGGGAAAAAAGGGAAGTGTTTCTTCTTCAATGTCTTGATGGATATGACCAAGGACTGCGACTGTTTTAATGTGCCCCAAAAGAAAATATTACCTGATATAGGAATAGCGGCTTCATCTGACCCGGTGGCTCTGGACAAGGCAACTCTTGATTTGGTAAGCGAGAGGGCGGGGGCGGATCTGGGAGCCCTAAGCTATCCCAAGCTGGATCCCATGGTCCAGATTCTGGAGGCTGAGAGGCTGGGCATGGGAAGCAGCCGTTATGAGCTGGAGGTTGTGGAAGGTGCAGAGTCTGCCTCTTTTGGGAAGCATCTGTAGGGATGTGAGTGATCAAGGGATGCTGGGGTTTCTCGCAACGGCCTGGCCCCATCCGGCCGGTATGGGGGATTGAACCTGGTCGGCTCAAGGCAGCTTGGAGACCCTGAGGCTTGGGTGTAGCTTTTCTTCCACAAGGAAGAGCTTTCCCTCTTGGGTCATCTGAACTGCTTCCATCTGCTGGAGGAGCCTAAGGGCAGTGGGCTTGTAGTCGCGGGGTTTTGACAACTTCTCCAGAAAGTTTGGGGGGGTGAGCCCCAGCTCATCCAGCGTCCTGGCCCCATCGGGGTCTAGGGCCTCTTTCTCGTAAAACCTTCTTATCACCTGGTGCATGGCTCTTCTTGTGAGTCGGGCTGGAAGGTAAAGCACTATGGCCATGGCCAGGGCCAGAAGAAAAACCCCCAGCAAGACACCGTTCAGATCCATTACTGTATTCCTTCCCTGATCCCCTGAGAGCTCTCTTTGCCGCCCTCACGAGGGTAGTATGGAGCCCTTCTTCGAACAGCTTGGTCCTCTCATGTTATGTTTTTAGCAAGATCCGGTCAATAAAAAGAACCAGGGGCTTGGGCAAGAGCAGGTTTCTTGCAAGGGCAGACATCCCCCCGGCCGAATCCTTTCACCCTCTGATCCTGACCAATGCCGGCCGGGAGGCCGCACCTTGACCATGAGAGCCAAAAAAGGCACCATTGGGAAAGCCTTAAGGCAGGATCCTGGTTTTTGCCCAAAGGGCCGGTTCTGCTGGGTTGGGTTCAAGGTCTAATGCAAGGAGGTGTATGTCATGGGGGATAAGGTTCCTTCTTGCAGCGTGCTTGAGCCTGAGAGGGCTTTGGAAGAACTCAAGGGCATGCTCAAAGGATTCAAGGGCTCCTGGTTCTTGGACAAGGATGGTCCTTTCCGCATCAGTCTCAAGAAGGCAAGAGGGAATCTTCTTTTTCTTCGCACCCGCTACCAACAGATGGAATTGGTGCAACTGGAAGGTTACGGCCTTTGCATGATCTTGGACGGGAAGGTGCAGTTGGCGGCAAGCGATGAGAGCATATACCATGAGCTCCTGGTTCATCCTGCCTGTGTCCTCCACGGGAGTCCTTCCTCGGTGCTGATTCTGGGAGGCGGGGACGGGTGTGCTGCCAGGGAACTCCTGCGTTATGAAACCATCAGAGAGATAGTAATCGTTGACATTGATGAGGAGGTTGTTTCGGTTTTCCGGGAGCAATTTCGGGAACTGCACAAGGGTTCCCTTGAAGACCCAAGAGTCAGGGTGGTGCCTCAGGATGCCATGGAGTTTCTAAAGAGCATTGGCCGATCATACGACATAATAATCTCAGACCTCACAGAGCCTTTTGACCTTGCGGAAAAAGCCGGGGAGCTTTCTGCCCACCTTTACTCCTCCCAAGCCTATGCCCTTATTTCAGACAGGCTCACACAAGGGGGAATCTTTGTTTGTCAGAGCGGAGGGATCCTTTACCAGCCTGGTTACGACCAATACCACCTGGAGATACTCCAAGGGGTCCGAGCCAGTTTCCCCCACGTGGAAGTGGCGTACGAGTTTGTGCCCTCCTTTGAAGCCATGTGGAGCATCACCCTGGCATCCCGAAGACCTCTTGGGATTTCTTCAACAGATGTGGACAGGACCCTGGCTCGTCTCGGGGTAGAGGGTCTTTTGCACTACGACGGCCGGGCACACCAAAGGGCCTTTAGCCCCCCTAGGTTGCTGGGGGGTGTGGCCTCCAAATGATCCCGCCCTTGAGGCTCAGCGGGCGTACTGCACGGCCCTGGTTTCTCGGATAACAGTCACCTTAACCTGGCCCGGATAGGTCAGCTCCTTTTCTATCTTACGGGCAATATCGTAACTTAGAAGGGAGATTCCCTCGTCGGTGACCTTGTCGCTTTCCACAACTATGCGCACCTCTCGGCCTGCCTGGATTGCGTAGGATTTGCTCACCCCCGGGAAGGAGTTGGCGATACGTTCCAGCTCCTCCAAACGCTTCACATAGCTCTCCAGCATCTCTTTCCTGGCCCCTGGTCTGGCTGCGGAAAGGGCGTCGGCAGCCTGAACCAGCACGGCAAGACTGCTTTGGGGGGGCTCTTCGTCGTGATGGGCTGCTATGGCGTTGACAATTCTGGGCGACTCGCCGTAGCGTTTGGCCTGCTCGGCTCCAATGGCTGCATGGGAGCCTTCCACCTCATGGTCCACAGCCTTGCCGATGTCGTGGAGAAGCCCGGCCCGTTTGGCCTGACGGACACTCAGACCCAGCTCTGCGGCCATTATCCCGCAAAGAAAAGCTACTTCCAGGGAATGTTGCAGCACGTTCTGGGCAAAGCTGGTGCGAAACTTAAGCACCCCCAACATCCTTATCAACTCCGGGTGGATACCGTGCACCCCCACATCAAAGGCAGCCTGCTCGCCCGCTTCCCTTATGGCCACCTCTATCTCCTGCTTGACCTTCTCCACCACCTCCTCGATCCTGGCAGGGTGGATACGCCCGTCGCTGATGAGCCTCTCCAAGGAGAGCCTGGCTACTTCCCTTCTCACAGGGTTATAACCGGAAAGGATCACTGCCTCAGGGGTATCGTCAATTATGAGGTCTATACCTGTGGCTGCCTCCAGGGCCCTTATGTTTCTCCCCTCCCTGCCTATGATGCGACCCTTCATCTCATCATTGGGGAGGGCCACCACAGAGACGGTCTTTTCGCTCACGTATTCGGAGGCGTAGCGCTGTATGGCCAGGGAGATGATTTCCTTGGCTTTCTTGTCCGCTGCCGCCCTGGTCTCGTCCTCCAGGCGTTTCAAAGACCTGGCCGCCCTCTCTTTGGCATCCGCCTCTATGCTCTGGATGAGTTCTTCCTTGGCTTGCTCCGCAGTCATCCCAGCCAAACTCTCAAGGCGGCTTCTGTGCTCGGCAAGCAATTTTTCCAGCTCCTGGGACTTCTCTTCGTGGACGCGTTCTGCCTGGAGCAGGGCTTTCTCTCTTCGGGCCAGGTTCAATTCCTTCTGGTCCAGAAGCTCCACCTTCTTGTCCAGATTTTCTTCTTTCTGGAGAAGCCGCTGTTCCAGCTTTTGAAGCTCTGCCCTGCGTTCCTTGCTTTCCCGTTCGAATTCCTGTTTGGACTGATAAAGGATTTCCTTGGCCTGGAGTCTCGCCTCCTTCAGGATGGACTCCGCCTCTCTTTTGGCCTCCTCTTGGGCTTGGAATGCCACTTCGGCTGACCTGGAAACCTTCCTCCCTTGCAGAAGCTTGGAGACAAGGTATCCCACGGCCACCCCGAGAGCCACAGCCGCCAGGGCCGCCACCATGAGCCATTGTGTGGATATTGACACGATCCGCTACCTCCCGCTCCAAGTCCCTTGAGCGAAACTGCAGGTTACGCAAAGGGACGGTATATGAGGGTAGGGGAGAAGGGACGGAGGCAAAACCATAAGAAAGGAGCACGTCGGCGTGATTTCTAGCTCGGTGAAGAAGCCTCAGCTCTCACAGGGACCCCCACAACAGGGCTGCTTGGGTCTCCATAAGCTTCGTATGCCATGCTCCACCAAAGTACTCAATGCGTCCTCGTGCTTCCCAAAATATCCTTCAGGGTCGCAGACCGCCCGAAACCATCCGGCTCTTTTTCCTGCGCCCCTTGGCAACCAACTCCCCCTGTAACACCCCCCAAAAGGGGATTTGCCCGGGGGTCCTGAATTGCAAGCCATCCTCCCCCACCTAATATCCTATCAACTCCTCCCGCCAAGAGGCTTTCCCGTTCTTTTAGACTTGGGCAGGACCCGCGAGGAGAGAAAATACGGGTCCTCTTTTCTGCCTCAAGGTTTTTTCGACACCTCCTTTAGGTGCAAGTCTATTTCACTGACTAACTCCTGGACTTCCTCCGCCACCTTCTGCCTCAGCAGCTCATTGGCGGATCGCTCCTGCAACAGCTCGTCGGCCAGGTTGATGGCCACTTTGATGAACAGATCCACGGTGCTGACGGTCTGTGTGGTTTCCATGATTTCCCTGGACTTGGTGTTGACGTATTGGGCCACCCTGCGCACGTGCTCCTCGTCCCCGTCGGTTCTCACGAAGTACTGGTGTCCCAGCACATCTATGGGAACACGTTTGAGGGAAGGATCCTGGTTCATGTGATGGCCTCGATCTTCTCTATGATGGCTGTTATACGCTGGTAGGCTTCTTTGCGGGTTCTCTCATAAAGCTCGCACTTCCGTTTCAACTCCAAAACCTGTTTTTCGCGCAGCCGAAGCCGCTCGGCCATGCTCTGACTCTCCCTGCGCAGCTCGTCGTTAGATCGGATCAGGGCCTGGATCTTGTCCCTTAGGATCTGCATTTCCCCTAAGTCCATGGCCGCGTCCGTCCCCACCAGCACACAGACTGAAACTCTTCAAGAATAACTTTAGCTCATTATAGAAGAACCCTTTGTAATGTCAAGAAATCGGTGGAATCCCTGGCTGCCCGCTGCAGCTCGGATAAGGCCCGGCCATTCCCCTTGGGGTTTGACTCGGATTTGGTTCAGCCGGGGTTTGAAGAATCAGCTCCCCAAAGGAAGGGTCTTGGAGAAGAACCCAGGCTGGGGCTTTTTTGGGAAAGGAAACTCCTGAGGGAATCTATTATCTGGGGCAGATTCTTGCTTCTGTTTAAGGCTGCACGCACCGCGGCGCTTCCCTCTAGGCCCTTGATGTAACGGGAGGCGTGCAGTTTGGCCGAGGCAAGGCCTCTTTGGGGGCCGTAGTGATCCAAGATGCATTGAAGATGAGCTTCCAGGACTCGACCTATTTCCAAGAGATCTGGCTTCTGAGGGCTGAACCTCCCTGACAAGATCTGGATGGCCTGCCTGAAAATCCAGGGATTCCCCACAGCCGCCCTGCCTATCATCACAGCTTGACAGCCTGTGGACTCCAGCATGCCAAGCACATCCTGGGGGCTACGCACATCCCCGTTGCCGATTACAGGAAGCGAGCAGCATTCCGCCAAGAGTCTTATCAATTCCCACCTGGCAGGCTGAGCATAACCCTGAGATCTGGCCCTGGGATGCAAGGTTATGGCATCCACCCCGCAATCCAGCGCGATCTTGCCCATCTGGAGAAACACATTTTCCTGGGAGCTCCACCCGGAGCGGATTTTCACCGTAAGGGGAATGCTTAGCTTCTTGCGCATTGCCGAGAGGATGTCCGAGACCAGGGGCAGGTCCCTAAGCAGGGCAGCCCCAGCCCCCCTTCGAACCACTTTAGGCACCGGACAGCCCATGTTCAGGTCCACCAAGTCGGCCCCCTCCTCCTGGCAGATTCTAGCCGCCTCTGCCAAGACCCCTGGGGAGGCCCCAAAGAGTTGGACAGCCACCGGTCCCCCACGTTTGAGAGGGGGCAGCAGATCTCTGGTAGGCTTGTTGCCGCGCACAAGGCCTTCGGCGCTGACCATTTCAGTGACCGATAGGGCTGCTCCCATGGCCGCGCAGATCTCCCTGAAGGGGTGGTCCGTGACTCTGGTCATGGGGGCCAGAAAAACAGGGTTCAAAAACCTAACAGATCCTATGGCAAAGGGCATAAGATGGCTTCCCGGGCGCTGAGGGCCTAACTTTAGAGCCTTAAGGATTAAGGCCTAAAACCATTCTAGCCCGGATTATTCTCCAAAGCCTTTTAGTTTGGGGGCTCAAGCCCCCAAGCCTGCTTTCAGGTTTTGGGATACTTGAATTCAAATCCGGGCCAACCTGAAATCCGGGTCCTTTTGAGCACTGACCCATCTATCCTAACATATCATCAAGACAGCCCCCAGTACCCACCCATCATGAACAAGGCGGGCTGACCTCTCCTGCCTGTACAGGGCCACAGCAGGTGTGCAACTTCTCCGGGGCCTTGGTATATCCTGTCGCCTTCTCTATAATGAGTTGGCCCTGCCGGTTTTTTGGCACAAGAGGAACCTCATATGCAGGATGAGTTCTACATGAAGCAGGCCCTGGCCCTGGCGGCCAGAGGGAGAAGGTGGGTCAGTCCCAATCCCATGGTTGGGGCTGTATTGGTCAAAGACGGGCAAGTGATAGGTTGGGGATATCACAGACTCTTCGGGGGGCCCCATGCAGAGGTGGAAGCCCTGAAGCACTATGGTTCCTGCCCTTCGCATGCCACCCTTTATGTGAATCTGGAGCCTTGCTGTCACCAAGGGAAGACTCCACCTTGCACCAAACGCATCTTGGAGGCCGGGGTGCAACGAGTGGTGGTGGGTGTTTTGGATCCCAATCCCCTGGTTCGGGGAAAGGGAGTGCAAGAGCTTCGTGAACATGGATTGGAAGTCAAAGTGGGGGTGCTTGAAGAGCGTTGCAGGGAGCTGAATCGGGTCTTCTTTTACTGGATGGAGAGGTCTCTTCCCTGGGTTACCCTCAAGTGGGCCCAATCCCTTGACGGCCGCATTGCCACTCGGCAAGGGGACTCCCGCTGGATATCCTCTGAGCAATCCAGGAGAATGGCTCACGCCTTGAGGTCAGAGCATGATGCAGTACTGGTTGGGGCCTCAACTGTGCGCACTGACGACCCAAGTCTTACTGTGAGGCACATAAAGGGCCGCAATCCCTTGAGGGTGATCCTGGCCTCTGACCTGAATATACCCTTGGATGCAAGGGTTCTGGACAGGGGGCCTGGTGAGAAGCCCTGTTGGGTGGCCTGCAGCGAGCCCCTGGACCAGCAGCGCGCTGCAGCTCTAGAAAAAAGGGGAGTCCGCCTGCTGGTCTGCCCCAGGGGCTCCCAAGGTGGGGTGGAGCTGAGTTGTCTGCTCAAGGAGATGGCCCGGGAGGGAATCTCCTCAGTCTTGGTTGAGGGCGGGGCCCGCACCATTACTTCATTTCTGAGAGCTGGCTTGGTGCAGAGGGTTGTGTGCTTTGTGGCCCCTATGCTCCTGGGTGAGGGGATAGGGGTGGTGGGGGACCTGGGCCTGGAGAAAGTTTCCCAGGCTATTCCCCTTCTGGGTTGGAAGCTCAGGCGCCTGGGCCGGGATTTGGTGGTGGATGTTACGGTTCCCCTTGAGAAGATGCAACTCATGGGGGCTGGGGAAAACTAAGGAGGGGTGTCATACAGGGAAAGCTGGGGGGAGTTAGGAAGAGATTTATAACCTTCGAGGGCATCGAGGGTAGCGGCAAGACCAGCCAAACGGCTATCCTTGCTCAAGAGCTGAGGGCATTGGGGTTTAGGGTCACAGTCAGCAGGGAGCCTGGGGGCACAGCCCTTGGGGAGCTGATCCGCTCCATACTTCTGGGCTCATCCAGCAGCGAGATGACCGCCATGAGCGAGCTCTTCTTGATCGCAGCCTGTCGGGCCCAGCATGTGCAGGAGGTCATAGGGCCAGCTTTGGAGATGGGGGAGGTGGTTTTGTGCGATAGATTCACGGATGCCACCTTGGCCTACCAGGGCTATGGCCGGGGTGTGGAGTTGGAGGTGGTGCGGGAGGTAAGCAGGCTGGCATCCGGGGGCATAATGCCTGGTCTTACCATTTTGCTGGACTGCTCTGTGGAGATAGGACTGGAACGTTCCCGCAGGAGGCTTGTTGCTGAGGGGAAGATTCTAAGCGAAGGCAGGTTCGAGCAGGAGGAGAAGTCCTTTCATCAAAGGGTCAGGGAGGGTTACCTGGAGCTGGCCAAAGGGGATCCCGGACGCATTAAAGTGGTGGACGCCACCGGCCCCCCGCAGTGGGTGGCAAAGGCAGTTCGCCAGCAGGTCTGTGAACACTTGGGGGTTTGAGGCGTGTCTTTTTCCGACATAATCGGTCACACGAAGCTCATCGCCAGTTTGAAGAAGGCCTTGAGAACAGGACGCCTTGCCCACGCCTATCTCTTCGTGGGCCCCCAAGGGGTGGGCAAGACTACCACTGCCTTGGAGTTTGCCAAAGCTCTGCAGTGCAGCTTATCCAGGGATGAGGCTTGCGAGCAATGTACCGCCTGCAGGAAGGTCAGAGACATGGCCCACCCTGACGTAATATGGCTTGAACCCCAGGGAAGACAGATCCTGGTGGATCAGGTCAGGGAGCTTCAGCGCCGCCTGATGTACAAGCCTCTTGAGGGGTCTCGCAGGGTGGCGATCCTGAAGGATGCCCAAGACTTGAACCTTCAGGCAGCCAATGCACTGCTCAAGACCTTGGAGGAGCCCCCGGCGGATACGGTGATAGTGCTTCTGGCCGACTCGGAGTCTTCTTTGTTACCCACGGTGGTCTCCCGCTGCCAAAAAGTTAGGTTCGGCCCTTTGGCCACAGAGATGGTCTCAGGCTATTTGCAGGAGAGAGCCGGATGGGACCCTGAAACAGCTGCCAAGACTGCAAGGGCCGCGCAAGGGAGCATAGGGAAGGCCTTACTTCTCAAGGAGGAGCCCGTGGGGCTCTGGGAGGAAGAGGCCCGGGAGTTGCTCCTCTCCATCCAGGGGTTAAGAACTTTGGAAGTGTTGGAGAGAGCCAGGGTATGGGCTTCCAGCCGCCAGGAGGCCCTGGACAGGTTGGAGGTGATGAGGTCGGTGACAAGGGATCTGCTCCTGGAAGAGATAGGCTCAAACCCTGTTGAGCCTGCCTGCACTTCTTTTCCCGGCCAGGGGCGCACAAAGTGGCTTTTGGATGTTTGGGAAGTCACAGGGAAGGCGCTGGAGGCCCTGGAGCGCAACATCAACCCCCAACTTTTATTGGAAAATCTTCTGGCTGAAATCAAACAGCGGCTTGCACAGCCTCAAGGGGCGGCAGGCCGGGCCAGGAAGGCGGGGTGAGGAATTTATGAGGGTGTTGGGTGTCAGGTTTAGGGAACAAGGCAAGGTCTACGTCTTTGAGTGCGGGGACATGGATTGTCCCCTCAATGAGTGGATAGTGGTGGAGACCGATCAGGGTCCTGCCCTGGGCTGGGTGGCAGTGGAGCCTTGGGAGCTCAGGGAGGAAGGGGGTAGGGGAACCCCGTTCAAAAAGGTCTTGCGAAAGGCCGAAAAAGAGGATCTGGAGAGGGCCCACAAGCTTAAAGAACAAAGGGAGAGGGCCAGGCAGGAATGCTTGAACCTGATTAAGGAATATCAGCTTCCCATGAAGCTGGTGGAAGTGGAGCCCCTTTTTGATGGGAGCAAGATAGTCTTTTACTTTACAGCCGAAAACAGAGTGGATTTCAGGCGACTGGTCAAAGAGTTGGCCAGGAGATTCAGATCCAGGGTGGAAATGAGACAGATAGGGGTCAGAAACGAGGCCAAGATGTTGGGCGGGGTTGCAAGCTGCGGAAGGGAGCTGTGCTGTGCTTCTTTCCTCCAGGAATTTGAGCCTGTTTCGGTTCGCATGGCCAAAGACCAGAATCTCTCCCTGAATCCCTTGAAACTCTCTGGTGTGTGCGGCAGGCTCATGTGCTGCCTGGCCTACGAGCACAAAATGTATGTGGAGCTGAAAAGGAAATTCCCCCCACCCCGAAAATGGATCAGCACCCCTAAAGGGGTGGGCAAGGTAAAACGCGTCAATGTTCTGACAGACAAGCTGGTAATAGAGAACCTGGAGGGGCAGGAAGTGGAGGTGGGGCTGGCGGAAATATTGGAAGTGCTTCCCTCCAAGCCGGAGGAGACTTGAACTTTGTGAAACAAGAGCTCCAAGTTCTAGGTACTTTTTGAGCTCAGCCTTTTTGAAGCCGGGATGGAAATCAACTGAGGTCAAGCAACGATGGAAGAGAAATTCTACGTTACCACACCGATTTATTACGTAAACGCCGAGCCTCATCTGGGCCACGCCTACACAACGATCCTGGCTGATGTGCTCAGGCGTTTTCATCACCTGATGGGATGCGAAACCTACTTTGTGACAGGCACTGACGAGCATGGGGACAAAGTTCTTCAGGCAGCCAGGGACCACGCCATGGATCCAAAGCAGTACGTGGACAAGGTGAGCGAGTCCTTCAGACAGCTTTGGCCTAGGCTCCATTGCGAGCCCGACTTCTTCATTCGCACCACAGACCCTGTTCATGTTGGGGTGGTGCAGAGCATCCTTCAGAAGGTTTACGAAAAAGGAGACATTTATTTCGGCAGGTACCAGGGCCTCTACTGCACCGGCTGCGAGAGATTTTACACGGAAAAGGAGCTGGAAGGGGGGCTTTGCCCCCAGCACAAGGTTGCACCTGAGGAGAGGGAAGAGGAGAACTATTTCTTCAGGATGAGCCGTTACCAGGAGTGGTTGAAAAAGCACATCCAAGAGAATCCCGAATTCATAAGGCCTGAGAGGTACAGGAACGAGGCCCTTTCCATGCTGAGGGAGCCTTTGGAAGACCTTTGCATATCCAGACCTAAGACAAGGCTGCACTGGGGGATCCCCTTGCCCTTTGACGATAATTTCGTAACCTACGTCTGGTTCGACGCCCTAATAAACTATGTGAGCGCATTGGGCTATCCAGACCATGAGCGTTTCTCCAGGCTTTGGCCCTACGCTCAGCATCTCATAGCCAAGGATATACTGAAACCGCACGGGATTTACTGGCCCACCATGCTCAAGGCAGCCGGCCTCCCCCCGTACAGACACCTCAACGTGCACGGTTACTGGAACGTGGAGGCCTCCAAGATGTCCAAGAGCCTTGGCAATGTGGTGCGCCCCCTGGATCTGGTCGGGAAGTACGGAGTTGACGCCTTCAGGTACTTTCTGCTCAGAGAAATGGCCTTTGGTCTGGATGCCAATTTCAGCGAAGTCGCCCTGGTACAAAGGCTAAACGCAGACTTGGCCAATGACCTGGGGAACCTGCTCCAGCGCACCCTCACCATGGCCGCAAGGTACTGTGTTGGGAAGGTGCCTGAAGCCCACAAAGAGGAAAGCCTGGATACAGAGCTCAGGCTCAAGGTGGAGGAAATGCTGGGGATCTATCAGAAAGAAATGGGCAAGCTGGGGGCCCACAGGGCGCTTATAGCAGTCTGGGAGGTCATCGGGCTGGCCAACAGATACATAGACCGCACCGAGCCTTTTCGTCTGGCCAAAGACCCATCCAAGAAAAACAGGCTGGAGACGGTGCTGTACTATGTCTTGGAGACCAACCGATTGCTATCCCTGGTGCTTTGGCCTGTGATGCCCAAGGCCGCAGCTGAGATGGCAGGGCAGCTCGGAGTTTCGGTTCCTGGAAAAAAGGGGCAGCTCATGGAGGCTGGGAGGTGGGGTCTTTTGAGACCAGGGGAGGCCTTGGGCCGGCCCAAGGCTCTTTTCCCAAGGGTGGACATGGAGAAGGCGGGTCTCGGGGCTTCGGGCAAAGAGCCTGAGCTCGGGGGAAAGGAGCAGGAGCTGAGCTCTCATCCTGAGATCAGCTTGGAGGAGTTCCGCAGGGTGGATCTCAGGGTGGCCAGGGTGGTTTCGGCCGAGAGGGTGAAGGGCTCGGAAAAGCTTCTGAAATTGGTTGTGGAGATGGCGGGGGAGACTCGGGTCGTGCTGGCCGGTATAGCCTCCAGTTACCAGCCAGAGGAAATAGAAGGCAAGTTGATCGTGGTTGTGGCCAATTTGAAGCCTGCTAAGATTTTCGGCCAAGTCTCCCAGGGCATGCTTCTGGCCGCAGTGGGGGAGGCCGGCCCAAGGCTCCTGAGCGTGGACGGTCAGGTGGCCTCAGGCACCAGGGTCTCCTAGCCCCCATTCTTCACGATGGGTGGCTGATGTGGGTTATGGGGAAATGATCAATGCCCGGAAACACACTGATTCTTGGTTTCAGATTTTGGCCGGGTTTGCCTCGGAATATGTCCAAGTGTACCGGAGGGCTTGGGGGCTAAGCCCCCAAACTCACAGGCTTTGGAAAATGATCCGGGCTAGGTGAGGCAACAAAGAGCCGCCAACTGCAGCGCAGGAAACAGAGTTTCCCATGAACGCTCAATCCATGACCGAGAAGAGAAAAGTCCTGGTGGTGGATGACGACCGCAGGATCCTGGAGCTTCTCAGGGATTTTCTGGAGCGCATGGGTATGGAGGTGGCAACAGCCTCCAGTGGGCCTAAGGCTCTGGCTCGTCTGGAAAGAGGTGACCTGGACGTGCTTTTGACAGACCTGGTGCTCCCCGGGGCGGACGGGTTGGAGCTCTTGGAGCACCTGGGAGGCATGTCCATGCCCCCTGTAGCCATTGTGCTGACAGGGCACGGCTCAATAGAGTCCGCTGTTAAGGCCATGAGGCTGGGGGCCTTTGATTACATAACCAAGCCCATTCACCTGGAGGAGATCCGGATAGTCCTGGAGAAGGCTCTCAGCTTCAGGCAGCTCAGAAGGGAGAACCTGCAGCTGCGGCAGCAATTGAGGGAAAAATACCGCTTCGAAAACCTCATCGGGCACAGCCAGGCTATGCAGTCCATCCAGAAAATGGTGGAGCGGGTGGCCGACACCGACAGCACGGTACTGATATTCGGAGAAAGCGGAACCGGCAAAGAGCTTGTGGCCAGGGCCCTTCACTACAACAGCCACAGAAGAGAGGGGCCTCTTGTGGTGGTGAACTGCAGTGCCATACCCCAGGATCTCCTGGAAAGCGAGCTTTTCGGTCACGAGCAGGGGGCTTTCACCGGAGCCGTAAAGACCCGCATCGGCAAGTTCGAGTCGGCCCAGGGTGGAACGGTTTTCCTGGACGAGATAGGGGACATGAGCCCTCACCTCCAGGCCAAGCTTTTGAGAGTTCTGCAGGAGCACGAGATAGAACGGCTTGGGGGGGGCAGCCCCTTGCGAGTGGATGTGAGGATCATAGCCGCCACCCACAGAAACCTGGAAGAGGCTATTAAGGAAGGTCGTTTCAGGGAAGACCTGTACTACCGCCTGAATGTGATCCCCATCAGAGTGCCGCCTCTGAGGGAACGCAAGTCGGACATCCCCCTTTTGATCCAGCATTTTGTGGAGAAATTCAATTCTGCAAGGGGCAAGAGGCTCACAGGCTTCAGCAAGGAGGCTGTGGAGCTCCTGATGAGTTATTCCTGGCCCGGAAACGTCAGGGAGCTGGAACACCTGGTGGAGAGGATGGTCATTCTTCAGGGCCAAGGGGTGGTGGAAGCCTCTGAGCTGCCGCCTCCCTATTCGGAGGCAGCCCGAAAACAAGCTCAGCCAAGCCCTCTTTTACCCGAGGAGGGGATGGACCTCCCGGGCTGGATGAGGGAGGTTGAGAGGGGTCTGATCCTGCAAGCCTTGGCCCGTTCGGGCGGGGTTAAGAACAAGGCGGCCCGGTTGTTGGGGATCCACCGCACAACCCTGGTGGAAAAAATGCGAAGGCTTGGTCTCTTGGGAGGCCCCAAGGGGAGTCATGAGGCTTCAGGCCGTGTCCCGCCAATTTCCTGACTATCCCTTGATCTAAAACCTGACGGCCCAGAGGAAAATCCATTCCTAACCAAAAGCAATGATTTCATATTCTTAGGTTTTGGGTTTGGTATGGGCGGGCTTCACGCCCTCCTGGGTGTTCCGGCTCTGTTTTCAATGATTTCATACTGTTGAATGTTTGATTTGGTATAGGCGAGCTTCATACCCGCCCGGGTGTTGGGTTTGGCACCCCTCAGGCCGAAACAGGCCCGGAGTGGGGCATATTTCTTGCAGCGCCAAACTGCCTCAGGATTCGGTTCCAAAGGGTGTTTGCATGTACAGACTCCAGGATCTGATCAGAAACTATCATCTGAGACTCAGGGCGGTTCACCTGGGTGAGCATCCGCACTGGCCCCTTGCTGCAGAGCCGCTTGAGCCCTTCATGACCGCTCGCACCCGTCAGGTGATAGAACAAAGGGTGGCCTTTCAGATTAGGCGCCGACTCATACAGAAGGCCTTGGAGGAGGCATAAGCTTGGATGCGGCTTTGAAGCTGCGGGTCAGCGGCAGGGAGGGCTTCGGCGGGAGCCGGGAGCCTTGCCTGGGAGAGTTCTCGGTTCTCATCGTGGATGATGACATTCTGACCCGTGAGACTCTAAGAAATATGCTCCTGCACCTTGGGGTGGGACGCGTTCAAGAGGCCTCCCACGGGCAAGAGGCGGTCCTGATCCTTGAGCAGAGGGCCGTGGATCTTGTGCTCACCGATATCCACATGCCAGTCATGGACGGCATCGCCCTTCTGGAAAAAGTGAAGGGGAGATGGCCTGCCGTGCCTGTGTTGGTGGTAACCGGGTACCCCACCATAGAAACGGCAGTGGAGGCCATGAGAAGAGGGGCCTCGGATTTCATCGTCAAACCATTCAAGCTGGACCAGATGGAGCTCCCCCTGCAGCGTGCCGCCAGGGAAAGAAGGCTTCTGCTGGAAAACTCCTTTTTGAACAGGGAGCTTGCCCAAAAACGGGAAATAGAGAGGCTTAACCGTCGCCTGCAGAAAAAACTGGAAGAGCTCTCCAAGCTTTATGCCATCAGCGAATCCATGCAGCCTGGCCCCTTGGTCGGGGAAGATCTCTTTCAGAGAATCATCCAGATGGCGGCGGAGGTGACCGAGGCCGGCAAAGCCTCCCTCATGCTGCTGGACGAGGAGAGCAACTCTCTTCTGATCAAGGCCGCCTTGGGTACGGGGCAGGAGCTTCCAGAGAACTCCAGTGTTCCATTGGGAGAGGGAATTCCCGGGAAGGCGATCCTGGAGGGCTGTCCCCTCATCCTGGAGGCTGCTGAAGAGGCCGGATCGGCTCGCTGCGGGTCACAAGGCCGCGGATCCATGATTTCTGTACCGCTTCGTATTGGGGGAGAGGTCTTTGGTGTGCTCAACGTGTATGAGAAACGCTCGGGAGGGAGTTTTTGCAAGGAGGATCTCAGCCTCTTGACGGCCTTGGCTCAGAAGGCGGCCCTTGCCTTGGAAAACCAGGCCCTCCATGAGAGCATCTACACCACCTTGACCGAAACTTTGGTTTCGCTTGTTTCCACCATTGAGGCCAGAGATCCTTACACTCGGGACCACTCCCAAAGGGTTACCCAGTGGGCTGTGCGCATTGCCCAGAAGTTGGGACTTCCCAAAGAAGACCTGGACATGTTGCGCTTTGCCGGGTACCTCCACGATATTGGAAAAATCGGGATCAGGGACTCCATCCTCATGAAGCCCGCCAGGCTCACCGAGGAGGAGATCTCGGTCATTAGGACTCATCCCATAATCGGGGAGAGGATAGTGAGGCCTTTGGGGCTTCTTCCCTTGGAGAGGTCCGTGATCCGACACCATCACGAACGCTGGGACGGCCAGGGCTATCCAGACGGACTCAAGGGGCAGGGGATACCGCTTCCAGCCAGAATCCTGGCCGTGGCAGACTGCTTTGACGCCATGACCTCGGATAGGGTCTATCGCCACGGCAGGCCCTCGGGCGAGGCCATGAGCGAGATCGAGACGCTGGCCGGAACCCAGTTCGACAAGGAGGTGGTGGCGGCCTTCAAGGAGGTCCTGGAAGAGGCAAGACTCACCCCCAATCTCCCCGGGAGGGGATGAAATAGTCTGTTCCGTCTATCCAGTCTATTCAGTCTGTTCGGTCTGTTTGGTCTTCTGGGATTTCCTCGGGGCGGGGTTCACCCCCGCCCACAATGGTTTTGGCCTTTGGTTGCGTAGGGGCGGATTTTATATCCGCCCGAAAAACGGGCCAAGCCAAAACCCCCTATCCAGTCTATTCGGTCTGTTCGGTCTGTTTGGTCTTTTGGGGTTTCCTCGGGGCGGGGTTCACCCCCGCCCGTAAAACCCAATGCCCGCTTCCTGTGAAATCCCAAATCCCACTCCCCGTATTGGTATTGATTCCATACATGCCATGTGATATGAGGAACTCCAGGAATCCCCCGGGCCTCCAACAGGGGCCCGGCCAATTGGCTTTGCCCGGATCATTGAGCATTTCGGGCAGGCGTTGTGGGTTGGTTTTTGGCCGCTGCCGGTCGAAACCCCGGCCGTTAACCCCCAAACAGCGATGCGGGCTCGCCAAGCGGCGTTTATTCAAGCTCCCAGGGGTTGGGGCGCAGCCCTCAAGCTGGCCGGGTTCCGGGAATGATGCAGCTTGGGGAATCAGGAGAGGACTCATGGGGCTTTTTGAGAAACTGGTCAGCATCCCCGCGCTTAGGCCTCACCTGGATCAAGACGAGCAGGCTTTTGTGGAAGATCCGGGCTGGCGGGCCATCTTACAGAAGGTGAAACAGCTAAAGGACCCTGCCACGCTTTTCAGTATTTTCCAGGAGGCTTCCCCCACAGACGAAAAACAGAGGATCATCAGGGGCTATCTGGCCACCATGGCTGCAGAGGCGGGGCCTGGTCCCGTGGAGTTGCCGTGTGTTGATTATGCAGGATGCTATCTTAGCCGGGGGGAGCTTAAGCTCACCAATCCCTCCCCGGAGGTTTTGCCTTGCTACGTTGGGATGGGCATGCAGGCCTCCAGCCCAGAGTGCAGGATCCTGGTGCAGGGGGATGTGGGGGATTACCTGGCTTATCGTTCTGCCAGGGCCAGTGTGGAAGTAAGAGGCTCGGCCCGCGACAGGGTGGGAATGGCGGTTGGAGAGGGGTTCATAAGGGTGGAGGGGGATGTGGCAGGGGGATTGGCCGGCAACACCCACAACACCCGTTTGGAAGTGGATGGAAGCGTGGGGAGAATCCAGAAAGACAACTCAGGTTGCAAGATCCTGGTGGGAGGGGATGTACACTGGAGCATAGGGGAGAACCAGTCGGATTGCTTCATAAAGGTGTGCGGCAACCTGGGGATGAAATACCGCAAGAGCGGTAAACTCGTGGATATGGCGGCGGGGTTGAGCCGAAACAGTGTGCTTTTGGTTGGCGGGGATGTGTGGGGAAACATAGGCTCCAGGATGGAGATCGCCAGGGTCTTGGTCTGGGGGAAGGTGCATGGGCAGATCCATGTGGCCGACAACCAGGGTGGATTCATATATCTCAACAAGAAAAGCACTCCCTTTTACAAGCGAATTGTTCGCTCCATAGGCGGGGACATAGGCCTCAAATACGTGAGTCTCAAGGAAAGCGGGTACTTGTTTGCCGAAGACCCTGAGGATGTCAAGGAGATCATACTGGGATGAGACTCCGATCTGCAAAGCCGGGCCGCATGGGGCTTGTGGGGTTTTTCTTCCTGGGGATGCTGGTGTGCTTTTTGGTGGTGGCTTGCGGGGAAAAGAAGGAATCAGGGGGAAAGGTTGCAAAGCAGAATCGTGCTCCCTCGGTGACCAAGGTGGAAATTTTGCCCTTCAGCCCCAGGGTGGGACAGGAGCTGAAGGCCTCTGTGCAGGCCGTTGACCCTGACGGGGACAGGGTGGAGTTGGCCTACCAGTGGGAAGTCAACGGCGAGGAACTGGAGGGAGAGGAGGAACCCTCCTTGCAGTCCGAGAGTTTGAGGCCAGGGGACAGGGTAGTGCTGAGAGTCATCCCTTTTGACGGGAAAACTTGGGGGGAGCCCATGGAATCCCAGCCCAGGGTCATGATGGCTCCGCCCCCTCCCAAGGTCAGGGTGGAGATTTCACCGCAGCCCGCTCTCCCAGGGGACTTGCTTCAAGCCAGGCTTGTCACAGAGCCGGAAACCTCAGAGGAGGTTCGCCTGCAGTGCAAATGGAAGGTGAACGGCCAGGTTGTGCAGGAGGGGGATTCCATGGAGTTTCCCACCAAAGGCCTGCGTCGGGGGGACAAGATTCAGGCGGAAATTGAGATGCAAATCCCCGAAGGGGAGCCGCTCACCATTCTTTCCAGGGAAACGGTTCTGCAGAATCGGCCTCCCCAAATAATCTCAAAGCCCCCCGAGAGGCTTGAGGCCGAGGGGAAATACAGGTATCGGGTCAAAGCTCTGGACCCGGACGGGGACCGCCTCAGCTTCAGGCTGGAGGGAACCCCCCCCGAAGGCATGAAGATCCATCCTTCCACTGGGCTCCTGGAGTGGGATTTCACTGATCCGCCCCAACAACCCGTGCAGGTGGACATAAGGGTCACTGACGGCCAGGGTGGGGAGGCCCAGCAGTCTTTCGACTTCTTTGTGCCTCAAACCCGGGAGTCATGACCCGCCCCATCTTTAACCCGGATTGTTCTCCAAAGCCCCTGACTTTGGGGGCTACGCCCCCAAACCCTAAGAACGGGTTTGCATAGACTCAAACCAGGGCCAAACCTGAAAGCCACCCCAAAAACATGATTTTCGTCTTGAGGTGCGGGGCCGAGTTTGACCCCAGCCAATTGGGAGCAGAGCTTGGACTTGGGGGTGCAGATCCCGGGAGTCAAAGCCTAATCCTGGCTGATTTCTCTGCAAGGGATTTGGGATTTGATCCTGCCTGGAAGGGCCAGGCCGCATCCCAAAGCCAAGCCTGAGCTTTCCAGAAGAACATATCCCTCAGCAAGGCCGTGCTCCAAACGTATCTGCCCTTCCCGCAGCAGCTCCAGAGCCTCCACGGGCTCCAGCCGAAGCCTGTTGCGGGTAATCCAAGCATCCAGGAGCCTGAGGGCAGAAGAGGTTGGCTTCAGGTACCTGCCCACCTTTCTTGCAAAGGGCAGCCCGGCCGAGACCACCCGCAAGCAGGCCGCCGGCTCAGTCTCAGCCTGGCAAGGGGAGAGCAGGTATATGGTATGGCCCCTTCTCATCAAAGAAAAGCGGGCCAAGACCTCTGGCTCCACCCCGAAACGCTCCATGAAATAGGCCTCAAGGGATCTTTTGGCCTCAGGCTCCAGTGATCTTGGCCAAGAAGAATCCCACCGTTTTGAGCCTGTGGGGGTAGATCCTCCAGGCATTGGCTAGCTCCTGACTGAATTGGGTTTCTTCCCAGTGCGTTATACCGGGCTCGTGGGGGATGTTCAGCTGGATGGGCAGCAGCCTGGCCCTGCGCTCTTGGAGAAGCCTCTCCACCACGGCCTCGTTTTCCATGGGATCATAGGAACAGGTGGAATAAACCAGCACCCCCCCTTCTTCCAGCAGATCGAATGCTTTGAGCAACAGCCTGTGTTGCAGCTCCTGGAGGTTTCCTCGCCTCGGGCCTGTTCCCACGAGACAGCCTTGGGAATCCATGCGGCCGTTTCCTTCGCCCGAGCAAGGGGCATCCACCAGGATTTTTTGAAAACGCACCCGCATGGGGAAGTCTTGGCCGGAGTAGGAGGTCACCACCGTGTTGCTTACCCCCATGCGGTGCAGGTTGGCCATGAGACCTGGATGGCGCTTTATGGAAGGCTCGTTGGCCACTATGCGGCCCAGGTTTTTCATCATTGCCGCCATTTGGGTGGTCTTGCTTCCAGGGGCAGCGCACATGTCCAGCACCAGCTCTCCTGGCTCAGGGGCCAGGGCCAAGGCCGGGATCCCGGAGCCTAGGCTCTGGGAGTATATGTGGCCGGTCAAGTAAAGCAGGAGCCGTCCTGGGCTTTCCAGGCCTGGAAGCACCAGAAACTCTGCTCCCAGTGGGGAAGGCAGCACCTCCAGGCCTTGGCTCAAAAGGGCACTTCTGATCTTCTCCGGGCTTCCGGTAAGGGTGTTCACCCGTATGGAAGCCGGCACGGGCCCCTTGATTGAGTCCAGGAAGTCCTGGTAATCCGGGATCAGGCCCGAGTACCTGCTGAAGAAATCCCTGGCCAGCATTGCAGCCCTTCCTGCCTGTTTCACTTCAGGGTGTCTTAAGGATTAGGTCTGGGCACTTGGGGCTGTGGGGGAAGGTGGCCTGGGTGTGAAGCTCCTTCCAGAATATGTCCTTTCTGGAAAAGGGCAGGAAGACCACCTTGGCTTCCCCTAGCTGCGCCCTGGCCCTGCCCAGCCACTCCAGGAGCCTTTTGTTCCTGAAGGGCAGCAGCCCTGCCAGGACCGTGGTGGCCAGATGACCGGCGTCGGAGCTGGGGAGACTGGCCCCCGCTGCGCTCACCCCGGCCCCCTGGGGGAAACCCGTGAGCTCCAACCCTGGCTGTGCCCCTGTGACCCGCACGGCCATGGCCAGGGTCACCTTGGGGTCTGGGAGGCGGGTGGCCGGCACATACAGGAGGCAGGGACCCTCCCCAACTGTCTTGGGGTCCATGGGGTTGGATTGGGGGGCGAGTCGGCGAAGCTCCGAGGCGGTATCCAGGGTTGTCTTGCCATCCGAGAACCTGCACTGGATGCACCAGAAGGGCACCCACAGGAGCTCTTCCCAGGCCTGGCCCTGGGGAGGGGAGGCCGCCTGGTAAGGGATCTCTCTCCAGCGCCCTTCCTGCCCGTCCCAAAGGCGCAGGCAGGTGGGGCAGAGGTGAAGCAGGCTCTGGGGCCGGAAAGGCAGGTCCCATCCGCAGTTGGGGCAGCGAAAGGGTAGAAACTCGAGCCGGCCCCAAAGCGGCTCCTGGGGGGCCTTTGCAGCAGGGCTTTTTGCGGGGGTGCCTGCAGATGTGGCCTCTCCCGCCTCCTGCCCGTCAATGGCGTCCAGGAAGATGTGGTGTTCCGTCTCCCCCACCCGGGCTGTGCCGTGCCAGAGGGGAGAGAAGATCAGGGAGAGACGCACACCCACCAGGCTCTCCAGCACCATCTCCGGGGTCAGCCCGTGCGGCTGGAGAAAGCACCGCGCTAGTCTTTGGAGAGCCTCCAAGGCCTCTTGCCTGCTCACCTCCACAGGCATGAGCGGGCCTTGCAGGTCCCTCGGTCCCAAGGGGCTCAAGGGGAGCACTTGGGCGCGCGTGCCCAGGGTCTTAATGCCGATCCCCTCTTGTCTGGATGCCGCTATGGTGTGCTCCAGTGGCCGCACCAGCAGCTCCCTGGCCTTCTCCGAGGGGGGAGGGAACAGGTCATTGGGATCGGGGTTCCCCATGGCCCGGTTCCCGAAAAACCACCTGTAAGAGACCGCCTTGAGCCTCCAGAAGGGGAGGTGGGTCAAGGTTGGGGTGGGGAGGCTCACTTCCCCCAGACCCTTGCGGGACAAACAAGACAGGATCATTTCCCGGGCCCTTCTCGGATCCTGGATCTTGGGGGCAAGGCTGTAGCCGGGCACTCCCCCCGGCGTGGAGGCCAGCAGAACGGAGGAGCAGAAGCGGCACCTGACCACATGCTCCTCTTCCAGGGAATCTATTTGCGCGCCGCATTGCGGGCAGCGAAAAAGGATGCGGCTCATTGCTCCGAGTTACACCCTTGGTCTCGTAGGGGCGGGGTTCATCCCCGCCCGTGCCCCCGCCCGAGCCCTCCCCCCAACCGCGGGGGGATTCGCTGGGTCACATATTTGGTCTCGTAGGGGCGCATTTTATATGCGCCCGCAAAAGGGGCCAAACCCAAACCCCAAAACCCAACGGGAGGGGATAAACCCCTCCCCTACAGCTGGTCTATTTGGTCTGTTCCGTCTATCTAGTCTAGTCGGTCTGTTCAGTCTATTCCGTCTATTTGGTCTTTCGGTGTTTGGTCGGGGCGGGGTTTATCCCCGCCCGCAATGGCTTTGGCCCTTGGTTTCGTCGGGGCGGGGTTCACCATCGTCCGTGCCCCTGCCCGTACCCTCTCCCCAACCCCGCATCATTCCCCACTGGTTGGGGGCCCGGACTGGCTTGGCAGCTTCTCCCCGCACTGATTGCAAAAAACCGCCTCGGCCAGGGCCGAGGCCCCGCACTTGGGGCAGGTCCTCCTGACCCTCTCCACCTTGGCGCCGCAGACCATGCAAAACTTGGCCTCCGGGGGCAGGTCTGTGCCGCAATGCAGGCAGGCGTTGACCTTGAGAAGCTGGTAACCGCAGGAAGGGCAGAACCTGGCATCCAGGGGGATCTGGGCAAAGCACTTGGGGCACTGTGCCCCTGAAGGTTGCTGCTGAGCTTGTTCTTGCAGGCTTTTGAGCAATATGCCGGGGAGCATCATCCCCATGCCGGCCCCAACCCCCAGTCCCATACCCGATGAGGCGGCTGAAGCTGTTGCCTCTGCTCCCGCGCCTCCCTTGGCCGCCTCTTCCAATGCTTTGGCGGCTTTGAACTTGAGAAAGGCGTTGAGGTCCCCCACGGCCCCCATGGAGCTTCTCTCGTCTATGATCCGCTGGACCTCATCCGGAGGAGTGATGCTGGTGATAAAAAGATCTCTAAGCTCCACTCCGTACTTGCTGAAATCCTGGGTCACCCTGGTCTTGAGGGCCACCCCCAGCTCGTCATAGCGCTCCGGAAGCTGAAAAACCGAGGAGAGTTGTTCGCCCAGAAGATCATTGAACCTGGAGACGATCACGTCCCTTAGGTAGTCCGATATGTCCTGGGTGGTGTAGATCCCCTGGGTACCCACCAGGGTGTTCACGAAAAGAAGAGGCTGCACCACTCTGAGGGTATAACGGCCAAAGGCTCTGAGGCGCAGCACTCCCAGCTCTTTGTCCTTGAATGCCACCGGTTCTCTGGTTCCCCACGTCAGGTGAGTGAAGACCTTCAGATTCACAAACAGGATCTCAACCCTAAAGGGGCTCTTGAACCCAAAGGGAAGGCTAAGCATCTTGGTGAGCACGGGCAGGTTCAAGGTGGAAAGCGTGTGCCTGCCCGGGCCTATGACGTCATAGCCCTTCCCGTCCCTGAAGAAGACGGCAGCCTGGTTCTCCCGGACAATCAACTGTGCCCCGAACTTCACCTCCGCGGAGCCGCTTTCGGGTATCCTGTGGACCATTTCGGTCCCAGTCTCATCGAACCACTCGATCACCTCCAAGAACTGGCTCATGAAAACCTCCATGATAAGGGGTCTCCCTTTGGGGGGGGGCCAAGGCTCACTCAGGCCTGGTCATGAAGTCACGCCTTCGCTCAAAGCGCTGCCTCAGAATCTGGCACCTGTTTTCGAGCTCCTCCAGTTTTTCCCTGAATTTTTCCTCTCCAGGGGCTGCTGAGGCCAACTCCCGCGCCTCCTCCTCCATTGCCTGAGCGTCGTCCATGAGATACAGGTCAAACTCGTAGAGACGCCCCAACTGCTCCTCCCTGATCTTCTCCAGGTCGAACACACCTCCATATCCGTAGGCTGCATATAGGATGGTGTCCGAAAGCCGTTGCAAAGCCGAGCAGAGCCTGTCCAGGCGGGGCAGGGGATCCAGTAGAGCTGAGTCTGCAAGTTGCTTTTCCAAAGACTGCACTTGCTCCAGCACGACTCGAAGCCTTTGGCTGAGCTGCTCCCTCACCCTTTTGTCTGTCTCCCGGCGGTGCTCCCGCTCCTGGTATGTGCGAAGGCCGGGGATGCGGGAGACCCATTTTTCGAGTTTGTCGCTGAGATGGCTCCTTGAGTCCATGTAAATCCCCTCCCCTCGGAAGTGGGCTTCCAGGCCGCTCAAACCTTAACACGGGAGGCTGCCGAAGGCAACAAAGGGGTTCTTTCCGCTTGGGGCGCTTCTGGGGGAGGGGTTTTCTGATAGCTGGTTGGGCATTTAGCCCGTATTATTAACGGCGAGTGACTAAACTACTACCGCCTAAAGGCGGTAGGTTTGGCGAGCTAACCATGCCTCGTCGAATGAATTCGACTCAGCAGCCCGCCACAAACCACCGGCTTCAGACGGTGGTTCTTGAGTCGCAACGGGGAAAACCGCCGACTTCAGTCGGGGGATATCCGGAACCTGCGCCTTCGGCGCATACTAAAGTCTTCGCCTAAAGGCGAGGGTTTTTCTCCCATTCCCCGAGTGGGACAATAATACGGGCTATCTTAATGACATCCTTTGAGAAACCGGTCTATGCTCAAAAGCATCCTGATTTTCGTCTCCAGATTTGATCCTGCTTTGAGTCGGAATATGTCGAAGTGTACCGGGGGCTTGGGGGCGTAGCCCCCAAAGTTACGGGCTTTGGAGAATTATCCGGTTAGGGTTCAGAGTTGCGCGCTGAGATTTGAGAGAACCCCCTTGTGTTTCCATGCCAAGCTTGCCTGAGTAGCGCTTGACAATGTTCCCGCCTATTAATATGATACTTCCTCCTAGGCGCTGCCCCGCATGGAAGCGCGCCGCAATCCAATAAAGCGATGCATAACAAGCCCTTAGCCTCAAAAAAAAGGGCTTGGACGGGCGGAGCCTATCTCTCTTTTCAGACCAGCTCCCAGGCCCCCAGGAAACTCTTTCACCTGCTCCCGACCGAACAGACCAGACAGACGAATTTACCCAATTCAGGTCAAACCACTTTTGGGTAAATTTACCCAATTTCGGTCAAACCTGTTTTGGGTAAAATGCGGCCTCTTGCCTGGAGCTCTTTGCTCAGTGCCCTCAAAACGGTCCAGACCGAATAGACCGAATAGACGGAATCGACCGAACAGACTGAGTAGACCAAATAGACTGAACAGACCAGATAGACCGAATAGACGAGATAGGGTTTATCCCCTCGCGGGTTTTGGGGTTTTAGAATTGCCCTGTTTTGCGGGCGCATACAAAATGCTCCCCTACGAAACCCAAAATGCAACACATTGAAATCACAAGGTTGTTGTAGGGGAGGGGTTTATCCCCTCCCGGGGGTTTGGTTTACGCCATTCCACGTGCTCCCGACCGAACAGACTGAACAGACCGAATAGACTAGATAGACGAAATAGACCGAACAGACGAAACAGACGGAACAGACGATCTAGACCCAACAGACGGAACAGACTGAATAGACCAGATAGACCGAACAGACTGAATGAACGTTGAGACCTGACCCCTAACTGCGCGGATTTGACCCGGTGGTGAAGCAAAGTTATGCTTAGGCGATCGAAGTATCACAGGATTCGGATCACCCAAGCGGAGTTACATCCCCACCTGCAGGCGCGGATGCAACAACGTGGCATTACCCTGGAGGAGATCGAACAGACCTGGAACGACGGTTGGGAAGCCACTGATGCTAAGTCCGGCACATTGGGGAGGGTGATGGTCTTCCGATATGAAGCGGAATGGGAGGGAAGAGTTCTACCAAGAGAAAGAGGTGACGGTCTACTGCGGAGTGACCGATGAGAAGCTTGTCTTGTTGACGGCCAAGGCGCGGTATGGGCAAGGTTTTCCAAGGGGGTAATGGGAACATGAAGATCGAATACGATTCGGTTCGGGATTTATTGTATATATGGTTTGGTCTTCCGGGGGAGAAGGCGGCGAAGACTGAGACCGTGGTGCCCGGCGTACACTTTGATTTCGATAGAGAGGGGCGTTTGCTGGGCATTGAAGTTCTGGATGCCTCAGAGGTGTTGCGGCACAAAGTTCAGTTCGAGGTCGAACTGGCGCCTCCCTCCGCGAAGGCGGCTCCTGCCTGACGTAATCAATAGGCATCGTCAGAGTCCCTCGCCCGGCTGTTCCCTACTGAATAGACCGAATAGACAAGCTTTCGATTCCAGATTTTCCCGACGGAATAGACGCAATAGACTAGATAGACTCAACAGACCAAATAGACCGAATAGACTAAATAGACTTAACAGACCAAACACGAGGTGTGTGATGGAGAAACTAGACCGCATCACCGTTGATCCTGGGATTTGCCTGGGGCAGCCGACGGTTCGCGGCACCCGGATCACCGTGAGCGTCATCCTCAAGATGCTGGCCGGAGGCAAGACCGTACAAGACGTGCTGGAGGCTTATCCAGAGCTCCATCGGGAGGATGTATACCAGGCCATTAAATACGCGGCCTGGGTCGTTTCCGATCAGTTCCATTTGTTGCCTGTGCCTGCTCGAGGGTGAGTTCCCTGACTCCCATGCGCTTGCTGGCCGACATGAACATCTCGCCCAAGACGGTTGATGCTTTGCAACAGCAAGGCTGGGATATCATTCGGGTTTCAGAGGTGCTGGCTACGGATGCATCTGATGAGGAGATCTTGGGATTTGCCCGTGAGCAGGGCAGGGTTGTCATCACCCAGGATTTGGATTTCTCGGCATTGTTGGCGCTCGGTGGTCATGATAGACCCAGCTTGATTACCCTGCGACTGGCCATATCAGATCCGGAGACGGTCACTCGTAAATTGCTTGATGTGCTTCCCAGTCTGGAAAAGGTGCTCCGGAAGGGCGGCGTTGTCACTGTAGACGATGTGGCGGTGCGCATTCGCAGGTTGCCGATCGGGTAGTTGTTTTTCATCCCTTACTTTCGATTCATGGGGCGCATCGGCGGCATCGGCGTTGCCGGCCATACTCCCCCTAGCCCCCTGAACTGACTATCCAGAGGGAACAGACCATCTAGACCAGATTGCGGTTCCAGATTCTCCTGACTGAACAGACCGAATAGACCGAACAGACCAGCTTTCGATTCCAGATTTTCCCGACGCAATAGACGGAATAGACTAGATAGACTGAACAGACCAAATAGACCGAACAGACTTAATGGACGGAATAGACCGAATGGACCGAATAGACGAAATAGACTAAATAGACCAGAAAGGACGGTGTGTGTGATGTTGATGGAATATACCCAGAAGGCTTTGGAAGCAGCGGAGTACAAGAAACTTGAGGACGGTACCTGGTTCGCCGAGATTCCGGGGTTCGAAGGCGTTTGGGCGAACGGCAAGAAGGTAGAGGAGTGCAGGCGGGAGCTTGTGGAGGTGCTGGAGGAATGGATCATGCTTAAGCTCAGGGATGGAGACCCCCTGCCTGTTCTGTCCGGCCTGGAACTGAAGGTCCAAGAGGTGGCCATCAGGTAAATGGCACCTGGTATTTCACGCAGAGAGCTCATCAGGAAGTTCCGAGCCCTGGGCTACTCGGGCCCGTTCTCTGGAGGTCGGCATCAGTTCATGAAGAGGGGCAGGATGAAGATCCGTATCCCGAATCCTCACGGAAATAGTGAGATCAGCGGGAGTCTTGTGAAAGAAATCCTGCGCCAGGCCGGTATCTCAGAGGATGATTGGGAACGGGCGTAGAGGGAACAGGGCCTCCCGTGAGGCTTGTGCAGCCCTCTGTTTCCCTTTGCTTGGTACCTTTTCATCCTGCGCCCTGGGCATTATGGTTGCAGCAAGTCGCGCATAAGCGATGAAGGAATCCATCAAGTCGAAGGAGTTAATGGACAATGTCCTTGCCATTTCTTGCCGCACAGACCATCCCGCCGCCCCCGACCAAACAGACCAGCTTTCGATTCCCGCTTTTCCCGACTGAACAGACTGAACAGACGAGACAGACCAAACAGACCAGATAGACTGAACAGACCGAACAGACCGAATAGACGAGATAGACCATACAGACGAAATAGACCGAATAGACGATATTGACGGAATAGACCAAATAGACCGAACAGACCAAACAGACTGATCGGTTTGTAAGGAACAGGCCTCTGCGCGCACCGGAGGCTGGCCTCATCCGGATCCGGTTGCATGCGAGACGTTGGACCGGCTAATTTCCGGCGAACGTGCCGGGCATTTGTGGAGGAGACCCAGTCCCCGGGTTCGCACAGCCGGATGGGGAAGGCTGGTTACGAGTTTCAGGATTCGTGCTATCATTGAATAAAAAGGCTCCGACAGTTCCTTAAAGAAGAAAGGTGATGCGACAGGTGAACGCTTTGAGGATCGAACTCTCACCGGATCTGCGTGATGCCTTACGTGTTCCCCTCGAGGAGCAGGAGGAGCGCTTGCGTCGCGAGCTGGCCGTTCGTCTGTATCAGAAGGGGCTTCTTTCCTTCGGTAAGGCTCGTCAGCTGGCCGGATTTTCAAAATGGGCCTTTCATGAACTGCTGGCGGCCGAGGGTATCGTGCGCCATTACGATGCGGAAGAACTGCAGGCAGATTTGGCAACCCTCGAGACCTTGGGATGAAGGTCATTTCGGATTCCTCGGTCCTGATAGCCCTGAGCAGTATTGGCCAGCTTTCCTTGCTGCAAAAGCGTTTTCCTCAAGGCGTCATGATTCCCGAGGCGGTCTGGCGTGAGGTTGTGGAGGCCGGAGGCGACCGCCCGGGTGCAGGTGAAATAAGGGCAGCGGTTTGGATTCAGCGCCGGGCGGTGTAAGATAGGGACTACGTCAGACTCCTGGCCGCCGAACTCGACGAGGGCGAGGCGGAAGTGATCGGGCTGGCGCGCCAGGAGGGGGCGGATGTGGTTCTTTTGGACGAGAAGGAATCTCGACGGATGGCAGGGCGCCTGGGGTTGCGTGTGTTGGGAACGGTGGGCTTGCTGGTGTGGGCCAAACGAAATGGGTTGATCGCTAGCCTGGATGCACAACTGAAAGTCTTGCAGGAGCAAGGCGGCTTCCGCTTGAGCCGGGAGCTTTGCCTCGAGGCACTCGCCCAGGTGGGCGAGGAGCCTGGCGCGTTTTCGAGGACCTAGTAAGGAGTCGAGACCCCGATGCTTCCAGGATCAGTTGGGGAAGTGTCCTAATTCGAACCCGGCGGGCCGGCATCCGGGCGTTTGACCAATATGCCATCTAATAACTACATGCCTGTGGATCCCCGAGCTCGACAGGGCAGCTTAACCAGCCGTCTTTGAAGGCCCATAAACTCTTGTTCTGAGATAAGGCGGTTTGCAGGGGGGACCCGAGGTGGCCGAGATCTTTTGTTCGTTCCATTTGCTCTGACGACCATCCCGCCGTTCCCGACGGAACAGACCAAATAGACCGAACAGACGGAACAGACTAGATCTCGGTTCCAGATTTCCCCGACTGAACAGACCGAACAGACCAAATAGACCAAACAGACCAGATAGACCGAATAGACCAGACAGACGGAATAGACGGAACAGACCAGATAGACCGAACAGACCAATAAACCAGCCACGGGAGGGCCAAATGCGCAAGTCCATAGCGCTGGAACTTGAGCCGGAGGTCATCATAGAGGCCGTCAAGAAGATGAAGAAGCGGCAGCGCGAAGCGTTCCTCGAAGATCTTCTTGCATCCACGTCACCGGATTACTTGGCCAGCATCAGGGAGTCGAGGGCTGATTACAGGGCGGGACGGGTCTTCGAACACGAAGAGGTCTTTGGGTCTTGAGGTTTCGCCTCATTTACACCCGCAGGGCGGCAAAGGACATCGCCAGGCTGGATCCGCGCGCACGGAAGAGGATCGGGATGGCGCTTGCGAGGTACCGTGACAACCCATTCGATCATCTGGAGAAGATATCCGATCCAGAACTCGGGTCTTATCGCCTCAGGGTGGGCGACTACCGGGTGATAGTGGACATCGAAGGAGAGGACATGGTGGTGCTGAGGGTAGGCCACAGGCGGGAGATTTACAGGAGATGAGAGGGCCGATGCTCTTGGCTCGGGCGTTGATTGAGACCGCCATGTTCCAAGCTGTCGCTGCTGACTCCCCGCCTCCCCGACCAAACATACCGAACAGACCAAATAGACTGAACAGACGATACAGACCATGAAACTCTCCCGTTTCGAGGACCTCCAGTGCTGGCAGGAGGCGCGGGCCCTCACCCAGATGGTCTATGCTGCCACCCGCGCCGCTGCGTTCAGGAAGGACCTTCGCCTCTCGGGCCAGATTCAGGCGGCCTCCGCCTCTGTCATGGCGAACATAGCGGAGGGGTTTATGCGGCATTCGGACAGGGAGTTCATCCAGTTCCTGTTCATGGCCATGTCCTCGACGGCGGAGGTTCAGAGCCACCTTCACGTGGCCCTGGACCAGGGCTATATCCAGGAGGGGGGCTTCGATGGGCTCTATGAGCAGACCGGCAAGACAGCCATGATCATCTCGGGCCTGATCAAGTACCTCCGCTCCACCCCGACCCCCCGGACCAAACAGACCAGATAGACGGAACAGACCAGCCAGACGCAACAGACGGAATAGACCAGACAGACCGAACAGACGGAACAGACAGAACAGACCAAATAGACGGAACAGACAGAAGAGACCAAATAGACCGAATACACTATATAGACTAGATAGACTGAACAGACCATACCGACGGAGGTAGTGAATTCATGAGCAAGCTTTTCAAGATCCCTTTGGTTTTGGAACCTCAAAAAGAAGGGGGATGGACCGTAACAAGTCCCGTTCTTCCAGAGCTGGTAACAGAGGTTGATGATCTTAAGTTGCTTGATGAAGTTCTCAGGGATGCATTGACTGCAGTAGTCGAGCTCTACGAAGATATGGGCAAGGAGTTTCCTTCCAGCTTATTGGCAGATGGATTGAAGTCTCCTGTGTGGTTTGAATCGCTCATTTCTGCTTAACGATGAACTACAAGGAATTGGCCAGAAGGCTTCGAGCTCTCGGCTGTCATGAAGTCCCTCGTAGAGGTAGTGGATCACATCGAAAATGGCTCAATCCCGCAACGGGAAGAGGCGCTGTAATCCCGGATTGGGGAAACAGGGATCTTAAACAAGGTACGATAAGAGGGATATTGAGGCAATTGGGGATAGATATCGGCTCCTTCGAAGAGGTATAGACTTCACTTTTTAGATCCAGTCCCAACTCGGCAAATCATGGAAACACAAAATGCTCCGGGCTCAGCATTGATTTAGACCATCCCGCCGCCCCCGATGAAATAGACCGAACAGACCAGCCGTAGGGGAGGGGTTTATCCCCTCCCGTAAGGTCTGGGTTTAGGTTTTTGGTTTTCCCCGTTTTTCGGGCTCCCGACCGAACAGACCAGATAGACTAGATCTCGGTTCCAGATTTTCCCGACGGAACAGACCAAATAGACCAAATAGACCGAATAGACTGAACAGACCAGATGAATGTGCGGCATCGCAGGCATCCTCAACCACAGTGCTCCTGGCGGCCCTAAGGACGCGGAGACCCTGGGCCGCATGACCTCCCGCATGGCCCCCCGCGGCCCAGACGGCCAGGGGCTGTGGCACTCCCCCGAGGGCCGCGTGTCCCTCGGCCACCGCCGCCTGGCCATTATCGATCTCTCCCCGGCCGGGGCCCAGCCCATGGCGGACCCCGAGACCGGAAACGTGATCGTCTTCAACGGGGAGATCTACAACTACCGGGAGCTCAGGGCGGGGCTGGAGTCCGCGGGCTCTCGCTTCCGCTCAGCCTCCGACACCGAGGTCCTGCTCCATCTCTATCGCCGGGAGGGCCCCTCCATGCTCCCGCGCCTGCGTGGCATGTACGCCTTCGCCATCTGGGAGGAGGCCCGCAAAAGGCTCTTTCTGGCCCGCGACCCCTTCGGCATCAAGCCCCTCTACCTCGCCGAAGACGGTAAGACCTTGCGCTTCGCCTCGCAGGTAAAGGCCCTCCTCGCCGGGGGCGGGCTGGACACCTCCCCCGAGCCCGCAGGCCATGTGGGCTTTTTTCTGTGGGGCCACGTCCCAGAGCCCTTCACCCTTTACAGGGGGATCCGCGCCCTGCCCGCAGGGACTTGGCTCCGGGTGGGGCTGGACGGCCGGCAGGAAAGTGGGAGGCACTTCCATCTGGCCTCCGAGCTGGGAGAGCCCGCCTTGGATCACCCGCCCCGCTCGCCGGGCGAGGCCAGGGAGCTTCTTGCGGCCGCCCTGCGGGAGAGCGTGCGCCACCACCTGGTGGCGGATGTGCCGGTGGGGGTCTTTCTCTCCTCCGGGAAGGACTCCTCGACCCTGGCCGCCCTTGCGGCCGAGGCAGGGCAGGGTCCTGTGCGCAGCTTCACCCTCGGCTTTCGCGAGTTCATCGGGACGCCCCAAGACGAGGTCCCCCTGGCAGAATCGGTCGCCCGCGTGTACGGGACAAACCACGAGACCCGCTGGGTGGGAAGGGAGGATTTCGAAGCGGACCTCGGCCGCCTCCTGGATGCCATGGACCAGCCCTCCATAGACGGGGTCAACACCTACTTTGTGGCCAAGGCAGCCGGCGAGGCCGGCCTCAAGGTGGCCCTCTCAGGCCTCGGGGGGGACGAGATCTTCGCGGGCTATCCGGGCTTCAGGGAGATCCCTTTGCTCGCCCGGTGGCTTCGCCCGGCGGCCCTCTTCCCGGGGTTGGGCCGTGGCGTTCGGCGTCTCGCCTCGCCCGTGATCGGCCGCTTCTTTTCGCCCAAATACGCGGGGCTCCTGGAGTACGGCGGGCGGTGGGCGGGGGCCTACCTCCTTCGCCGGAGCCTCTTCATGCCCTGGGAACTGCCGGGGCTGCTCGAGCCGGATTTCGTGCGGGAGGGCTGGGAGCGGCTCCAGACGCTTCAGGCCCTCGGGGGGACCCTGGACGGGGTCGGCCCGGACAGGCTCAAGGTGACGGCCCTGGAGGCCTCCTGGTACATGCGAAACCAGCTCCTTCGCGACACCGACTGGGCGAGCATGGCCCATTCCCTGGAGGTGCGCGTCCCGCTTGTGGACGTGCCCCTTTTGCGCACCGTGGCGGCCCTTGTGCACGCGGGCTTCCCGGTGGGCAAGGCCCAGATGTGCGCGACGCCTCGAAGGCCGCTTCCCCGGGAGGTGCTCCAGCGCCCCAAGACCGGCTTTTCGGTCCCGGTGCGCGAGTGGCTGATGGAAGCCTCGCCGGAGGCCCTCCGCCACCGTGGCCTTCGGGGGTGGGCTAAGTACATCTTGGTGGAAACCCAAAAATGGATCCAAGCTCTAGGTACTTCGCCTGCCGACAACATCGGCCTAGAGTAGTTCTCATTTACCGCCAGCCAAGGGTCGGTGCGTACAGCATAGAGAACATCTTCAGAGCAATTGGCAGGGAATTGCGAAAAGAGGTGGAACTTATTGAATACGAGCTTGGTCCGCGCAGCAAACTGCTGCGTGACATCATCAACCTTCGCGGTCTGCAGGCTGATATTTACCACGTCACGGGCGATGTTAATTACCTGGTGCCCTTGTTACCTTGCAAAAAAACCGTGCTGACGATTCACGATATTGGTCACTATCTATTCGGTCTGAGCGGCATCAAGCGCTGGCTCTACAAATGGATGTGGCTCATCCTGCCCATGCGGACGGCGGCAGCAATCACCACGGTTTCCGATGCCACGCGGAAAAACATTCTCGCCTATCTGCCCATTCAACCTGACCGGCTGCAAACCATTGACAACTGTTACAGTACCCTTTTTTCTCCGGTTCCACGCCCTTTCAATGAAACCTGCCCCGTGATTCTCCAAGTAGGAACCAAACCCTACAAAAACGTCCCCCGTCTAGTTCAGGCCTTGAAGGGAATACCCTGCAAGCTGGTGTTGATCGGCGAAGTCGATGAAGCGATCGAGTCCCAATTGCTGGCCTGTAAAGTCGATTACGAGTCACGCACCAACCTGAGTGACGAGCAAATTGTACAAGCGTATGTGGATTCTGATCTCGTAAGTTTTGTATCCATCGGCGAAGGTTTCGGTATGCCAATAATCGAGGCCCAAGCGTGCGGTCGACCCGTGGTTACATCCGATGAGCCACCTATGTCCGATGTGGCTGGTGTGGGGGCGTGTCTGGCATCCGCTTCCAGTGTGGAAAGCATACGATCCGCCATCCTGAGACTCATACATGACCCCGTTTATCGGGAACAGGTCATACAAGCGGGCCTGGAGAATGCCAAACGCTATTCGGCAGCGAGCATTGCCGAACGTTATTTTAACTTGTACAAGAGAATAATCAGCAAATGAAAACGAAACCCCCCATCACCGTCACCCGGCCCTATCTTCCCCCACTCCAGGAATTTATCCCTTATCTGGAGAAAATCTGGGGCAGCAAATGGCTGACCAATAATAGCGCCTTCCATCAAGAGCTGGAAAAGGCGCTGTGTGAGTATCTAGGTGTCGAACATCTGGCCCTTTTTTGCAACGGCACGATAGCCCTCATCACCGCCCTTCAGTCACTGCGGATCACCGGGGAAGTGATCACAACACCCTATTCTTTTGTTGCTACCACCCACTCCTTGTTCTGGAACAACATCCAGCCGGTTTTTGTTGACATCGACCCAAAAACTATGAATCTCGATCCTGAAAAGATCGAAGCTGCCATTACGCCTCGAACAACGGCGATAATGCCGGTCCACTGTTATGGCCTCCCCTGCGACGTGGAAAGCATACAGCGCATCGCCGAGATCTACGGTCTCAAGGTGATCTACGATGCCGCCCATGCTTTCGGAGTGCGTTACAAAGGGCAAACCTTGCTTAAGTATGGGGATCTTTCAGTGTTGAGTTTTCACGCGACCAAAGTGTTTACCACCATGGAAGGCGGCGCCATCGTCTGCCCGGACGCCAAAACCAAGGAACGCATCGATTACCTGAAGAATTTCGGCATCGCCGATGAGGTGACCGTCGTCGCCCCGGGAATCAACGGCAAGATGAACGAAGTTCAAGCGGCTTTTGGCTTGCTACAGCTGCGGCATATCGATGAAGCCATTGCTCTGCGCCGGGCAATAGACCAACGCTACAGGGATGCCTTTAGCAACATTCCCGGCCTGACCATGGCGCCGCTTTTCCCAGAGGTTGAGCACAATTACTCCTACTTCCCGGTCCTAGTCGGCCCGGATTATCCCCTTAAGCGAGATCAGCTTTACGATGCGCTCAGGGCATCGGGTATCCACGCCCGCCGCTATTTTTACCCGCTTATTAGCAATATGCCCATGTACCGTGGCTTGCCATCTGCCGTGCCAGCGAACCTGCCAGTTGCTCAAGAGGTTGCTGCTCGCATTCTCTGCCTTCCTATTTACCCAGATCTTGGGGATGCAGATCTGCAGTTGATCATCGACATTGTTCGAGGTGCCTAAATGTCATACTATGAGGCAGAAGAGTTGCAGGAAATGGGATTTGCTGCCTGCGGAAAAAATGTCCGCATTTCCCGCAAGGCATCCATATACAACCCATCCGCTATTTCCATCGGGGATCACGTCCGAATCGACGATTTCTGTGTGCTGTCTGCGGGAGATGGGGGTATCGAGATCGGGAATTTTGTTCATATCGCGGTTTTTTGCTCACTAATTGGTTCATGTAATATAAAATTGGCGGACTTTTGCGGTTTGTCGTCGAGGGTTTCAATATATTCAAGCAGCGAGGACTTTAGTGGGAAGACAATGACTAATCCCATGGTTCCAGAAGAGTATAAAAACGTGATTCATAAACCTGTATATCTGGGCAAACACGTCATTGTCGGCTCTGGTTCGGTGATTTTGCCCGGGGCGCATCTTGAGGAGGGTGTAGCCATTGGTGCACTTAGCCTGGTTACCAAACGTTGTATGGCGTTTGGTGTCTATGCTGGCGTTCCTGCACGACGTGTTAAGGATCGAAAGCGCGATTTGTTGGCCCTTGAGCAGCGACTGATGGAAACCTTAGTGAAAGCAAAGTGTGATATACGCCATGAAGTCTAAGCTCATCTTCATCAGCTCGATTGCCACCCCTCAGCAGGTCAAGTTCTGCAACGCTTTACAGGACTATTTTGATGCCGAGTTTTGGTTCTACGAATACCCGGACCGCACTCGGGGTTCGTTCTGGCGGGTGAACCTGGGGAAGTACTGCCGCGTTCTGTCTCCCGTGTTTTTTGCCAACGCCCTTCCATTAGTGAGGGAGCGCTATATAGCCCCGCACATAACTGCAGATTTGGATAGGGCTAATCCGGATATAGTGATGCTGGGAGGCTTCTCCATTCCCGGCAACTACTTGGCTTATCGGTGGGCCAAGCGTCATGGCAAACGCACTATCGTCTTCACCGAACGTTCCCGTAACGCCAAAGGTCAGCTGCGTAAGCTCGGACCGATTTGGCGCCTGCTTCGATGGCTATACCGGGATGTCGATATGGTCATGGTCAGCGCCGCGGATGCAGTCGAGCAATACGCCAATGAGTTTGGCTTTGGCGATAAGGTTGTGGCTGGACGCTATGCAGCGGATCTGGATGACTATTTTAGCCATCCGATCCGCAAGGCCAAGCCAGCATACACCTACATTTTCGCCAATCGCATGACCCCTATCTACAATCCCTTGGGGGCGATCGATATATTTGCCGAAATCGCTACCCGCCATCCCGGCTCTCGGTTGGTGATGAATGCCGCGGGCGAATTGGGAAACGCCTGCCGAGAACGGATTGCCAAGTTGGGGGTAGGGGATAGTGTGGAGTTTCTGACCAACTTGAAATCCTGGAGCGATCTTGGGGCAGTCTATGCCCGGTGCGACATGCTGATCCTGCCAGCTCATTTCAGTAATGGCAACTTCACAATTTTGGAAGCGATGGCATCGGGAATGGGCCTAGTGGTCAGCGACAAGGTGTTGGGTGTTGGCAAACTGGTAAGAGATGGTGTGAACGGCTTCAATTGCCCTCCTGACACGAAGAGCTTTGTTGCTGCCATTGAGCGCTACATCGCCGACCCCGACCTGTTTTTACGTCACGCAGAGATCAACCGAAAGATCGCTGAACCTTTCTCGGCCAGAGGGACAGCGAAGTTCTTTTATGATTTATTGGTCAGCAGGTTTTCAGCGTGATGGGACAACACCACTTTTCGATCATTTCCCAGACACTGCCGCAAAAGTCCGCGCGCATTTATTCTAACCAAGGCAACGGACCGTTGATCGATCTGATGCCGCCATGTTCGCGGGTCTTGGACGTTGGCTGTGGTGTGGGGGACAACGCTCGCTTGATTCGGGCTCGAATGCCGGATTGTGCCATTTATGGCATCACCCTCTCGGAAGCAGAAGCCCAAATTGCCCGGCAAGTGATGTCTGCATGCTGCGTGCTGGATCTGGAGGGGCCCGAGGTTGCATTCGCAGGCCAGCATTTCGATGCCCTGCTCTTCTCTCATGTACTGGAGCACCTCCGGGATCCAGCCGATGTGCTGATGCGCTATTTGGATAGGCTCGTTTCAGGTGGTTGGGTCCTGATCGCAGTCCCCAATGTTTTGTCGTGGCGCATGCGAATTCAGTTCCTGCGCGGCGACTTTGAGTATGAGTCCGCCGGCGTCCTGGATGACACTCATCTGCGATTTTTTACCTACTTCACAGCCGACCGCTTTCTATTGGCAAAGACGCCAAATCTGCAAGTGGTGTCCAAGACTGTGACAGGGAGCTTCCCGCTGTGGTGGTTACGACGACATGTGCTGCCAACCGTTTGGAGCGCGCGGATTGACCGCTGGGCCTGTCGCCACTGGCCCAATCTGTTTGGCGGGCAAATTCTAATCAAGGCTGTTAAAAAATGACCGCATCCCTGGGCGACAGAATCTCTGTTTGTCTGCTGGCCTATAACCACGTCAATGTCATTGAATCGACGCTGGCTTCAATCCTCGATCAAACGATCAACGGTTACGAAGTGATCGTCAGCGATGACTGCTCCACCGACGGCACGTGGGAGCGCATCCAGGCTATGGCGTCCACCGATTCTCGCATCCGTGCCATACAAACTCCAAAAAATCTGGGAATGCCAGGGAACGCCAACTTCGCGGTGTCCCAAACGGACAGGCCTTACATCGCATTGCTGCATCACGACGATATCTATCGTAAAGACCTCCTTGAGAAATGGGCGGGCGTGATGACGCGTTACCCTGACGTGGGGTTTGTTTTCAATACCTACGGCAAGTTTGGAAGCGACTACGTTTATCGGGACAACATGCCCGGAGAGTACATTCTTGGCCATTGGCTTCTGGATAACTACCTCTTTGCTCGCTGGGGCTGCGTGGTTCGCGGGACCGCTATGATCCGTCGTGAAGCCTGGGATGCCGTCGGCGGCATGCGTGAAAGCTATGGTCTGCTGGCCGACATCGACCTGTGGATGCGACTGGCCATGCGCGGGCCCGTGGGTTATGTGGATGAACCCCTGATCACCGTCCGCCATGCCCGCCCAAACTATTACCCTGACATCTACACAGGAAAGAATTGGCATTGGAGTCGCCGAGTCTTGTTGTATGAAATCCATGCCACCAACCGGTTGCAATATTACGACCTTGGCACGGTTGCGGGCCGGCTGCGCTGGTGGGGTTTCAGACTAAAATTGAGCATCGAAACAACTAAGTGGCTGACCTACGCCCTCGTCAGAAGGAGGGTAGGAATGCTTGTATCGAGTAACGAATCTGGCACACGATATGACCTGTGCTTTCTTCGCCTATATCGGGCCATCTTGTTGCTTGCGTGCCGAGTTATCGGGGCGCGGTGAAATGAGCGGCCAGGTTCACATCTTCAGCGTTGGTGATGAAAACACCACCGCCCGATATTTCGAACGGGTAATGCAGGCGGAGGGCTCCAGGTACACTTACTGGGATAAGTGTCCCCGTATCAAATCGATTGAAGCAGGTGATCTGTTCTTTTTTGTAGATCCGGCGCCCGACTGGCCTCTCGGGATGGAAAGCATCCCATGCACAACGGCGGCTTATCTTATTGACGTACATCAGGACCTGGCCTCGCGTATTAGGCTTTCCCGTTTTTTCGATGTCTTATTCGTAGCGCAAAAAGACTTTGTCGCAAAATTCGAAGAAATTGGCCACCCCAGTGTTCACTGGCTGCCCCTTGCCTGCGATCCAGACATTCACAGCCACCCGTCGGAAGCGCGACAATTTGATGTTGGCTTTGTAGGAAAACTTGGCCTGCAAGGCACTTGGCGCCGCGATGTTCTGGCCACTGTTCTACCCCGCTACCGCACAAACGATTATCGGAAGTTTTACTCCCCGCCTGCTATGGCAGATGTGTATGGTCAGTCGAAGATCGTTTTTAATGTGAGCATTAACGGCGATCTGAACATGCGTTTCTTCGAAGCACTCGCATCAGGCGCGCTGCTCGTTACCGACAGAATAAAAAACGGTCTAGAAGAGCTTTTTATAGAAGGGAAACACTACGTCGGCTACACCACGGTTGAGGAAGCAATTGAAAAAATCGACTATTATCTCGCCAATCCTGAAGAGCGTATGAAAATTGCCGCGGCAGGTCAAAAACTGGCGCTGAATTCGCATACATACCGTCATCGCTGGAAGTATGTGGCGAAATATGCCACCACTACCGAAAAGCAATCGCCTGCGCGAGAGGCAAGCCAGGCCGAACTTGGCAGGCTTTACGCTGAAATTTTCGTCAGCCTGCGGAAGCCCTGGCGGATTCACGGAATGATGCGTCATTACGGCATGAGTTTCCCGGTACTCATAAATCTTATGCGCGCATGGGGTCGATGGATCAATGCTCGCGTCCCTGTTACACCGAATGCCATGCGTGCCCGCCTTCGAGCTAAGTAAGACGATTATGAGCCAGTACCTTCGCAATATGGGGGCAATGATAGGTCAATCGACGATACAACGCCTTCTGGGAATGTTGACAACCGTTGTGCTTGCACGGGTGTTGGGCAGTGCCAACTTTGGCATTTACAGTATCGTTGTGAACACGGCGACCAGCGCTTACGGTCTTGTCCGAATGGGCATTGATGCGGCGATTCACGTGCATACTGCAGAACATCACCCAGATGTGGAAACAAGAGGAAGAAAAGGGCAGATGCTTGGTGCGGGTCTGACTCTCCTCATTGCCGCTGGGATTTTGGGGGCGGTGATTTGCCTTCTCTTCGCGAAATGGATAGCAGATGTTATTTATGGCAAACCTGAGTTGACGCCATGGATCAGGTTGGCTTCGTTTTTGGTTTTTTTTCAATGCGTATCCCAGTTTACATATACTCTGCTCGCCGGATTGCATCGTTTTCAAGAATACGCTCGCGTAATGGTGATTTCCGTTGCTGCCAGCGCTGTCGTTCTTTCGATATCGAGCATCTGGTTGGGGTTGCAAGGTGCATTGGGTGGGTTGATTGTGATGCAGGCGGTCACGCTTTGGATGCTCTATAGGCAGGCACACGCGGCGCTATCCCATGAGAAGTTGTCACTGCACTTCCTAAGCTTCCTCGAAACCTCTGCGCTTCTATTAAAAAATGGATTCCCATTTTATGCGGCTGGCCTGGTCTCGATACCTGCAACGTATTATCTGCACGGTCTTGTAACGAAGTGTTCTGGCCTGGAAGCGATGGGGGGCTTAAGAGTTATTGCCTCGATGACAACTCTGATGTCGTTTATCCCAACGGCGATTTCTGCAGTTATGATTTCCCACTTTTCACGAAGGTCAACCGGAGAATACGGGGCGTTCATTCGGTCAACGTTGTCAAACTTTAAATATGTATGGCTCTTTGTCCTTATTGTGTGCGCAGGGATGTTTACTTTCCTTCCTCTGATAATCGATGTGCTCTTCGGTAATGCATATGAAGTTTTCGTTGGCCCGGCAAGCATAGCAATACTGTCATCAATGTTCGCATGCCTGTTAGGGATCGTTGGCAACGTGTCTTTGTCGCGAAAGCGTGCTGACTTCATCTTCGTTTACTCACTTATTCAAACGGCCGTTTTTTTCGTCGTAGCCTTGTTGGCAGTTCCGAAATACGAGTTGGCCGGCTATTTCATGGCCGAATTGTCTGGCCTTGTTTGCGCACTTGGATTTGTCTGGAAAACGACGAGCGGTTGGCGAGCGAGAAATCTGGTCTCACCACCATGGGTTCCCATAATGGTTGGCATAAGCGCTCTTTTTTTAGTTTTATTTAGTGTAATCGGGATGTTTGGTTCAAGTGGTTTGAGGATGTCTGTTGGAATTGCTTGCTTAATGCTGGTACTATCTTTGGGATATTGGCGTGTGCTTGATAATGAAGAACGCACATTGTTTGTCATCTTTGTTGGAAGAAAGCTTCTCAGGCGAGTAAGTCGATGAAAATGTTTACGGAGTACGATACTAAGCAATGGGATACAAAAGAATTAGCTGACTCATAGTGGCCTTAGGCAATGGTGCATTTGATGAAGAGACGAACGAAGCGGGTATGACCACCAATAGGAGCGATATTCCCGTCATCTGTCCAGTAGACCGCCACGTTCTCTATGTCAGATCTGCGGAGGCTAACTATACCTGTCCTCGTTGCAAAAAGCTTTATCCTATCAAAGGCGGTGTCGTTTGCATGATCGAAACCCCAAATGAATTCTATGAGGGGCATTACCGCAATCATACCCGGTTCATCCCCAAAAGCGAAAAACCTTGGCATGTCTGGCCGTTGTGGTTAATCAACAGCGGTTACCTCTGGGCCGTTCGCAAATGGGTACCTGCAGGCGCAACAGTGATAGAACTCGGATGTGCCGGGGGGGGGTGCGCTATTTCGGACATCGCTATCGGGTTATTGGATGCGATCTGTCTTTGGAGAGCCTACAAGCTATCGACTTTTACGAACAACGGGTACGGGCAGATGCTGTCCAATGCATTCCCATGCCAGATGCTTCAGTAGATGCGGTCGTCAGTTCCTATTTCTGGGAGCATATCCCGCCTCCCCTCAAGCCAGGCATATTGCAAGAATGCCAGCGGGTGTTGCGTCCTGGAGGCAAGCTAATCTTTCTGTACGATGTGGAAACCGACAATCCCCTAATTCGTAGATACAAAAACAGCAAACCCGAGCTGTATAAGCAGTTGTTTATGGATGGTGATGGACATCTAGGATACGAGACCCCTAAAGCCAACCGTGCCCATTTTGAGAAGGCCGGCTTCCATGTGCTGACCCAGCAGGGCATGGAAAAAACCCCCCTTCAAGGGGCATCGGTTTACATCAAACTCGCTGCATTTGAAGGAAGCGGGTTGTTCGAGCGGGTTGGGTCTTTGGGCGCTACCCGATGGTTCTATCCTTGGACGTTGTTGCTGCGTTTGGTGGATAGCTGGATATGCCCCCTGTTGCCTGTCTCCTGGGCCAGGATCGAAATGATGATTGCTGAGAAGAGAAAATGAACATCCTAATCATCGGCAAGTTTTATTCAGAGGGATTTGGTCTCCATATTGCGGAAACCTTGACGGACATGGGGCATCAGGTGCGGCGCTACGAGCCAGGTATCAAGTCGGGGCGTCTGGGTGGGCGATTCGGGCATCGCCTGGACCAGGTCCGGAGCTTTATCTATTCCGCTACTGATAATCTCCCGAAGATCAGGGCATGGCGCATGGGCGCATTGATGGAAACGGTAGAACGAGCCCCGTTGGATCTGGTCCTCGTGTGTCATGATTTTTTATGGCCAAGCGAGGTCTCCGAGATCAAGCGATGTTCGGGAGCACAGGTGGCCCTTTGGTTCCCGGATCCCTTGGTCAATTTTGGTCGTGGCTACTTTATGAACGCCATCTACGACGCACTGTTTTTCAAAGATCCTTACATCGTGTATACACTGCGCGAGGTGCTACGCACTCCCGTATATTACTTGCCGGAATGTTTCAACCCGAAGCGTCACCGCCTGCCCGAGGGCGAACAGCCGGGGCCGGAATACGCCTGCGATATCGCAACGGCGGGCAACCTGCACTCCTGGCGGGTCGCCTTCTATAGTCATCTCATCGATTATGACGTCAAAATGTGGGGACAGTCAGCGCCTTTGTGGTTGCCAACGGGCACCATCCAGAGCATGCACCAAGGTAGAGTGGTGTTGAATGAAGATAAGGCGCGCGCCTTCCTGAGCGCGAAGGTTGTTGTGAATAACTTGCATTACGGAGAGATATGGGGGGTTAATGTTAGAACCTTCGAAGCAGCGGGCATAGGCGCATTTCAGATGGTGGATTGGCGACCTGGGCTGGCCCAGCTTTTCGAGGATGGCAAGGAGCTGGTTAGTTTTAGCGGCATTGCGGATCTTAAGGAGAAGCTTGACTTCTGGTTGCCCAAAGACGAGGAGCGCCGCGAAATCGCAGTTGCCGGGAAACACCGCGCTCATAGTCACCATACCTATCGACACCGCTTGGATTTGCTCCTCGCGACGCTTGCCGGGCAGGAGCATGGGTATCCTCTCCCGAGATTACATTAAGACAATATGCGACAACGTGCCTCCCATATTTCGATCATCAACACGACATTCACAGCGGCTACGGGTCTGCTGTTGTATGTATTATATGCTGGCGAGATACTGGGTGAGCGTGCGGCATACACAGGGCTGACACTGTTGCTGTTAACCTATCTGGGGATAGAGGTGGCCAAGGTTCGGCGTGTGCATCCTGTGCGTTGGGCGATAAACCCTGTGGTGTTGGGCTCGTTCGTGACCTTTGCAATGGGCTATGGTTTGACAAACGCCCTTTTTTTTATCCCTGCCGAGCAGCTTGATTTGGTGGGAATCTTCCCCGAGGTGACGCCTGCCATGGTCAAGCTGATGGGTTTGGTGTTGGTCGCGGCCTTGGCGATGTGGGGCGGCTATTGGTCTCCCTTCGCTGCCAAGCTGACAAGCCCAACGGTTGTGGCCAGAACCCAGACCCGTTTTCTTCCCAATGTTAGGTTAAGGACCTTGACCATCCCAATATTGTTGCTCATTTCCGCTGGATCCCGGTTGTTGCAGGTCAAGTTGGGTGTTTTCGGTTACAGCAGCACTTATGAGCAGCTTATCGAGCTGCGATCTGTAACCCAGTACCTGTCCATAGGCGCCAGCCTGGGGAAACTCGCCCTGGTGTTGGCGGCCTGCCGATATTTTGCCGCCAACCACAAGAAAAGCGCATCCAAGTGGTTTTTCTTCGCCCTCGGGTTGGAGGTCCTCTGGGGCTTCCTCAGTGGCTTCAAGAGTGTAGTAGTGATGCCATTTATTATTGCGGCCATTTGCCAATATTTGATGACTGGCAAAATGAGCAAACAGTGGTTTATGTTCTTTATTGCAGGTCTAGTTGCCGCCTATGCTGTTATAGAGCCGTTTCGGGCGGCGAGGAACGAAGATACAGGTTTCCGTTCGACCTCGCTTTTTGCGATCGGAAGCACGATGTGGGAGGCTCTTGCAAAGCCCCCAGAGGCGGCTGATGATTCGCCTTCGCTGATTGTCGCTGTCGCCAGCCGCTCAAACCTGAGTTATATAGGTTCGTTCGGGGTCGACTTTGCAGACGCCGGTATGCATGGCGCACCTGGCGATCCTGATTTTCTAGGCAATCTGTTATTGGCACCCGCACACGCGTGGATTCCGCGATTTCTATGGGACAGCAAACCTCTAGGCACCTTAGGTCTCTGGTATAACCAAACTGTTTTGGGTTTGAGTCATTTTTCATCGACGGCTATGGGCCCCATAACTTATTTGTATTTCGCTGGCGGAGTAGTCGCGATAATCATTGGATTTTGGCTAATTGGTGCGATGCAGCGTATTTTGTTCTTTTCGCTGCAGCCTTGGAATTCCCTGTCGGGAACGGTTGTATTTTTTGGAATCTTACAGACAATCACTATCATTGATTCCGCTTTTAACGGTGTTCTAGTTAGTTTGCTAAGAGATCTACCTTTGATGATCATTCTTTGTTTCCTGATCTTTGCCCGTGCTAGGTCCGGATCATTCCGCTATGTTGCGCCAAGTAGCGTCTTGAGATGACTCATTCGACCCTCCACACCCTCTCCGCCATGGACCACGAGGGAGCGGGGCCTTCGTACTCAGTCCCGCGCCTGTGCGAGGCGCTGATCGCGGCGGGAGTGCCGACCAAGCTCGCCGTACTGGACTGGGTGCCGGGCATCGAGGCTCCGCTTTATGCCGTGCGTTTTCCGCTGGGCTACGGGCCGCACAGGCTTGGGCGCTCGCTCAGATAGTCCAATAAACAAGTGAGAAAGATCACCATATTGACCTTTCTCCACTGGTACCTTCCCGGCTTCAGGTCAGGGGGGCCGGTGCGGACTGTGTCCAATATGGTGGAAGCGCTTGGCGAAGAATTCGAGTTCCGCGTTGTGACTTCCGACCGGGATTTTGGAAGTCTGGGGAGCTACTCAGGAGTCGAGCCGGGGCGGTGGGTGCCTGTCGGAAAGGCCTGGGTATGGTACGCCCCGCCGGAAAACCAGGGGATACGGGATTGGCTTCGGCTCATGGGGGAGACTCCCCATGACTTCCTTTACTTTAATAGCCTGTTCGACCCGCGTTTTACGCTTCTTCCTTTGCTCGGGTGCAGGCTTTTTCGAAGGCGCGTGCCCATAGTTCTTGCGCCGGGTGGGGAGCTTTCGCCCGGAGCACTGGGGCTCAAACATTTCAAGAAATCTCTTTTTCTCCTTCTCGCAAAGCCCCTTGGGTTCTACCGCGGGATAGTATGGCGGGCCTCCAGCGAGGACGAGGAGCATCTCATACGACTGCATTTCGGAAGCGATGCTCCGGTGCTTGTGGCAAGAAACATACCCGCACACCTCTCTGGCAATTGCGGTCAAGGGGGCGTTCCCCACGGTGACAGCCATCTCCGCATCGCTTTCCTCTCGCGCATATCGAGAATGAAAAACCTCGGTTTTGCCTTGGAGGTGCTTGGCTCGCTATCGGCCCCAGCCGTCTTCGATATCTGGGGGACTCGGGAGGACAATGCCTACTGGAGGGAGTGCCAGAAGCTCATCACATCCCTCCCCGCAAATATCAAGGTGAGCTACCGGGGCGAGGCCCACCCCAATCGCGTCGTGGAGATTCTGGCCGGGTATGATCTTCTCTTCCTCCCGACCCTGGGTGAGAACTACGGCCATGTGATCGCCGAGTCCTTGGCCGCCGGGACCCCTGTATTGATCTCCGACCAGACCCCCTGGCGGGGCCTGGCCGAGGAGGGCATCGGTTGGGACTTGAGCCTGGGGGACAAGGCCGCGTTCGTCCGGGCCATCCTGGACATGTCCTCCATGTCAGCCCAGGACCGGGGCGCACAGCGTGAGCGGGTCCGGGAATATGCCCGTAAGGTTCTCAACGACCCAGAGGTGATCGAGGCCAACCGCCGCCTCTTTCTCCTCGCCGCCACTTCCCCCCACCTAAAGACGAGCCAGACGAAACAGACCAGATAGACGAAACAGACCGAACAGACGGAATAGACTGAACAGACTAAACTTACCCATTTTTGGTCAAACCTCTTTTGGGTAATTTTACCCAATTTCGGTCAAACCATTTTTGGGTAAATCCGAGACCCACCACCCCGACCGAACAGACCAAGCAGACGAAACAGACGGAATAGAACGAATAGACGAGATGGACCAGATAGACCAAAAAACGACGCTTCATCTGGATGGGCCGATGGATCCGCCGCGGCTACTACCCGACATGGATCCTGCGCCTGGCGCGCCGAGGGAAGGTGCGCTGCGAGGAGCGGCAGGTGAACGAGCACCTCATCGTGGAGGGAAAGGCAGGGCGGCTCGCTCACGACTTTGTCCACGAGGACCGCAAGGGTTTGGCGGATTGGATAGCAAAGCACGTGAATTACGCGGAGCTGGAGGCTGAGGAGTTGCTGCGGGCCGAGCGGCAGAGCGTACAGCGTGAGATCCCGGCGCGGCTTTTGGGCAGCCAGGCTGAGCGCAAGCGCTGGTTGCGGCAGAAGGTCTGGAACCGGCTCCCCCCCCTTGTCCGGCCCTGGTCCTACTTCTTTTACCGGCTCGTGCTGCGGGGAGGTTTCCTGGACGGCTGGCAGGCGGTGGCATTCCACTTCCTCCAGGCGCTGTGGTTTCCGATGCTCATCGACATCCTCTGTCTCGAGCTGAAGCGCCGCGCCAAGCCCCCTTTACCCAATTCCGGTCAAACCACTTTTGGGTAATTTTACCCAATTTTGGTCAAACCTTTTTTGGGTAAAATGGACCTCCTCGGTCTGCAACTCTTGACTCCACGCCCTCAAGACGGTCCGGACGGAATAGACGGAACAGACGAAACAGACTGAACAGACCAAATAGACGAATTTACCCAATTTCGGTCAAACCTCTTTTGTGTAAAACGCCACCTCCTGCCTGCGGCTTTTTACTTCGCGCCCTCAAGACGGTCAGGACTACCCAATTCAGGTCAAACCACTTTTGGGTAATTTTACCCAATTTTGGTCAAACCTCTTTTGGGTAAAATGGGCCTCCTCGGTCTGCAACTCTTGACTCCACGCCCTCAAGAGGGTCCGGACCGAACAGACCGAACAGACGAAACAGACTGAACAGACCAAATAGACCGAATAGACCGAATAGACCGAACATAAGGAACAGACCTAATAGACGGAATAGACCATCCAGGCGCAGAGGTTGAGCTAAAAAAAACGCCTTTTTCCTAACGCACAATGGATAAGAAAATATTGAATAGAGTTCTCAGTGGCTTGGGGGATACAAATGTCCAGTTTAAGGATCTGACAAGGCTCTTGAACCATTTGGGGTTTTCTGTAAGGATAAAGGGAGACCACCATATCTATTACCGAGAGGGGCTTGAAGAGATTATCAACTTACAATCTCTTAAGGACGGGAAGGCAAAAGCTTATCAGGTCAAGCAAGTTAGGATGATCATCTTGAAATATAGGCTCCATAAAGGGGTGTGAGATGTATAAATATGAACTCATCGTCTATTGGAGTGAAGAAGACGGCCGTTACATAGTTGAAGTCCCTGAACTTGCTGGGTGTATGGCCGATGGGTTAACTTATGAAGAAGCGATAAAGAATGCTGAACTTATAATATCCGATTGGATTGAGACTGCACGGAGAATGGGAAGGGAGATACCACAGCCCAAAGGTAGACTGGCTTATGCCTGAGCTGATTTTGAGTTTTCCAGGATTCGAATGATTTTCTTTCACCTACCCAATTCCGGTCAAACCTTTTTTGGGTAAGTTTACCCAATTTCGGTCATACCACTTTTGGGTAAAATGCGCTCTCTCGCCTGCGGCTCTTCGCTTCGCACCCATCCTATCCGCCACAACGAGACAGACCAAACAGACTAAATAGACCAGATAGACTGAACAGACCGAACAGACCAGACAGACGAGATACACGGAGTAGACAAGACAGACCAAGTCGACCAATTAGAAGCCACTTGGTGTGCCGGGTCGTAGGCCCCTGGGAGACGCGCTACGGGGAGGTGTTTGGTGGATCCGCTAGAGCTAATCAGGGATGGAAAGGTGAAGCGTTACTTCAGGGCAAGGCGCAAGCTGAGTGCCCCTGGCTTGGTTTGCCACATAACTCAACGTGCCGCCGGCAAGGAGCCCCTTTTTGTGGAGAACGAAGATTACCTCGGTATGATATGGATTCTAAAGGAAGTTTCGCAGGAATATGGGCTGACTGTCCATGCTTTCTGCCTCATGCCCAACCATGTGCATCTCCTTTTGGGGGTAGGGGAGGAAAGCCTGTACGAGGCCATGAAGAAGCTCTTTGGCAGATACGCGATGCGTTTCAACCGAAAATATGAAAGAAAAGGGCATCTTTTTGGGGGGCCCTACAGACAATCGGTCTGTTTCGATCCCTCATATCTGATCGCCGCCTCTCTCTACATTCACCTCAACCCTGTTAAGGCCGGACTCTGTCAGGATCCTTTCAAATACAGGTGGTCCTCTTGCGGACTCTACTCCCGAACCCGCAGGGGCGGCGCGTTTGTGGACCCAACTCTGGTCTTAGGACTTCTAGGAGAGGACTCCGCAGAGTCCAGACAGCGCTACAGGAGCTTGTTGGAAAAGGGGGTGGAGATCAAACTAGTGCCGACTGGGGAGCAAAGAAAGGCGGTAGAGTCTTTCCTTGCGGAGTTGGGGAGGAAATTGCCGGTTTTATGGTCATGGTTGAGCCATGGGGCAGCTCGTCATGTGGCCGGGGGCATTTTGCTTTCGGAGTCGAAGAGTTGGGAGGAGGGGATTGACAAGCTGGACGCCAGAGGGCTCCTGCGCAAGCGGGAGAGCACCGAAGCACTGAAGTTCGCAGTGGAACAGCTCGCTGCTCGAGGCTTCACGAGGGAAGAGATCGCCCAGAGACTGGGACTATCCAGGAAGACCCTTTACAACAAGCTGAGGGGGTAGGCATGCTTGGCCAGGTGTGGCTGGGGGCGATGCGATGCTGAAGAGAAGCGATTCCAAAGAAGTTTTGGGTTATTTTACCCAATTTCGGTCATACCATTTTTGGGTAAATTTACCCAATTTCGGTCAAACCGCTTTTGTGTAAAATGCCGCCTTATGGGCGCGGCTCTTTGCTTCGCACCCTCAAGACGCTCCGGACCGAGTAGGCTGAATAAACGAGATAGACGGAATAGACAGAACAGACCAGATAGACTGAATAGACCAACTAGGGTTTATCCCCTCCGGCAGGGTTTTCGGGTTTTTGGTTTGCCCCGTTTTACGGGCGCATATAAAAAGGGCCCTTACGAAACCAAAGGCCAAACCCATTACGGGCGGGGGTGAACCCCGCCCCGACGAAATCCGAACAGACCGAATAGACGGTATAGACTGAACAGACGGAACAGACTGAATAGACCAGATGGACCAGACAGACGAAATAGACGAGATAGACCAGACAGACGATCCAGACCGCTTTCGGGTGAAAGGTCGAGGGACGAGGTCCTGAGGCATGTGCGGGATCGCTGGGTTTTCGGGGCGGTTTGAGACGGCGTGGCTCTCGAAGGCCGCAGCCACGCTCGCCCATCGCGGCCCGGACGATGCCGGGACCTAGGCCGACGAGGCGGCAGGGATCGGGCTGGCCCACACCCGGCTGGCCATCCTGGATCTATCGCCCGCAGGGCATCAGCCCATGACGGACCCCACCGGTCGCTTCACGATAGTGTACAACGGGGAGCTGTACAATTTCTGGGAGCTGCGGGCGGAGCTGGAGTCTGCTGGCGCGCGGTTCCGGGGCCGGAGCGACACGGAGGTCCTGCTGGAGCTTTTTGCCAGGCTCGGGGAGGCGGCGCTTCCCAGGATGAACGGTATATTCGCTTTCGCGGTTTAGGACCGGGATGAACAAAGGCTTTTCCTTGCACGGGACCCGCTTGGGGTGAAGCCCCTCTACTACACGAAGGATGCCCGGGGGTTCGCCTTTGCCAGCGAACTCAAGGCCTTGGTGGCACTGGGGTCCATGCTGGTCGACATCCTGTGCCTGGACCGAAGGTTGAGGCCTTCCCCGGCACAACGCCTGAACTGTGGGCTGGCGCTGATGAAAACATCCCTTGGAAATCTCCATGTTCCAGAAGGCAACGATAGCTGAGCAGCTAGATCGCTGGCGGAAACTACTGCGCTTCGTCCGAATCTACGGCCCTGGACGCACACTGTACAAGGCTGCCGGGCGGATGCGCCTGCGAGTTCCGCAGCTCGGCCGAACCCGAGGAACTAACATCGGTCTCATAGGCTGCGGCCAATTTGCCTTCGCAACGATAGGTTATTACCTCCAGCGCTACTTCCGGAGGGGAATTCTGGCCTGCTATGATGTAGACGAGCAAGCGACACGCACGCTCGCGCGCAGCTTACGGGTGTTGCGAGCGTGCAGTAGCGTTGAAGAACTATTCGAGACACCTGAGCTTGGCTTAGTTTACATAGCATCCGACCACGCATCGCATGCCGACTACGCCGCACGTGCGCTTGATCGGGGTCTCGACGTATATGTGGAGAAGCCAATCGCCGTGACCGAAGAGCAGTTGTTGACACTATTGCGCGCGCGAGTGCGCTCTGTGGGGCGTCTCTTCGCCGGATATAACAGGCCTTTTTCGAAAGCTATTTGCATACTGAGGAGTCTCACAAAAGTGGATCTCTCGGGCGGGATAACGCTCGGGTGCTTCATCGTTGGCCATCGCTTAGGCCCAGAACATTGGTACCGTCGGCCCGAACAGGGGACCCGGGTGTGCGGCAATATCGGCCACTGGCTTGACCTCTTCGTGCATATGCTGTGCTGGCGAAGCTTGCCCGACAAGCTTGACATTGCCATAACCTGGGCCGACTACGAAGAGCGTGACGACAATATCTGCATCGCCATCCGCAGCGACCGAGGGGACCTTTTCTCGGTAATCTTGACCTCCCGCAACGAACCTTTTGAGGGCATCAACGAGACGATCAACTTCCAGCACGGCGACACGACAGCTAGGATTGACGATTTTCGCCGCATGACGGTCTGGCAAGCTGCTAAGCTGAAGAAGTATCGTTTCTGGCCGAAGGACGTGGGTCACCGCGAGGCCATCGGGCAACCTTTCGCTTTGCTTCCCGGGCGCGCTTGGCACGAAGTGGAACTGTCCACCTTGCTGATGCTGCATATAACAGAAATGGTCCGCTTGGGCGAACAACAATCGACTTTTTCTTTTGCCCAGGAATGGACGCGCATCGAAGCGGCTATCGACGAAGGAGTGGGGCGCCCCTCCCCGACATGCAATTCGCGGTCCCATTGATCAGCTGCTTCGATAGATCTCAGCCGGGAAGTCGCCTGTGGCCGATCTCCTCTCTCCCGACACGCTGCGCCGCCGCGGGCTTTTCGATCCCGAGGCGGTGGGCCAGCTGCTAGGGCAGGACCGGGCCGGGCGGCTGGACGGGACCTACACTATCTTTGGCCTCATGGCTATCGAGCTCTGGTGCCGTGCGTTCCTAGACGAGACCGGCTCATACCGCTTCAATGGGCAGGGGAAGCTTGAGGCTCGTGCTCTCGCTCACTGTTAGCGAGGCGGGCAGCCGAGGGTATTGACCGAGGGACGTTCCCGGAGTTATGGTCCTCGAAGCAGCGACGGTCGGCTCTTTCACGGCTTGCAATCTCAAGCGGATTCGGGGAGAACGGGGATGCTTACCTACAAGGCGATGTACAAATATCTCGACGACGGGGTGCACGGCGAGGTATTGGACTTCCCGGGGGTGGTCACCTTCGGGCCTACTTTGGACGAAGCCCGCCGGCTGTTGACCAGCGCTCTGGCGGACATGGCGGAAACCGCGATTCTACGCGGCGAGCCGCTCCCACTTCCTAACCCGGATGCAACGGATCCCGACGCCGATCTGGAAGAGCCAATTCATCTCCTGCTGACGGCAGCCACGCGTGTGTCGCTGGTACCGCAAAGCGCTTCTGCATGAAACGGCGAGATCTGTTGCTACATCTTCGCCAGTATGGTTGCCGTCTGGTGCGCGAGGGTGGAGAACACTCGATCTGGGAAAACCCCGAGACGAAGCGACGTGCCTCGGTCCCTCGGCACCGAAACATACCCGATTACACGTGCCAACGCATCTGCAAACATTTAGGCATTTCCTATCCCGCGTAAGTGCGTTCCTTGCATGCCTTTGTCACCTCGATATCGCAACCCAGGCACAGCGGCGTGATCGTCCGGGCAAGCGCCAAGGGCTTGGCTTTGGCGCGGTGCTGCGGCGAGCGCTCCTTTGAGGCTGCGCTCGAAGCGGCGTGGGATTCGGAGCAGTCTTCAGGCAGGCGCCCCGGTGAGCGTCAGCAAACAACAGGTCGACGACTCTTGGAATGGGATTGCTTCTTCCAGATCATGACGAGAAAGTAGCGGTATGAAGAATGTACCCAATTTCGGTCAAACCATTTTTATGTAAAACGGGCTCTCTCGCCTGCAACCCTTGACTCCGCTCCATCAAAACGGTCCGGACCGAACAGACGGAACAGACTGAATAGACGAGACAGTCCAGATAAGGTGGCGGGACACTACGTTTCCAAGACATCCTTGTGGGTTCCCACAGCCGTAATCACGATGCTCCTCTTGTCTCGGAAGTAAGTTGCCCGGTAGTTCATGGTAATGCTGAATGCCCACTGTTCTGAGCCCCTCAGTTTCTCGCTTCGCAGGCTGGGATGGGAGGGATTGGTCGTAAGCCTTTCCAACTGTTCCCAGAACTTGAGTCGAACTTCCCTGGGCAGGCTGTTGAGGTTGCGCAACACAGATTGAGGGATGACAAGGTCAATCGCCAAAGTGCTTTCGGGCCTCCTTCACGGATCGGAAGACTTTGACCTTCCCCTCTTCAAGGTCTTTTCGAGATTGGGCAATCTGCTCCTGCCACTCCCTGGCCCAGAACCACGCCTGGTCTCTTGGAATCTCCAGTATGGGGCGGATCACGATCTTACTGCCCTCCGCCGTAACCTCCACCCGCTCTCCGACGGTCAAGGGGATCTTGGCGCGAACCTCTTCCGGGATTGTTATCTGGTATTTGTCGCGCACTTTAACGGTGGTGCCCATAGCGCTCACCTCGCTCCTTCAATTCTTGCCGTATTACTGTAATACAATCATACTAGGGATCCCGAGGGTCGTCAAGGCGCTAGGGACCTCATTTTCGGTCATACCGCTCTTGTGTAACTCCCAGACCGCACACCCCGACCAGCCAGACGAAACAGACGGAACAGACCAGCTCGACGGAATAGACCGAACAGACGGAATAGACGAGATAGACCAGACAGACGGAATAGACGGAACAGACCAGATAGACGGAACAGACCGAACAGACGGATACTGAGGTGTCCTGACTCCAAATCGGTGGGCCGGCATCCGGTCGCTTGACTGATCTGCAACGTCATTGCAGAATGTATGCATGTGGATACCCAGGTCCATAGAGCCGCTCATCCGTCGAATGGCCGGCCAATTCCCGGCTGTTTTGCTTACAGGGGCCAGGCAGACCGGAAAAACTTCTTTGCTTCGCCGGCTTTTCCCAGGGGCCTCCGGAGATTATCAGTCTTTAGCTAAAAATTGAATGATTTCAATCAGGTCATTTTTTGAGTCGTCACTACAGGGGCTGTGCGCCCAGCTCTTTGTGCTGGGGGGCTCCAACCCCCAGAGCCCTGAACA